>Ga0307471_100002453_pt1 | contig 10677 bp, 6 predicted proteins | sample atmos_gasesAM3C__2_FD_204566 | JGI IMG/M metagenome (GOLD analysis project Ga0307471, IMG submission 204566) | Hardwood forest soil microbial communities from Morgan-Monroe State Forest, Indiana, United States - atmos_gasesAM3C_515 | ecosystem: Environmental > Terrestrial > Soil > Temperate... | reverse complement strand
CTGCCCCTCGGTGGCCTTCTTTGGCGCGAAAGAAACCAGAAAATCGATATGCTACATAAAAAAACCAAAAAAAAGACTTGACAGCACGAAGGCGACCGCAGTAAAAACGCCCTCAACGTAAACGATTACGGTGGCGGCTCTCTCTCCCCGGGAGAGTGCTCCTCGTGACTTTGGGTACCCTGGTGGTTCGAAGATTCAGTTAACGTGGGGTGAAGCGATGACTCGCAACGCAACATTTTCCATTTCCAATATCGATTTTCTGGGTAAAGGCTCGATCGCGGCCTTCTGTGTCTTGACTATGGTCCTCTTTGTTTTTGCTTTTCTCGGTCAGCCGGTGGCGCTGGCGCAGACAACCAGCGCGACCCTGACGGGAACTGTATTTGACTCTTCAGGTGCCGTCGTTCCCGAAGCGACGGTGACGCTAAAGAACGAAGCGAGCGGCGACACGCGCACTACCAAGAGCAACGGGGAAGGTTACTTTACTTTCGCATCTGTGCCGCCTGCCACGTACAGCGTCATCGTGGAAAAAGAGAATTTTAAGACGTGGGAAGCGAAGTCCATCGCCCTCACCTCCGACGACAAGCGGAATCTGACGGGCATCAAACTGGAGCCCGGCTTGGCGAAGGAGACCGTGGTCGTGGAAGCGTCGAGCGTCCAAATCACTCCGACCGACTCAGGCGAGAAATCCACGCTCATCAACGAGCACATCTTGCAGAACGTCGCCATTGTCGGTCAGAACGCCGCGGAGTTCGTGAAAATCATGCCGGGAATGGCTTTTGCGGGCGGCGCTGTCAACACGGTTTACGGCCAGCAGCAGCAGGACGAACGCACCGGCACGGGTCCGGTTGGCAATGGCTTCTCGGCTAACGGAACCCGCCAGGCTGCTCTCGATATCACTTCCGATGGCGCCCACATCATTGACCCCGGTTGCAATTGTGGCCAGGCCATGAACACCAACGCCGATATGACTGCGGAATTGAAAGTCATGACCTCGAACTTCGGTGCGGACGAGGCAAAAGGGCCGGTCACGATTAACGTGGTTGGGAAGTCGGGGGGCCAACAGTTCCACGGCGAGGCTTACGTCTACGCCCGCAGTTGGCATTTGAACGCCAACGACCCGCAGGATATAAACTCCAATATTCCGCGTCCTGAGACGAAGTACTTTTACCCCGGTGGTCAAATCGGGGGCCCAGTGATATTTCCGCACTCGAACTTCAACCACAACCGCGACAAGCTTTTCTTTTTCTTCGCAACCGAATACTACAAGCAGAACGTGGACAACGGCGTCTATCACGCCGTGGTTCCCGCTGGAGCCAATGCTCCGGGCACCACCATGAACATGCGCGCCGGCGATTTCTCTGATCACAACTATCTCAGCCACCTTAACGGTTATGCCGTCGGCGGCACTCCAAATGGTGGGGGATTAAACACAGGTCCGACAACAGGGGGGCCGGGAAACCAGGACCCGCATGCACAGGGACCCCTCTACAGCAATGGGATGCTCAATCAGAATCAAATCTGCTCTGGGACTTGGGTTTATACTGACCCCGTAACTTTAAAGCAGACTACATATCCACAATGCCCCATCGATCCCGTGAGTTATGCGAACGGTCAGATTTTGGCGAACTTGTATCCGCAAGCAAACCAGGACCCGACAAGAACTGGATCAGGCGGTTGGAATTACGCCAATGGTCAAACGCGCTTCTCCAACATGTTGCAGTTCCGGACTAAGGTGGACTACAACCTCACTCAATCCACAAAACTTTACGTTAGCTATAATCATCAGCACGACAACGCACTGAACAGCTTGGATGTGCTCTGGGGCTCTGGCGGCAACAGTTGGGCGGCTCCTACCACTCCTTATCCTTCCTCCCTTGCGGAGAAAAGCACCTCGGATGTCGTGACCGCCAATCTGACCAAAGTGTTTAGTCCGAGCCTTACCAACGAGGTAGTTTTCAGCTACACATATTTGAATCTGCCCAACAGCTTCAGCGATCGCTCCAAGGTCGAGCGGGGCGCCCTCGGTCTCAACTTCAACCTTCTTTTCAGCCACCCCAATTCTCAGAACATTATCTTTCCGGAAATGACTGGCTGGGGCGACGGCATCTCCAACATGCTCAATACGGGATTCGAGCTGAATGGCACCGTTTATGCCAAGAAAACTCTCCCGTCTGTAGCGGATAACCTGGTCAAAGTCTGGAAAACGCACACGACCAAGTTTGGTTTTTACTGGGAGCGCACCTGGAACGAGCAGCCCGGCAACGGATCTGTCAACGGTTCGATAGCCTTCAGCAACTGGGGGGGCGGTACGTCGGGGAATGCTTACGCGGATATGCTGGTAGGCCAGACCACGCAGTATTCAGAACTGAATTTCGACGTGACTCCAGCTTTCCGCTACATCACGGCGGATTTTTATGCCACTGATTCCTGGAAGTTGTCTCGCCGCCTCACACTTGACTACGGCCTGCGCTTCTCTCATTTGGGTCCTTGGGTGGATTCCACCGGCTACGGTTTTGCGGCGTGGTATCCAGGCCTCTACGCCCAGGACAAGGGCGCTGCTGTTCCTGGCGGGAGCGGAATTTTCCCCGGTATCGAATGGAATAAGGCCAACTCTTCGACCGCGCTTTCCGGTTCCGGTAGCCGGCCCCTTTTCTACAATCCTCGCGTTGGCTTTGCGTGGGATGTTTTTGGCACAGGCAGGACCGTGCTGCGCGGCGGCTACGGCATGTATCACTTCCACGACGAACAGAACGTCCAGAACGGAGCTTATGGAATTGTCCGTGGATCTTTCGGGTCGCCGACTTTGAACAATCCCCTGCTCGGCCAACTAGGCCCCAGCCTCGCTGGTGTAAGTGTACCGAGTGGACTGACGGCCTTGGATCCCACAGATGACCAGGAGCCGCGAACCCAGAGTTACAGCTTCACCATAGCCGAGCGAATGCCTTGGAAGAGCTTGTTGGAGGTCGCCTACGTCGGAAGCAAGTCCGACTACCTGAGCAATTACAATAACAACTTCGATCAGATCAATGATCTCGGAATAGGAGCGATGTTCAATGCCAATACCTGTCCCGACTCGTCAAACCCGCCCAACTACAATCAGCCGTGCGGCTGGCAGACCAGCCCCTACAATTCGACAGCGGTAACCCAAGCCCGCCCACTTTGGTCTGGTGCTTGCACCACTGCGGCCGGAGGTCCAAATTGTCTGGGTACCCTGAAGATCATTGACCACAAGATGTATTCCAACTATAACGCCTTGCAAGTGACCTGGAATAAACAGGCGGGCCACTTGACTTTCCTGACCAACTACACATTCGGCAAGGCCCTGGGCATTCGCGGCGAAAACGGAGCCGCAGCCGGCGATCCGACCGTTCTCCGAAGCAACTACGGAACCCTGCCGAACAATCGCGCTCAAATCTTCAACTTCGCATACGTCTTTGAGTTCCCGACGCTGCACAATGCCAACCGTTTCGTGAAAGGCGCTGCCAACGGCTGGCAAGTTTCGGGCATTACGCAATACCAGACCGGAGCCGATTTGCAGGCCGCCGTCAGCTCAAATTTTGGCTACAATGGATTTATCCCCGCTGGCACAACCTTTATGGGCAAGACGATTGCCAGCGCGGTCCAAGGGACCGCCTCTAACGTACTTGGCACGCCCGACCTCACCCTGATGCCTACACTGACCTGCGATCCCAGGTCAGGCCTCAAAGCGAACCAATACATCAACGGCAACTGCTTCTCAGGCTTCGTTACCCCGGGCAAGCAGGGCAATTATGTCTGGCCGGTTTTGACCGGTCCTGGCTTCTTCAACACCGACATGTCACTGTTCAAGAACTTTACGTTTGGACAGTCGGAGAGCAAAAAGCTACAGTTCCGCTTCTCCGGCTATAACTTCGTCAATCATCCGAATCGGACGTTCCTCAACGGCGACCAAAACTTGAACCTTACGTTTAACAGCAGTGGAAGCCTTACGAACTCCAATTTCGGCTACGCGACCAACACCATCGGCCACCGCATTGTGCAGGGCGAAATTAAACTCATGTTTTGATGTCTCGACCAACCGGAATCACCGAAAGGGCGGCTTTCAAAGCCGCCCTTTCTTTTTTTAGAAGAAGGTTCGATTTCTTGGCGGTCCTATCAGCAACTGAGACTAGATTCGTGACGTCCTCGATTCTTGCATCGTCAGGCATGAATAGAGGAGAGGAACAGGGAGTCGACTCTCAATTTTTCTTCAGTGCTGCGCGAAGCTTTTCCAGCACCGCCGCGGTCTGCGCATCGGTGGGATTGAGGCGGTGAGCGTGCTCCAGCACCGGTAGCGCCGCGTCGTCGTCACCCAACATGTAGAGCGTCGCACCCAATAGCACCACCGAGCCGTAAAATTCGGGGCGCAACGCCACCGCCTTCTCCAAAGGTGCGCGCGCGGCTTTGTATTGATTCAAGCGAAAGTAGGTGACTCCCAGGTTGTGCCACGCCTCGAACGAGTTCGGATCAAGCCGCACCGCCCGGTTCAGCGGCTCGAGTGCTTCCGCAAACGCACCGGCATCGCCAAACAACTGTCCCAGCAAGGTAAGTTTGTCCGGGTCGTTGGGGTCGTCAATGCGATGGCAGACCTCGCGCGCGGCAGCCAGCGGTTCGGCTCGTAGCGCGCTGGTGCAGTCGCGCACGTCCTTTTCCGTGTTCTTGTGTTCGTCGCGGAGCTGAGTATAGAGATCATACTCGCGAGCCGCTTCTTGCTCTCGCCCAGCGCTGCTGGAGTACGCCCGCGCCAGCCGGTAATGCACGCGGTAGTCGCGCGGCAAAAGTTTGGCCGCACGTTCCAGCCACTTCGTTCCTGCCGCCACGTCGCCTGAGGAAATGTACGCCACGCCCAGATGGAAAGCCGTGTCGGGAAACGGCGGGTCCTCGGCCACCGAACCAAGCCGCTTAATGGCCGACGGGTATTCGTTTGCTAGCAGGTCGAGCCGCCCAAGATAGTAAGTGACGTAGCGCGATTCCCCGGCCAGCTTCTGCACCTGTTCGAATTGTCGGCGCGCTTCATCGTTGCGCCCCAGAGACAGCAGGCAAACCGCAAATTCAAAGTGCGCCTTCGGATCCTTCGCATTCAGCGCCAGAGCTTGTTCGAATTCGCTCGTCGCCGCTTCGAACAACTGCTCCTGCATCAACTGAAGCCCCCGGCTGAGGTGGGCCTTGGCGCCGGTCCCCTGAACCTGGACCGAAGGAACCTGGGCTGAAGGAGCCTGCGCCTGCGACATTCCTCCCGCGCCCGCGAGGCCGAGGGCGATTGTTGAAAGCAAAGCTGCCACGTTCCCTGTCACGACCTAAATCGCTCCCGCGCTACTACTCCAGCGCCCTCTTTCACAATTACAAGCTGGTCGGCGCGGAGCCCTTTCACTGACTCGCGGACGCCGCTGGGCCAGGCGATCTCCAAGTCCGCCATCACAGAAGCTCCCAGCCCGAAGTGCAATCGCCGGTCACCGCAGGAAAGGTATCCAGACGCCGCAAGCACTGCCTGCGCCTGCCTCCGCCCTCCGTAGGTCGCCGTTACCACCGCGCCGATGGCGCTAGTGTTCGAGCGCGTTCCCACAAGCTTCACCTTCAGCCAATGCCCCCCGCCGCCATGCAAATCGTTACGCAGCAGCGACGGAGGCTCATTCATGTTCATAATTAGAATATCGAGGTCGCCGTCGTTATCGAAGTCCCCGAAGGCCACGCCCCGGCTCGAATGCGCTTCCGCAATCGCCGGACCGGCAGCGTCCAAAAGTTCCTCGAATCGGCCGCCGCCCAGGTTGCGGAACAGCACCCTCGGGGTCTTGTGCGCAAACTCCGGATGCTTTCGCTCCACCTCTGGGAACGTGCTTCCCGTTACCCAGAACAGGTCTGGCAGGCCGTCGTTATCCAAGTCGGCGATACCATCGCCCCAACCGACATACCGGGTCTCCACGCCCAACCCGGAGCGCAGCGTGACATCCTCGAATACTAAGTGGCCTGTATTGCGGTACAGAGCCACTGTATCTTCAGCAAAATGAGTTTTCAACGCGTCCAGCCGCCCGTCGGTATCAAAATCGCCGATGGCAATGCCCATGCCAGCCTGTTCGTTGCCGTCCTCATTCACCGCCAGGCCCGAAAGCAGCCCCTGCTCCGCAAAAGTGCCGTCTCCCCGGTTGTGGAACAGTAGACTTGGGGTCGAGTCGCACGCCACGTAGATATCCTGCCAGCCGTCGCCGTCCAAATCCGCCCCCACCGCAGTCAGGCCGAACCCCGGTGCCACCGCGCCTACGCCCGAGCGCGCGGTGACATCCGTGAAGGTCCCGTCTCCGTTGTTGTGATAAAGCATTGGGCGTTCGCGGACAAGTCCGCGCGGGCCGCAATTCACAGGCACGCCTTTGAAGTTACAGTTGGGGTCCTTTCCTGTGGGTGGGATCTTATCGAAGTCGAAAACCAGGTAGTTGGAGACGAACAGATCCAGGCGGCCGTCGCGGTCGTAGTCCACCCACGTACAACCGCTGCCCCAACGCTTCCCGGGATGCAACAGGCCCGCCGCCTCCGTCACATCGGTGAACGTGCCGTCGCCATTGTTGCGGTACAAGATGTTCTGCGGCCAGGCGGTGATAAAAAGATCCTCGAAACCGTCATTGTTGTAGTCGCCGACAGTCACGCCGCATGCCCAGCCCTGACGCACTAGGCCCGCTTTCACGGTCACATCCGTGAAAGTCCCGTCGCGGTTGTTTTTGTAAAGCCGGTTGGTCGCCCCCTCCGCCGGCCCTTCTCGGCGCGTTCCCGACAGCAGAAAAATGTCCAGCCAGCCATCGTTGTCGTAGTCGAGGAAGGCGACGCCGCAGCCCATCGATTCCAGGATGTAGTCCATGCGGTCCGGGGGACCGTAGATAATCGGAGCGCGCAGCCCTGCATGGGCAGCGACATCGGTGAAGCGCGCATGAAAAGGCAGGCCCGAGGGTTTTCCGCGTGGTTGCGGCTTAACCCCGCGCGACGCCATGCCCCCCGACTCCTGCGCCCAGGACACGCCGGCTCCCGCGGTTCCTGCAGCGACAATGGCAAGGAATTCACGGCGAGTCACACCGCGCAGCACTGATCCTCCAGAAAAAATTGGTGGACGGGAGGGGATTCGAACCCCCAACCCTCGCGTTGCAAACGCGATGCTCTCCCATTGAGCTACCCGCCCATTCGCGGTTACTTTTTCATTTTAGAGGGTTTTCGTTCTCACGTCACGCGTGAGTGTCGCGTGACAAAACGCCAGGCATTTTGCGTGGATTTGGATGCTCCGTGTAGGGACCGCCTTCCGAGGCAGTCCGCCGTTTTTACTTCCCCGCCTCTTCTTTCACGTACGCCGCGCTCAGCGTATTCTTTTTCTTCGCAATCTCCAGCAGCGTCGGATAAAACTGCACGAACGTCGTGTCCACCGCGCCGTGCTGTTCGTGGCATGAGTAGCAATCCATTTCCCGAGGCAGCAGTTTCCCCGTCACCCCATCCTCGGCATTGAAAAACGCCCATTTTCCCGGGAACCGCGCATCGTCCTTCACGTGCACTTCCCGCCCCATGATATTTCCTGTTTGGAAATGTCCGTTCTTATTGATCGAGCCTTTGTTCCCCGCCATGCGCGCTTCCAGCACCAGCATCGTCTTGTCCGGCCACGTACCGGTTTGCAAAAACGCTTTGTACGCCTCGGGATTCACAAAAACGTTGTCAAACATGGAGTGCCCCATATCCATATTCGGGCTGTAGCTCATGTCCACTCCCGACGTTAAGTACACCCACTCTCGGTAGTTCGCGGGAAACTTCAGGCTCCCGTCCGTCGTATAAACCGGTAAGTTCGCGCTGCTTTCATTGTTCGGGCTGGCCTGTGGCGTCTTGACTGCCAGCGCCACCGCAACAATCGAAAGCGCGATCAAAGTCCATGGACGTTTCATCGCCACCCCTCCTGAATCTCCGCCTTGGTCCCGGAGGACGTTTTTCTAGGAAAACGCTCCGCGGCCACACTCTAACGAACGGCCATTTCCGCCGTCTAGAATAAATGCAACCTCCTTGCCGGAGGTCCCTTTATGTCTAACGCTCCTGCCAGCCCAAATGTTTCCGGAGCGTCCTCGTCTCCGGCTCAGCACATGGGCGCGGGCAATTTCTTCGGTGCGATCCACGGCGCGCGTGAGCAGTGCGGCGCCATTTTCACCGACGTGCGCCACGTTTCTCCCCGCAAGCTTCCCAGGCACTCCCATGAGCTTGCCTTTTTCGCTCTGGTGCTCAACGGACATTACCGTGAGCGCTGCGGCCGCTGTGAAGGTCAGTACGCTCCGTTCACGCTGATGTTTCGGCCCGCAGGCGTTCCTCATCAGGACGAAATCGGCCCTCGCGGTGTTCGCCTTTACGAAATCGAGCTTCGCCCGTCCTGGCAGAAGCGCCTCTCCGACTGCTCTGCCGCGCTCGACACGCCGCGCGACGACATCGCCGGTGGCCCGTTGCTCTGGCTCGCCATGAAGCTCTTTCGTGAAGTCGAAGCTTCTCCCGCGCGCGACGATCTCGCCGTCGAAAGTCTTCTCGCCGAAATCCTGTCCTTTGCCGCGCGTTCATCCCAGCGCGACAGCCGCCATGCTCCGCCCTGGCTACCTCGCGTCCTGGACAAGCTGCAAACTGAGCATTGCCGTCGCCTCAGGCTCGACGAACTTGCCCGCGAAGCCGTGGTCCATCCCGTGCATCTCTCTCGCGTATTTCGCCGATTCGTTGGCGAAGGTATTGGCGAGTACGTCCATCGTCTCCGCGTTCGCACTGCTTGCGAACGCATGCTCGCTCCGCATGTTTCGCTCTCCGAACTTAGCTTCGGCACGGGCTTCGCCGACCAAAGCCACTTCACGCGCGCCTTTCGCAAAATCACCGGTCTGACTCCCGCCGCCTTCCGCTCCGCCTTGCTCCGTGCAACCTGAGCTGAATCCTTCTCTGGACGTGTAACACCTCTCGCCTCGGATACGTCTCAAAGTGGGGATGTCCTTGCGCACACCTCTAGTTTTTTTCGTGTTGGCCGTGTCCGCGGTAGCGCTGCAACCCGCGCAGAGTCCCGCCCCCGCTGCGGACTCAAATATAACCACTATCGTTCACGTCACCGTCGTGGACGTCGGCAACGGCAAGGAGTCGGCCGATCAAACCGTGGTTCTGCAAAGCGATCGCATCGTGTCCGTTTCCGCCCCGGACAACTCCGCCCCGTCACAGGGCCGCGTTATCGATGCTCATGGCGCGTTCTTGATCCCCGGCCTCTGGGACATGCACGTCCACATTCAGGACCTCGAAGACCTTCCGCTCTACATCGCCAACGGTGTCACCGGTGTGCGCCTTATGTTTGGTGCGAAAAATGCCAAAGATCTGCGCTCCAAGTTGGCTGCTGCGCCTTTCGCGCCCGACGTCCTGATCGGCAGCGCCATCGTCGACGGCGATCCTCCCGTCTGGCCGGGCTCCATTGTCGTGCACAAGCCTGACGACGCCCGACGCGTGGTTGACGAAATCAAGGAAAGCGGCGCCGACTTCGTCAAAATCTACAATGGCATTCCCCGCGACGCTTACTTCGCGCTCGTGGACGAAGCTCGCAAGCAAAACATACCCTTTGCGGGACACTTGCCTTACCAGATTCGCGCCTCGGAAGCCTCCGATGCCGGCCAGCGCTCCATCGAGCATCTCGACGGCATCGCCATTGCTTGCTCACGCGACGAGCTGCGCCTCATTCAGCAGCTCCGTCCCCTGCGCTATCTCGAAAAAATGAACACGGTCGCCGAAGGCTTCCGCTCACTCGACCCCGCGCGCTGCCAGGCGCTCTTCGCGCAGTTCCGCCATAACGCGACCTGGCAGGTTCCCACCCTCACGGTCCATCGTTCCATGGGCTACATGGACGACAGCCATTTCACCTCCGACCCGCGCGTCGCTTACATGAGCCCCGAAGTCCGCCGCCGCTGGGATCCCTCGAACGACTTCCGTTTCCGCCGCTGGACGCATCAGGAATTTGAATTTCACCGCGGCATTTTCAATGCGGACAAGCAGCTCGTCGGCATGATGTTCCGCGCCGGCGTTCCCCTGCTTGCCGGAACCGACGCCATGAACCCGTACTGCATGCCCGGTTTCAGCTTGCATGACGAGCTGGCCTTGCTCGTCGAATCCGGTCTCACTCCCCTCGCCGCACTTCAAGTCTCCACGCTGCGCCCTGCGGAGTTTCTTGGCCGCACCAGCGAGTTCGGCGGAATTGCTCCCGGAAAGCGCGCCGACCTCGTCATGCTCTCTGCCGATCCCCTCGCCGATATTCACAACACCACGCAAATCCAGGCTGTGTGGCTCCGCGGAAAATATTTTGACCGCGCCGCCCTCGATCAACTCCTGGCCGCCGCCAAGCACCGCAATGGCAAATCCAAATTGTAGCGATCCCGCCGCCGCCCACTACCTGTCCGTTAGCGTCCTCTGCCATTCAACCCAGGCAGGTTCCAGCCCAAAGGGCTCCGTGAAATAGTCTCGTGAAACAGTCTCCACGCGATCGAGAACCGGAGCATCATGCAATCCTATTTCCTCAAATATAGCGATACGGTGGTGCAGAATGTGCATCAAGTCTTCTGCCCTCGCTCGTCGTACTTAGTTTCCACGCCGAGATATTCTTGGCCTCTTCATGCGAATGGAAGGTATAAATGGCGTTACTCCTTT
>Ga0307471_100002451_pt1 | contig 10678 bp, 9 predicted proteins | sample atmos_gasesAM3C__2_FD_204566 | JGI IMG/M metagenome (GOLD analysis project Ga0307471, IMG submission 204566) | Hardwood forest soil microbial communities from Morgan-Monroe State Forest, Indiana, United States - atmos_gasesAM3C_515 | ecosystem: Environmental > Terrestrial > Soil > Temperate... | reverse complement strand
ACCCAGCCGGCGAAAGGGCTGGAGGGAGACTTCAACGGCGAGCTGGGGAGTCTTGCAAACCTCGAGGAATGCATGCTTTGCGCGAATTTCCCGGTACTCCGGAAGGTACCGGCCGGCCTGACGCATCATCCAGACGGGAACGCGAGAAACAGCCTCCCCACGGCAGGCACGAAGGAACAAGTCTTTCCGATTGATGGACACAGCTTGAGTCGGCATGTTTGGCCCGAAGAACTAAGGATAGCAAATCCCAAGAAGACTTGCCGAAGCGAGTACCACAGGGCGGGATCAGATTATGCATGCCATTGTTAGGGTAGGCTATACTCAAGTTGATCCAGCAACTTAGCCAAGGGAATCGGCACGCTTGAAGCTGCAGCGCAGAGCAGGCGAAGCGTGGCCGCAGGAACACAGAGTGAACCATGCGTTTCTCATTTCGACGGTTGTAGCCTATGCGCTGAGTCTTGGGCTGTATGTGCTTTTTTTGAATACCGGCAGGGAACTCACCGGCCGGCTAGGCACTCTGCTGCTGGCAACTGGGCTGGTGACGCACTATTTTGCGTTATTGGAGAGGTCTCGCGGCCTGCACACGGTTCCATACCATGACCTGTACGGATCGATGTCGCTCTTCGGCTGGCTGCTGGCACTGACGTACCTCGGCCTTGAGCTCTACCACCGGCAAAGGTCGGTGGGCGCTTTCGTTCTGCCGTTTATCCTGGTGTTTTTTCTCGCTGCGCATCTCGCTCCGGCCGACCGCCTACCTCCTCCCGCTGCGCATGGACTGGTTTTTGCCTTTCACGTGACGCTAAGCATTCTTGCCTACGCGGCGTTCGCGCTTTCCTTCGTTCTCAGTCTCATTTTTCTTGGTGAGGAGAGGCTGCTGCGAAACCGCAAGCTTGGCGACGTGGTCTGGCGGCTTCCGCCACTTGAATTACTCGATCAGATGAGCCGGTCGAGCGTATTGGTGGGGCTTATATCCATTGCGATTGGAACGGCGTTGGGTTTCGTGTCGGTGGACCGGCTACCGGGCCAAAATTCGTTTTTCGACCCCAAATATATCATTACCTTGCTAGTACTCGCGTTGTATGTGCTTTATTTCCGCCTCGGGCGGACCACGGCATGGCGCGGAGCGCGGGCCTGCAAACTGTGCATCTTCAATTTTGTCGTGGTGGTTCTCAGTTTTACTGTCGTGAATTTTTACATCTCGCACAGCCACCGATATTTTTAGGAGCGCATGAACCGCGGCATGGAGATTGTTCTCGTCGGATTGAATCACCGGACTGCGCCTGTAGAGGTGCGCGAGAGGGTGTCTTTCACCGCCGAGCAAGCGCGGCGCGCCGCCGACCAGCTTCGCGCGAGAGGAATTCTCGAAGAGACGCTGGTCCTTTCCACCTGCAACCGGAGCGAAGTGTATGGCGTCCCTCCCGAGTCTTCTCATGAATGTGCGGAGGGACTTTCTTCTTTCCTGAGTGAATTTCACGCCGTGCGCATGGATGTGCTCGGAGTTTCGCTCTATCACCACTATGATCGTGAAGCGGTGCGTCATCTTTTCCGCGTAGCCGCGGGACTGGATTCGATGATGCTGGGCGAAGCGGAAATCCTGGGGCAGGTGCGGGAGGCGTATCGCTTTGCACATGAACATGGCGCTACTGGGCCGGTACTGAACCGCTTGTTTCAAGGAGCGCTGGAAGTCGGGAAGCGGGTGCGCACGGAAACCGAGCTTGGCACGCGACCGATGTCCGTAGCTTCGGCCGGGGTGAAACTGGCCGAGCGCATCTTTGGGAAACTGAGTGAACGCAGCGCGCTGGTGCTGGGGGCGGGAACAATTAGCGAGCAAGTACTTTCTCAACTGCGCGACCGTGGCATTGCGCACCTTTACGTGATGAATCGCTCGCGAAACCGTGCGGAGGAGCTGGCTAAACAATATGGAGGAGAAGTAGTTGGCTGGGGCGAGTGGCAAAATGCACTGCATTCGCCCGATGTTATTGTGTCCTCAGTGGCTACGGAAGAACCGGTCCTGGGCCGCGAAATCGTCGAGCGGGCGATGGAGGTTCGAGGGAATCGCGCCCTATTCTTGATGGATCTGGGCATGCCGAGAAATATCGATGGAAGCGTGGCGAAGCTTTATAACGTTTACGTTTACAACATGGATGATTTGAGCGAGATCGTCCAGCAGAACCGCAATGCGCGGCAAAATGAAGTTCCCAAAGCCGAAAACATCGTGGGCGAGCACGTGGGCAAGTTTCTTTCCTGGCAGGCGAGCGTGGAGCTTGTGGGGCTGGTGGATGCGCTACGCGCCAAGGTGAAGGAAGAACGTGCGTCGTTCATTCGGTCGCGCATGGAGTCGATGAAGCATCTGACGGAAGCGGACCGCGCGCATGTGGAAAAATTGATGGATGAAATGCTGGAAAAACTGCTGCTGGAGCCTGCGGAACGCTTGCGCGGCGAGAAAGAACTGCGGCGAAAGATACAGAATGTCGAGGCGCTGCGGGATCTATTCCTTTCGAACCGGGAGAAACCTTGAGAATCCTGCGGATCGGCACGCGCGGCAGCCTGCTGGCCAAATGGCAGGCGGAATCTATTCGCAGACAGCTCTTTGCCGCGACTGGAGTAGAAGCGGAGATTGTCATCATCAAGACCGAAGGCGACAAGATGCAGCAGGCGGCGGTGACGCAGATTGGCGGGAAGGGCATCTTCATCAAGGAACTGGAAGAAGCGCTGATGGAGGAAACCATCGATCTTGCGGTGCACAGCGTCAAAGACATCCCTACCGACATTCCATCGCGGCTCATGTTTCCCGCGGTGTGCCGCCGCGATGATGTGCGCGATTGCCTGGTGGGCTCCACGCTTGCGAGTTTGCGGCAGGGCGCCCGCGTGGGGACGAGCAGCTTGCGACGGCAAGCGCAGTTAAGGCACATTCGGCCTGACCTCGATTGCCGTGACCTGCGCGGAAATGTGGACACGCGTTTGCGCAAAGTGGAGAGCGGGGAATACGAAGCGGTGATGGTTTCGAAAGCCGGATTGGATCGTCTTGGGTTGGGGCAGCGAATTTCCGAGATTCTTTCTCCGGAAGTCTCGATGCCGGCGGTGGGGCAGGGAGCCATTGCGGTGGAATGCCGGTTGAAGGATACCGAGGCGGGCGATTTATTGGCGCCTTTGGATGATGCGGAGACGCGCACCGCCATCATTGCGGAGCGCGCGTTGCTGGGTGCGTTGCACGGAGGCTGCCAGGTGCCGCTAGGTGCCTGGGGCCGTATCGAGCGCGGCGAGCTTGTTTTGGAGGCGTGTGTCTGTTCCGTGGATGGAGTGCAGTACGTAAAGCAACGAGCCAGCGCGCCGCCGGATCAGGCAGCGCAGCTTGGAGAACACTTGGCTCGGCTGCTGATTGAAGCGGGTGCGCAGTCCATCCTCGAAGAAGTGAGCCGGCAACGTGGCTGAAACAGTTCCGAAATCGTTGGTTGGCAAGCGGATCGTCATTACACGAGCGGCGGCCCAGAGCGAGGAACTTGCGCGTGAACTCCGGGAGCGTGGCGCGATTCCCGCGGTGCTTCCACTGGTGTTGTTTGACGGCCCCGAAGATTTCGCTTCCCTGGACGCGGCGATCGCCCAAATCGAGGAATTTGACTGGCTCATCTTGACGAGCGCGCAGGCGGTCCGCGCGATAACGCAGCGCAGTCTAAATCTGGAGCGGCCTCTGATTCGAACAGGTAGCAAGCTGCGAATTGCCTGCGTGGGACCAGTGACAGCCGAAGCTGCGCGGCAAGCCGGGCTTCCTGTAGAACACGTCGCGAAGACGCACAATGGCGTGGCGCTGGCTAACGAGCTGGGTGGAAGACTTCAGGGATTGAAAGTGTTGCTGCCGCGGAGCGATCGCGCGAATCCGGATTTGCCGGCGGCGCTGGAGCGTTACGGCGCGCACGCTAGCGAAGTGGTTGCCTACCGGACTTTACAGCCAACTGAGATGGACCGGCAGAGGTTGACGAGAATTGCGGAAGGCGAAGCGGATGCCCTACTGTTTTTCAGTCCTTCTGCTGTGCAGCACTTCGTGGAATTGTTCGGGGCCGAGAAATTGAGCACGTTGCAGAATTGGATGGCGATTATCGCGGTAGGGCCGGTTACTGCCAACGCTTTGCAAGGTGCCGGGGTTCTGCACGCACTTTTGGCGGCAGACACCACAGCGGCGTCGGTCGTTGAAACCCTGGAGGAACATTTTGCAGGCACTTCGAACACGGCACGTACAGGAGTGAAGAGAGGATGAGCTTTCCAACGCATCGGCCGAGGCGTTTGCGGCGCAACGAAGCGATTCGCAGCCTAGTTCAAGAGACGCGCCTTACCACGGCGGGGCTGATTTATCCGATGTTTGTTTGCCCGGGGACGAAGGTGCGGCAAGAAGTCAGTTCCATGCCAGGTGTATTCCAACAATCGGCAGACCAGATCGTGGAGGAATGCCGTGAGGTGGAAGCGCTTGGAATTCCGGGAATCATTCTTTTCGGCTTGCCGGAGACGAAGGATGCGCGCGGCGCCAGTTCCCTTAGTTCCCAAGGTGTCGTGCAGCGCGCCATTGAAGCGATTCGCAAAGCAAAACTGAAACTGCTCGTAATCACGGATGTGTGCCTCTGTGAGTACACGGATCATGGCCACTGTGGCGTTATCGAGAATGGAGAAGTGGCCAACGACTCCACGCTGACAATTCTCGCGCAGCAGGCGCTATCGCACGTGCGCGCGGGAGCGGACATGGTTGCGCCATCGGACATGATGGATGGACGTGTCGCCGCGATTCGCGAGATTCTCGATGAGCACAAGTTTGAAAACACCGCGATTCTTTCTTACGCGGCAAAGTATTGTTCGGGCTTTTACGGTCCATTCCGAGATGCGGCACAGTCTGCTCCGCAGTTTGGCGACCGTCGCAGCTATCAAATGGATCCCCCCAATGCCCGAGAGGCGTTGAAAGAAGTCGAACTGGACCTGGAGGAGGGCGCGGACATCGTAATGGTGAAGCCGGCCCTACCGTACCTCGATATTATCCGGCGAGTGCGAGACGCCTTCGATGTTCCGGTGGCTGCCTACAATGTGAGCGGCGAGTACGCCATGGTGAAAGCGGCCGCGCAGAAGGGCTGGCTCGACGAAAAGCGCGTCGTGCTGGAAATTCTGACGGGCATTCAGCGCGCTGGAGCGGAAATCATTTTGACCTACCATGCCAAGGATGTCGCACGCTGGCTGAAGGCGTGATAATTTAAATCAAGAAAACATGAGTGGAGCGCAACCTAAAGTGAAGCGCGAGCGCAAACGTTCGCGTGAGATATTTGAGCACGCCGAAAAGGTTCTTGTCGGCGGCGTGAATAGTCCTGTGCGGGCCTTCCGGTCCGTGGGCGGGGAACCGCTGATTATCGAGCGCGGCAGCGGGCAGCACCTCTACGACGCGGATGGGAATGAGTATCTCGATTTTGTGTGCTCCTGGGGCGCGATGATCCTGGGGCACGCGAACCCCGCCATTAGTGAGGCAATCGCTGACCAGGCGCGGCGCGGCACGAGCTTTGGCATGACTACCGAGCTCGAACTGGAGCTCGCCACTCTGATCACACAAACGATCCCATTTATCGAGAAGATTCGCTTCGTTTCCAGCGGGACGGAAGCGACGATGAGCGCGGTGCGGCTTGCCCGCGGAATTACAAAGCGGGATTTCATCGTCAAATTCGAAGGCTGCTATCACGGGCATGCGGACAGTTTTTTGTCGCAGGCGGGTTCCGGCTTGGCGACGCTGGGAATCGCCGAATGCCCCGGAGTGCCTCAGGCGCTGGCCGGGTTGACGTTGAACGTGCCGTATAACGATCTCAATGCAGTCGAGAAAGTATTCTCTCTGCATAAGGACAAGATTGCGGCCGTCATCGTCGAGCCGATTGCGGCGAATATGGGTGTAGTTCCCCCTGAGACAGGTTTTCTGAAAGGTGTACAAGACATCGCCCGGAAAAACGGCGCGCTTTTTATCGTCGACGAGGTGATCACCGGATACCGCTTGCGGAATGGTTCGGTGCAAGATCTCCTCGACATCGAAGCAGACCTTACGACTTTGGGAAAAATCATCGGCGGTGGAGTTCCCGTAGCAGCCTACGGTGGGCGCGCTGAATTGATGAATCATGTCGCGCCGCTCGGTGAGGTATATCAGGCCGGGACACTCGCTGGAAATCCGCTGGCCATGCGGGCTGGGATTGCTGCCCTGAAACAGCTCACAAAGCCCGGGCTATACGAAGAGATGACGCAAATGGCGCGCCGGCTGGTTTTTGGTCTGCGCGCTGAACTTGCGGATGCGGGAATTCCTGCGCAAGTTAACGCCATCGGCTCGCTTTCAACCATTTTTTTTACGAAGGAGCCAGTGAGAAATTACACGGATGCCAAGCGTTCCGACACCCGGCGGTACGCAAGGTTTTTCCGGGAGATGCTCGATCGGGGAATCTTTCTTGCGCCATCACAATTCGAGGCAACGTTCGTTTCGGCCGCGCACACTTCGGCGGATATTGACCGCGCGCTGGCGGCGGCACACGAGTCCCTGCAGGCCGTTGCTGCCGATTCCGCAGGTTAAACTCAGAGAAGGAGAATAAAGAATGGGCGAGGGTATCGAACTTCCAGAGAGTCATCACGGAGGCGAGGATCATCCGCTGATCCTGCCGGTCTCGATTACGATTTCAATCATGGCGGTATTCGTGGCTGGTGTGTCGTTGCTGGGTCACCGGGCACACACGGAAGGGTTGCGCCTGGAAACGCAGGCCGCCAGCCGCTGGACACAATACCAGGCGAAGAGCGTCCGCCTTCACGAAGCCCAGGGATTCTCCGACGTGGTCAAGCTCGAGGCGCCGCTGAATAAGGAGTTGGGCGAAGAATTGAAGGAGAAGTATGCCAAGGAAGTAGAGCACTACGAGGGCGACAAAGAGGATGTCAGCAAAGAGGCGAAGAATCTGGAAGCTGAGCGCGATTTGACGGTGCGCCAGGCGGACCGCTTTGACGGCGGAGAGGCGCTCCTGGAAATTGGGCTGGTGATTTGCTCGATCACGCTGCTCACCAAGCGCAAGGGATTCTGGATTAGCGGCGTGTTGATTGGAGCCGGGGGCATGACCCTCGCGTTGACAGGTTTTTTACTCCATTGACCTAAGCGCGCGCCGGAGGCTGCGAACCTCTCAACTGAGCGATTTCCTGGGTCAGGCGATCCAGCTTGCCAACCAACTCCATGTGGCGCACGTCCTCAGTGCCAGGCTTCCTTGCGATAAACGTGAGCGTCCCGCCCGGCTCAAGCACGCACTGCTCGACTTCGGAGATCGATTGGAAACCCTGCTTGCGTGCGGCGGCTTCGAGCTGCGCCATGGTAATGAGTTCCTTCTTCAAATTTTGCGTGCGCACCTTGCCGTTCTCAACCAGGACGTCGGCCTTGCCCTCCACGAGTTGGTCGAGCTTCCGGTGGTCATAGAGGAAGCGAACGACCAGGTAGTTGGTGACGAGCAGGGAAGTGGCGGCAATCAGCCCGCCGAGCACGCTGTTATCCTCGCCGATGATGGCGTTCTGCACGGTATTGGACAGCGTGAGCAGAACGACCAAGTCGAAGGGATTCAACTGGACGAGTTCGCGCTTCCCGGAGAGCCGCAGGCTGATCACAAGGAACGCGTAAACGATGATTGGCCTAAGGATTTTTTCAACCAGGGGAAGTCCCATGACGAACATGTCTTTCAAGATATCGTGCATTGCGGGAGTGCCTCCTCAGAATATGGATGCGGACCAAGTAATAGCATGCCTTTCGCTGCCATAGAATGAGGGGAGCGTAACACGCGCCGGAAGCAGTTTGAAAGTTACCTGTTTAGAAGATTACGTCTCGCTCACCGGGGTAGTCATCAGTTGGTGACCAGAGGGTGTGCAATTTAGTGCAGAACTCTTTGGATTTCGTATGATAAGAGCAGTTGGTCCCGTCAGTAGCAAGCCAGTAAGAGCACGAAAATGTTCAACGGAGGACGAAGAGCTCACCCTCGCCCACGCTGCCCCTTGCGCAGGCCGGTTTCGCGAGCCGCGACAATATGTCTCAGCGCGCTTCCTATGAGCAAGGTACAGCCATCGGTCCAGAGCAGCTCTCTGTCCTGCTGGACTCTGTTCGGGAACTCGTTACCATTCTCAGCCCACAGGGCACCATCCTGTTTGCGAATGCGGGATTCACTCGCCTCCTTGGCCACCGAACTGAAGATCTGATCGGGAAGCCGATTGCTTCAATCTTCCACGGCAATGATGCACCCGGCGTGCGCGAGTGCCTGCAAGAACTCGGGAAAGGCCGCGGTGAGGCCTTCAGCAGGCGGTGCCGGCTCCAATGCGTAGACGGCAGCTGGAGGTGGTTCGATGCCACGGCGCGTGATTATACAAGTCTGCCGGCAATAGAAGGCATCGTCATCAGTTTTCAGGACGTCAGCCATCTGCACCGGATGGAAGCGGAGCGTCAGGTCATCGCCGAAGTAGTGCAAGCCCTCAATCAAACTGCAAACCTGGACGAGTTGCTTGCAGGCATCCATCAAGCGCTGAAGAAAGTAGTCTCCGCGGAGAACTGCTTCGTGGCGCTGCATGACCCAGAGGCAGACGCCTTTACATTTCCATTTTTTGCGGACCAAGTGGACGTTGCGCCGCCTCCGCAAAAAGTAGGTCACAGCTGCACCGCCTACGTATTTCGCACCGGCACGCCGATGCTGATTCCCCAGAGCGAATTTGACCGGCTTGCCGCAGCGGGCGAAGTCGAGCTAGTGGGGTCGCCATCGCCGGCATGGCTTGGTGTTCCACTCAAGACGCCCACGGCAACCATCGGGGTCCTTGTCGTTCAGCATTACCAGAATGAAAACGCCTATGACACTCGTGACTTGGAATTTCTGAGCTCGGTCGGAGGACACATTGCCCTGGCGATCGAACGGCGCCGCTCGGAAGTGGCCCTCCGCAAGAACGAGGAAATGTTCCGGCTGCTCTTCAACAACAATCCGCTTCCCACGTTTGTCATTGACCGGGAGACTCTCCGGTTTTTGGAAGTGAACGTTGCGGCCGTCCGGCAGTACGGGTATTCACTGGATGAGTTCAAGGAGTTGACGGCTCTCGAGATTCGTCCTGAGGAGGACCGTGCCAGATATCTTGAGCACCTGCGCCAGACTCTCGGCGACGGCCCGCACAGTTCCCACTCGCAGCACCGCAAGAAAGACGGCAAGATCTTTCAGACGGAAAGTATTTCTCACGAACTGGATTATGCAGGAAGGCGCGTGCGCCTAGTCGTAGCCCAGGACATCAGCGAACGCCATCTTCTCGAACAGCAGCTTCGCCAGTCGCAAAAAATGGAAGCGGTGGGACGGCTGGCGGGCGGCGTTGCCCATGACTTCAACAATCTCCTGATGGTGATCAAGGGGCATACCGAGCTGCTCCTCAATGTATTGCCGCCTTCCGAGCAATATTCAAGAAAAGTAGAGCAGATCGACCGCGCCGCGGACCGCGCCACCGCTCTGACCCGCCAGCTCCTGGCGTTCAGCCGCTTGCAGGTTTTGCAGCCGCACGTCATGAACCTCAATGACGTCGTGGACGACATGGGCAGGCTGTTGCCACGGATGATCGGAGAAGACATCGAGCTGGTGATCCGTACGGCGGAGGATCTTGGCGCGATTCGCGCGGATGCCAGCCAAATGGAACAAGTGATTATGAATCTTGCTGTCAACGCGCGCGATGCCATGCCTGACGGCGGTAAACTCTTGATAGAGACCTCGAACGCAGAGCTGGAGGGCGCGTACAACGCCAGGCATCCGATCGTTCAGCAGGGGCAATACATTCTCCTCGCTGTTTCGGACACCGGTACGGGAATGAGCGCGGAGACACAGGCGCATATTTTTGAGCCGTTCTTCACTACGAAAGCACAGGGGAAGGGCACCGGCCTAGGTCTAGCTACTGTGTACGGGGTGGTCAAGCAAAGCGGCGGTTTCATCTGGGTTTACAGTGAACTGGGCAAAGGCACCTCGTTCAAGATTTATCTTCCTCGAGTCGATCAACCCGTGGAGCGAATGAGACCGCTTCCGTCAGTTTCCGAGGCGCCCCGAGGCACCGCGACCATCTTGCTCGCAGAAGATGAGCAGGACGTCCGGGAAGTGGCTCGCGAGTTTCTCGAATCCGGCGGTTATGCGGTGATTGAGGCTCACGATGGTGCGGAGGCCCTGGGGCTCGTCCACCAGCATGAAGGCGCGATCAACCTTCTGGTTACCGATATGGTCATGCCCGGGATGACTGGTCTGGAATTGGCCGCGCGTTTGAAGAAAGAACGGCCGGGCCTGCGCATCTTGTACATGTCCGGCTACAGCGAACGCGCCGCTGCAGAGTCCTTGCATCCTGATCCGGCCATGCGCCTTTTAACGAAGCCCTTTAGCCGTTGGGCGCTTCTCCGCGCCGTCCACGACCTCTTGAAACAATCCTGATTGTCCCGGCGCTCCTGCTTCTCGGCGAACGCGAACCCTATCGTTAGTGAATCTTCGGATGTCGTTTGTGCCAGTCGGTATGCTGCTGGAACATTCGTGCGGCCTGAATGACGGCGGCATCGTCGCCGGCTCTGGCCACAAATTGAAGTCCCACGGGAAGATTCTTCTCCGTGAATCCACACGGCACGGAGAGAGCCGGCAGCCCGCAGATATTGCCGATGCCGCCG
>Ga0307471_100002450_pt1 | contig 10681 bp, 6 predicted proteins | sample atmos_gasesAM3C__2_FD_204566 | JGI IMG/M metagenome (GOLD analysis project Ga0307471, IMG submission 204566) | Hardwood forest soil microbial communities from Morgan-Monroe State Forest, Indiana, United States - atmos_gasesAM3C_515 | ecosystem: Environmental > Terrestrial > Soil > Temperate... | reverse complement strand
CCATGATCGGGTCCATGACCTGGGCGCCCAGGGTGTCCAGCGCGATGACGAGCGTGTCCTTGTCGGCGGCGCTCGAGGCGAACGGGACGCCGGCGACCAGAAGGACGCCGAGCGCCAGAGATAGCAAAACTCGTGTTGGCATCGTGTCTCCTTTGTGCGGGCCATTCTTCACAGCGGAGACCTGGTGTCAAGCGCTCACCTGACACGTTGCGCGCCGCGGCCCCGGGGCTCAGCCCTGGCCTTGACGGCGACGACCGCCCCGGGCAGAGTATCGGCAGCCGCGGGAGGCGAATGCCATGCATTTCGGGATCTTCGTCGAGGAGATGCGCTACGGAGCGAGCCAGGTCTCGGCGTTCCGCGACGCGTTCGATCTGGCGCAGCGCGCGGAAGACTGGGGCCTCGACTGTGTCTGGCTCGGCGAGATCCACTTCACGCCGAACCGCTCGGTCATCTCCGCCTCGCTGCAGGTAGCCAGCTCGATCGCCACCCGGACCCGGCGCCTCCGGGTCGGCACGGCCGTCACCGTGCTCCCGCTGAATCACCCGCTGCGCATCGCCGAGGAGATCGCGACGCTCGATCACATCAGCGAGGGCCGGCTCGAGTTCGGGATCGGCCGCAGCGGGGTCGCGCGCTCGTACGACAGCTACGGCATCGCCTACGGCGAGAGCCAGGCCCGGTTCCGCGAGGCGCTCGACATCATCCGCGAGGCCTGGAAGGGCGAGCCGTTCAGCTTCGAGGGCGAGTTCTACCGGTTCCAGAACACGACCGTCGCGCCGCGCCCGTACCAGACACCGCACCCGCCCATCCGGATGGCGGCGAACACGGAAGAGACCTTTCCGGCGGTCGGCAAGATGGGCCTGTCGATCTTCGTCGGGCTGCGCGCCGCCGAGATCCCCGATCTACAGGCGCACCTCGCGCTGTACCGGCAAGCGTGGCGCGAGGCGGGCCATGCCGCAAAGCCGAGCGTGTACATCCGCATCCCGGTCTACGTCTCGACGACAGAGCAGGGCGCGATCGACGAGCCGCGCGAGAGCCTCATAGCTTTCTTCGGCCGCCAGAGCGAGCTGGCACGCGCGATCGTCGGCCGCGCCGGCGCCGGCCCCGCCGACCGCCGGCGGGCGATCGCCGAGCGCATGGCGAACCTCTCGTACGACGACGTCCTCGCGAAGAAGGTCGCCTTCGGCACGCCCAAAGGCGTGATCGATCGCCTGACCCAGCTGCGCGAAGAGCTCGGTCTCGACGGGATCATCGCCGAGCTGAATCCGGGCGGGCGCATCCCACTCGAGCTCGAGACGCGGAGTCTCAGGCTCCTCACCCACGAAGTGATGCCCGCCTTCAAGTGACGCCCTTGACGACCTCCGTCGCGTCAACCTAAGCTACCGGCACACGGCCGGCTAGCTTCCGGCGGAGGCACGGCGATGCGGTGTTCCGCGTGTCACCATGAGAGCGCCGCCGCGGCGAAAGTGTGCGAGCTCTGTGGCAGCTCGCTCGGGAAGGTCTGCCCGGCCTGTGGTACCGCGAACGACCTGGACCATCACTTCTGCAACGCCTGCGGTGCCGCGTTCGTCGCCGGGGCGGCGTCCGCCGAGCCAGCGACCCGACTCGGGATGGACGAGACGTTCATCGCCTCTCCCCACGCGCTCGAGGGCGAGCGCAAGCAGATCACCGTCCTATTCGCAGACGTCAAGAGCTCCCTGGAGCTCTTGACCAATCTAGACCCCGAGGACGCGCGACGGCTGCTCGACCCGCTCCTCGAGCAGATGATCGATGCGGTTCACCGCTATGGAGGCACCGTCAATCAGGTCCTCGGTGACGGGATCATGGCCTTGTTCGGTGCGCCCATTGCCTATGAGGATCACGCGTTGCGGGGATGCTGCGCCGCTCTGCGCATCCAGGAAGGCGTGGCGGAGCGGAATCGCGAGTTGAGCCGTCTGGTTGGGATGCCGGTCCAGGTCAGGGTCGGCCTCAACTCGGGCGAGGTCGTGGTGCGCTCAATCGGGAGCGGCCGGCATCTCGACTATTCGGCCGTCGGCCAGGCGACCTATCTCGCGGCTCGGATGGAACAGGTCGCCCTACCGGGAACGATCTTGCTGACCTCCGATGTCGTGAGCCTCGCGGGCGGACGCATCGAGGTCAAGCCGCTCGGACGAATGCCGATCAAGGGTCTTAAGGACACGAGGGAGGTCTTCGAGCTCAGGGCCATCATCCCGGGTACTCGCTTCGCTGCCAAGGCCGAGCGCGGGCTCACCCAGTTCGTCGGCCGCGCCGGCCACCTCGAGGCACTCGGTCTGGCGCTAGAAGAAGCAGGTCGAGGGCGCGGACAGCTGGTCGCGTTCGTCGGCGACGCCGGAGTCGGCAAGTCGCGCATTGTCTGGGAGCTGATTCACTCTGAGCGCGTCCGGCAGTGGCGCGTGCTGACAGCCTCGGCGGCCTCTTACGCGCAAGACACCGTGCACTTCCTCGTGATCGAGTTGCTGCGGAACTGCTTCGGAATCAACAACGGGGACGACGAGCGCGCGATCCAAGCGCGAGTCGCAGACCGCGTGCGGGCCCTCGACGCGACGCTCAGTGACTCGGTGGAGCCCATTCTGGCGCTCCTCGAGGCCCTCCCCGGGGACAGTCCCTTCCGAAAGCTCGAGGCGTCTGAGCGGCGGCGGCGCACACTCGAAGGCGTGAAAACTCTGTTGGTGTGCGAGAGCCGATCTCAACCTGTGATGTTGGTATTCGAAGATCTCCAGTGGATCGACAGCGCCAGCTGCGCGTTCCTCGGCAGCCTGGTCGATGGGTTACCGAATGCGCGCCTTCTCATGGTCGCGACGCTCCGTCCAGAGCCCGAGTCGACCCGTCCAGAGCCCCAGTCGACCCGTCCAGACCCCCGGTCGGTCTGGACGAGCCGCCCTCATTGCAGCGAGCGACGCGTCGATCCGTTGAGCTCGGATCTCGCCCAGCAGCTGCTGGACGCCTTGCTCGGCGAGGCTGCAGAACTGCAGCCGCTCAAGGATCTCCTGGTCGAGCGTTGCGATGGCAATCCATTTTTTCTCGAGGAGAGTGTCAGAACGCTGGTCGAGGAGGAGGTTCTGCAGAGCACGCCCGAGGCGTACCGCCTGACACGATCGGCGCGGAGCGTGCAGGTGCCGGCTTCCGTGCAGGCCGTCCTCACGGCCCGGATCGATCGGCTCAACCTCACAGACAAGGAGCTCCTGCAATCGGCGGCGGTGATCGGTCGCGAAGTGCCGTCGGTGCTCCTCCAGGCGATCACGGGAAACACAGAAGACGAGGTGCGCCGTGGGCTCGCTCGGCTGTGCGACGGGGAGTTCATCTACCGCGTCGACCTGTTCCCGGAGCCGCTACACGTCTTCAAGCATGCCCTGACCCACGAAGTCGCGTACGGCAGCTCGCTCCGCGAGCGACGCCGGATTCTGCACGCCCGCATCGTCGAGGTCGTGGAGCGCCGGTATGGCGATCGGCTCTCCGATCAGGTCGAGCGGCTCGCCTACCATGCCCAGCGGGGCGAGGTGTGGGACAAAGCCCTCACCTACCTCCGGATCGCGGGCACACAGGCGTACACACGCGGGGCGCTGGAGGAAGCCATCGAGCGCTACGAGACGGCCCTGTCGATCCTGACCGGGTTGTCGCCCAGCCCCGATGCGAAGCGTCTGTCCATCGACCTGCGTCTGGACCTGCACGCTCCGATGGTGACAGTCGGGCGCGCACCGGAGATGGTCGAGCTGTACAAACACGGCGAGCGCCTGGCTCGTGAGCTCGACGACGACGTTCGACTCGGCAGGATCTTTGAGCGGATGAGCTTGCTCTCGTGGCTGGGAGGTGCCTACCAGGATGGCTCGGACTACGCGCGGCAGGCGCTCGCCGTCGCGGCGGCGTCCGACGATGCCATCACACGGCTGAACGCTCACTATTTTCTCGGTCTCCATCGGCACGCGCTCGGCGACTACCACGGGGCCATCCCGTGCTTCGAGTACGTCGTGGAGGGCCGCGACGCAGCCCTCGCGCCGCGAGTAATAGCGGTCACGACCCCGGTGGACGTGCCCGCGTGGTCGTGGCTCGCCTTTGCGAGGATGATGGCCGGCGACTTGGTCCGCGCCGAGATAGCCACGCAGCGCGCCGTGCGCGCGGCGGAGGCGTCCGAGTTTCCGCAGGCTCGGGTCATCGCGCATACGATCAGGGGCGTCGTGCTCGGCTACGCTGGGCGGGCGTCGACGTGTGTCGCGTCGCTCGAAGCCACCATCGAGCTCTGCGAGAAGACACGCTTCGTCGTCTGGCTGGCGGCAGCCTTCTCCACCCTGGGACTCGTGCTCACGCGCGCGGGCATGGCGGCCTCAGCGCTGCCACACCTCGAGCGTGGAGTGGCGCTCAACGAAAAGACGCGAATCCGGGCCTATCACTCACAGCGATACAGCTGGTGGGCCGAGGGGCTCCTTCGAGCCGGGCGGCTCGACGAGGCATCGGCGCGTGCCGAGACGGCCATCGACCTGTCGAGACAGATGCACGAGCGCGGGGTCGAGGCGGAGTCGCTCCTCGTGCGCGCGCAGGTCGCCGACGGGCTCGGTCGGCACGCAGACGCTAAGGAAGGCTTCGAGCGGTCGCTGGCGCTCAGTGCAGAGATCGGCGCGCCGCTGCTCCAAGCCCACGGCTACCTCGGGCTCGCGCGCGTCCTGGCCGGGTCGGGCGATAAGCCCGCGAGTCGCCGCTACCGCGGCATGGCCGAGACGATCTTCAAGGAGACGGGAACGACGCCGTGGTGGCCGGAGAGCTAGTTTCGGGCCGCCGCCGGGGTCTGGGCCTGCTCACAGGAAGGGACCTTCGTCACCTCCTGGAAGTGCCCACGGACGCGATTGATCTGGTACACCGCGCAGCCGAACTGCTCGTACTTCCACGGCGTCGGCCAGACGAAGATGCCGAACAGCACGACCGCGAGCACCGCCAGGGCCATGCCCACGTGCGGCTGGCCCTCCATCCGGTAGATCAGTCGCCACGCCAGGACGAGCGCACCGATCGCGATGCCGCCGCCCTCGCTGAGCCTTTTGAGCCAGCGCGACCAGTCCGTGGTGGGCGGTGGGGGGATTTCCGGGCCACCACGAAGCGTGTTGTAGCTCTTGAGAGCCTCGCCGCCGTAGTAGAGGACAAGGTAGGAAAGCACCGCCGCGAGAAGACCGATCCAGACGAGTCGCGGCCACGAAATCTTGCCTTCCTCATCTACACTCTTCGTCGCCCAGGCAAGGATCTTCTTCATCGCCAGGATCCCTCCTGTCACTCCAGGGCGTTCCGGGTCCGGACTACCCGGCCGAATACTAGGGCGGCCGGCTGGATGGAGTCAAATCGGTGAACGGCGGCGAAGATCGCGAGGAACCCCGGTGGGTCGCCCGCAAGGAGATGGTCGAATGGTATCACCCGACTCGATTGCTCCTCACGGCGCTCCAGGTGATCGTATGGGAATTCGTCGGGCAGGGCCGGTCGATGGAGGAATCGCCGCGGTCCTGGAGGATCCATCGATTCGGGCGTCGCGAGGTCTGGTTCGATTTCGCGGCCGACGTGGGCGACGGGTGGAACCCGGCGTTTGCGATCGCTTCACTGATTGCGCAACCGAGTCTCCAGGTTGCGGGGCGCCGGCTGCACGCTGGCGACTTTCTTCTGCTCGGTGGCGATCAGGTCTATCCAGTGCCGACGCTGCAGGAGTATCGTGACCGCTTCGTCGAGCCGTACACTCAGGCTCTTCGCAATTCGGCCAGGAGGCGCGTGCTGTTCGCGATCCCCGGCAACCACGACTGGTACGACGGACTCGTGAGCTTCTCGCGGCAGTTCACTCAGGGCCGACCGATCGGCAACTGGAACACGGTCCAGGACCAGAGCTATTTCGCGATCAAGCTTCCACATCGGTGGTGGCTCTGGGCTCTGGATGTCCGGACTGGAAGTCTCATGGACTTCGGCCAGCGGACATATTTCCGCGAAGCCGCCCGAGCACTCCAGCCGGGCGACAAGGTCATCCTGGTCGCCGCCGAGCCGGACTGGGTGACGCTCGACCCCGGCGACCGAGAGCAGAGCCACTACGTCACCGTCGAGTCGGAGTTCATCGCGCCCCGTAAGGCCACCGTGTATCTCTGGCTCGCGGGCGATCGTCACCATTATCGCCGGCACGAGCTCCGCAACCAGGACGGCTTGACGAACCCGAACTTCCAGCGGATCACCAGCGGTGGTGGCGGCGCGTTTCTCTACCCGACTCATCGTCCGGTTCGACGCAACGTCGTTGTCAGGCGGAGCGTCGCCCGCGACGGAACGTCCCACGTCGAAGAAAACGAGTTCGTTCAAAAGAGCCGGTTCCCGAGCGGCGTGACCTCCTTCCGCCTGAGCTGGCTGAACCTTCTGTTCGCCTTCAAGAACTGGAAGCTCGGCCTCTTTCCCATGGGCGTGCTCTACTGGCTCCTCACCTGGGTCACGCTACCGCCGGACTGGCCGGCGCTCAGCAGCTGGCGCGTGTTCCTCGGCTCTCCCGGCATGCTCTTGTGGTTCCTCATCATCCTGTTCTTCTTCGGCGTCTTCGCCGACCGGGAGAGAGCGTGGTTCCGCTGGGTCGGCGGCCTGGCGCATGGTCTCGCCCATGTCATCACCGCGATCACCGTCACCGGCGTCATCAATGCCAGCTTCCTGGCCGGCGCGGCTTCCATCACCGATCACCTGGCCGCGCACGTCCTGAACTTCCTCGCCGGCGTCGTCTTCGGGCCGACGGTCTTCGGGCTCTATTTGCTTCTCTCGGTGAACCTGTTCGGCTTTCATGCGCTGGAGGCCTTCTCGTCGCTCCGGATTCAGGACTACAAGCACTTCCTGCGCTTTCACATCGACGAGCGGGGTCGCCTCGAGATCTTTCCCCTCGCGATCCGCAAGGTGCCTCGCGCCGGCGTCGGCCGCGCGCGCTACATGTTGATCGAAGGGCCGATCGTGATCGACCCGGCTCGTGCGGCGAGAAAGACCAAGGACGCCAAGCCCGCCGTCAACCTCCACTCGCGTGCCTAGGCCTTGAGGAGCTCCGCGAGGATCTGCGGAAACACTTCGTCGGATGCGCGCGCCCCGATGAAGCAGTCCATGTGGGCGTAGGCGGGAAGCCTGATCGGCTCACTCAGATCGGGAAGCTCGTGGTGCCTGAGGTAGCTCTGCGTGGTCTCGATCCCCCGCTTGGGAAAGATTGCGTTCAGCTGCCCTGACATGAGGCAGAGCTTCAGACTAAGCTTCTTGAGGCTCGCCACACCCTTGGGGGTCACATACGGGACGCCGTCCTCATGGACCAGCACTTCATGGCGCACAATCCGCGCCAGATGTCGGAGCGCTCGAAGGCTCGCGTACGCAGGCTTGCCCTTTCGTGGATCGCCGAACATCTCGATAACCGCGTCATGGGTAGGCCGATCGAGGTTCTCGTGAAGATACGATTCGCCGAACACGAACCGCACGCGGCTGCAGACCGGGTTATCGCACGGGTCCTCCGTCGGATAGTATTTCAGCCACCGGTCGAGCACGGGGCGACGGTATGTGTCGGCCGCCTGGACGGTGACCTGAAGGCGCGTCTGACCGAAAAATCCCAGCACCACGCCCAGGCGAGCGATCGCCTTCACCTCGTTGAGGGCCGCGCCGATCGGATGGGCAGCCACCTGCGACAGGATGGCCGTGTCGATCCGCTCCGCCGGCAAATGGCCGCCGAGCGCGGCCATCATGAACGACATCGCGCCGACACAATGCGCGACGACGCTGACCCTGGGAGTCGGTCCCTCCTTGAGCACCGTGTCGATTGCCGCCGGCCAGTCGTACCGGGCGATGTCATCGATCGTGAACTCGCCCTCTGAAGCGTCCAGTTCTGGACTCGCCCGGTAGTCGAATAGCCAGACGTTGTAGCCGCCGTGCAATGCCAGGTACTCGACCAAGTTCTTCTTGACGGTGTCGATGGCGAAGGAGTCGGCCCGTACACCGAAGCCTGGCGCGAGGATCACGTGCCGGTCGGGCCGGCCGTTCTTCGGCTTGTAGTGTGTGAGGCCCAGCGCGACCTCATCCTTGGTCATGACGGCAACGCGCCTCGAGCTGTCGATACCCTGGAGCCCTCGGCGTTGACGCTTGAACCAGTCCGGAGGCGCGTAGCGGGCGCGCGCCAGCGGGCCGCCGTAGGTGTCACGGAGAACACCGCCGAAGAACAGGGCGAACCGTGCAATGGTGTCCCAGGTCTCGACGCGGCTGGTCGTCTTCGTGGCGCGAATGGTGAGGAGCTGTCGAAGGAAGTCGGACGCGCTGAGCGTCAAGACGCCGAGGCCTCGTAGGGGCGGCTGGCCGGCGAGGCGTAGCCGGCTGACCTCGCAGTACAGTCGGGTCTGGTCCGACCAGAGACCCGATCCGCTCGTCGACGGAAGACGCCGATCGCTCGAGGCGTGAAAGCCTGCGAACCCACCGCCCCGCCTGAGCGCCTTGAATCCCGAAACGGACCACTGCTCACCGCGAGGGCCCGTCAGCCGGACCCGATACGTCATCTGCTTGCTCGTGATCTCGTCCCGGTCGGAAACGAAGAGCCTGAAAACGCCTCGAGCAAAGAACGGCTGCTTCGTCTTCGCGCCGGGGATGCCGAGCGTCGCGGAGCCGACGAACTGGAAACAATGATTCGGATCACGGAGTGTCGCTTCCAGGTCCTGCGCCTCGATCGTGAGGACAAGCTCCAGCGATTGGCCCCGGTGGCGCCCACGCCGAGCTTCGCGCTCGTAGTCTCGTCGCTTCGGCTGCGGAATGGGGTCTGACGGCGTCGACCACCAGCCGGTCATGCGCTCGGTGAAGCGGATGCCGGGCTGATGCCGCTCGGTGAAGAGGATCGGTGGCGGCGCGGGCACCAATCGCTCGCCCCTCCATCGACTCAGCGACGGCGGTAAGCCACTCACGGCACGAGCTGTGCGATCAGGTGGGCCGCCCGCTCGGAAAGGGCGGTGATGGTCAGCAGCGGGTTTCTCAGGAGCGGAACCGGGATGATCGAAGCATCGCACACGTGGAGACCCGCGTGAACGCCGCCGCCAGGATCGAAGACCGCACCGGTGTCGTCGACAACTCCCCTGCTCGGGCCATCACCCATGACGCAGCCACCGAGCGGATGGACCGTCACCGGTCCGAACGGACTGGGCACGTAGGAGCCGCCGAGCTCTTCGGCGTTCTTACGAACCAGACGTTCGAACTCCCGATACGGGGCACTCCGGTTGGCGCGCGGCCACGATATGCGGACACGGTCGCCCCGCCGGACCAGCTCGCCGTAGTCGTGGTCCTCGACCATCGCGAGGTACGTCTGCGTGGCCTTGACGCCCCCGCGCATCGTGTCCTCCAGGATCTGCCAGATGGAAAAGTCGCGTTCGGAGACGCGGCGCGGCACGCCGCCCGAGAGCTGAATCAGCATGAAGCTGAGCGCCAGGATCGGAGACAGGGCACCCGGTATGACTGCGTCCTCGAGAAGCAGATCTGAAGACTGAGCTCCGCCCGAGACCTTCACGAACCCGCTGATGCACGGCCCCGGAAGGTCGGAGCCTTCCGGGGGATGCGCTCCGAAGCCGATCCCATTGACCAGCTCGCGGTTCTTGTACGAGAAGGCCAGCACGTCGCCATTGCCGGAGAATCGCTTGCCCAGCATCCCGGAAAGCCGCAGGCCACACTGTGCCTGTGAGCGCATCAGGATCTCCGGGCTGCCGAGAGCGCCGGCGGAGAGGATGACCGTGTGCGCCGTGATGGAGAGCGCCTTCGCTGTGAAGCGTTCGCGGCCCGACCCGAGGTGATCGAAGTGGACGATCCATCGACTGTAAGGATCGCCGTTCCCGATCCGATAGGGCTCCACCGACCGAACCTTGACCTCGGTGAAGATCTGGGCGCCGTTTCGCCGCGCCATCGGAAGATAGCTCGTGAGCAGCGTGCGCTTCGCTCCGTAGTTGCACCCGGACACGCAGTCGCCGCAGGCCGTGCAGGGGAACATATCCGTCGCTCGCTCGGAAGGGGTGCCGCCCTTGCCCCTTTTCTGAAACTCCACGGTCACCGGCGCTCGCTCGAACGTGGCGTGCTTGAGGCTCTCCTGGATCCCCTTGAGCGCCCTGAGCTTCCGTGGACTCTGCTCGGCCGGGAGCTTCGCCGGTCGCAATTCCCTCGCGGCCTTCGCGAACCATCTCCCGAGAGTCCCGCGGTACGCCTCTAGCTGAATGGCCACCGGCCAGTCCGGGTGCTTGAAGATCTCTGTCGGCGGCTGCAGGGCCACGTTCGCGTTGATCAGAGATGTGCCGCCGAGGCCACACCCCAGGAACACACTCATCTCCGGGTTGATCCGGAGATCGTAGAGCCCCGACGGGGAGAACAGATGGCGATCGGGCGTGTCGACCTGGAACTCCCGAAGCGCCCGCTGCAGCGTGTCCGGATAGTCGCCGGACTGAAGCTCGCGACCTCGCTCCAGGATGCACACGTTCCTGCGTCCGTCGGCAAGGCGAGCGGCGGTGACGGCGCCGCCGTAGCCGGAACCCACCACAACGACGTCGTAGTGGGGTCTCAACTCGCCGAGCGGCGATGAGAGACGCGGCGGGTTCGACCGGAGATCGTCTCCCTCTCGGGCCATCGCCACCCCTACGGCTGCTGGAGGAACTTCGTCACCATTTCGTTGAAAGCGCGCGGCCGTTCGAGC
>Ga0307471_100002449_pt1 | contig 10684 bp, 7 predicted proteins | sample atmos_gasesAM3C__2_FD_204566 | JGI IMG/M metagenome (GOLD analysis project Ga0307471, IMG submission 204566) | Hardwood forest soil microbial communities from Morgan-Monroe State Forest, Indiana, United States - atmos_gasesAM3C_515 | ecosystem: Environmental > Terrestrial > Soil > Temperate... | reverse complement strand
ACGTATAACATCCTTAGCGGTCAATGCTCAAGGAAACGTTCATCTTGCTTATACGAATAGCGGCGACCGCGTCAATTATGCGTTTCGCGACGCGCGGACATCAAAATGGTTTAATACCGAGCTCGATTCACGCGCCAGCTTCACGTCACTCACCTTGGATTCCCAGGGCAATCCTCGCATTTGTTACACACAGAGGACCATGCATTACGCCTATTGGGACGGCTCAGAATGGCGTAAGGAGCAAATTTCACCAGGCGCGGGAACGATCGCCTTCTACTGCTCCGTCGCGGTAACCGTCGACGGCATTCCTCACGTCACTTGGTATCAGGAACGCACGGCGGAAGACACAAACTACCTTCACTTGAGACATGCCGTCCTTGAAGACGGCCGGTGGCTAGTCAAAACAATCGATTGGGACGCCCAGACCGGCAAGTGGCACAGCATGGTCATTGATAAGCAAGGAACTCCTCATATAAGCTTTGATGCTTTTGTCAGCGGCCAACTCAAATACGGAACCTGGGTTGGTGGGTCGTGGAGCGTCAAACCAATTGACTCACGCACCGACAGCCAGCAACCGGGGCGCGGCATGGGGAATTGCCTGATCCTCGATTCCGAGGGGCGCCCGGCAATCAGCTACTACGAGGAAGGCGCCCTGAAATACGCGCGGCAAAAGGAGAACGGGACTTGGTCCATTGAAACCTTGACTAGTACCACCCCCTCACCGAGCTGGGCAGGCTATCGCACCAGCCAGGCTTTGGACAACAAAGGACTGCCCCATCTTGTCTACGAGGACGCCGGAACTTTGCGGCACATGTACTGGGATGGAAAGACTTGGCATAAGCAAACGATTGTGCGGTCCGGAGTTCAGCGCCTGCGCTACGCGTCCATCGCCATCGCCGGTGACAACACCATTTACATCAGCTACTGTGATCCTGACGATGGTTCGCTGAGAGTCGCGGTTGGCCATCCGACGGTGTCAGCGGGACTTGGCGAAATCGAAAAAAAACCAGCCCCCTGACATTCTTTTTCGTGGCGTTGGGGAACGCCAAATTATTGACCGGCTCGGGCGATGCTTCGCCTTAGGCGCCCTTTCGCATCCCACTGGGCGAGTCAACAGTCGTGCCCCACTTCGGCCGAACTTTGGTGTTGCCGATGGCAGGCGGATTAGGCGATGAATTGCGAACGAACCGAGAAAATCCCTTCTCACAAAGCTCCACATGAGAATCCTCTATCACCATCGTATTCGGTCTAAAGATGGCCAATATGTACATCTCGAAGAGCTCACCAAAGCCTTGCAAGATTTAGGGCATGAAATAGTCCTCGTTGGACCGGCTGCAATTGAGAGAGAAGAATTTGGAGCAGAGGCTGGAATCGTCGCCTTTTTGAAACGGCGCTTGCCACAACAACTTTACGAATTCTTGGAGTTCAGCCATTCCCTGTGGGCCTACAGGCGACTGCGGGCAGCAATTCGGCGCTACAAGCCGGACTGCATCTATGAACGCTGCAATTTATTCCAGGTAGCGGGAGTTTGGGCGAAGCGTCTATATGCTCTTCCTATGCTTTTAGAAGTGAACGCCCCACTTCTCGAGGAACGCCAAAAGTATAGCGGCCTCTCCTTGGTTTCGCTGGCGCGGTGGTCGCAGAACTATGTGTGGAAGGCTCCAGACTATTTGCTGCCCGTCACGGATGTCCTAGCCGGCTATCTCCGCCGCGCTGGGGTGCCGAATTCTAAAATTGTTGTGATTCCTAATGGTGTGAACTTGACGCGCTTCGAAAAGGCCGTCGACCGCCAAGAGGCAAAGCAACGTTTGAATCTGGGAGGGCGCCTTGTACTGGGATTCACTGGTTTCGTACGGGAGTGGCATGCCCTTGAACGACTGATTGATTTCATCGCGCACTCCAGCGATGCGGCTAGGGCCCATCTTCTGCTTGTCGGCGACGGACCCGCCCGGAAGGCACTGGAAGACTACGCACGAGCCCTCGGCGTGGAAGCCTCGATGACCATTACGGGCGTGGTGCCCCGCGACGAAGTAGCGCGCTACATAAGCGCTTTTGACGTCGCTCTGCAACCGGCAGTTGTACCTTATGCGTCACCCTTGAAGTTATTCGAATATATGGTGCTCGGCTGTGCGATCGTTGCCCCGGCCACTCCTAACCTCTGCGAAATTCTAGTCGATAACCAGAATGCCTTGCTTTTCGAACCAGAGAATCCGGACTCTTTTTCTCAGGTGTTGGAGCGTGTATGTTCTGACCCGCCATTGCGGGAGCGAATCGGCCAAGGAGCAGCAAGAACGATACTCGAGAGAGGACTGACATGGGAGAACAACGCGAAAAGGGTAATTAGTCTTTTTGAGAGCCTCGGAGTTGGAAAGAATGACGCTAGACAGCTAGGAATTTCTTGAGGCTTACCGCGGAAGGGATCCACTACGACGTAAGCATCCCGGATCTTGTTAACCTGAGCCGCAAAACAAAATATCGCTCCACTTCTTCGGCGACAACGTCCCATGTCCTTGCCTGCGCGTGGCAAGCGATAAAATTGCGGTCCCACTGCATGTGAAGTGCTCGCTTCAGTCCGGCAGTGAGAGCCTCGGCACTCGGTTCGACCAGAATTCCCAAGTTTTCTGAAACTAGCACTTCGGCTACGCCTCCCACGTGCGTAGCCACCACCGGTGCGCCGCATGCCAATGACTCCAAAACGACATTGGGCATACCCTCGCGTAAGCTGGCCAAACAACTGACGTCAGCCGCGCTATACCATAGTTTCAGAGTTTCGTTTGGCTGGCCGCCGACTAGAAAAACGCATTCCTGCAAGTTTCGTTCATTGACAAGAGCTGCCAATTTCTCGCGCAGCTGCCCCTCACCCACGAGATACAACCGTAGTTTTGGATTTCGTTTTGCAAGCTCCGCCGTGGCCATGATCAGGAGCATGTGGGATTTGGCAGGCACAAGCGAGCCAACGGATACGATCACTTGGGTATCATCCGGGATTTTGAGCTCACGTCGAGCCGCGCCGCGGTCTACGGCATGAAATCGTTGGGCATCCACTCCGTTTGCAATCACTTGGATTTTTTCGGGGGACACGCCGATACCCACCATTAGTTCCTTCAATGCGGCGGATACGGCTATCGCACCAGCGGCTCGACTCAATGCCCAGCGAATCATAGGCCGGATAAGGCGAAACCCGGGAAAGACGTTAATGTCCGTGCCACGCGCCGAAAGAAAAACGGGGATCCCAAGGACTTTCCCAAGCAAAACGGCGGCAAAGCCGTCTGGATAAACATAATGTGCGTCGATGCAATCGAAGCGGAACTGGCGATGCAGGCGGCTTGCCTCGTAGAGGCACCCCAGAAATATCAAAAATCCGTGGAGTGGCATGATTCCCGGCAACAATAGGTAGCGCGGGTGGACAACCTGAAGCGTACCGACCGTTTCAGTCTTCGGAGCTTGGCCGTACATCTGCCAGCGCCGAATAGGAAACCAAGATGGGAAATAGGGCACGGGAGCCACGACATGTACTTCATGCCCTGCCCGACGCGCCAAACCCGCAACACGCTGGTACACAAAAATGCCAAACTCACGCCGTATTGCATTCGGGAACAAACTTGTGAAGGTGAGAATCCTCATCTTGGCGCGATGGCAGCCGTTCCTGCGAATCGAACGAGTTTACCGTGCGAGTTGAGATTGTTCTACGGAAAAGAGAGGCCTCGAAGACGGGGATGGATCGGTGAAGACGGCAGCTTCCTCATTTACTTTCAGATTTCGAGCGCTCGAGCCCGCTGCGGGATGGCTCATCGTGTGACGGATTCGATGGTCCAGGATGGATGGCGTTTGCAAATCCGCCGTGGGCCCCTATTGGTCAATACCTGTCCCTTTTTTGTCCTTTGGGGCAGTAGAACATCCCGCAGTCTCCTCCCTATAGTGAAACTTGGGCTCGGGGCGATATCCGCGAGAGGCCGATTCTGGCTCAGCGGCATTTGGGTAAAGGGGCGATCTGTGGTGAATCGCATTATTCGAGCTTCATTTCAATTGCTTGCGCTGTCGACCTTTCTGGGATTGATCCCGGCCGCGAGCGCCAATACACTTGGCGTCGGCCCAGGAAAGCAGTTTGCTACTCCTTGCGCGGCAATCGCCGCAGCTTCGCCTGGTGATTTAATTCAGATCGATTCCTCCGGAAACTACAGCGGTGACGTCTGCCAATGGAACACCAGCAACCTGACACTCATTGGAGTTGGCTCCGGCAGGGCGGTGATCAACGCTGCTGGAAAAAGCTCCCAAGGCAAGGGGATTTGGGTGATCTCGGGCAACAACACTACGGTGGAAAACATTGAATTCACCGGCGCAACGGTCGTTGACTTAAACGGAGCTGGAATCCGCCAAGAAGGCAGTAACCTGACAGTCCGGAATTGCTACTTCCATGACAACCAGGAGGGGATTCTGACCGACGGTGGAAATAGCACGATCCTGATCGAATTCAGCGAATTTTCTCATAATGGTGCGGGAGACGGCTTTTCTCACAATCTCTACATTGGAAACATAACGAAGTTTATTTTTCGCTATAACTATTCCCACGGTGCCGTCATCGGCCACCTGTTGAAGTCTCGCGCGGCAGAAAACGACATCTATTACAATCGCTTCAGCGACGAGTCAACCGGGACTGCCAGTTACAATGTGGACCTGCCCAACGGCGGACTCTCATTCATCATCGGAAATCTTATTGAGAAGGGTCCACAAGCACAGAACAGCGCGCTCGTGAGTTATCAGGAAGAAGGAGCTAACGCCGGCAATCCGGATCACGAACTCTTCGTCATCGGCAATACGATGGTAAACGATCTCGGCCACGGCACTTTCGTGGTCGTCGATGGATCCGTGAGCGTGCCCGCTGTCATCAAGGACAACATCTTCCAGGGGACTGGATCGGTCACGACGCAGAGTAGCGCAATCAAAGCCAACAACTTCTCCGGCAACGCCAGTCTGTTGAACCCTGCCGCGTACGACTACCACTTGCAGCCCGGTTCACCAGCAATTGACGCTGGCACAGATCCCGGCCAAGGAGCTGGCGTTTCGTTAGCGCCGGTCTTCCAGTACGTGCATCCCGCCTGCGCTGAAGGCAGGACAACGACAGGGAGCGCTATCGATATCGGGGCTTACGAGCTAAATGGCGGCAATGCCACCCCTCCGCCAAACGCTCCGTCTCGCTGCGGAGCCGGTTCTAGTCCAGCCCCTTCCGCGAATCTTTCCGTCAATAGTTTGACTTTTGCTGCTCAAACTTTGAATACTACAAGCCCCAGTCAGAGCGTCACTTTGACAAATGCGGGCAACGCATCACTCACGATTTCAAGCATTGCTCTCGCCGGGACAAATCCGGGCGATTTCCACCAATCAAATAATTGCGGCGCGAGCCTCGCCGCAGGTTCCAGCTGCTCGATTGGCCTAACTTTTGCTCCTGTGGCAAATGGGGCTCGCTTGGCAACGCTTTCCGTCTCCGATAATGCTTCTGGAAGCCCGCAGTCTGTTTCTCTCTCCGGTACTGGTGTCTCGGCCGCGCCGGTCGCGACTCTCTCCCCCCTGAGTCTTACATTTGGAAGTCTCGCATCAGGAACGACCAGCCCGGCGCAACAGGTCCAGCTGACGAATTCAGGGAATGCCGTACTTAACATTTCCAGCATCACAGCAAGTGGCGACTTTGCTGAGACGAACAACTGCGGGGCAACTCTTGCTTTTGGAACGAATTGCACGATCAGTGTGACGTTTACTCCTACTGCGGGGGGCACACGGACTGGGACGCTTAGCGTCACTGACGATGCTGCGGGCAGTCCACAAAAAACGTCGCTCAGCGGGACTGGATTGGCTCCGGCTCCGAGCGTGTCCGTCTCACCCTCGAGTCTGAATTTTGCGGGCCAGCTGTTGGCATCTACCAGCGCGACGCAGCAGATCAAGCTCAGCAATGCGGGCAACGCTAGCCTCAGCATCTCCAGCATCGCTAGCAGCGGCGATTTCTCTCAATCCAATAACTGCGGCTCCAGCCTCGCGGCTAACGCCAGCTGCTCAATCAACGTGAGTTTCAAGCCTTCGGCAGGTGGTAGCCGCACGGGAACTCTTTCCATCACGGACAACGCCGCACAAAGCCCACAAACGGTTGCCCTCTCTGGAACAGGACAGGATTTCTCTCTCTCCGTCTCTCCTAGTTCTACAACCGTGAATGCCGGTCAATCGGTAAGTCTCACTCTAGCGATCAGCCCGGATGGGGGTTTTAACCAGCTGGTCTCATTGACCTGTAGCGGCGCACCTAAGGATTCAGCCTGTGCGGTGACACCGTCCTCGGTGACGCCTAATGGCAGCGGCGTCTCCTCAGTATCGGTTTCTATCACCACCACTGCACGTTCCTTTCTGATGCTGCCAATTACCTCACTTCCTCTTGATCTCACCGTGCGAATCGTTGTTACTGTCCTATCTTGTGCACTGCTACTATGTCTGGCAGCCCGCCGGCCCAGGCGCATGGCCTTTGGATTTGGAGCGCTGCTGCTAATTGTCCTGGCAAGCGGTTGTGCAGGGATCACAAACCAAATTACACCGCCTGGCTCCTCCTCTGGCACCACCGCTGGTAACTACTCTCTTACGGTCGAGGGCACTTCGGGTAACATTTCTCACACCGCAGTAATTGCACTGAAAGTAAATTAGTCGAGCCCAATTGGCAAAGGGTGGCTCTTTCCAGTGAGAGACGGCTGTCGGGAAATATATTTCCTTAAACCAGGTACTCATCGGCGCGCCATTGACCGGACACCGCGATAGGATCCTCGTAAGTAATTGAAAACAAAAATGTTAGTTTAGTGGGCACTGTTCTTGTGATAGGATGCTTTGGAATGCTGCTTGCTCTTAAATGTCGATGGAAACTTGTGTACCCAGGAGAACCCCGTTCGTCGGTGTGTCTAGCCCAATGACAATCTCCCTCATCGGAGTCCCCAGTCGACATGTACACCGCCTTTTATAAACTGCGCGAAGAGCCCTTTCGGCTCACGTCGGATCCCCGATTCTTTCACCTTGCGGAACCTCATGCGGCTGCACTGGCCACTCTCGTTGAGGCTGTCATGCGTCGCAAAGGCTTCGTTCTGTTGACCGGACCGATAGGGACAGGCAAGACGACCGTGGTTCACACGGCCCTGCAAATCCTTACGGAAAGAGCCGCGACTGGTCATCCAATCTCCTCCGCGTTCATTCTTAACCCGACCCTCAGCCGTGAAGAATTTCTGGAGATGATCCTCACGGAATTTGAGATCCCGTGCACGGCTACCAGCAAGCCAGCGCGTTTGGCAGCCCTTCAGCGGATGCTCCTGGAGACGCAAAGAAACGGCGGCACTTCGCTCCTCCTTGTCGACGAAGCGCACCTGCTTACCCCCGAACTCCTCGAAGAGATCCGTCTGCTGAGCAATGCTGATACCTATCAGGAGAAGCTACTGCAGATTGTTTTGTGCGGCCAGCCCGAACTTTTGGGTATATTACGTCGGCCCGAGTTGCGTGCGCTCAGGCAGCGAGTTGCCAGCAGTTGTTCGCTACGACCACTCAGTTTTTCTGAGGTACGCGCCTATATTACCGAGAGGTTGCATTCCGCAGGTTTTCGCGGAACGGTTTTTCCTTTTCCCAAGGAGGTCATTGAAGAGATTCAGCGGCTGACCGAAGGCGTCCCACGATTAATCAATTTGCACTGCGATGCCTGTCTGGCAATCGGCAGCAAGTCACATCGGCCTGTCATCGATCTGGCTACCGTGGACGAGGCCTCGAACGAACTCGGGTTGAAGAAAGCCCACGCTGAACCTGAAGTTGAAGATAGGATCGTTATACCCCGGAACGGAACCGGCGGGAAACAAGTCGGCGGAGATGCGGTCATCGGATCGGCGCTTGACTTGCTGGTTCAAGCTATGAAGAAACGGCGTGACCTTGTGCCCGAATTAAGTGAGATGAGCCCAGAGATGACCATAAAGGACCAAGTGGCTGTTGCGGCCAATGCGATACACGAAAAAGACCCTGCGGGCGACAAAGTCATTGAATCTGCAGTTGATGTATTGATTCAGGCTATGAAAATGCGTCGCTCTTCCACCTTGGAGTTATAGATGAGCAAGTTTTTCAACGAAACGCAGAAGGCTAGTAAGTGGGCGCAGCAGAAGCATGCAAACCAGGAACTGGACGTTCGGCGAATGCTTGAGAACCTGAAGCAGGGCGCAGAGTCGACTGCAACTGAAGTCGCCGACGTGCCCCTGAGCCACTCCCGTAAAGTGCATTTGGCAAACAGCAAAAGTGTGCCCCTTATCCTACGGCAGGAAGATTTCACGCGTACTGCCTTGGAGGCGTACCGGGGGCTTCGCACTCGCCTCATGCGAATCCAGGCAAAGTCTGGTTTGCACTCAATCGCCATCACTAGCTCGCAGCCAAGCGAAGGCAAGACGCTTACCGTGGTAAATCTTGGGTTGTGCTATTCCCAACTCCCCGGTCAACGCACGTTGATCATTGACGCAGATTTGCGCACGGGAGGTCTCACCCAGTTACTCGACAATCCTAGTACCTGGGGTCTCTCAGAAGTGCTGACCGGTCAGATGACGCCGGATGAAGCGATCCTAGCGACCAACCAAGAGAACCTATTCGTTCTCCCCGCGGGGTCGGTTTCAGCGCCGCCGCCGGAGCTTTTCACTGGCCCGCGCTGGCAGGAATTCCTTGGTTGGTGTAGCGAAACCTTTAAAGTCGTACTTGTGGATACCCCGCCAATTCTCCCGCTGACAGATTTCGACCTGATCAATGCGGCCTGCGACGGAGTCGTTATGGTAGTTCGCGCGCACCATGCCCGGCGGGAAACACTCCAGAAAACCGCCGGCGCGCTTGATCCCAAGAAGTTCCTTGGTATCGTGTTTAATGGCGCTCACGGCGGCGTGAAGGACTACTATGGGTACAGCTATGGTTCGCGCTGAGCCCATTTCGCCTCAATATTCTTTCACTTCATGCGAAACGCGCTGAGCATCGATCTCGAAGAACATTATCAAGTGTCGGCTTTTGCCAAGGAGGTTCGCCCCGAGAAGTGGGACAGCTACGATAGCCGCGTGGAGGCGAATACTGCGAAATGCTTGGGCATGCTGGCTGATGCAAACGCCCATGCAACGTTTTTCACTCTCGGCTGGGTCGCTGAGAAACATCCCGGGTTGATCCGCGAGATTGTCCAACAGGGCCACGAAATTGCCTGCCATAGCCATGAGCACCACTTAGTTTACGAACTGACTCCAGCTGAATTCCGCCAGGATACAGAACGCGCCAAGTCTGTGTTGGAGAGTGCTTCTGGGCAGGCCGTTCGGGGCTATCGGGCGCCAAGTTTTTCGATTACCGATCGGTCTCTCTGGGCTTTGGAGATTCTGGCAGAACTCGGTTTCACGTACGATTCCAGCATTTTCCCCGTCCGGCATCCCAATTATGGCATGCCGAACGCGCCTCGGTTTCCTTATCGAATCGAAACACAGTTCGGTCCCATCGTGGAGTTTCCGTTGCCCACGCTCGAGTTAGGTGGACGGCGTTCGCCCTTTGGCGGCGGAGCGTACCTGCGTCTCCTACCCTACTGGTTCACTCGCTGGGCCGTTGGATTTGTCAATTCAAGTGAAGAGCATTCCGTTTGCGTTTATTTCCATCCCTGGGAGTTGGATCCCGAGCAACCTTCCATGAAAGGGAGCATGACGGCACGTCTTCGCCACTACATCGGGATGCGAACAATGGAGAAAAAGCTCGCGCAATTGCTCCATGAATTCGAGTTTTGTTCCATCGCGGAGCTGATCGCACAAATCCAAACGGCACCCAATCCAGCTTCCGATTGCTTCGTAGCCCTATGAAGAACGACGTCGGCGGCCCACGTTGGCCGGAGATGGGTAGCATCATAATTGTGGCATAACAAGAGGAAGGCACTGTCAGTCGGTGCAATTCGTCCTTTTTTTCCATTACCTCCATGGTACAAGCCATGGGCGTTCTCGTCTGCGCGATACTGCTCAAGAAGGTCTGCGCATATCCGAACTAGTTAGATGCGATAACAAGGGATGTTATCCCGACCGACAGGAAAGCGCCGATCACGACCGAGTCCGTGTACCAAATCAATTGGAGAGATGCCTGAACGGTAAACGCATAGATGCTGAACGAAAAGATGAGCCAGAGCCACTACCATTACGGTTTGCCCAATTGCAGTTCCGACTCCGGACAGTGCCGGAAGGCCGTTCGCGCAAGCACGAGCCCCTCTCCCAAAGACGAAATCAGCCGAATGACACCGAGTGCAACGACTCCTCCCGTTCCTCGCTTTGCGCGGAGGTGGCCTGAGAGCGCAGAGACACGTTTGAAATCTCGACTCGATTCACAAGATCAGACCGTTACAAACTCGTGATCACTCCCCGAAGACTCCGTTGATCAGGGAGGGTCCCATGCTCATCCCGATGAGAATCAGTACGGCACGCGCCGGTGTTACGTCGACCGGATCAATCCTGAAGTGCCGCACAACGGTGAAGGCCATCACCTCCGAAGCGAGCGCCGCTAGCACGCCAGCGGCGACAAATATTTGCAGCGCGATGGAAGTGACTCGGATTGCTTCCTTGTGGTCCGCCGCCGCGTGATACCGCGCCACAAAGCGCGTTTCAGCACTGCGCACATCCATGTCCAGCAAGCCTAGGTACCT
>Ga0307471_100002448_pt1 | contig 10687 bp, 12 predicted proteins | sample atmos_gasesAM3C__2_FD_204566 | JGI IMG/M metagenome (GOLD analysis project Ga0307471, IMG submission 204566) | Hardwood forest soil microbial communities from Morgan-Monroe State Forest, Indiana, United States - atmos_gasesAM3C_515 | ecosystem: Environmental > Terrestrial > Soil > Temperate... | reverse complement strand
TGGATTCGCTTTGCCATAGAGAATCAGGTTTGCGAGATCAAAGTTGACTCCCTGATTGTCGAAACCTACGTCTTGCATGGCGCGCACCAGCGTAATGGGTGTCTCCTGGCCGGTCTCGTAACGGAAATTCTGGCCGTTGTTCTTGCAATAGCCAACCACTTCCTTCATCGCCGTGATCGTTTCCTTGTAAACGGGATCATTGGGATTCTCCGGTATGAATCCACAATGCGTCTGCACCGCTTGGATACCGCACTGCTTGGCAAAATCCGAGGCTTTTTTGATGTGCGCAATTCTCGTGGCCCGCGTCTCGCGCGGAACCAGGCCAATCGTGAGCGGCCCTTGATAAAAATCCCAAACTTCTTTGCCGGGCCCTCCGACAACCACTGACGTTGCCTCGATTTGATGTTTCTCCAAAGCCTGACGCAGTTTCCCAACCAGATCCAACTCAAAGTTATCCACAGACACTTGACTCGTCGGCAAGCCAAGGTCGCGAACCTTGGCCATCGCTGCATCCGGATCTTTCCCGATGCCGATGATCAAGCCGAGCCGCAACGGCTTTTTTCCATCGTTGGCGGTTACGTGAGGCGCGCTCTGGCCAATACTAAAGGGCTCCAGGAGTGGAGTATCTAAGACGGGCCGGCTCTTTGCGGCCACTCCTTTGCTAATAGGAGCGGCCAACGCCGCCACTGCGGTAGTTTGCAAAAAGGTGCGACGATTCTGTCTATTCATGCTCACCCGTCACGTTAGATTCTATGCCGCTGACCCGAAAAATCCATGGTGGCATTCTTATTCCGGCTTGATATAAATGTCCTTCCAACGCACTTTTACTCCGCCGCCCGTGTGAATCTGCAGGCCGATGACGCCATCTGTGAATTTCGGGGCAGAGTCCGTAAAATCCACAATCTTTGTGCCATTGAGTTGCGTCACGATATGCGCTCCGTGCACGGAAACTTCCAGCTCATTCCACTCACCGGGCTTCAGTGCCTGTTCACCCTCCGCCGTTGGCTGCGCCACCCATCCGCGGCCGCCGCTCTCGTACAAGCCGCCCGTGTGCTTGCCTACGTTGGGATCTACCTCCACCTGCATTCCTTCAATGTCGGGGCCATGCTGCGGGTCAATTCCCAAAATCTTCGAGTGAAGAAACACGCCGCTATTGCCGGCCGCTTCGCCTTTGAACTTGAGGCGCAGTGTGAAATTCCTGTACGTCTTTTCCGTAGTTAGGTAGCCGTATTTGTTCGCTGTGCTCTCGCAGAGGATGGTTCCCTGCTCCGCCACCCACTTTTCGTCGCCATTCTTCTTCCAGCCGTTCAGGTCTTTTCCGTTAAACAGAGGAATCCAGCCGCTCCCCTGCGGAGCCTGAGCCAAGGCGCTCAATCCGAGGAATAAAGCCACGGCGAGTATCCCACCGCATCTTTTCATCATACTTTTTTCTCCGCCATAAGTGTCATCAGGCCCTGTTCAGCAAAGTCAGGAGAGCAAGTCAAGGGAACCATCAAATCAGTGCTCAGGAAAAAACGGAAAGAGTTTGCGAATCTCTTCTTCGCTGGGCTGGCGTCCGTATTCCGTAATCTCAAAAGCCTCCGCGTGCTGAACGCTGGCCGCTTGCGCGCCATAGCGCTTCTCCAAACCATCACGCCACTCCGGCTGCAGCTTTCTCTCCCCGCGCATTGACGCAGCAAGCCATTTCTTCCGCTCCGCGGGATCCTTGGGCACTTGCTCGAACTGCCCTTCGGTCCATGGCAGCCACTCGTAGAACTGGGAGACGTGCGCGTCCAGCATACTGATCTTCTTCTCGAATACATCGTCAATGGACACGACAATGTCCGCGCGGAAAGGCTGTGGCCGCGCAAACCGGTCGCTGTAGTACAGGAAAACTGGATTCCGCTTCAGCGGCGGCGTGTCGGTCACCAAATCCGGCACGATGACCATGTACGACGCGTCCTGCACCAACACGCCCGTGTACCGATGATCCGGATGATAATCATTTGGCCGAGGTGCGATGACAATATCCGCCTTCCACTGGCGAATCTCGCGGATCACCTGTTCGCGCACATCCAGAGTCGGCAAGAGCTTGCCGTCGTGATTGTCGAGAACTTCGTATTCGATGCCGATGCGCCGCCCGGCTTCTTGCGCCTCCGCACGCCTGCGTTTGGCGAGTTCTTCTCCACGCATTGACTGATGACCCGCGTCGCCGTTGGTTAACGATACGAACTTAACCTTGTCGCCGTGAGCAGCATACTTGGCAGCAAGGCCGCCGGCGCCGAGGTCGCAATCATCGGGATGCGCGCCGAAAGCGATGACGCGTACCGGTTGATTCTGGGCAGGCCCAGCTTGAGCCAGGAGCGACAAGGCTGCAAGAACGCATGTAAGTGGCAGCGGAAAACGCACAAGGTTTTTGTAACGCATTTTTCTCACCGAAGCTGCAAGTTCATTTTCACCGACGGATTATATATCCGTCGCTTCCACAGGCTATGCTATTTTAGGGCTTCGTCCAGGATTGATATGGCTTTCGCATCCCAATAGATTCTCTTCCCAAAAGACACCCCTACCGAAAGGTGAATGTGTGTGAAATCCCTAGCTACCATATCAAATCCGGCGGACCAGGCCCTCCTCCGTCGCCCGAGTATTTCGCACCAGCAGCAACACGAGAATCATAGCTACGAAAGGAACCATGCCGGCAACAATCACAATCGGGTCAAAGGAATGCGCGGCTGCCGCCTGGCGCGCATCAGAAAAGTGGCCAATCAGAAGGAACGCGATGATGGTGCCTATGCCCGCCCCCGTCCCGCTCATACCGCTCACCGAAGCAACCGATTCACTCTTGAAAAGATCCGAAGGCAGAACGTTAGCGATGGTGGAAAACGCCGCGTAGGAAAACGTAGCCAGCGCAAAGAGCCCCGTAATCGCCCATAATTTGAAAGTGAACACCGTGGGTATAAGCAATAGCACTCCGAAGCCGCCGAACACAACCAGCGCCTTTCGGGCCGCACCAAGAGACCATCCGCGTCTGATTAGATAATCAGAGGTGGCACCGCCGAAAAAATTACCCAAATCACTAGCGATAAAGGGAACTGCTATTGCGAATTTGCTGCTCTGCAGAGCGAAGCCCTTGGCCCAGAGGTAGATCGGGAACCAGTCCGTAACGAAGAACCAGACAGGGTCGGTCAATCCTTTGGCGACAATCGTTCCCCATGCTTGCGGCAACTTAAGCAGGCTGGCCCAACGTGTCCGCGGCTTGCCTTCTTCAGGATGAAGATCCCGAGTGTCGGCAAGAATCATTTGCCGTTCGGATTCGCTGATGCGAGGATGTTGTTGTGGTGCGTGATAAGAGCGTCGCCAAGCCATGAGCCAGAAGAAACCGAGCAACCCAGGAATAATAAAGGCAGGGCCGCGCCCCCATCTCAAGTAGATAGGCAAAACTAAATAGGGAGCAATGACGCCGCCAATGGACGATCCACTGTCGAACAGAGCCGTTGCCAAACCGCGCTCACGCTTGGGAAACCATTCCGAGACCGCTTTTGTCGCGCCTGGCCAGTTTCCCGATTCCCCCGCCCCTAGCAAGAAGCGGAACGCACCGAAACCGTAGAAACCTCTGGCCAGCGGAGTAAGAATCGACACCAGCGAGTACCCTAGCACCGTCAGGCTCAACCCACGCCGCGTGCCAACGCGGTCCATCAGCCTGCCGCAAAGTGTCTGGCCGATCGTGTAAGCTGCCCGAAATCCGATCCATAGGGCGGCGTAGTCTGTATTGGTCCAGTGGTAGTCCTGTTTGAGAAATGGGCCCAGAACGGAAAATGTCTGCCGGTCAATATAATTAATGACCGTGGATGCGAAGAGGAGGCCACAAATCCACCAACGCAGGTGGGGAATGGGGCGGCCAGGCGTAGACCTGTTTTGATCGATGATGTCCATGAGACGTAGTTTAGGCTATGTTTCCCTTGCTCTTGGGACTGAGTAAAGCAGCGGAAAGTTTGTCGAGAAAAACAGTCGTTTTCGTGTGTGTGCGCAGAATGGATGCCGGCGCAAGGGGGCTGATTTCGCCTTCGAAGCAGGATTTTACTGCCTGAGCTTTTCGCGTATCCGGGACCACGACAAGGATTTCCTTTGCTTTCAAGATTTGCCGCACCGACATGGAAATCGCGCGCCTGGGAACCTCGGAAAGATCTTTGAACCAGCCTTCTCCCACTTGCTGCCGCCGGCAGGGCTCGTCGAGGTCAACGATGATGTAGGGCTCCTCGGTTTGGAAATCCGCCGGCGGGTCGTTGAAGGCGAGATGGCCATTTTCGCCGATTCCGACAAAGGCGATGTCAATCGGAGCGGCTGTCAATTCCGTGGAGACGCGGCGAACGACTGTCAGAACATCTCCTTCTCCGTCGAGAAAGTGGTATTTGGTGATTCCGGTCTTGTTGATTAGGCGTTCGCGAAGATATTTGCGAAAGCTGGCGGGATGTGAAACCGGTAGGCCAATGTATTCGTCGAGGTGAAACATTTCCACCCGCGGCCATTCGATGTTCGGCATAGCAGTCAACGCATCGAGGAATTCGAATTGCGAGGCGCCTGTCGCGGCAATGATGCGCGCCCCACCGCGATCCTCGATCGCATTGCGGAGAGAAACCGCTGCCTGCTCGGCTGCAGCCCGGCCCAAAGAGGCTTTGTCTTCGTAAGTCTCAATGACCATTAGAGCCCCAGCATCTTCGCCAAGGTTCCGCCCATAATCATCTTCCGCGTGTGCGCCGGAATATTGCACGCCTCAAACAACGCGTGATATTGCTTCACGACCGGCTCGATTCCATCCAGACCGTTGTCCGATCCAAATACAATTTTGACAAATGCGCTAGGGTCATCGTCTGGTTTCTTTGCTTTCCACTCCGGGCTTTGCCATTCCGTGTTCGACCACCAAAAGATTTTCAGAAAATCCGCCAGCCGCCCCTGCATTTTCGTGAGCGTGGAACCACTTAGGTCCCAGAATACGTTGGGATTCCAGCGAGCGACCTCCGCGGCCCACTCGTACTCGGGATTGCCGCAGTGCGCTCCCAGCACGGTGATCTTGGGAAACCGCCGGGCAATCTCTTCGAGGTAAATTGGGCGCATGCGCCCTGAAGCCACATCTTCCGGCTCGTCAAATTTTCTTCGCAGAACAATGCCCGTGTGGAAAAGAACGATCCAGCCATAGCGGTTCGCCAGTTCGTACACAGGAAAATAGGATGGATCGTTGTACGGCTTCTTCACAAACTCCATCTCACCCAAGCCGCGGTAGCCCATGGCATGAAGTTCCTCGACCTGCTTGACCACGTCCGGAGCGTCCAAGTCCACGAAGCCAAACGGAATGATTTGCGCGGCGTGCTGCTTCGCCGCGTCAAGGATCACTTTTCTGTTCGCAAAAGGCGTAAGCACACACGCCGTGAGATTCAAGCGATCGGAAAGTTTCAGAAGGTCGCTGATGAAATTGGGATTCTTCTCGTCGAAATGCACGTGCATGTCCACGATGCGATCGGACGTCGCGGGAGAATCGGATGCGCGATTGGCAAATCGATCCGCGTTGTGGAGGTTTCCACGAAGCAGTAAGGACCAACCTGGGAGTGTGGCAGCTGCGCCAGCGTTGCCTAGGAATCTCCTACGCGACAGAGGATTGTTCATGAGTTTCCACCTTTTTCGAGCTCGGCTGAAGTCTACAAGAAAGACTCACAGGGCGTTCGCGAAGAGGCCGGTTCGCTTCGCCCTTATGATGGGCCACGCTCTTTGCAATCTGCCGATGTTTGCGCAGTTGATTTGCGGCAGCACAGAAAAGCACGTGCCGCCGGCGTCCCTGCCATAGAATCGCCATTCCTGCGGGTAGACCGCGAACGCAAACAAAAATAGAGAGAAAGGCAGTGTATCGCGGAGAAAGCCCAAATCCTAAGGCTGCGTTTTGTCGAGGAATTCTGGAGCCGAGAGTGGGAGTTGAACCCACGACCTGCCGATTACGAATCGGCTGCTCTACCACTGAGCTACCTCGGCCTGCTTCATGACGATAGCATCCGCTGAAAAAGACTGTCAATTCTTGCGCGAGAATCAGGTTCTTCCCATGTTGGCCTTTGTGGAGTGCGAGCCCTGCGCAAAGCAAAAAGCTCCACACACGAGGAGTGAAAAAAACGATCCCAGAACCAGCTCTCAACGCGCAACGTTTGCTCACGGCAAAAACCCCAGGCGCAAAAACATTGCTCGACGGGTGAGCCATCTCGCAACTCGCGATGATGAACGCGCGAATCTTCAAGCAGGAGACACTCAACGCGAGAAGGGATACATGGCCCAACCGATGCCTACGCCCACCAGCAGGAAAAGCAAAAGCGTCCAGAGGATGTACTTGACGCGCTCCTTGGGCTGGCGGCGACCCAGAAACCCGAACGCAACGGAAATCACCAAGGCAAAGAGCACCAAGGCTTGGAGATGGCTAAGTTTCACGGCGATCAGCGCGATGAGAGCGGACATGCCGGAGATAGCCCACGCGGAAGACGTCATGCTTTGCGACCTCGCGCGGCTTCATACGCGTGGAGCGCCGCCAGCAAATTAAATACGCCCGCCGTCGCCAGGAACCTTGTTCCATAGTCGCCGTCCGCGTGCGAGACGTCCGGCCCATTCGTTTCGAGCGATCTTGCAACCCAATAAAAACCGCCCGTGCCCAAGTCAGCGATGTATCCCAGCGAATCGAAGGCGTCATTCCCGCGCGAAGTGAAAAGGTTTCCGCGCATTCCTGCGCCGACCCATACAAGCACGCCCACGGTGAAAAAACAGATGAGTGCTCGGCCCCACATTTTCAGCAAGGCATGGCCGAGTCCCGGCACGAGCCAGCCAGCCAAGCCGACCACCAAGGCGAGCGCCTCGCGTCTGGAATCTCTTGGGTGCACCACGGGGGAGGCTTCTTCCGGTGGAGTCGCGGGGAGCGCTGTTTCTTCGGGCATCTATTTCCCTTTCGCAAGCTTCAGGGGCCAAAGCCCCTTTCTAACGGAGTACTAACGCGGTGGCCGAAGCCCCCGTCTCCTGAGAATGTTCGTCTTTCGCGGCGCTGAACCGGGGCAGCTGCCTTCTACGCAAGCAGCGGCAGAATTGCGCTTTGCACGGCTCCTGTTACGCGCGCTTCTTTCTTATCAACATAGACATTTACCTCGGTGCGCACGCCAAACTCCGGCAGATAGATACCCGGCTCTACGGAATTACAGGTGTGCGCAATCAGGTGGCGTGCGTCGTGCGTTTCGAGTCCGTCCATGTTCGCGCCGTTTCCGTGGACTCTTTCGCCGATGCTGTGGCCGGTGCGGTGGAAGAAATACTTTCCGTAGCCGGCCTTTTCGATGACAGCGCGAGCTGCTTTATCTACCTGCCAGCCCTGCAACGGCTTCCCTTTTGCGATGTGAGTGCGAATTAAGTCGACGGCTTTGTCGCGCGCGTCCCGCACCACGTCAAAAATCTTCGCATATTTTTCCGGTACTTTTGCGCCGAGGTAGCCCATCCACGTCACATCGTAATAGACGCTTCCCGACGTTTTCTTTTTCCCCCAAACATCCAGGAGCAGCAAGTCGCCTTCACGGATAGGCGCGGCAGATTGCGGCGTGGGGCCATAGTGCGGGTCGCTGGCGTGGGCGTTCACGGCGATGTCGGGACCTTCTTCCGCCCAGATTCCCGCGGTCTCAAACTCTTTCAGGATCCACTGCTTTAAATCGTATTCCGTGATCGGCTTTTTCTCGCGCACGGATTTTGCGGCATGCTCGAAAGCTCCGCGGACGATGCGGTCAATGATTTGGCCCGCCGAAAAATGAGACTCCACTTGCTCAGGGCTCCAGCACGCTTCGTATTTCTGCACGAGGTCGGCGGAGGTGACCACTTTGGCTCCCGCGCCACGCACGAGTTCGATGGTTCCTGCATCCACCATCGCTACATAAGGGATTTCGTTTTTGGGCGAATATTGCATGGCCACTTTTTTCGCGCGGCCGAGAATTTTCTTCAGGTTCTTGTGCAGCTCATCCTGCTTTGCGTAGTACAGCGTGTCTCCCGGCAACGCGGCAAGCGACTCGGATTCAATTTTGTGGACGAGTTTCCGGGGCTCGCCTTTCGCCGGGACGAAGTAATACCAGCGGCGGGTGCGCATGCCATTGGGCAATTGCAAGATATTTTGGGCGATGGGATCGCGCCCACGAAAATCGTAGAACAGCCAGCCGTCGAGTTTGGCGGCGCGCAGGTCGCCTTGGATCTCTTGAATGTTTGCAGTCATTGGCTAGTTCGCTCCATGAGGCAAGTCACGCGCCATCGCAGAACGTAGCGCAACAATAAGGTCTCAGGCTTCCACGGTAAGCAGGGCCCGGATCTGTTGCTGAGTCACGCCGCGGATTTCAATGCGTTTCGTGCGGCTTCGATCGCCGCTGAGAATTCTAACAGCGGACTTCGGCGTTTTCAAAAGTTGCGCCAGGAACTCGATCAGCGCTTCGTTGGCGCGGTTCTCGACAGCTGGAGCCTGCAATCGCACCTTCAGCGCACCGCCCATTTCCCCGGCGATTTCATCCCTGCTCGCTCGCGGCTGCACCCGCGCTGGGAAAATCACCGCTCCGTCCCGTACTTGGATTTCTAACATGATGGCTCCAGGAGACTACGGGGTACTCCCCCCACCTTTTTTCGGAACTGCGCATTCTAAAGGAGTTACGGGGTCGCGTTTTTGGATCTGCGCATTCCAAAGGACTTAGCGCGCGAAATCGTGGAACTGCGCATTCTAAAGAACTTAACAGGAAGTAGGTGGCAAGGGGCGAGTTCCATATTGAAAAGAAAGGATGTCCACCCCCGACAGCAATGCAAAGCCATGAAAAGAAAAGGGTTACAGGAGGAGCATCGTGGAAGTGATTGAAAACAAAGGGGCAAATTTGCAGTGTTGGTTGCAAACAAGAGGCGTTAGCGGGACGGACGGGTATCCCGGAATTCAAAAGGGATGGTCGGCGGGCCATAGTAACCGGGGCAAGGTAACCCTTGGAGCGTCAGGGTAATCTCTTTGACGCACAGAGGCTAGAGAATCGTGCCATCCAATCAAAAACATTGTACCACAAAATAAAATTTAATCAAGGTAAAAATAAATCGTTTAGATTGTGGCGGTTAGAGGCAGGGATTTCCCTCTTCCGGGGCGGCCGGACATCCTCGGGCATAAGTGGCTTGTTTGCTGTGAGATGCAGACGGGCCGCGGAAGGGTTAAAAGCCGCAGCTTCGCAGCGGCATCCGCCTGCATCTCCAAGGTGGTTTAGACCGCGTATGGGGCACGCAGCCCAGGATCAAGAGATGAGTCTCAGAGAATTCCAATGCGCCGCACGCCGCTTATTTGCCATGCGGATTGGATTTCTTTTTGATCGCCGCCCGAAGTCTGCGGATTGCCTTTTGATTTCTTCGGTGGGTCCTCTGGGCGTCCACCAGCTTGAACTTGTGCTCATTATGACATACAAGTATATCATCGACCTGACGGGTCAGCGAAAGGCCACATTTCGGACATTTCATAAACGACTTCCTTTCAAGTGAACAAGCCGATGCTTAGTTTATAGAGCACTGTTCCGATTGGCGGTAAATTGCCAACTGCCCATCGGTCCAAGGATGCCCTTTCAGCGACTCGATTGCTTGCATTACGGCATTGTCCATGCAAACGGGTATGTTTCTGTAGTCCGCATAGAACCTGTCAACTTGCTTTGCAATGTCACCGTTTGACAGCGACGCGCTTGGGTGTCTCGCATCGTCGAGTTCGCGTTGAGTTATGGGTGTGGGTGGCTTTACAACCCCTTCCTTGGAGTAGACATCGAGACGTCCATTGAAATAGCCGTGCTCATAGCCATCCCGGAAGCCCCACACGTACATGACTTTTTCGGTTTCGGACATCGAGTGGCTCCAGTAGCTGCCGTTTTGATTTACGGAACCAATCTGCGCCGTACCGGCAAACGGTATCAGAATCGCGACGAAGAGTATTAGTCTTTTCATGAGGTGCGGCCCTTGTCCGCGCCCCATTTAATCTACGCTGCGGTTTTTGGAGAGGCAATACGGGCGCGCAAAGAACGTGCTCGGAGAGCGATTGCAAGGCTGCGCTTGGCGTAGAATACGGAACATGCGTGAAGAGCTTTGCCAGTGCGGGCATCCAAAACCATCTCACGGTGACGTTTCTTGAGAGGTGCAGTTGGATGACGGCTTGAAGCCGCCCCGAACGGGAAATATCGAAACGGGCAGCCATCGCGGGGAAACGCGACGCACAGCGAAAGGCTGTAACTGCATGACATGGCGGCCTACAAAAGCCCGCTAGTTCACTCCCTCGGCAGCCCTGGGACGGCAACTTGGGGACAAACCCGCCGCTACGTGCGGCCTCCGAACAGCGCGGTGCCGACGCGCACTTCGGTGGCGCCTTCTTCGATGGCCACTTCGAAGTCGTGCGACATCCCCATGGACAGCACCGGGAGCGGCAGACCAAGTTTTGCCTTTAGCTCGTCTCGCAGTTCGCGCAAACGGCGGAAATAGGGACGAACGGCAGCGGCAGGAGAAACTGCGCCGGGCTCAGGCCCGCCGCTACGTAACGATTGCGGCGGAGAGCCGGGCTGAAGCCCGGCCTCGACAGGAGACAATGGGGACGGGCTAAAGCCCGCCCCTACAGACCCGAAAAAGGGAGGGATGCACATCAAGCCGGCGAGTTCCAAGTGCGGCAGCG
>Ga0307471_100002447_pt1 | contig 10688 bp, 10 predicted proteins | sample atmos_gasesAM3C__2_FD_204566 | JGI IMG/M metagenome (GOLD analysis project Ga0307471, IMG submission 204566) | Hardwood forest soil microbial communities from Morgan-Monroe State Forest, Indiana, United States - atmos_gasesAM3C_515 | ecosystem: Environmental > Terrestrial > Soil > Temperate... | reverse complement strand
TCTGGGGGGCCGGGCGCGGCGCGTGTCCATCGACGGAATCGATCTCGACAACGGCCAGCACGTCCTGATCGGCGCGTACCGCGAGACCCTGCGGTTGATGCGCAAGGTCGGCGCCGACCCGGACGATCTTCTCCTGCGGCTGCCGCTCGAGCTGCGCTACGCCGACGGCTTTCACCTGCGCGCGCCGCGGCTCCCCTACCCGCTCAATCTGCTCGCCGCGTTGTTCGGCGCGAGAAAGCCGACTTTCGCCGAGACGCTTGCGGCGATCCGCTTCTTGATTTCGCTGCGCGCGCGGAATTTCCGCGTGCTGCCCGACTGCAGCGTCGCCCGGCTGCTCGACGACCACAGCCAGAGGGGCGCGCTGCGCGCCCACGTCTGGGAACCCTTGTGCGTTTCGGCGCTCAACACGCCGGTCGAGCGCGCCTCCGCGCAGGTGTTCGTCAACGTGCTGCGCGACGGCCTCACGGGCGCGCGCCAAGCGAGCGATCTGCTGATCGCGCGCACCGACCTCGGACGCCTCTTCCCCGAGCCGGCAGCGGAATACGTGAAGGCGCGCGGCGGCGCGGTCCTGCTCGGCACGCCGGTGCGCCGCGTCGCGCGTGCAGCGGGCGGATTTCGCCTCAACGATGCCGAGATTTTCTCCCGCGTGGTGATCGCCTGCGGGCCGCACCAGGCGGGGCAGCTGCTGGTGCAGTTGTCCGAGCTCGACGATGCCCTCTCCGCAATCAACGCCTTCGCGTACGAGCCGATCGTTACCTGCTACCTGCAATATTCGGAATCCGTATCGCTGTCCGCGCCCATGCTCGGCTTCAGCGGGGGAATCGCGCAGTGGGTATTCGACCGCGGCCGTCTCGGCGGCCCAAAGGGCCTGCTCGCCGCAGTGATCAGCGCGTCGGGCGCGCACGAAGAGCTCACGAAAGAGGAATTGGTGTCGCGCATCGGCGTCGAGCTGAAAGCGGCGCTCGGCGAGCTGCCCCCACCGCAATGGTCTCAGGTGATCACCGAAAAGCGCGCGACTTTTTCCTGCGTGCCTTCGCTCGTCCGACCGGAGGCATTTACCGCAATTCAGGGCCTCGCGCTCGCGGGAGACTACGTGGCAAGCGAATACCCGGGGACGCTCGAATCCGCCGTGCGCAGCGGGATCGCCGCAGCGACGGCGGTGGGGAGAAATTAATGCCGGATGGGCTACGCGCCCGGGCCGGCGCGAGTGCCCTCTGTCATAACTCGGCGACACTCCATTTGCTTCGTGCCATTCGAGCGAGGCTTGAAACAGCAGCAGGTGGTTCTCATTAGAGCCCGATCGCTCGCAGATCGATCCGCCCGTTCTTCACCGGCGGACACCAGAAGAAGACACCGGTCACCGGGCGCGTAAACGTAAACAGCGCGTCGACCGTCCCGTCCTCCGCGCCCGCCATGCGCCTCAACTGCGCCTCGAAGGCGTCGAGCGATTTGCCGAAGGCGACGAATACGAGCCCGGCGCGCGTCGCATCCGCCCAGGGCATCGAGCGCCGCAGCACGAAGGCTTCCGGCGAAAAGCTCTCCTGCGTGGTTCTCTTCACGTGCGCCGAAGGCGGCGCGTTGCCGATCTCCTTGTTGTCGCTCCTGCGCCGTCCGATGCTGTTGTCCTGATCCTTCCGCGGGATCGCGGCGAATTTGTCCAGGTCGTGCACCCACTGCTGGACGGCGACGAAGCTCGCGCCACCGAATCCCGCTCTCTTGTCCCGCACGATCGCGGCGTCGGCAGCTTTCTTTCCCTTCGGATTCTCCGTGCCGTCCTCGTAGCCGGTGAGATCGAGCCCGCGGCCGTACCTGAATGCGTCGACGACGCCGCTCGCCTCGAAACCCGGCGCGAGTATCTTCTCGATCGCGCGCGCGCGGAGCACGATGTCGCCGCGGTCTTCCCCGCGCAGCCAGCACCACAAGGCGGCGGGGGTCGAGGGCACTTCGACGCCTTCGCTCCTGTAATGCGGAAACGGGCGCAGCCCCTCGATCCGCTTCTGCAGCGCGAAGAGCAGCAGCGCGCCGAGCCCCACGACGCAGCTCTCCCCGTCGGCCGCCGCGGCCAGGGACCGCAGCGCGGCTTGCGGGCGCACGCCCTGCTTGAGGCCGAACGTGAGGTAGCGGGCGTGCCGCGGGATGGGGGCAAGGATTCCCGGTTGGGCATTCTTCAACGCGTCGTTCCTTTCACTTCGATTCTAGGCGCGAAACCGCGCGATCGCCTCGGCGACGCGCTCGACGGCGACGATCTCCAGCCCGTCGATCTTCTGCTTCGGCTGGTTGGCCCTGGGGATGATCGCCTGGGTGAAGCCGAGCTTGGCGGCCTCCTTCAGCCGCTCCTGCCCGCGCGGCGCGGGGCGCACCTCGCCCGCGAGGCCGATTTCGCCGAACACCGCGAGCTTCTCCGGCAGCGGCTTGTCGACGTGCGAGGAGACGATCGCGAGCAGCACCGCGAGGTCGGCCGCAGGCTCGCTGATGCGCACGCCGCCGACCGCATTCACGAACACGTCCTGATCGTAGCAGGCGATTCCCGCGTGGCGGTGCAGCACCGCGAGCAGCATCGCAAGGCGGTTCTGCTCCAGGCCCACCGTCAGCCGCCGAGGATTGGGCGCGTGCGCCGCGTCCACCAGCGCCTGGATCTCGACCAGCAGCGGGCGCGTGCCCTCCTGCGCGACGAGAATGCACGAGCCCGCCACTTCGCCGGAGTGCTGCGACAGGAAAATCGCCGAGGGATTGGAGACCCCGCGCAGGCCCTTGTCGGTCATCGCGAACACGCCCAGCTCGTTCACCGCGCCGAAACGGTTCTTGAACGCGCGGATCAGGCGGAAGCTCTGGTGCGTGTCGCCTTCGAAATACAGCACCGCGTCTACGATGTGTTCCACGACGCGCGGGCCCGCGATCGCGCCTTCCTTGGTGACGTGGCCGACGAGCACCACGACCGTGCCGCTCGACTTGGCGTAGCGCGTCAGGTGCGCCACGCACTCGCGCACCTGCGCGACCGAGCCGGGCGCGGAAGTGAGCTGCTCCGAGTAGAGCGTCTGGATCGAATCGACGACGGCGATCTCCGGCTTCGCCTTCTCCAGCGTGGCAAGGATGCGCTCGAGCTGGATCTCGGCGAGCAGCTCGAGCTTGTCCGGGTCGAGCGCAAGGCGCCGCGCGCGCAGGGCGATCTGCTCGGCGGACTCTTCGCCGCTTACGTATACAGCCTTGTGCGATCCGCTCATCCGTGCCAGGACCTGGAGCAGGAGCGTGGATTTTCCCACGCCCGGGTCGCCTCCGATCAGCACCACCTCGCCCGCGACGAAGCCGCCGCCGAGCACCCGGTCGAGCTCTTCCATCCCGCTCGCCATCCGCGGCGCGTCGCGCGCGCTCACCTCCGCGAGCCGCTTGAGCTCCGAGCTCTTCGTGACGCCCGAAAAACGGTGCCTGGGAGCCGATTCGGCGAGGCCTTCGACCAGCGTGTTCCAGGCGCCGCAGTGCGGGCATTGTCCCTGCCACTTCGGCGACTCGCCGCCGCATTCGGTGCAGGCGTAGACGGTTCTCGCCTTGGCCATCAGGGCGCTTCCGAAACGGGCACGCGCGGCGTGACCGCGCACAGCAGCTCGTAGCTCACGGTGCCCGCGCTCGCCGCGACTTGGTCGGCCGGGAGGCCTTCGCCCCACAGCGTCGCCGGCGAGCCGACCGCCGCTTCGGGAATGCCGGTGAGATCGGCGAACAGCATGTCCATGGCCACCCGCCCGACCGTCCGCGTGCGCCTGCCGCGGACGAGGATGGGCGTGCCGGTGGGCGCGTGGCGCGGGTAGCCGTCGGCGTAGCCGCACGCCACGATGCCGACGCGCATCGGCGTGTCGGCGGTGAACGTGCAGCCATAGCCGACGCAGTCGCCCGGGCGCAACTCCTTCACCGCAATCAGCTCGCTCGTGAGCGTCATCGCTGGCTTCAGACCCAATTTTTCGGCGCTTTCGTCGGGAAAGGGCGAGCAGCCGTAGAGCATGATTCCCGGCCTCACCCAGTCCTTGTGCGCCTCCGGATAGCGCAGCAGCGCGGCGGAGTTGGCGAGGCTCATCGGAAGATCGACGCCCGCGGCCGCCGCCTCGAAGCGCTCGAGCTGCCAGCGCACGCCGCGCTTGCCGTCGGCGTCGGCGAAATGCGTCATGAGCGTGATCTCGCCCGCACAGCGCCGAAGGCGTTCGAGCGCATCGCGGAAATCGCCCTCATCGAAACCCAGCCGGTTCATGCCGGTGTTGAGTTTCAGATACGCGGGGATCTTCGCCGACGGCCTGAATTTCTCCAGCATCGCCAGCTGCTCCAGGTCGTGCACCACGGTGGTGAGGCCGTGAGCCGCGATGGGTTCGAGTTCCCCGGGCGAGAAAAATCCCTGCAGGAGCAGTATGGGGCGCCGCTCGCCCGAGCGGCGCAGCTCGAGCGCCGCCTCCAGCTCGATCAGCGCGAGGCCTTCGGCCGCGGCGAGGGCCCGGGCCGCGCGCGCGAGGCCGTGACCGTAGGCATTCGCCTTCACCACCGCCCAGATGCGCGAACGGGGTGCCCGGCGTCTCGCAGCGCCCAGGTTGTGGCGGAGAGCGGCCGAATCGATGCGAACTCGGATGGGGCGCATGGCCCGTCATTCGACCACAAAACCGGGAATTCCGGAGAGCAGCCGTCGAGAAGCTTACGCACCTTGCAAATGACTCATGGTATAAAGCGGGCGGCCGAAGGCGTTAACGTTCCGTAACGCTCACGCCGGACGCAGGGAATCGATGAATCGCGGCTTCAGCACTTACGACCTCGCTCACCGCAGGCGCCGGAAACCATGAAGCGCGGTTTCTACACGATCATGGCGGCGCAGTTTTTCAGCTCCCTCGCCGACAACGCCCTGCTGATCGCCGCGATCGCCCAGCTCCTGGAGCTCGACGGCCCGGCGTGGATGGTCCCGCTGCTGAAATTCTTCTTCACCGTCTCCTACGTGGCGCTCGCCGCGTTCGTCGGGGCCTTCGCAGACGCGATCCCGAAGGGGCGGGTGATGTTCATCACCAACACGATCAAGATCGCCGGCTGCGTGCTGATGTTCTTCACCGATTACGTCGAATTCGCGGGAATTCCCGGATACACGCTGGTGCTCGCCGCCTACGCGGTGGTGGGATTCGGCGCGGCCGCATACTCCCCCGCGAAGTACGGGATCCTCACCGAGCTGCTGCCCCCGGAGAACCTCGTCGCCGCCAACGGCTGGATCGAAGGGCTGACGGTCGCTTCCATCATCCTCGGAACCGTGCTCGGAGGAGCGCTGATCAGCCCGCGAATCGCCTCGCTGCTCCTCGCGATCGACGTGCCGCACATCGACACCGGAATCGAAACCCCCGCCGAGGCCGCGATCCTCGTCATCGCCGCTATCTACGTGATCGCCGCGGTTTTCAACCTGTTCATCCCGGATACCGGCGCGCGCTACGGCGCGCAGCAGACCAATCCCGCGCTGCTGATGCGCGACTTCTACATCTGCTTCACCATGCTGTGGAAGGACAAGCTGGGGCAGATCTCCCTTTCGGTGACCACGCTCTTCTGGGGAGCGGGGGCGACCCTGCAGTTCCTCGTGCTGCAATGGGCCGCGGTCCACCTCGGGCTTCCGTTGGACAAGGGCGCGGTGCTCCAGGGCGTCACGGCGGTGGGGGTGGCTCTGGGCGCGGTGATCGCGGGGCGCTTCATCGCCCTGCGCCAGTCCCTCAACGTGCTGCCGGCGGGAATCGCGATGGGCATCGTGGTCGTCGGCATGATATTCGTGACGAGCATGCCGCTCGTCTACGCACTGCTGATCGTGGTCGGCGCCATGGCGGGCTTCTTCGTGGTGCCGATGAATGCGCTGCTGCAGCACCGCGGGTACGTGCTCCTCTCCGCCGGACACTCCATCGCGGTGCAGAATTTCAACGAGAACATCTCCATCCTGCTGATGCTCGCCATCTATTCGGCGATGATCAAGGCCGACGTCCACATCAACACCATCATCGTGGCCTTCGGCACCTTCGTCGTCGTCTCGATGCTCGCGGTGATCCTGCGCCACCGGTACAACCAGAGCCGCGGCGATTCGCTGCACCTCATCGGAATGACGACCAGCAAGCAACGCGGATATCCTTGATTTTCCGCCCGGCGCCCCCACGTCCTGCTGGACCATGGGTGCGATCCAGGTACTCGATGAAGGTTCGCCGCGGTCGGCCTCCACGGCGGGCGGCGAAAGCGACGCCGTCCTGCTCGACGCCTATTCCGCCGCGGTGGTCGCGGCGTCCGAGCGGGTCGGCCCCGCTGTCGTTCACGTCGGGGTCACTCAAGCCCAACGCTCGCCGGAGGGCGAAGCGCCGCGCCGCGGGACTGGATCCGGATTCGTGTTTACTCCGGACGGCTTTATCCTCACCAACAGCCATGTGGTGCACGGCGCCCGCTCGATCAAGGTGAACTTCGCCGACGGCGCGAGCTTCGATGCGGACTTCGTCGGCGACGATCCCGACACCGACGTCGCCGTGATCCGTATCGGAGGGCACCAGCTTTCCACCGCGTCGCTGGGAAGCTCGCGCGCCCTGCGCGTCGGCCAGCTTGCGATTGCGATCGGCAATCCCTACGGCTTTCAGCACACTGTGACGACCGGCGTCGTGAGCGCGCTCGGCCGCAGCCTGCGGGCAACGACCGGACGGCTCGTCGACGACGTCATCCAGACCGATGCGGCGCTCAATCCGGGCAACTCGGGCGGGCCGCTCGTGAACTCCCGGGGCGAAGTCATCGGCGTCAACACGGCGATCATCCCGTTCGCGCAAGGGATCTGCTTTGCCACGGCCATCGACACGGCCAAATGGGTGGTCGAGCAGCTGCTGCGTTTCGGCCGAGTGCGCCGCGGCTACATCGGCGTGGGCGGCGCGACCATCCCGCTTTCGCGCCGCGCCGTGCGCTTTCACGGCCTCGCGGCCGGTGCCGGAGTGCGCGTCGAGTCGGTCGAGCCCGGCGGCGCCGCCCAGCAGGCGGGAATCGAGCCCGGAGACGTCATCATCGGCTACGACGGAGAAAACGTGGCGGGAGTCGACGAGCTGCACCGGCTGCTCAGCGCGGAGCGGATCGGGAAGACCACGAAATTGACGCTCCTGCGCCGCACGCAGAAGCTCGACCTGCCGATCCGCGCCGCTGAGATGCCGCCCAGGCCCTAGGCCTTCACAGCACGACGGGCTTGTCCGGCAGCTCGTTGCGGCTGTCACCCGAAGGAGGAAAGTGCGCGGCGAGCAGATCGCTGATCGCGCGCACTCCGAGCACCACGCCGCGCTCGAACTGCCCGCGTGCGAACTCCTGCTGCATCTCGCCGCAGACCGCTTCCCACGCGGTCGTCCCGACCTTGCCGTAGATTCCCCGATCGGCGACGATCTCGACGCGCCGGTCGGCGAGCAGAAGGTAGATCAGCACGCCCGAATTGTGCTCGGTGTCCCACACGCGCAACTGCCCGAAGCACTCCACCGCGCGCTCGCGCGAACGGACTCCCCGAAGCAGCTCGCGAAGGGGCAGCGAAGCCTCGACGGCAAAGCGCAGCTGGCCGGCATGGCGCCGCTCCTCCTCGCCGATCGTTTTTTCGATGGCGCGCATCGCCACGGGAGGGAACGCGCGCCTGACCGACCAGTGGTCGGTGAACAGGTGCTGGAACCAGCGTTTCCAGATCGTCATCGCGTCACCAGCTTCCGGAGGCGCCGCCTCCGCTGAAGCCGCCTCCTCCTCCGCTGAAGCCGCCGCCCCCGCCGAAACCGCCTCCACCGAAGCCGCCTCCTCCGGACCATCCTCCGCCTGGCCAACCGCCGCTCGACCACCCGCCGTGGCGGCTGCCCATTCCGTTGACCAGCGCGATGACGAATCCGATCAGCCCCCCGATGACCGCGAACGCGAGCACGCCCGCAGCCAGCCAGACGATGGCGCCCACGATCCCTCCGGAAATTCCGGCGCCGACGACGCGGCCGAAGAGGCGCCTGAAGACCGCGTCGGCCACGACGAGCGCGACGAACAGCAGGAATATCGTCTGGAAATCGATGGCGCGATGAACGCCATTGACGATCACTCCCGACCGCGGCGCAGGCAAGCCCTCTCCCTCGATCAGCTTCATCAGCGCGTCGGTCCCGGCCGCGATGCCGCCGTAGTAATCGCCGGAGCGAAAATGCGGCGTGATCACGTCGCTCACCACGCGCTTGGCGACGGCGTCGGGGATCGCGCCTTCGAGACCGCGGCCGACTTCGACGCGAAGCTTGCGGTCGTTCTTGGCGACGACGAGGATGGCGCCGTCGTCGATGCGCGTGCGGCCGATCTTCCAGGCGTCGGCGACGCGGATCGAGTACTCCTCGATGGTCTCGGGCTGGGTCGAAGGCAGCATCAGCACCGCGATCTGGCTGCCTTTGCCGCGCTCGAACTCGCTCAGGCGCGAGTCGAGGTCCCGAAGCTGGGATGCGGAGAGCGTCCCGGTGAGGTCGGTGACGTGCGCCTTGAGCGGCGGCACCGCGACCTCCGCGCGAGCGGAGGCGAGGCCCGCGAGGAGAATGCCGGCCGCGACGAGGCCGGGCCAGCATCCGCGCATGAGGGGATTACTGCTTGGCCGGCGCGCCGGGCTTGCCGAAATCGACCGTCGGCGGCTTGGAGATGGCCTTCTCGTCTTCGACGCTGAAGCTCGGCTTCACCTGGTAGCTGAACAGCATCGCGGTCAGGTTGACCGGAAACTGGCGTATGAGCACGTTGTATTCCTGCACCGCCTTGATGTAGCGGTTGCGCGCGACCGCGATGCGGTTCTCGGTGCCTTCGAGCTGCGCCTGCAGGTCGCGGAAGTTCGCGTCCGACTTGAGCTGCGGGTAGTTCTCTGCGACGAGCAGGAGCCGCGAGAGCGCGCTCGTCATTCCCGCCTGGGCCTGCTGGAAGTTCCGGAACGCGGCAGGGTCGTTGAGGAGCTCGGGCGTCGCCTGGATGCTGCCGACGCGCGAGCGCGCCTCAGTGACCTGGATCAGCACCTGCTGCTCCTGCGCCGCGAATCCCTTGACGGTGTTGACGAGGTTGGGAATCAGGTCGGCGCGCCGCTGATACTGGTTGAGGATCTCGGACCAGGCCGACTTGACCTGCTCGTCGCTTCGCTGGATGTCGTTGTAGCCGCAACCCGCCAACCCTGCGCTGATCAGGACGACGGCCGCTGCAAGTAGCTTGCGCATGGATTCCTCCCTGAAAGTCCTGCCGCTAAATTGGGGACTGGGCAGCCGATTGCAAGGCCCCCGGTACCGCCCGCCAGCGGCAAACTCAACCATCGAGTTTCGGCAAGCGCCAATCTATCGGCGCCTGACCACGGCCCTGGAGGTAGCTGTTGATCTTCGAAAAATGCTTGCAACCGAAAAATCCGCGATGCGCCGAGAGCGGGGAAGGATGCGGGCCGCTGAGAACCAGGTGTTTTCCGGTATCGATGAATGCGCCCTTTTTCTGCGCGTAGCTCCCCCAAAGGACGAATACCAGGCCCTCGCGTTCCCTGTTGAGAACGTCGATGACCGCGTCGGTGAACTTCTCCCAACCCTTGTTCTGATGGCTGCCGGCTTTCCCGGCCTCGACGCTGAGCGTCGCATTGAGCAGGAGCACTCCCTGCTCGGCCCAATGAGCAAGATGACCGTGATTCGGCGGCTCGATCCCCAGATCGTTTTTCAGTTCGACGAAGATATTCTGCAGGCTGGGTGGAATGTCCACTCCAGGCCGCACCGAAAAGCAAAGGCCGTGCGCCTGCTTCGGTCCATGGTAAGGATCCTGACCGAGGATCACCACCTTGACCTTGTCGAACGGGGTGTGGTCGAGTGCCGCAAAGTATTCGACGCCGCGCGGATAGATGACTTTCCTCGCTTGGATTTCCTTTCTCAGGAACTCGCGCAGCTGGTGCATGTAAGCTTGGGAAAACTCGAGGCGGAGTCGCGCCTTCCATGACGGCTCGAGCCGGACGCGGTCGTCGCTCGTGGACGTCGAGACCGGATTTGCCGGAAGCACCGCCGGGGCCTTTGCTTCCGGATCCGAAGCCCTGAGCTCCGGGTTCGGCCGCTTGCGCCCGCGCAGCTTCCATACGGGGGCGAGCCCCATCTCCTCCAGATAGCGTTCGCCGCGCGCGCTCACAGGTCGAGCGCCAGGACGAGCGCATCCTCGCGGCCTCGACGCGCCGGGTAGTAGCCGCGCCGAACGCCGACCTGATTGAAGCCGTAGCCGGCATAGAGGCGCCGTCCCACCTCGTTCGTGGGCCGGACTTCGAGGAACAAGACCTTCGCCCCGTGCTCCCGCGCGATCGCGACCACTTGCGCGAGCAGGCTGCGCCCGTGGCCGCGGCGCTGCGCACGGGCGGCGACACTCAAGTTGAGGAGATGGGCTTCGCCCGCGGCGAGCATAAGCACCGCGTAACCGATGAGCTGCCCGCCGTCGTCGCGGTACGTCCAGCAGCCGTATCCGGCGCGCAGCGAGTCGCGGAAATTCCCGAGGGTCCAGGGAAATTCATAGAGGCCCTCCTCGATCTCGATCACCGCGCGAAGATCGGCCTCGCTCATCGGCTCGAGGCTTGGGGCAGGTCGCAGTACCGCGCTCATCAGCGTTCGCTCGTCTTGAGCGCGACCTTGTCGCGCAGATACACCGGCACCGCAGTGGCGGCGTCCTTCGCTTCCCCGGCGGCGAAGCGCGGGATCGCG
>Ga0307471_100002446_pt1 | contig 10689 bp, 10 predicted proteins | sample atmos_gasesAM3C__2_FD_204566 | JGI IMG/M metagenome (GOLD analysis project Ga0307471, IMG submission 204566) | Hardwood forest soil microbial communities from Morgan-Monroe State Forest, Indiana, United States - atmos_gasesAM3C_515 | ecosystem: Environmental > Terrestrial > Soil > Temperate... | reverse complement strand
GAGCACCAGGTTGCAGAGCAGAGTGGATTTGCCGGAGCCGGTTGATCCCATCACGTGCAGGTGCTGGTACGCGTCATTGACGGCGAGCGCAACGGGGCGTCCGCCACCGGTCTCAGACATGCCCAGGGGCTTCCCACTGCTGGCGATCGGCGGAGGCGGCCCCACGGACTTGGCGCCGGCCCGTGCCAACCCCGGTACCGCGCGGTCAGCCGGGAGATGGGCAATGGCCGCCATCTCGGGCACCGAAAGCAGATCCCCGCGACTCATCTGGCGCAGTTCGAGCGCTCTCGCGGGATGCCGCAGCCTGTGCCGCGCAAAGCGATTGTGGCCGGTGAAGACGGCGAAGGCCGAAGCGATGCCGTGCGCACGGCCGCGCAACATGCGCTGGCTGCGATCCGGCACACATTGCGCTGACACCGCGTAGCGCACCACCACCTCGTACTGCGGCGTAGCTGCCTTGGTGAGGACAATCCGCGCGTCCTGTGCTGCACTGAGATCCACGACCTTGCTCGATGTCGAGCGCGGTGAGGGCAGCAATGCGTCCATCGCCCGTGCCAGGAGGCGCACGCTGCGACCGCTTCTGATCGCTTCGGCCGCACGGAACAGGCGCGCCACGCGGCGTCCCGTGGCCGGACGGGCCAGCACCTGCAGCACGGCATGCTCCCCGGCATCGAGAGTGCCAGCCGCGGCAAGCAGCGGCCGCAGCGGATCGACGTCGAATGCGGTGGTGATAGGGAACCACTCCGGACGCGCCAGGCGCAGGGTGCCACCGCTGGCCGGCTCCTCGAGCGGTATCGGTGGCTCTGGCGTCGACGTTGCACTGAGGGACCCGGGCCACGCTCCCTCGATGGCGCGCTCAATCATGCCGGGTGGCACGCACCGCGGCACCCACACGCCGATGTGCAGTCCGTCAACTGCCCAGCGGTATTCGAAGGTGAGATGCGGCTGTCCGAACAACAGGCGACGCCACCACGGGCGCAGCAGCGCCACCAGATTGGACCACAGCACTTCGGCGCCGGCGGGATCCGCTTCTGGCGGGGGCAGGATCGTGATTACCCGCCCGCCGAGCACCATGCGATGTTTGTGGACGAGGCGCACCACCAGTGTCGCGGTGACCGTCAGGCAAGCTGCTGCGAGAGACGCGATGACATAGGGCATTGCCCCGCGCAGCGCCGCAATGATGTGTTCGAGCAGCGCGTGCGTTGCGGCCCCGGGGTTCAGCGCATACCGCTGCAGCGGCGAGAGGGCCATCACAACGAGCTGTCCTCGGCGGCGAGATCGCTCGGATCAGTTGTGATGAGCCGGTGCTCCTCCGGCGACGCGAGAGCGCGAAAGGCCACGCGGTTTTGGCCAGCGGCAAGCAGGGCTTCACCGCGTCGCGCGGTGAGCAGCAGACCCCGTTCACCCTCGGAGAGCCGAAAGGCGGAGCCGATAGCGTCTATGGCCTGCGGCGCCTGGCGCAGCAGGATCTGAGTCGCCGCGTTGCTGACCACCGCTAGGCCGAGGTCGCTGCCCAGCAGGTCGCCAGCATCCTGGCTCACCACCGTGAGGCCACACCAGTTGCGACGCGCTGACTTCGCAAGCCGGAAGAGGAAGCGGGCACCTTCGGGCTGACGCATCAGCTGCCAGGCCTCGTCCACCAGCACGAGTCGCCGGCGCTGCGAACTCTCCTCGGAAACACGTCGCCAGATGACGTCGAGAGCCAGCAGCAAGCCCGCCGGCTTCAACTCCTCGGGGAGGTCGCGGAGCGAGAAGACCACGAGGTGCGCGGCGAGTGGCGCGGTGGTCGGTCCGTCAAAGAGGCCTCGGTAGGAACCGGTGACGAAGGGAGCGAGCTCGTCATGCAGCTGCTGTGCTGATTCATCGTCGCCGAGTGCGAGGACAAGGTCGGCGAGCTGCGGCGCCGGGCGCCGAAACGTACGCGGGTCCGAAGTGATCCCACGCGCGGCATAAGCGGCGACGACCGCGCGGTCGACAGCCGCACGAGCTGCACCATCGAGTGAGGCGCCGAGCAGCGTGCTGACCACCGTGTGCATGAAAACGGCCCGGCGCGTGTACGCATCCGGGGCGTCGCCGAGATCGAAGGGATTGATGCGCACGCCGGGAGCGCCAAGTCGGATGTAGGTGCCGCCCACCGCTTGGGCGAGTCGCTCGTACTCGTTCTCCGGATCAACGACGAGCACTTCGATGCCTCGATACAGCGCGCGCAGGGCCTCGAGCTTGGCCAGGTAGCTCTTGCCGGCACCGGAGCGCGCCAGAATGACACTGTTGTAGTTGGGCTGGGCGAAGCGGTCCCACACCATTGCCCCTCCACCGCTGCTGATCCCGTAGAAGACGCCGTCGCGTGAACTCGGCGGTTCCGCAGCGACGAAGGGAAAGCTGGCGGCGAGTGCTTGGGTGTCGAAGGTTCGGTGCATGCGCAGCCAGTCGATGCCGAGCGGCAGAGAGCTGATCCATCCCTGGAACGCGCGGAAGGTGGCGGGACGGACTGTGAGCAGACGCGAGGCGCACACGCTGCGCAACCGCGCGCACTCCGCAGCAAGTGCCTCGGCGTCGTCCGCGCTCACGGCGATGTACAGGCCCACGCGAAAGAGCTTTCCCTCGCCGCGGGCGACGCGGCGGGCAAGCTCCTGCGCGTCCTCGGCGGCGATCTCGACTTCAGGATCGACCAACCTTCCCCGGTCCAGATCGATGCGTCGCGCTGACTCCAGTCGCGCCCGCTGCCGCCGCAGCCGCTCTGCAGCAACTGGCTGAGATACGGGCTCGATGTAGAGCGCGACATCGAACGTGCCCTCGGCAGTCAGCAACGGCTCGAGCCAGCCGTGTCCTACCTCGCGCGGATAACCCGTGACAACGAACGTCCTCAAATGCCGCGGTCCTGTGCGCAGCGAGGTGGCGTGAACCTCGACAGCTTCCGGGCCGAGAAGCAAACGTGGGAGTGAAGATCGCGCACGTCGCTTGCGCGAGCTGCCAGATATCGCAGCGGGCAGAGCTGGCATCAGCCGCATGCCGGTTCCTCGGCCTGGCTTCGGATCACGTCACCAGGTGCGGCCACGTCGACGAGCGGTGCCGCTTCTCCGGTCATGGCGTGCTGCAGCACCGTGGCGGCGCCCCGGCCGTCGAGTCGCGACGCGATCAGTTCGGCCTCAGCGAGCGTAGCGCACATCGCGTCCATACGCGAAACGGCGCTCTGTTGCCACCCGGATGCGCCCGAACGGGTGGCGAGCAGCATCTCGCGATGGAGAACGATGCGACGCTGTGACACCTCACCCAGAAACGCTGCGTGAGCACGCGCTGCCATCTCCAGGGATGGATGCGGCAGCGATGGCGCCGCAAGCCGTACCTGATCTGCGAGGACGCTGAGATCCGTGCGCTCACTGCGCACCACCACCTGGATCGGCGTCTGGACCGAATTGAGGAAGCGTGCGAAGCCTGCGACGAGCGTGGACTGCTCTTCACTCGTTCGCAGCGAGAAGTTGACCGGAGTGACCTTTATGAGCCCGGTCACACCATCGCTACCGAGGTCGATTTGCCCATCGTCGCTAATGTCACGCACCGGCAGCTGCAAGGCGGCAAGCAGACGGCGGTCAAAGGATCGCAGGGCCTCGCGCGGTACACCGTCGTCGCTCATCGGCACCAGCCGGTGCCGCGACCGGATGTATCGCAGTAACGCAAGTGCGAAGCGATCGCCTCTCATGCCGTCGCGCTGACCCAGTGCCAACGCGACTCCCGCCGCAACCACCGGCATGGCGGCGGCCGTGGCTATCGGCACTGGCGCGACAGCGCGCGCCAACCCATAGAGCAGCCATGCGACGGCCGCGGCGGCGGCAAGGATGCACAGCTGGCGGGCGGAGAGGCCAAAGACAAGTAGATCTTCGCGATCAATGTCAGCAGGGATGCGCGTCACAACGCCGCTCCGATGGCGCGTATCACCTTCAGCTCGACGACGGTGCGCACGACTCGGCGGAACGCGCCCCCACTTCGACCACGACCGGCAAAGACAGCGCGGCCGGCCCACGAAGGAATCTTGACGAGCACCCAGAAGAGGCAGAGCGGCACCAGCAGGTCCACAAGACCGCTGCCGCTGAACAGACCGAACGTAGCACCCCTGCCGCTGGCGAAGAAGACGCGCAGCGCGGAGACCAGCACAAAGGATTGTCCCAGCTGCACTGCGAGCAGGGCGATGAAACCGCGCCACCAGAGGCTCGCGATGTCATCCACGGGCGGCCACGCATGGCAGATGAGTGCCAGCGGCGCAGCCGCAACCAGGAGGATCACCAGTGCGATACGGATGATGTACACGACCAGGAGGACCACTGCGAGGATGGCGATCACCAAACCGAGCAGGACCAGGAAGATGCCACCGCTCCCGAGTGGTGCCTCGATGAGGCTGCGCAGAGTCGCCACAGCACCAGCCGGATCGACGCCCTGCCCTAGGAATGCCTGCGCCAGCGCATTGCAGAACCGGATCGCGATGCCCGCTATCGCGAGGCTCGCGTTGGCCACGATCGCCGCCACCACGATGCGCGGTGCGATCTCTTTGACCGAGTAGCGGGTCTGCAGCGTCTCATGGGTCATGACCAGTACGCCGCCCGCGACGACGAGGAGCACGAGCAGTGAGTCGGCAATGCCGACCGCGGTCCCCCAGAGGTCGCTGACACGTCCAGGTTGTGTGACATCAGGCGTTGCAAGGACCGTGGTACCGAGCAGATCGAGCATCGGGTTGAGAGCCGACACGACGAGGCTGCTGAACCAACCGGTTATGGCCTGACCGATGAGCCCGGGAATATCCCAAGGCGACACCCACGTCGACCCGGTGTTTGGTGAAGCCACGCTCGCTGCTCCAGGCGAAGCAGACGGTGACGGGGTCGGCGCAGCCGCTACCAGCTGCGACGTTGTGGTTGACGAGGTCGCATCGGCCACCAGTCGGGTCGACTGCGTCGATGCGAGTCCGCGAGAGGTTACTGGCTTCGCGCTGGCGATAGCGGTTCCCGCCGCCAGCGTCGCAAGGGTCATGAGCGCAAGAGCGCCGACCGTGTGACGCCTCCGCCTGCTCACGATCCCACGACCGAGCGGAGGATCGCGACGATTACCGGTGAGAGCGCGGCGAGCGCATAGCCGATGGCCGCAGAACGGAGTGCACTTTTCGCGCGCTCGATCTGACCCGGATCACCACCCGCGGTCATGTAGCGGACCCCGCCGATAGTGAGAAACAGTGTTGCCAGACCCGCAAGCAGCCCAACCACCCAGAGACGAAGCGAGTCGATGACGCCGTCGAGCGTCGGCGTGGCGGCGGCCGCCGCCGCCGGAGTGATGATCACCAGCGCAACGGCAGCGAGCAGCGCGGTCAGAACTCTGCTGCGGTGTCGCACGATTTGCTTCTCCTCTTGGACGGTTGTGCTGGTGCGGGCACCCGGGGCGGTCGAGGCCGGCCGCTGCGGGGCTTGCTCACCTCCTTTTCGGGTTGAGACGTGGTGCTGGGCTGTCGGCGGTCGCACTGGCCACTCGACCGTGCCCTGACTCCCCGGGGTGTCCCGCACCCACCCAATCCGCGATTTCGGCGAAAGCGTGACAACTCCGGATCCCGCCGTTCGAGGTACGCGACGAGACGGGCTTCCGCGCGACAGCGGCGCCAGCGCATCGCCTCGTTGGAGATGCCGAGTCGGCGCGCAAGTTCTGGGAGGCGGATGCCCTCGATGCGGCTGACCGCAATCAGCTCCCCCTCGTCCTTCGTGATGACGTGAGCGAGCACCGCGCGTGCCAGGACCAAATCGGGACAATCGGGTGTTGGCGGCTTCGCCTCGAGCGCCGCGAGGCCACTGCTGGCTCGATGGATGCGGGCCGTCACCTCCTGGACCCAGATCTCGCGTCCCGCGCGAAAGGCCGCCCAGAGCAGGTGCGCCGCAAGTCCGTCGGGCACTGCGTCTGAGCGATGGGCTGCTTCGATCACCCCGGCCAGCACCGCGGCGTCGATGCAGTCGGGATCGCCGGGATAGCCACGGGTGAGCCGGCCGGCGACACGCCGCAATCCCGGCATCAAAACGCCGACGAGCCCGATCATCCAGCGTTCCTCGTCACTGCGGGCGCGCCGCAGCAACTCAGCGATCGCGGCATCGCGCGCCTCATACGCGATGGAGGAGCCGAGCAGTAGCGGCTTCAGCTCATCGAGGCGCAGGGGGCGGCTCGGCAAGCCATTGCCGATTGCCGCGCCGTCCAATGTCGGCGGATCAGGAGCAGTGACAAGGTCGTGAAACGCGGCGTCAGCTGCGTCGAGTGGCGAGAGCGGAGGGTCAGACATGGCGGCTCCTCGGTGTCGGTTTGGAGCCGCGATCCTCGGAAGGGGGCGTTACGGATGAGGGACGGTTGCTGAACGGACAGCGATTGGTGGCGCCGTTCGACTCGCGTTCAGGGGACGTTCATCGCTGCGCGACGGTCACCGACCTACGTTCATGAAACGTTCGTTTGCGTCGCACCCCCCGCTAATGAACATCCAGGACGTGGCGGTCGCAGGCTCATGAACGTTTGCTGAACGGCGCGTCCTACGGGAGCCAAGTCAAGGCTTGGCTTCCGCAGCCGATCGGAAGTCGTCGGAGGTCCTGGCCGCGAGCGGGTTATGGACACCAACCAGCACAGCAGGGATGGACAAGCCCAGGACATGTGGGTCTCCGTCGTCTCGGCCAGCATGGCCGCGAAGCTCCGTCTGGCAGCCGCCGGCGAGGAGTTCTGCGCTTACCAGGGCGATCTGGGGCGCAGGACGGCGCCGCTTATCCGCCGCATCATGTGAGCCCGCGGACGCGCCCTGCTGCTTTCGGCGTCACGTACCGCATGCGGCCACACGGAATGCCGGAGCCGATTTGTCACGTTATCGCCCACTTTCCGGATTGGGGGGCGTCGGGGTTTGCACTGGCTGTGGGGCGGACCCATGGCCACATCGCCACGCCTCATCAACACGGACTCCGAGGCACTCCCGCTCGCCGTCTGGCCGTGCGCGCAGACAACCGCACAGTGGCAGCGTGCAGGACGCTACGTCGCCGAGTCGGCTCGCCACCCGGGGAAGATGCTTCCCGAGCTGGCGCGGCGCATCCTCGCCGCCTACTGCAAGCCGGGCGACATCGTCGTCGACCCCATGTGTGGCATCGGCACCACACTCGTCGAGGGTGCACTTCTCGATCGCCGCTGCGTCGGGGTGGAGCTTGACGAACATTGGGTCGCCCTCGCCGGCGCCACCCTGAACGCGGCGCTGACCTCACGCCAGCGTCGGTTGGCGGACGTCCGGTGCGGCGACGCGCGTTGCCTCACAACGCTCCTCAAGGGCTACCGAGGACGCATCGACCTCATCGTCACATCGCCACCGTACGCGTGCGAGGCAGGCGTGATCGACAAGCAGGCCTGGCTCCGCGGCCGCCGACTCTGTGACGCGTCGACGCTGAACTATTCCGCTGACCGGACGAACGTAGGCCACTTGCGCGGCGCGGAGTATCGCGCCGCTATGGCGGCCGTTTATGCGCAGTGCTATGCGGTGCTGCGACCGGGTGGGTTGCTGGTCACCGTCACTAAAAACATGCGCAGCGGCGGACGGCTGGCGGATCTCGCCACCATCACGATCGGGCTGGCGAACGATGCTGGCTTCGGCTACCTCCAACACATCATCGCGCTGCATGCAGCCGTGCGGGACGGAGAATTGGTTCGCCGCGCATCCTTCTGGCAGCTGAGCCAGACAGCCCGCGCTCGACAGTCGGGCCAGACGCTGCATCTGATTGCTCATGAGGATGTGCTCGTGTTCATCAAACCTAGAGAGGACAGCTGATGGACGTTGCCATGCCTCTGTCTGTCTGGCCGTGCGCGCAGCAACCGTCCCGGATGCAGCGCCGCGGCAGGTACGTGCAGGAATCGATGGCGCATCCGGCCAAGATGCTTCCGGCGATCGCGCGACACGCGATAGCGGCGTATTCAAGGCCGGGGGATGTCGTGCTCGATCCGATGTGTGGTATCGGCACCACGCTGATCGAGGCGATGCACCTCGGGCGCGACGCCGTCGGCATCGAGTACGAGCCGCGGTGGGCGGAGCTCGCCGAAGCCAATATGGCACTCGCCGACGCCTTCGGAGCCAAAGGTTCGGGTGACATCTATTGCGGTGACGCTCGGGACATGACGACGTTGGTCCCCGCGTCGCTGCACGGCCGTGTTGCGCTGATCGTGACGTCGCCGCCATACGGCAGCTCCGTACACGGGCAAGTACAGGTACGAGCGGGCGAGGTGCTCAAGAGCGACGATCGCTACTCGCGCGACGCAGCGAACCTGGCACATGTGGGCGAGGCCGGGCTGCTGCAGGCGGCGCGCGACATCTTCGCCGCATCTTTGGCGCTGCTGCGCCCGGGCGGAATTGTGGTGGTCACAACCCGCCCGTGGCGTCGAGATGGACTGCTTGTCGACTTCCCCGGTTCCGTTCTGCGCTCGGCTGAGGCTGCCGGGCTGGTGCCCGTGCAGCGCCTCGTAGCCCTGCTGGCCGCGCTGCAAGGCGACCGGGTCGCGCCGCGAGCATCGTTCTTCCAGCTGCGGCTGGTGCGCGAAGCACGCGCGGCGGGTGTTCCGCTGCGCGTCATCGCCCACGAGGACATCCTTGTTCTTCGGAAGCCGGACTAGTCCAAACGGCTGCCGCCCGGAGGCGGAGCCATCCGGCGCCAGCCCAGGCCGCCCTCTGCCCATCCCTCGTTCCGGTTCCGGCTCTGAGGCCGAGGGCGGAGTCCCCGCGCCACTCAGGCGCCCCCAGCGCCGCGTTGCGGCGAGCGAGGCCGAGGATGGCGGCGCCCTGCCGGCCTCCCGCCCTGCCGCAGTGAATTCCGCCGAGCTTGACTTTCCGGCCGGGTCAAGGTGTCCTCCACCCCATGCCATCGATGGCGCGCCGCCCGAGGCCCTCCCGCCGGAGTTGCTCGACGTGATCGCTGTCGCCATCGAGATAGCCATTCAAAGCCACTGTGCAGGCAACGCAGCATGAGTGCTGCGGACTGGACCTTCGAGTCCGAGGCGGCCGCCCTTGCCGACCTGCGTACCGCAGCACTGGCACCCGACCGACGCCGCGTTGTCCTCGTGTACGCGCGACAGTCGGTCAGCGACTTCGACCAGAACGGGAGCCTGCGCGGACCATCACTCCAGCAGCAGGTGGATGCGGTCTCACACCGTACGGAATACGCAAACCAGCGCATCGAGGTGTTCCAGGACGCAGATCGCTCTGGGAAGGAAACCTCTCGCCGGGGCGGCTACCTACAGATGCTGGAGCGCATCCGAGCCGCGACGCCGGGCGAGATCGCCGCGGTCGCGAGCTACGACATCGACCGTCTTCACCGCAATGACCTCGAGTTCTTTCGCTTCATGGCGGAGATGACGGAGCGACGCATTCTGGTGTTCGACAGCCAGGGTCTGGTGAGCGCGGTCGATCAGTTGCCGTGGAAGGTCAAGGCCATCGTCGCTCAGGAGGAGCGGGTCAAGGTTGCCCGCCGAGTGCGCGACAACCTCCGCTACCTCAAGCGTACGGGTCACCTCCTCGGCGTCATCCCGCAGGGCTACCAACGCGTCGACGGTGCGGTGGTCGAGGACCCCGAGGCTGCTCCCGTCATCCGGCAGATCTTTGAGCTGTACGCGACGGGTCGATTCAGCTTCCAGACTCTGGCCGACCACCTCAACAGCCTCGGTATCCGCCCGAAGCGCGGTCCGGGGAAGACGAAGCACAACCGTCCAGCGGCGGTCATCTTCACGGGTGACGTACTCAAGGACCTCTTCGACAACACCTCGTACATCGGCAAGGTCCGGGTGGATGGCCAGCTCATCGAAGGCAAGCACCCCGCGCTCATCGACGAGGCAACGTGGAACCGCTGCCTGGAGGTCCGCCATCTCAATCGGCGGAACACCAGCAAGGCGTGGACACGACACACCTATCCGCTGACGCCTGTACTGCGCTGTGGACGCTGCGGCAGCACCATGCACGGTGAGATCTCGACAAACATCAGGCGCACAGCCACGTACTATGCCTGCCACGCTGCGCGCCGCAACCGGTCGGCAGTAGTGCCTCGCGGCCCGCGGTGCGACGCACGCTGGATCGATGCCAACCGGATCGAGGGAGCGCTACGTGACGAGCTGCGCCGCTGCATCCCCAGTGCCCAGGTGCAGCACGAGTATCGCGAGCAGCTGAGCCGGTCGCTCACTCAGCGCCCCAATCCTCGTGCCATAGCTGAGGCCTCGATCCGCCGCCTCGACGACCAGTTGGCACGGATCCGGCGGCTATATGAGTTCGGCGAGTACGACTGGGACAAATTCATCGCCAAGCGTGCGCAGATCCAGCAGGAGCAGGAGCAGCTACGCAACGAGGCCGCGGCTGCGCCAAGCGCCGACGACGAAGAGTGGTGTCATACGCAGCTCCTGGATCTGCTGGCCGCGTGGGATGCTGCTGATGATGGGCAGCGCTCCCGTCTGCTTGCAGGCCTATTCGAGTCGGTCGAGGCTGAGGCCCTTCCGGGCCGGAAGATCAGGCTCACCGCAGTCCCGCGAGGCGTATGGCAGCGCTTTTTTCAAGTAGTGGTACTGGAGCGGGAGACGGGGCTCGAACCCGCAACTTCAACCTTGGGAAGGTTGCACTCTACCGTTGAGTTACTCCCGCTCGACGGCCGGCCAGGAGTCTAGCACCGGCTCCCCGGC
>Ga0307471_100002445_pt1 | contig 10691 bp, 9 predicted proteins | sample atmos_gasesAM3C__2_FD_204566 | JGI IMG/M metagenome (GOLD analysis project Ga0307471, IMG submission 204566) | Hardwood forest soil microbial communities from Morgan-Monroe State Forest, Indiana, United States - atmos_gasesAM3C_515 | ecosystem: Environmental > Terrestrial > Soil > Temperate... | reverse complement strand
GATCTCCGCGCGGTCGGTCAAGGCGCCGGTCAGAAGACCGACCCACGGCGTGGGAACGCCGAGACGCCGGGCGGCGGCGGCAACCGTCCCCGCCGCGTCGGCGCACAGGAAGTTCTTGGACACGTGCACGTTCAACACGGCGCGCGCGCGGGTGAAGCCGCCGCCGACGACGGCCGAGGACAGCACGACGAGCTCGTGCTCGGCCGTCACCACGACCGCCTCCGGCCCCACCCGCGTCGCGACGCCGTCGAGGATCACTCGAACGCCACCCGCACACCCGCGATGCCGGTGATGCCGAGGGCCGGGAACCCGCGCACTTCCTGATACTTCTCGTTGGCGACGTTCTGGATGCGCGCGGTGAGGTCCACGTATTTCACCAGGCCCCTGCGCTCGAGGACGCGGTAGGCGCCGCCGAGATCGAGCCGGGTGTAGCCGGTGACATAGATGTTCCCGAGGCTCTCCCACTGCCGGGTGACGATGTGCAGCTCGCCCCACAGCAGGAGCGGCTTCACGGGCTGCCACTGGACGAGCGCATTCCAGCGATGTCGCGGCTCACGCGGAAGCCACGTGTTGGCGACCATGTCCTTCGTCTCGGTGTAGGTGTAATTCACCCCGACCGTGAGCGTGTCCAGCAGGTCGAACTCGCTCGTGAACTCGAGGCCTTCGCTCCGGGCGCGGCCGATGTTGCCCGTGGTCACGAACGGCGGCGCGGCCAGAAACACGCAGCACCGGATCAAGTTGGTGAACGAGTTCTTGAAGACGGTCGCGTCGAGGCGGATGCGGTTGCCCCAGAGCTTCTGGCCGATGCCGGCATCCCACGAAAAGCTTTCCTCCGGCTTGAGGGTCGGGTTCGAGAACCCGGGGAAGAACAGATCGTTGAACGTCGGCGCGCGGAAGCCGGAGCCGGCGCCTCCGTGGACGCGCGTGCCCGTCTCCTTGATCAGGAACGACAGCGAGCCGCGCTCGGTGACCGAGCGGCCGAACACGTCGTTGTCTTCCACGCGAACGCCGGCGGACATGAAGAGACGGTCCCAGAATCGTAACTGTTGTTGGAACAGTCCGGACACCGTCTCCGTCGTCGGCCCGAAGCCGTTCGTGCCCTGCACATCCGCGGCCTCCCACCGGTACTCGACGCCGAACGTGCTCGTCGACCACGTCCCGATGTGGAAGTGGTTGAGCCATTCCACTTCACGACGCTCGACCTTGAAGAATCCGGGAAAGTCGCACACGCCGAAGGTGATGGGCGGGCACGGGAACTTGTCGGGCGGATCGACGAACCTCAGACGGTTCCAGTACCGACCGACGTGGATCTCGCTCTCCCACCACGACACGGGCCGCGTGTGCGCGCCCAGGTTGATGATGAGCGTGTCGGACGACTGGTGCGTGTTCGTGTCGATGGTCGGGACGATCGGCTGCGGGTTGGCCACGAACTCGATGGGCACGCCGGTGTCGGTCTCATTCCATCGCACCGCGAGCGACACCGTCGTCTGGCCCGGCAGCGAGAGCCCGAGCCGTGTGTTGAACCAGTTCTGGTTGACGCCGTCGTTGGGCGTCTGTCCGTTGGATTCGAAGTGGCCGACGTCGAACGCGTAGTCGAAGATGCCCTTCGAGCCGGAGAATCCCGTCCCGGAGCGCAGGGTGTCGTAGTTGCCGACCTCTTGCGTCGCCCACACGCTCAACGGCCCGCTGCCCTTGCGGGTGATGATGTTGACGACGCCCCCGATGGCGTCGGCGCCGTACAGCGTCGACTGCGGGCCGCGGATGACCTCGATGCGATCGATGAGCTCGACCGAGAGATCCGACAGGTCGACCTGGCCCAGCGTCGGGCTCTTCACACGCATCCCGTCCACGAGGACCTGCACCTGGTTGGGATTGGCGCCGCGGATCGAGACCGACGTCGTCTTGCCGAAGCTCCCCGAGCGCCGGATATCGACCCCGGGGACGCCGCGCAGCGTCTCGTCCACCGTCGGATAGCGCCGGACGTCGATGTCCTCGCCCGGGATGACCGTCACCGAGGCGCCGAGCTGCTCGGCCGGCGTCGGCGTTCGCGTCGCCGTCACCACCACCGGTTCCGCCTGCTTGATCTCTTGCGCGGCCGCGGCGCTCGCGATGAGCGCCACCGCCACGACCACGGCTGCGATGCGGACCATGCGCCACTCCTTTTCTGCGAAAGGGTTGGACGACTCGCTCCGGGCAGGTTTCCTGACTCGTGGATCGTCGCGATCGTCCATGCCTTCCCATCGCGCGGCGACAGTGGCTCCCTCATCAGGGACCTGGACGACGCTCCCCACTCACAGTGGCGCGACCGTGCCGGCATCTCACCGGCTTCCCTCGCGCCTGGAGCGCGTGAACACTCGAAAGGACCTGCCGTCTCACCCCCTGTCGTACGCGAGCTGAACGACCGGACGTCCGCTCGCGCTCTTGTCCACCGTGACGCGACACCCGAACACGTCCTCCAGCAGCCCCTGCTCCAGCACCTCCCCCGGAGGCCCGACGCGCGCGATCTCGCCCGCCTGCAACAGCAGCAGGCGATCACACAGCTCGGCCGCGAGATTGAGATCGTGAGACACGAGCAGGATCGTCATGGCGCGCTCGCGGTTGAGCCGCCGCAGCAGCGCCGCGGTCTCCGCCTGGTAGCGCAGGTCCAGGTGCGCCGTGGGCTCGTCGAGCACGAGGAGCCGTGGCTCCTGCGCGAGCGCGCGGGCGAGCAGCGCGCGCTGGCGCTCGCCGCCCGAGAGCCGCTCGAGCGGCAGGGTCGCGAGTGCCTGCGTCTCGGTGGCGACCATCGCGTCGTGCGCGGCCGCGGCGTCGGCGGCGTCCTCGAAGAAGCGCCGCGGGGCGTGCGGGTAACGGCCCATCAGCACGAGCTGCTCGACGGTGAAGGGAAACGGCCGGGGCGCGTCCTGGGGTACCACCGCCACCTCGCGCGCGAGCTCCCACGACCGCAACGTGCCGATCGCACGGCCTCCGAGCCGAATCTCACCTCGCTGCGGGGACAGCACGCGCGTGAGCAGGCGCAGCAACGACGTCTTGCCCGCGCTGTTCGGCCCGATGACCCCGAAGATCTCGCCGCGCTCGATCGTGAACGACAGCCCGGGAAACGCGAAGACGCGCGCGCGGCGGTCGGCCGGGCGCGCGTAGGCGAAGGCGACGTCCGCGAACTGGATGATTGGAGCGGGTGGGTTGGTGGGCGGCTCGACCCGAGGGTGGCCGGGGCTAAACGCGGAGTGGCTGCGCTCTGGAGTCATACCGGCCGGCTCCTGGAGCGCAACACCCACACGAAGAACGGCGCGCCGCAGAACGCGGTGATGACGCCCACCGACAGCTCCGCGGGCGCCACCACGTTGCGCGCCAGCGTATCGGCGGCGAGCAGGAACGTCGCGCCGGCGACCGCGGACGTCGGCACGAGGAGGCGGTTGTCCTGGCCCACGAGAGCGCGCAGCACGTGCGGCACGACGAGGCCGACGAAGCCGATCGGCCCCGTGAATGCGACGACGGTGCCCGTGAGCAGTGCCGAGGCCAGGAAGACGCGCCGCTTGAGCCGCTCCGCGTCGACACCGAGCTGACGCGCGGCTTCTTCGCCCAGCGCGAGCAGGTTCAACTCCCGCGCGTGGCGCAGGATCAGCCACACGCCGCCGGCCGCCAGCGCCGCGAACAGGGCGAGCGAGGTGACGGGGATCGGCGCGAGATTGCCGAGCAGCCAATGGATCACGCCGCTCAGGCGGTTGAAGTCGACCACGGAGATGATCACGGTGATGGCGGCCGAGAAGAAGATGCCGACGATGACGCCGGCCAGCAACAGCGTCTGAACCCCGAGGCCGCCGGGCGTGGTCGCGACGAGATAGACGATGGCGGCGGCAAGCAGCGCGCCGGCGAAGGCGAACGCCGCGACACCGAGCGCGGCCACGAGGCCCGTCTCGAAGCCCATGATCTGCGCGAGCACGACGCCGAAGGCGGCGCCGCTCGACACGCCCAGCACCGACGGCTCCGCGAGCGGGTTGCGCGTGAGGGCCTGGAAGCCGACGCCGGCCACCGCCAGCGCCGCGCCGGCGAGCATCGCGACGATCACGCGCGGCAGCCGCAGGCTCAGAGTGACGATGGCCTCCACCGACGACGCCTCGGCGCGTCCCGTCAGCGCGCGAGCGATCGCCGCGGGCGAGAGCCCGGCGCTGCCGACGAAGAGCGCCGTCAAACCGATCGCGAGCAGCACGAACGCCAGCGCCGCGAGGGCGACGGCGAGCCGTCGGGTGTCGCTCACCGGAAGGCCTCGGGATGGATCATGCGCGCGAGGATCTCGAGGCCTTCGGGCACGCGCGGGCCATAGCGGTGCAGGATGGACAGGTCCACGGAGTACAGGCGGCCGGCACGGATCGCGGGCACGCTGGTGAGCGCCTGCCACTTCTCGGGGGCGGCGCGTCCCGCCGTGGAGGCGCCGCTCGCGTGATCGGCGAGCACGATGACCTCCGGTGCGCGGGCGACCGCCGCCTCGATGCTGAAGCGCACGTAACTCACCGGCTCCGCCGCCGTGATCGAGCGGCCGCCGGCCAGCTCGATCAACTCCGTCAGATGCGAATCCCGGCCCGGCACGAGCAGCGGATCCGGCCAGAGCACGTAGAGCACCCGCGGCGCGGGCAACGCGCGCACGCTCGCGCGGACGGCCTCGATGCGTCGCTCGATGCCGGTCACGAGCGGCGCGACCGCGTCCTGCCGGCCCGTCAGCTCGCCGACGCGCGCGATGAGGTCGTACATCTCCGCGACCCGGCGCGCGTGAACGACGTAGACGGGAAGGCCGAGACGTCGCAGCTGCAGAAACGTCTCTTCGCGATTGCCCTCGTCGGTCCCGACGACGAGGTCCGGCTTGAGCGCGACGATCGTCTCGAGGCTCGGGTTGATCATGCCGCCCACGTGCGGCTTCGCGCGCGCGGCCGGTGGCCAGTCGCAGAAGTCGCTCACGCCCACGAGGCGCGCCTCGCCGCCGAGCGCGAACGCGGTCTCGGTGACGCTCGGCACGAGCGAGACGATACGCGCCGGAGGGCGGGCCAGGGTGATCTCGCGGCCGAGCATGTCACGCAGCACGAGCGCCTGCGCCGGCGACGCCAGCGCCAGGATCGCGAGCGCCGCCGCCACGAGCCGGATCACGCCGTCACCACGCCGAGCGGACGGCGCGCCAGTCGTCCGAGCGCGTCGAGATCGAGCGCCGCCGCCACGCGATCGGCCAGGCGATCGTAGCGACCGCCGAGGAGATCGGAGCCCCAGCGCGGGTCGGACGCGACGCCGCGCCGCAAGGCGGCGGCGGTCAACAGCGCGCGCCGCAGCGGGCCGCTCGAGAAGCAGCCGTGCAGGTACGTCCCGATCACACCGCCGGCGCGCCTGCCGTCGACCGCCGGCGCGCCGCCGGGAGCGTCGAGGGCGAAGACGGGCGCGCCGCCGTGCACGCTCGTCCGTCCGCAGTGAATCTCGTAACCCTCGACCGACGCCCCGGCCGCGGCATCGAGCGGACCGCCGGGGAGCACGGTGCCGTGGACACGCCGAGTCGCCTTGTCCCGGGTAAAGACCGTGACGACGGGCAGCAGGCCGAGCCCCGCCACCGAGGCGACGTGCGACTCGACGTGGTCGGGATCATCGAGACGCTCGCCGAGCATCTGGTAGCCGCCACAGACGCCGATCACGACGCGCCCGTCGCGGGCGGCGCGGGCGATCGCCGCGTGGAGCCCGCGCTCGCGGAGCCACGCGAGATCGGCGACGGTCGTCTTGCTGCCGGGCAGGACCACGACGTCGGCCGCGTCGATCGCCTCCGGCCGCGTCACGAAGCGCACGAGAACGCCGGGCTCGGCGGCCAGCGGTTCGAGATCGTCGAAATTCGCAATACGCGGCAGGCGGGGCACGGCGATGACGACCATGGCGTCGGCGGCGGCCTCGCCTCGCGCGTCCTCGAGGTCGAGTGAGTCCTCGTCGGGAATGGGTGTCGCGCCGAGGTGCGGCACCACACCGAGGACGGGCAGGCCCGTGCGCGCGGTGAGCATGTCGAGCCCGGGGCGCAGGACGCTCGGATCACCGCGGAATCGGTTGACGACAAACCCGGCGACGCGGGCCCGGTCGGCGGGCTCCAACAGCGCGAGCGTGCCGACGAGCGCGGCGAAGACGCCGCCACGGTCGATGTCGCCGACGAGCAGGACGGGCGCCTCGGCCGCCGTCGCGACGCGCATGTTGACGAGGTCGCGGTCGAGGTTGATTTCCGCCGGACTCCCGGCGCCCTCGATGACCACGAGGTCGTGCGAACCGCGCAACCGCTCGAGGCTGTCGACGATGACAGGCCAGAGTGTCGGCGCCAGCCGCGTGTAGCCGTGCCAGTCCAGCGTGGTCAGTGCGCGGCCGCGCACGACGACCTGGCAGCGACAGTCGGCTTCGGGCTTCAACAAGATCGGGTTCATGTCCACGGTCGGCTCGATGCCGGCCGCGGCCGCCTGCACGGCCTGGGCTCGGCCGATCTCGCCGCCATCGGCCGTGACCGCGGCGTTGAGCGACATGTTCTGCGCCTTGAACGGCGCCACACGATACCCGGCGCGCGCGAAGATCCGACAGAGCGCGGCCACGAGCAGGCTCTTGCCGACGCCTGACGCGGTCCCCTGCACCATCAGGCATGGCGCCGGCGTCACCGTCGCACCGCCGCGCACGCGTCGACGAAGCCCTGGGCCAGCGCGGGGTTCGAGGCAAAGTGCAGATGCACATAGCTGATGAGCGCGCGATCGACGAGATAGCCTTCCGCACGCGGCGTACCGCCGGGCGCGGCCACGCTGTAGGCGCGCGGCACGCTCGCGGGCACGGACGACAGGGTCGAGAAGTGGAAGTGCTGACCACGCGCGAGGGTTCCGGCAGGGCCGAGCGGAGTCGGCGCCGTCAGCGTGACGTCGACGTAGCCGAGGGACATCCGGGGCGGACGCATCGTGACGCGCGCGGGCAGCAGGCCGACCATCTCGTGGACATGACCGTCGGCGTCCTCGAGCGATTCCGCGAGGTACATCAGACCGCCGCACTCTGCGTAGACCGGCCGATGCTCGTCGAGCACCAGGCGGCGGACGCTCTTGCGAAGCGTCGCGTTGTCGGCAAGCCGCTGCGCGTGGAGCTCGGGATAGCCGCCCCCGAAATACAGCCCGTCGACGTCGGGCGGCTCGTCGTCGGCGAGCGGGCTCCAGTCCACGAGCTCGGCGCCCGCCTCGCGCAGGCGATCGAGGTTCTCGGCGTAGTAGAACTGGAACGCACGATCGCGCGCGATCCCGATCGTCGCACGCCGGCGTGACACGAACGTCGGCGTGACGGCCAGGGCGCGTGACGACGCGAGTGCGAGCAGCCGGTCGAGATCGATGCCGCGCTCGACGGCATCGGCCATCCTGTCGAGTCGCGGCGCGTCGAGCACGCCTTCGCGGGCCGTGACGAGTCCGAGGTGCCGCTCGGGCATCGCCCACCAGGTGTCGTCTCGCGTGATGGCGCCGATTGGAACGGCCCGGCATGTCGTTCGGATGGCCTCACTCACCATGCGCGCGTGCGCCTCGCCGCCAACGCGATTGACGACGACCGCCGCCACGGTCAGCGCAGGATCGAAACGCTCGAAGCCGAACACCGTGGCGGCCGCGCTGCGCGCCTGCGCGTGAGCGTCGACGACCAGGACGACGGGCGCGCCCAGCCACTTCGCGACCTGGGCCGTCGAGCCGTCCTCGCTCGCACCGTCGACGCCGTCGAAGCAGCCCATCACACCTTCGACGATCGCGATGTCGGCATCGGCCGCGCGGCGCGCGACGGTGTCCAGCACCGCATCGCGACCGCACATCCAGCCGTCGAGGTTGTACGAGGGCCGGCCGCTCGCGACTTCGTGCAGCCCCGGGTCGATGAAGTCGGGGCCCACCTTGAACGGCTGCACGACGAGGCCGCGCCGGCGGAGCGCAGCGAGCAATCCGAGCGTGATCGACGTCTTGCCCACGCCGCTGGCCGTCCCCGCCACGACGAGGACGCGCGTCACGCCGGACCGTCCACGCCCGCCGACTTGAACGTCGCCATCTCCGTGTACACGCGCGTCGCCGCGCGGGCGAGATGCACGAAGAGCGCTGCGCCCGTGCCTTCGCCCAGCCGCAGGCCGAGATCGAGGTACGGCACCAGGCCGAGGTGCGCGAGCGCGTGATCATGCCCCGGCTCGGCCGAACGGTGCGAGGCGAACATCGCGTGAACGGACGCCGGCGCGAGCGTCGCGGCGACGAGCGCGGCGGCGCCCGCGATGAAGCCGTCCAACGCGACCGGAACGCGCCGGGCCGCGCCGCCGAGAATGACGCCGACGAGCCCGCCGATCTCGAAGCCGCCGACCTTCGCCAGGACGTCGACGCCGTCGCGCGGATCGGGTCGATTCACCGCCAGCGCCCGCCGCACGGCATCCAGCTTGCGCCGCCAGCCGTCGTCGTCGACACCGGTCCCCCGTCCCGTCACGACCTCCGCGGGGGCGCCCGTGATCGCGGCGGTGATCGCGCTCGCCGCCGTCGTGTTGCCGATGCCCATGTCGCCCGTGGCGACGAGGTCGGCGCCGGCGTCGATGGCATCCATCGCCAGCCGTGCGCCGTGCTCGATCGCCGCCTCCGCCTGTTCATGGCTCATGGCGGGCCCGCGCGTCATGTTCGCGGTGCCCGCGCCGAGCGAGCAACGGATCAACGTCTCGGAGTGGGCGACGGAGCTCGCGACGCCGAAATCGGCGACGACGACGCGCGCACCGCAGTCGCGCGCCAGCACGTTGACGGCGGCGCCGCCGCGCAGGAAGTTTTCGACCATCTGTGCCGTGACGGACTGCGGATATGCGCTCACGCCCTCGGCCACGACGCCATGGTCGGCGGCGAACGTGAAGATCACCGGTCGCGCGACGCGCGGCGCCGCCCCTGTGAGCGCGACGAGCCGCGCCGCGACCTCTTCGAGGCGGCCGAGGCTGCCCGGCGGCTTCGTGAGCGTGTCGAGGTGACGGAGGGCTTCGGCCGCGGCGCCGGCCCGTGGCGGAGCGATCGCCTCGCGGAGCGTGTCGAGACTCGTCATGTGCGCACGTCCTTCACGGTGACGGGAAGGCCGGCGACCATCAGGACGACACGCTCGACGGCCGCCGCCACCCGTTGGTTGACCACGCCGAGGAGATCGCGGAAGTGCCGGCCGTCCTCGGTGGCGGGATGCACCCCGAGCCCGACCTCGTTGGAGACGAGCGTCACGTCGGCGGGGCGCAGCGCGAGCAGCGCGGCGAGCTCGTCGGCCTGCTTGAGCACGTGCTCGTCGGGGTCGCCGCGCAGCATGAGGTTGGCCACCCACACGGTGAGGCAGTCGACGAGCACCGCCTCGCCGCCCGCGCTCGCTTCGCGCACGCGGGCGACGAGCTCGCAAGGCTCCTCGACGGTGCGCCAGTGAGCTGGGCGCTCGGCACGATGCCGCTCGATGCGGTCGAGCATGTCCTCGTCGCCCGCGATGGCGGTCGCCACGAACGTGACACGCGCGTGCGCCGAATGGACGCCGAGCGCAAAGCGGCTCTTGCCGCTACGTGCGCCGCCGAGCACGAGAGTCGTCGAAGCCACGCCCGGGTCCTCCCGCGAAGACCGGAGTCGAAAAGTGCGCGCGCGGGCAGGTCTCCTGGCTCTCGGATCGTCCTACTCCCCGCACCTTCCCGGCCTCGCGGCCAGTGGCTCTCGCGGGTTTCGTCCCCGATCACAGTGACGGGGTCGCGGCGGATTCGCACCGCCTTCCCTGGGGGCCCTCGTGGGCGCCCGGGCGCGAACAACGCGGGAACGGTATCAGATGACCGGCCGTCGCTGCAACCGCCCGGGCGGGAGGTCAGGCGGCGCGGCGCGCGGGAGTCTTGCGACGCTTCGCCGCGGTCTTGGCCTGGCGAGCCAGGGCACCGCGCGAGGCCGACCGGCGCGGCTCACGCTTGAGCGCCCGCAGCGTGGCTCGCGAGCGCCGCGGCGATGCCCGGCGCTTGCCGCGCTTTCCCGCACGATACGCGGACGCGGCGCTTCGTCGCGTCGACGTCTTGCCCCGCTTCGGCGGCGGCAGGTCGACGCCGGCGCGGCGGGCTTTGGACAGGCCAATGGCGATCGCCTGCTTCGCCGATCGTGCGCCGTGCTTGCCCTCGCGCACGTGGTGGATCTCTTCGCGCACGAACTCGCCGGCCTGGGTGCTGGGACCCTTGCCCTGACGGCGGTCGCGACGGGCTCGCTCGAGCGTTTCCTTCTCTGGCATGCTGCACCTCCGCTGCCCCGCGGTGCGAGCCGTGTGCCACCGACTACGTTTTCTGCGCGGCGCTTTTCTCAGCGTACGACACCGCGAGGCCGGCGCCGGCGTCCGACTGGATGCCGTACGGCGGGATCGGATAGCGCAGGCCATTCTTGTCGAGCGCCGCGAGGCCCTCGATCACCTTGGGCAGGAAGCGAGGCGGGATCGCCATGAGCAATTCGTCGTCGGCCACGCCGCCGTAGCGGCGCTCGGCGTAGCACGGGATCGTCAGCGCAGGCTCGCCGGTCTTCAGCGCCTTGCCCCACGAGTCGGCGCACGCCGACTCACCCACCGACGTGAACGACATCTTGCGATAGCCGCTCCACTGCAGGCCGTTGATGAAGAAGATCATCTGGCCGGGCGTGCCGTAGATCAGGCAGATGTCCGGCGGATTCAACCGGCCCGAG
>Ga0307471_100002444_pt1 | contig 10692 bp, 5 predicted proteins | sample atmos_gasesAM3C__2_FD_204566 | JGI IMG/M metagenome (GOLD analysis project Ga0307471, IMG submission 204566) | Hardwood forest soil microbial communities from Morgan-Monroe State Forest, Indiana, United States - atmos_gasesAM3C_515 | ecosystem: Environmental > Terrestrial > Soil > Temperate... | reverse complement strand
GTGCCTGGGCTGAATATCTCGGTTGACTTTTGGGACATCGAGCGCACCGGAGTTGTGACCGCTCCGTTGGCTCAACAAGTGCTGGATGGCACCGCTCCAGGCATTGTCGAGCGCGATGCTGGCGGATTCATCACCCGTATCACACTTGCAAATGAAAACCTCGGTTCGCAAGAGGCTCGCGGTTTTGACTTCGGCCTTTACTACCAGAGGCCAACGCAGTGGGGAACCTTCACTTCGCAGACTCAAGTAACCTACCTGGATGAATTCCTCTTCCCGCAGTTCATCTTCGCGGAGTTCGGACCAACACCAGGCAACCTGGCCGGCAGAACCACGGACCCAGGTCTCTCAAATGAAGGTTGGTATAAATGGAAAGGCCAATCCAGCCTCGAGTGGACATGGAAAGGCTGGGATCTCGTTACCATCGTGCGCTTCATCGACGGATTCCACGAATTTACGCCAAACCTTCACCAGCACTGGGTTCACCAGACCTGGACCTTCGACGGTCTGCTTTCCTATGACTTCACCACCCTGCTTCCAGTCGAAGAACAGCCCGTGCCCGGCTATTCCAAGAGCCCGAAAGACTTCGTTCGCGGCAAGGATGGCGCGCCTGTGGAAAAGGCCGTGGCTCAGACCAGCAACTACGGTCGTACCGTTTTGGACCATCTGATGCGAGGCACAATCATTACTATCGGATGCAATAACATTTTCGGTCAGGACCCGCCGAAGGCATTCGGGGAAGGCGGAAACGGCGTCGGTTATCCCGGATTCACTTACGATGCTACCGGCCGTTTCGTTTACGGGCGGCTAACGAAGAAATTCTAACACTGAGTCTTTGGTTAGGTCTGCGGAGAGGCAGTGGCAACAGCTATTGCCTCTCTTGCTTTGGTCGGGAGGGGCCGTCGTCATCGCTTCAATAATTTGCACACCGCACCTTCCCGGGTGTAGATTAATTTGTGAAGACGCTGAGAGCTTACAGCGCTACAGTTTTCATCGTGGCCAGCATGTTTGCTGGAACGGTGCTTGCCGAGCCCTCAGGCAACCAAGCTTCGAAGCGTGAGCAGAAAGTCGAAGAGCGCGCGGTTTTCGTCACCGGTTCGCTTATTCCACAACGTGTTAAACTGCAGCCGATCGGCACCAAGACGGTCTCGCCGATTCGAATTATTGACCGCCATGAAATCGACTGGACCGGGCGGCAGACGACACCGGGGGCTTTGATCAATGACCCGTCGGTGCGTATAATCATAATCAATCACTGATCTGCGGTCACCGAGGCGCATATTCTCTGGCTCCGGCAAAATGAGGTTTGCTTTAACCCTGCGATGTCGCGTCCCACCGGTCGAACAAGATTCTAATTGCGCTTTTTTTGGAAAGCGCGACCTGAGGCAGACGTTGCTCTGCTGTGGAAACCGGCCCGTAAATAATTCGCAATGCTGAAAGTGTCGCTTCTTTGTCTTGACTAGTCTCTAAATAAGCTTGCGCAAAATTCGAAACGGAACCACGATTACAGCGTGAGAATAGGAAACAGGTTTAGTCGCTTGTGCGGTTCGTCGGTTCGACGCGCAAGTGTCGTGCTCACGCTCGCATTCTGCGCATCGGCGTTTTCTGCTGATCCGAGCAAGAACGTAGTGCGCCCGGCACAACCACAGCGGGTCATGAAGACCGCAAAAAAAATGTGCTACACGTTCACTACAACCTCCGGCATTCCTATGCCTTGTGACAGGGTGGGGTCGATTCCGACCACCGCCAGTCCGATGACTATTTACGTGCACGCGACGGCCAAATAAATAAGTTTTCCAAGAGAGACAATCTCAGCAAAGCTGGTTGGAGCTTGGATTACGTCTCAACCCTTGATTCTGAGGGACAAACGATCTGGATTGCGGACGCCCATCGCGACGACGGAAAGCGGTTCATTGTGCGTGCGGATGAAAAGCTGATTGCGTTTGTGGAACTTGAATCTGCGATCTCCAGGTTCAGCCTCTAAGCCTGTCCCTTACCCTTACCCACCAGCAAGCCGTATGGTGTAGACTAACGCTAGGATAGCTGCAGTAATTGCAAATAGCTCGTAATTAGTCGTTAGCAACATCTCGTAACAGTTACGTGTTAGGGTTAGTGCTTGGGAAGTAGCCTAGAACGCGGCTCCGGCGCCGGTCAAGAGTTATGAGAGAGGGATGCCTGAAGGGTTACACGTCATCTCGATAACAATATATTGTTGCTTGAGTTTATCAATTTCATCTCGTTGCTTCTGAAGAATATCCTGATAATTGTAGGGTGGGTTACCCCAACAACCAGTTAAATGGTAAAATATTATCTGTTTTCCATTTCCACCAACTAACTTGTTATCACTATTACAAGTTGCTTTGAGCTCATTCAATGTTTGCTCGACAGTTACCTTGTGTAATCCGACAGGTATACCATTGGCATATCCAGTACTGGTCGCGTCAACTACATCGCTAAGCTTAATGTCAGCCGGCAGGCATTTTGCCAAAGATGATTGCGATATTCCGTCGTTAGTAAATGTTTGCCCGGTTACTGGTCCACCAGCCGCTTGAGCAAAAAGACATATAGGTGAAGCGGCAAGACTAATGACCAATATAAATCGAAATGATCTTTTCACGATTTGCCTAAATTGATTCTTAAATTTTTCTTTTCGTCTTTACTCTAAAGCATGTGAGCGACTTGGTCGTAATCGACGCAGCAGAAGCGTAAAGCAACTTCCATCACTGCTCTGTACAGTCTAACGAGCAATTGTTTTGTCCAGTATAAATCCGTGCGCGATGCGAAATGGGTAGCAAGGAAAATGAAGGCTTGACATCGAACCACGAATCCGATTAAACCGCTCTAATCAGATCAAACATCCCATATAAGATCGCAGTCTTACTAGGCATTGGGGGTGCCTCGCTCGGCTCGCTAATATGGACCTTGGCACCAAAAGCGGGCGCAGGCAGTTTGGCGAAGGCGGCGGCAACGTAACGAATCACCCGGGCTCTGGCCCATGCTCCACTTATGAAAAAGAAATCTAATTCCCAATCTGCCTTTTTAAACCTGCGCGTTTTCATCGGTCTGCTCATCGCTCTTGCGGGAGTGTTTCTGGCGTTGCTGGGTGTTGGTGCGTTTTCTAGCGCGACCGCACAGAACCCAAGCCAGAATCCAGGTAGCCAGAGCGATAATCTGGCGCAAATTTTCCGTCCTCTCTGGCCGTCAGACGACCCCGAACAGCTCACGCAGCCTTTGCCATCGTTGAAGGCGCCGTTGCTCCCGATAATCCAGCTTAGCACGGTGGCTTGGACGGCAATCGGTCCTGCGCCGTTGAACAGCTCCCAGGCTACCGGAAACGTGAGCGGTCGCATCGCAGGGATCGCGGCCCATCCCACGGACGCCAACACGATCTATGTGGCGCCAGCCGGCGGGGGCGTGTGGAAGACAACCAATGGCGGAACAAACTGGACCGCGTTAACGGATACACAGAGCACGTTGTCGATGGGCGCGGTGGCCATTGCTCGAAGCAACCCGCTGGTGATCTATGCCGGCACGGGCGAAGCCAATAACTCTGGGGATTCCAATTTTGGCCGGGGCATCCTGGTCTCCACCAATGCCGGAACAAGTTTTACCTTGAATACGGGGCCCGGCGGCGTGTTTAACACGAATCGGATGACTTGTTCGCGGATCGCTGTCGATCCCAACAACGCCAGTATCGCTTACGCGGCGATGGCGGACTTCGGCAACAACGGCGTCCTCACCAACAACATCACCGGCGTCTACAAGACGATCGATGGCGGCTCGACTTGGGCGAACGTGACGATGGCCAACGGCAAGGAGTCCACGTTCCCGTGGTCCGACGTGGTGGTCGATCCAAACACGACCAGCACCGTGTATGCAGCAGTCGGCTGGATCTTTGGCACCGCTAATAATGGCGTTTACAAATCCACCGACAGCGGCGCGACCTGGACTTTGCTCAATGCCGCGCCCGCGCCGGTAGGAGCAACCTTCGGCAGAATTTCCGTCGCGATTTCAAAAGCCAGCAACACGAACGTGCTCTACATCGCGGCTGAGGACAATACCACCACCGGGCATCTAGCGAGATTCGTGCGCTCCGATAATGCTGGTGCCTCCTTTACCGACTTGACGGCCGGAACGCCTAACTACATGGGCGGCCAGGGTTGGTACGATACCACGCTCCTTGTCGATCCTACTAACTCGGCCATCGTCTATGCGGCCGGAGCAGCCAACGCCAACAGCATGCTGCGCTCCACTAACAGCGGGGCGACCTGGACAGACATATCACATACCGGCGTAGTGGTGCAGCCGCATGTTGATCATCACGGGGTTGATTTCGATGCCAACGGCAAGCTGCTCGATGGCGACGATGGCGGCATCTATCGCCTGACTGATCCTACCGTTCCGACCTGGGCCAACCTCAACGGCGACCTGAACACGATCCAATTCGAAGGCATCGGCCTGCACCCGACTAACCCCAACCTCGTCATTGGTGGTAGCCAGGACAACGGCACGGAGCTGTACACCGGCGCTCTGCTCTGGACCGAAGTCGAAGGCGGCGATGGTGGTCTGGCCCAGTTCAGCCCCACTAATGGCAGCGTGATCTATCATCAATCTCCTGTACAAAGCTTCGGCGCCGGAAATTTCTTCAGGCGTTCCACCGATGGCGGCGCTAGCTGGATCACCAGGACCACCGGTATGTCGGGAGATAACACGCAAAATTTCTATGCTCCTTTCTCTGTTGATCCTGGCAATGGTAACCGCGTTCTATATGGCGCTACCCATGTGTGGGAAACTACGAACGCCGGTGACCTGTGGACCGCCATCGCCACAGCGGGGGTTGGCGGATTTAACAGTGGCGGGAATAATGTAGACGCAATCGGAATTGCTCCCTCAGATGTCAACACAACCTATGCTGCCACTGGCGGAACGTTTGCCTCGACCAGCCAAGTCTTCGTTACCACCAACCATGGGTCGGTCTGGACGGAGCACGATCTGCCGGCGGGCAGCGCCAGAGTCAATGAGGTTCGGGTCGATCCCTCCAACGCCCAAATCGCGTACGCCGTGGTCAACCAGTTTAGCACTGTGGGTCATGTTTTCCGGACTACCAATGGCGGCACGCTGTGGACGAACATCAGCGGCACCCTTCCCAATCTGCCGGTCTGGTCTATTCAGATCGACAACTTCACCACGCCGAGCACGCTTTATATCGGAGCAGACGATGGCGTTTATACCAGCACCGACCTGGGAGTAAGCTGGAGCCGCCTCGGTACGGGGCTTCCCAACGCTCAGGTCTTTCAAGTGACGTTCAATGCCAGTCTGCACATTCTGGGCGCCGCCACTCACGGGCGTGGGGCATGGGAAATCCAGACAGCAGGACCAACTCCAACCCCCACTCCCACGCCAACTCCGACCCCAACCCCAACCCCAACTCCAACACTTACACCTACGCCGACGCCCACACCAACACCTACGCCTACGCCCACACCAACACCGACGCCGACCCCAACTGTAACGCCAACTCCGACCCCGACTCCAACACCAACACCTACGCCGACGCCCACACCAACACCGACCCCGACTGTAACGCCGACTCCGACGCCGACCCCAACTGTAACGCCAACCCCGACTCCAACACCAACACCTACGCCCACACCAACACCGACTCCAACTCCAACTCCAACGCCTACGCCCACACCGACTGCTACGCCGAGCGGGTGTGTGTTTTCACAAGGCTATTGGAAGAACCATCCCGAGGCATGGCCGGTGACCGAGTTGCAGCTTGGAAATGTTACGTATACGCAGGAACAATTGCTGGCGATCCTTCACGAACCAGTCCGTGGGAATGGGCTACTCATCCTCGCCCATCAGGAAATTGCCGCAAAACTGAACATCGCCAACGGCGCTGACGGAAGCTGCATCCAGCAAACATTAGCTGACGCCGATGCCTTGATTGGGGACCTAGTTATCCCGCCAATTGGCGACGGATACCTGCGACCGCGAGACGTGTCACCTACCGCAGGTATTCTTGGCAGCTACAATGAGGGCAACCTGTGCGCTCCGAGCTGCGATCATTCGTCTCCAAGTCCGTCTCCGAGGCAACGTCCGACGGCGTTTCCGCGCCCGCGTCCGTAATGGGTAGTTAGACGAATAGTGAATGCGTAGCCGGGATCGCTGACCCCGGCTGTGCCGCGCATTGTGCCTGCGTTGCACTAATCACGCGGGAAACGAACGCCTCGCAGCGCGATAGTTGTTATTGATTATTGACTAGCGCTTGTTGCCGGGGTCGGTTGAGTGTGGTTCGGCATCAGAACGGCAAGAGTAGAGATGCGCGGGCCGTGCTGTCGATAGGACCTTTAGTTTAATCCGGCCAATGCAACGGGCATTGGCAATTTTATGATGTTGAAAGTAAGAGTGAGCAATCGCAGTGCCAAAGGCCAAAAGGTTGCGCAAGAAATATTGCAAACAACGAAGGATTACTGAGAGCCCCGGAGCAAAAAGGTACAATCCCGCCGCGTGAATTACTGGGAAATCATCGCGGACAATCTCAGCAAAGCCGATTGGAGTTGGGGCTGTGTCTCAGCCGCGATGCGTTCCTGTTGATCGCGTTATAATTCATTAGTCGAAATTTCGGGTATCGCCATATGTCTCGCCGAGTGGAGAAACATGGTATTGCGGGGCTTCCAGGATGGCTTCCTTACTCACGTTCACAAATACCTTGGATTCCTCATAACTGATCCAGTCGATATGCTTCGGTGAAATCACGATCTCCCTGTGGGAATACCAATGGCCGGTCTCCACAACCAGGTGACAAACCGCCCAACTCTTGTCGTCCATGATAAAATCAATGACGTGGCCGATCGCTCCTTCGCTGGTTTGAATGGGGTAGCCGCTAAGAGCCTGTGTGCTTTGCAGATGAAGATCGTCGCTTGCTCGCTTACTCGGCATGAGATGCGGCGGCGGAGCCTCGGGGAAACCGCCCACGCCCCACGTTTCGCCCCCGTCCCAGTATGCTTGATATTGTCGCGAGACCGGCTTGTGCGACTCAATCGCGGGACTGTTTTCAATCTGTTGCCGAGTCAGATTCACAAGCAGGCAGTCGCCGTCTTGATGCAGGTTTCCGAAAGCATGGGGAGAAATCAGCACCAAGCGGCCCGATAGCCATGAACCTGTGTCTGCGACAACATAGCGGATAGCCCATTGTTGATCATTAAAATAGAAGTCCTTCACATGGCCTATCTCGCCGTCAGAGGCGCCGAGCCTTCTTCCGTAAAGCTGTCTAAGGCTTCGCAGCATAACTTTATCCTTTCTGACGACGGGTTTGATCTATCCAGACCGTGCGACCAGATACTTGAATTCGCAAGCAGTACGACACGCCCGATATAGACGAAAAGGGGATCTCAACTGCCGGCGGCGCTAAAGCTGCGTGGTTCAAGGACACAGAAGGCAACATCATGGCGCTGATCCAAACGCTCCGAGCAAAAATGCCTCCCCAGAGGCCACAGGAAGAGTGCCCGTCAATGAATGAAGTTTAACCCATTTGGTATGAATTGCGGAAAGACGTAGGCATACAACATCACGATGACGCCGACGATCGCCGCAAGGGCCACCGAATGCCAGAACACGAAACGGAAGATGGAGCCTTCGTTGCCCACCTGATTCGTGGCGGCGGTGGCTATACAGATTGATTGCGCATCAACCATCTTGCCCATCACGCCTCCAGCGCTATTCGTCGCACACATCAGAATAGGGCTCAGGTTAAGCTGCTGCGCGGTGATTCTTTGCAGACTGCCGAACAAAGCGTTCGACGCGGTGTCGCTGCCGGTGAGCGCGACGCCGAGCCATCCGATGTACGTGCCGAAGAATGGAAAGAGCCAGCCGGTCCTGGTAAATGCCAATCCCAGAACCGCGTCCATTCCCGAGTATCGCGTTACGTAACCTATGCCGAGCATGCAAGTCATGGCGATAATAGCGAAGCGCAATCGCACAAGCGTTTTGCCAAAGATGCCGCACATCTGGCTGAAGCCGAGCCCGAGAAGAAGTCCAGCAAGGATTGCAGCAAGGAAACAACCGGTTCCAGTAGCGGTGAGCCAGTTGAAATCGAAGCGGGCCGCTTCCGTCGTCGGCCTTGCGACGACCGGCGTCGTCCGCGAGACTTTTCCGTGGAGATATGGCCAATCCCAACCTGCTGGACCGGGACGCGGTTTACCGTTGGCCATTACGACTTTGAACGCAGGAGTCGTAGCTTCGTTAAGAGCGGTCTTAATTGAGGGGAGTCCCCAGCACAAAACGAAGAGCGACAGGATCGCGAACGGCATCCACGCTTTCGCAATTTGTCGGCCGGAATAATGTTTGATGGAGTCTTTCAAGGAGGATGCATCGACGGCGCCTTCATCGGAAAACCGCCAGACTCTTTTTGGCTGCCACATGCGAAGAAAAAGCACGGTCCCGACCAGTGATACGATGCCCGCGGAAATATCTACGAGATTGCTATCCATGTGGTTCGCCCAGAACCACTGCGTCGCGGCAAAACAACCGCTCACCACGGCAATCGCAGGCAACACCTCAAACGTATCTCTCCAACTCACCATGGCGCGCACCAGCCAGAAAGGAACGATGAGCGCCGTGATCGGGAGAATCCGCCCAATCATCGCGTTGAGGTCGCTCTCATTCAGCGCACTGACAGCCGCCAGGGTGTGAACTGGCGTGCCGATGGCCCCCCATGCAACCGGTGAGGTGTTGGCAATCAGGTTGAGGGCCGCGGCCTGGAATGGCTTGAAACCAAGTCCGATCATGAACGCGCCGGAGATGGCCACTGGTGCGCCAAACCCGGCACAACCTTCAATGAACGCGCCGAAGCAGAACGCCACAAGCAAGAGTTGCAAACGCCGGTCCGGCGTGATGGCCGCGACCGATTGCTTCATGATTTCGAATTGGCCGGTCGCGACAGAAATATCGTAGAGAAAGACCGCGGCGATCACGATCCACACGATTTTCAGCAGACCGAAAGCGGAGCCGTAAAAGAAGCTGCTGACTGCCAGCAAGGCGGGCATCTTAAAAGCGATTATTGCCACGAGCACAGCAGTGGCGGCGCCGGCCATGGCGCAGAGATGGGCGCGAACCTTCAACCCGGCCAGGAGTCCCAACAACACAAGGATCGGCATTGCGGCCATGAGGGTCGAAAGCCACCAATGCCCAAGAGGATCATAAACCTGGGTCCAAGTCATAGGGCGACCTCCAAGGCGCGCGCCATAAACCTAACGACTCAAGCTCAGCGACCCGGCTCGCGGGACGGACGGATTGCAACCACGACGCCCAAGCCGGGTTCGCTGCAGCGCATGTTTAGGCCGCGTTCGTAATCTCATACACGCTTCTCAAAAATATATCCGCGTCGCTGAAATCAGGGAAGACACAAACAGCACCCTCTGCGGACAATCGTGTCGCTCGACTCCCCGTGCCAATGCCAATGAACGGAATGCCAACACTGCGACATGCACGAGCATCCCAAACTCCGTCACCAACATACACGGTGCAGGCAGATGACTCGCCATATCGTTCGGCGGCTCTCTGCCTGGAAATCCTCATAATCGACTCTCTGTCGAGTGCGTCATCCGCTGATGCCGCCGGATGGTCGTCAAAGCACATCCCGGCGCTGGCCATCTTGAGGCGGGCGGAATCGCGCCAACCTCCAGTAGCAAGCGACACCCGATGCGGTCCGCCCTTTGCGAGCCGAGACAACAATCTGTCAGCCCCTGCAACTGGTGCAAATGGAGACTGCGATGAAGCGGCGGCGAGCAATTGGATGAAATGCTGGCGAAACTGCGAAACTTCCTGCGCTGTCGGTGACCGGCCAATGCGCGCCGTGAAAACATCGTGAAAGATACCGGAATCCGTCGTGCGTGGATAATGTGACCAATCGGGGTCGATGTCGGCGAAACCAAACACGTCCTTGAATGAGCGAACGAAGCACTCCTCGTCAACCTTCATGGTCTCAGTAAGCGTGCCGTCGATGTCGAACATGACAAGGTGCATGGGGAGTGGCCTAACGAGAATTAGATTTCAATTTGTCATCTATTTCTTGCCCTTTGGATGGAAGACCGCCTAAAAAGGCGGCGAGACGCCAAACCCCACTTTGGCTTAGCCCAACTACAATTACTGCATCTTGCAATCTATTTCTTGGCCTTCCCAGGGAGAAGCGGTAAAAAGGCTGCACGGCGAGAATCCTGCCGAATTATTCGGCATTTGAAAAGCGCACTGATTGCCGGGTGACTCTTTCCAGTTCGAGAAAGGCAGTCAGCTTTTCTTCGCTACGAACGACAAAACGCTTCCCATCATCGCGGTGCGCGTCAGCAATCCAGATCGTTCGCCCGTAAGAATCCACGGCTGAGACACACCCCAACTCCAACCGGTTGTCTCACTTGGGGTGGTGAAGTTTTCACTTGTATCGCGTCACACATCCAGTTACAACACAAATTTCTCATCACCGAACGCAGTTAGAAATTCTGCCTATGGACCTCAGGTTTGAATGTCCAAGTTGCGGTCAACACATCTCCGCGACACACGCCCAAATCGGCATAACAGGTCGGTGCCCAAACTGCAATGCGGCGATCGCCGTTCCGAAGGCGTCTACGTTACCTCCCCCAGCACCGTGGCCGCTTGTTAGGTTCGCATGTCCAAGCTGCGGCCAACACATCTCCG
>Ga0307471_100002443_pt1 | contig 10697 bp, 11 predicted proteins | sample atmos_gasesAM3C__2_FD_204566 | JGI IMG/M metagenome (GOLD analysis project Ga0307471, IMG submission 204566) | Hardwood forest soil microbial communities from Morgan-Monroe State Forest, Indiana, United States - atmos_gasesAM3C_515 | ecosystem: Environmental > Terrestrial > Soil > Temperate... | reverse complement strand
CGACCGCGAACTGAGCTTTCAGGGTCTGGACGGCGGCCTCCCGCTCCCGGAGCAGGGCCACTAATTCCTCTGCCTTCACCGTCGGCGGCCCTGAGGGGATCACCGGCGCCCGCGCGCATCCGGCCAGCAATAACAGAACGGCTGCCCCTACCAGCAGGCCCTTCGTAGGGGCACAGCATGCTGTGCCCCTACACACACGATCAATCCGTGCGTTAGGTGAGCACCGCATCCAGGGCCTGTCCTACTTCTGCAACGCCGATAAGCTCCAAAGAATCGATCGGCGGGATCTTGTGGAGGTTCCGCTCCGGAAGCAGGCATCGCCGAAAGCCCAGCTTCGCGGCCTCCCGCAGACGAGTCTCAGCCTGCCCTACCGCTCGTACTTCTCCGCCCAGGCCCACTTCGCCGAACACCACCGTCGTGGGGGCAATGGGCCTGTTCCGCAAGCTAGAGGTCACGGCCGCCACGATGCCCAGGTCCAGCGCCGGCTCCTCGATCCGCAACCCTCCGACGACGTTCACATAGATGTCCTGGCCACTGAGGTTGAGGCCCATCCGTTTCTCCATCACCGCCACCAGGAGCGCGATCCGGTTGCCGTCCACGCCGTTCGCCATCCGCCGGGGCATAGGGAAGCTCGTCGGCGAGACCAGCGCCTGCAATTCAATCAGGATCGGGCGTGTCCCCTCTAGGCTCGCGACCACCACGGAGCCCGTCGCCTTCTGCGGCCGTTCCGACAAGAACCAGGCGGACGGATTAGCGACCTCCTTGAGTCCGGCGTCCGTCATTTCGAACACGCCGATCTCGTTGGTGGAGCCGAACCGGTTCTTCACCGCCCGGAGGATCCGGTAAGCCTGGCTCTTCTCCCCTTCGCAGTAGAGCACAGTGTCCACGATGTGCTCCAGGGTCCGCGGACCGGCGATCGCCCCGTCCTTCGTCACATGGCCGATCAGAAAGACCGGAGTCCCGCTGCGCTTGGCGAAGAACATCAACTGCGCGGCCACTTCCTGCACTTGGCTGATGCTCCCAGGCGCCGAGGTCAGCAGGCTCGTGAACGTCGTCTGGATCGAATCCACCACCAGCGCCGCCGGGGTCGCGGCCTGCGTCGTTTTGAGGATTTCCTCCAGGTTCGTTTCCGGATAGATCAGGAGAGCCTCGGATTCGATGCCGAGCCGCTCGCACCGCATCTTGATCTGGCGGGGAGACTCCTCGCCGGACACGTAGAGGACCCGCTCGGGCGGCTGGGCGAGCCGGGGGAGGATCTGAAGCAGCAGGGTCGTCTTGCCGATTCCGGGATCGCCGCCGATCAGGACCACAGAGCCCCGGACAACCCCGCCGCCGAGAATCCGGTCGAACTCCCCGACGTGGGTCAGGAGCCGTGCTTCCAGGCCGGATTCAATCTCGGCCAGAGGGAAGGGTCCGGATGGCCCTCCCACGGCGCGGGGACGCCCCTTCCCAACCTCGGGGGTCCGCTCTTCCTGCATACTGTTCCAGGACTTGCACTCCGGACAGCGTCCCAACTGGCGCGGGAACTGATACCCGCATTGCTGGCAGCGGAAGGTCGTCTTGGGCCGTGTCACCAGGGGGTTCTCAAACGTCCTCTTATGATAAAGGAGCCCCCTCCAAAAGGTCAATCGGACAAAGGAGAAACCCCATTCGAGGTACCCGTCAAACCCAGGCTAGCTCACCCTGTCAAGCGTGGTCTAGGCGGGGAAGATTCAGTGAAATCCCAAGGCTGGCTGATCTAACGACGCTTCAAGAACGGCATGATCCTAGGGAGCGTGTGCTGTGGCGCTGGTGGAGGCAGGTATTCCACAGGCGGCTGCGGGTGGTACGGGAAGGACCGCTCTCGGCTCAGAAGGGACTGCGGGCCTGGATAGTAATTGTAATAGAACTGCGGGAAATAGCGGTTGGGATCGTAAAGGCGTGGGTGATCAGGAATCCGGAATGTCACACATGCGCCGGGGTTCTGCTCTCCGGCGGTGATGAAGTCTGAGCCGTTGTGGTGGTGGCAGCGCCAGACTTCGGCTTGTGCATGCGTGGCACTCAACAGGACGACTGTGAAGCACAGGAACAGGGAAGCCCCAATTCGAGACATGGTAGACTCCGCACTCTATACCTTAGCACGGATCAAGCAGTTGGTGTGAAGGATAGAACATCCGCCTATCCACTACGGACAGCCTCGTTGAGCCGCTCCCTTCACGACTCCCGTCTGGTCTAGCTCATATTCCATGACGCAAACCGTGTAGTAGGACTCGGCCATCCCCATCCGACTGATGCCGGACGGATGACGTTGGGCCTTCTTCCAGATCAGGACGATCCCCCCTGAGTCCGATGGCCTTTCACTGGTGGGCGGTCCGAACGTGGCCATCAACTCGTCCTTAGGCTTGCCCTGCCAGGTCTTGAGCAGAGCTTCATCGGGGATCGGTGGTGCTGGGGCACATGCGGAGATGGCCAAGAGCAGAGACAGAATGACGGTCGAACACTGCTTCATGACTCATTTTATTCGATGATGAGTTCAGTCTTCCACACACCTCTCCTGGCGGTTCAAAATCCTGGTACGATAGTCAAAAACAAACAGCGGAGCTCGGCCCAGACCGTCAGTTGCGTGGAGAAATCGCTACTCCGTGTAGAGGAGTAACTCGACCCCGATGAGCAGGACGAGGGCAGACCAGGCGAGGCCCCAGTCCGATCGGGCGCCCGCGACTCGGTCTCCACTCAGCGCCAGCGTCTGGAAAGGATCTGCGGCCAGCTTGCACATGCCAGCGAGAATGGCCATCGTGCACATCATGCCGTGATGAAAGGCGATCTTGTGCGCCGACGGGTGCGCGCCGTGGCTGTGCAGAAAGAGCATGAGGCCCCCGACGAGGGCCAAAACAGGAAGCGGCGCTCCCCACGCCGCATGCCTGGCACGTCCGATCCGCCTGAAAAGCTCAACGCCTCCCCCGCCCAGGAGCAGGATCGCATACAGCTTGTGCTGAATCGTTTCATGGGCGTCGCTGAAGAAGGTCTGGGTAAAACTGAGAGACCCGATCGGCCATGCGTCATGGTCGCTCCAGATCATCAGGTACCCACCGGCGCTCAAAAACGCGACAGGCAGCAAGAAGCGCAACCAGGCCAGCGCTGCGGCTCCCATCGCTCCGCGCAACTCGCTGAGCCCGATCAGCAGCACGAAGACCCCGGCCAGGTGGTGGTTGAACTCGGAATAGGCCTTGCCCTCCGGTGAGCCTTCCCATTGATCGGCAGGCGCTAGCGCTTCATGTTGATGGACAGACTGGTGCGTCGCCTCATAGTGCTGCGCCACGCCAGAGGATGGCAGCAGGAAAGCAATACTGATCGCGAGAGAAAGCTGTAGAAATCTCACTCTTTACATCAAGAATTAAAGCTTAATTAACTGAACTGTTGAGCGATTTCTTTCCAGTCTTTTGGCCTGATGGTTTGCTCAGGCCATTTCTCTTGGGACGCGGCAGTCGGTGCCGCCACGGCTTTCAGCTTTGCGTCCACCAGCGCCTTCGCCTCCGCAGCGGTCTCCACGATTCCTCCTCTGATGTTCGTCCATCCCTCTCGATCCCAGCGCTCCAGTTCCCGCACGAGGCTCATTGGGCCCGGCTTGTGTAGGATGATCGGTCCGCGCGGCAGCCTGTGCAACTCCGTCCATCCATGCAGCTCAGGCAGCTCCAGGCGGTCGGCCCCAGTCATATAGAGCAGGTAAGCTCGCCTGTCAAGCTCCTTCAACGCTTGGACAGCCCCGGCCTCGGGGGCCGACCGCTTGGCGCCGCCGGAGCCAGGCAAGGGCACCTCCAGGCCGGGGGACCTGGAACGAGCGACCAGGGCATTGAGCGACACGAGCACGATCGCGCGCCGGCGGTCCCAGACGAAGAGCCTGGCCGTCGCCTCGGACGCCGTGACCCGCGGACTTCCCACCAGCCCGACCACCACCGTGCTTGCACCAACGTGCCGCGGCACGACGGACAGCAGCGCACGCCCGTCGCCGCCGGTCATCGCCCGCCCCAGGAGCTTGCTCCCTTCCTTGAAGAGCAACACTTCTCCTCCGAGCGGTGGATGAGTGAGCAAGCCGTCTTCCAGCAGCTCGGCGACCAGGGCGACCCTCTGGCCGGGCGCAGCGATCGTGTCATACGCGATCAGCAGGCCGTTTTTCTTGTCCTCAGGCGATGCCATACCCGCGCCGGGCGAACGAGAAGGCGTCAAACGCTGCGACGATCCCCAGCGACAGGAAGGCCACGTCAGCGAATTCCCAGCGGTTCGCCCAATAGAGATAGAGGAGCACGACGCTCGGCACGGCAAACCAGACGCCACGCCACAGGCCGAGAAAGAAATGCCCAAGCCCGGCGAGCACTAGGCTCAAGGCTGCCGCAAAGATCGCTCGCCCCATGAGAGGTTCCGAAGAGTCCGCTTCAGCGTCGGCGGCGGATGGCCTTCCGGTTCCGTTGTGGTTCCTTGCCGCGTTGCGTTGTAGCTTCATTGAGCCGGGCCTCCGCCAGCGAGTCGGCGGCCTGGGCCGTGGTGAGGCCTTCCGCGCGCGCCTTGCCGAAGATCGCATGGAGCGTGTCAGGGATCTGCCTGAGCAGCCGTTCGGCCTTGGCCCGATCGTAGCCTTTTCGGCCCCCCTGGAGGCCGACCAGGATGTTCATGATCCCGCCGGCGTTGACGACGTAGTCCGGCGCGTAGAGAATGCCGCGCTCCTCGAGCCGCCTGGCGTCGGATGTGTTTTCCAACTGATTGTTGGCGGCGCCGGCGATCGCGCGACAGCGCAGCTTGGGGATCGTCTTGCGGTTGAGCACGCCGCCCAGCGCGCACGGCGAGAGGACATCGCACTCTGCCTGCAGGATTTCGTCGGGCTCGACCCGCCAGGCTTCAAACTCGCGCCGCGCCAGCATGGCCCGCTGGGAATCCGTATCGGAAAGGATGACCCGGGCGCCAGCGGTCGCCAGCAGCTCCCCCAACGGATAGCCGACCTTCCCGACTCCCTGGATGGCCACCGTGCGATTCCGCACGGACGGGTCTCCGTACATCTCCTTGAGACAGGTCTCGATGGCGTAGAGCACGCCCTTCGCCGTCGGATAGGATGGATCGCCGCTGCCGCCTTTTTTCTCCGACGTGCCGGTCACGTGCTTGGTCTCCTTGCGGACGATCTCCATATCCGCGACGGTCATGCCCACGTCTTCGGCAGTGAGATAGCGCCCGTTCAGGCCCTCGACCGCCCGGCCGAAGGCCCGCAAGAGGCCCTCGGTCTTCATGCGCCGGGGATCGCCAATGATCACGGCCTTCCCGCCGCCGAGCGGGAGCCCGGACACCGCAGCCTTGTAGGTCATGGCCTGCGCGAGCCGCAGGACGTCCCGCAATGCCTCCTTTGACGAGGCGTAGGGCCACATGCGGACCCCGCCCAGGGCCGGACCGAGGACCGTGCTGTGGATCGCGATGATCGCGCGCAGGCCCACAGAGTCGTCCTTGCAGAACACGACCCGCTCGTGGCCGTCGCACTCCTTGTCTTTCAGGATAACCATCGCACGTTGTCCCTACGAATCGGTGCGAGGGTTTATAGCACAATTCAGGAAGGGAGGACAGTGGCGCCGATGTGTGATGCAACGGGCCTGGTCGGTTTGACAATCTCAGGGCTTCTCGGTAGACTCCGCCCATGACAAAGTTGACCGCGTCCGAGCTCGAACACCGCTCGGAGGCAGAGCTGCAGTCGCTGCTGATCCCCGACCTGCTGCCGCGGCACATCGCGATCATCATGGATGGGAACGGCCGCTGGGCCGCTCAGCGGGGGCTGCCCCGGATGGCGGGACATACCGAAGGGATCAAATCCGTCCGGGAGATGATCACGCTCTGCCGGGACCTTGGCATCAAGGCGCTGACGATCTACGCCTTCTCTCAGGAAAACTGGAAGCGGCCCGCGTCCGAAATCAACGCGCTGATGTCGCTGCTCGAGCACTACCTCCAGATGGAGATGGAAGCGCTCATCGAAAAGGGGGCCCGCTTCCGGGCCATCGGGCGTATCAACACTCTGCCCGAATCGGCGCTGGCGTGGGTGCGCAAGGTGGAGCGGGCGACCGCGCACCTCGACACGCTCAATCTGACCGTCGCGCTGAGCTACGGCGGACGCTCGGAGATCGTGGACGCCGTCCGCCGGCTCGCCGAGGACGTGAAGAACGACGGGGTCAAGCCGGATCAGATCGACGAGGACCTCTTGGAAGGCTACCTTTCTACCCATGGGCTTCCAGACCCGGATCTCCTCATCCGAACGAGCGGCGAAACGCGCATCAGCAATTTCCTGCTCTGGCAACTCGCCTACACGGAGATGTTCTTCACGCCCACGCTCTGGCCGGACTTCCGCCGGCGCGAGGCCCTGCTGGCCCTGCTCGACTACCAGCGGCGCGAACGGCGCTTCGGCCAGACCCGCGATCAACTCGACCACCCGGACGATCAGGTCGGTCAAGGGACCGCTTAGTGGGTCCGCGGCGGGTCTACTCGGCCCTCGTCTTTTTTCCGCTGTTCTATCTGCTGGTGCGTTACCTGCCGCCGGTCGCCTTCTCGATCTTCGTCGCCACCGGCATCCTCCTGGCCCAATACGAGTACTACCGCTTGCACTTCCCGCACCGATTCTCCCCGCCCATGGGTCTTGGCCTTCTCTCAGGGCTCCTGATCACCACCGGGTCCGCAGTCCCCGGCCTCCTCTCCGAGCCGGCGACCATCACCTTCATCAGTATGGCGATTCTCCTGAGCCACGCGCTGTCTGGCCGCGAGCTCAAGAGCGGGCTTCTCGACACCGCCGTCGTCTTGTTCGGGGTCTTCTATGTGGCGTGGCTGCTCGGCCACCTGATCCTGATCGACCGGCTCGCCAACGGGCCGTTTCTGATTTTCTTCCTTTTCCTGGTGACGTGGGCCAACGATACGGCCGCCTATTACGTGGGAACTCTGCTGGGGCGACATCCCATGGCGCCGCTCATCAGCCCGAAGAAGACCTGGGAGGGAGCCGTCGGCGGGTTGCTCGGGTCCGTCGCGACCGCGTTCGCCTGCCGCGCCTGGTTCTTGGACTCACTGGGCCTGAGTGAGACCATCTGGTTGGGGCTCCTGATCGGCCTCGCAGCGCCGCTCGGCGATCTCTGCGAGTCCGCCTTGAAGCGCAGCGCTGGCGTCAAGGATTCCGGCGGCCTCATCCCCGGCCACGGCGGCATGCTAGACCGGGTGGACAGCTTGATCTTCACAACCCCGGTATTCTACTATGGCCTCCTTGCGTTACGAACCTCCTGAGGCGCCACACGCATGAAGCGGATCGTCATCCTAGGTTCCACCGGGTCCATCGGGACCAACACCCTGGACATTATCAGCAAATTCCCTGAGAAGTTCCAAGCGGTCGGCCTCACGGCCTGCAGTAACGTGGACAAGCTCGAAGAGCAGGTCCGGACTTTTTCCCCGGCCGTCGTCGCCATGGCCGACCCGGCCGCCGCAGAGTGCTTGCGGGCGCGGTGCAAAGGCTTGAAGACAACGATCCTGAACGGGACGGATGGGCTCATGCAGGCCGCCACGCTGCCAGAGGCCGATCTCGTCATCTCGGCCATCGTCGGCGGCGCCGGGCTCGTGCCCACGCTCGCCGCGATCAAGGCCGGCAAGTTCATTGCCTTGGCGAACAAGGAGCCGATGGTGATGGCGGGGCGTCTCATGCAGGAAGAGGCCCGCAAGCACGGCGTCCGGATCTTCCCCGTGGACAGCGAGCACAGCGCGCTCTTCCAGTCCATGGAAGGACACCGCGTGAAAGACATCCGCCGGCTCATCCTCACCGCCTCGGGCGGCCCGCTCTGGAACCTGACGAAGGAGCAACTGCGCGACGTCACGGTCGAGCAGGCCCTCCAGCATCCGAACTGGAAGATGGGCGACAAGATCACCATCGACTCGGCGACCCTGATGAACAAGGGCCTGGAAGTCGTGGAGGCCCGGTGGCTGTTCGACATCCCCGCCTCGAAGATCGAGGTGGTGGTCCACCGCGAGAGCATCATCCACTCGCTCGTCGAGTACGCGGACCGCTCGGTGATCGCCCAGCTCGGCCTTCCGGACATGCGGACCCCGATCGCCTACGCGATGAACTACCCGGAGCGCGTCCCGCTAGATCTCCCTTCTCTGAACCTCGCCCAGATCGGCACGCTCACGTTCTTCAATCCCGATCATGACCGGTTCCCCTGCCTCAGGCTTGGCTACGAAGCCCTGCGTGTCGGGGGCACGATGCCGGCCGCCATGAACGCCGCCAACGAAGTGGCGGTGCAGGCCTTCCTGGACCGTCGAATCGGCTTCCTCGGCATCGCCGAGACCATCCGCCGAACCATGGACACGCACAAACCGGTCGAGGTCTCGACGATCGAAGACGCGCTGCACACCGACGCCTGGGCGCGGGCCAAAGCCGGCGAGGTCGTCACCTCGCTGTCGGCGCCCGCTGCGGTGAAGTAATCGCGTCTGCCTCTGTGGTACACTAAGGAGCACGTTTGTAAGAGAGCACATCGCGCATGCAAGCCATCCAGCACTACGGGTTCTACGCACTCGCCTTCGCGATCGCCCTCGGCGCCCTCGTCGCCTTCCACGAATTCGGCCACTTCTGGGTCGCCCGACGCTGCGGGGTGAAGGTCCTGAAGTTCTCCATCGGCTTCGGGCCGAAACTGGCCGGCCGACAGATCGGCGAGACCGAATACGTCATCTCCGCGATCCCGCTCGGCGGCTACGTCAAGATGCTGGGCGAGGACCTCGGGGACGAGGTGAGCGAGGAAGACAAGAAACGGTCGTTCGCCCACGCGCCGCTCCTCAAGCGCGCGGCCATCGTCGCGGCCGGTCCGGTCTTCAATCTCCTGCTGGCCTACCTCATCTTCACCGCCTGGCTGGCCGCCGGCGCGCCGCTGTTCGTGCCCTCCTTCGCCGACCTGGCCTCCAACGTAGAAGCGGTCGTGCCCGGCTCCCCGGCCGAGGCCGCGGGCCTCCGCAAGGGCGACAAGATCGTCCAGATCGGCGACAAGCGCATCAACACCTGGAATGAGATGACGGACATCGTCAAGCGCAACCCCGGCACGCCGCTGCCGCTCGTCGTCGAGCGCGACGGTCGGACAGAGACACTGACGATCACGCCAGCCATCCGGAAGGAGAGGCTGGCCGACGGGACTGAGATCGAAATCGGGCAGATCGGCATCACGAAGGTAAACAGGGCCATCCTGCGGAGCGAGCATGTCCTGATGGCGCCGGTGGACGGCTTCGCGGCCACCTGGGGCTGGACCAAGCTCACCATCGTGGGGATCGCCAAGATGATCACCCGCGAGATCTCGACTGACAACATCGGCGGTCCGCTGACCATTGCCAAGATCTCAGGGGACGCCGCGACGCAGGGCTTCTCGAACTACGCCTTCCTGCTTGCCATCCTCAGCATCAACCTCGGCGTGCTCAATCTCCTGCCGATCCCGGTCCTCGACGGCGGGCACCTCGCCTTCTTCGCGATCGAAGCGGTGAAGCGCCAGCCCCTGAGCATCCGCAGCCGCGAGCTGGCCCAACAGGTCGGAATCTTTCTCCTGATCTGCCTGATGCTCTACGCCTTCCGAAACGACATCCTCAACCTCTGGCCCCGCTAATGCGTCAGTCCCAGCTGCTGATTCCCACCCTCCGGGAGGATCCGGGGGAAGCGGAAATCGTCAGCCACCGGCTGATGCTGCGCGCCGGCATGATCCGCAAGGTCGCCGCCGGCATCTACACGTACCTGCCGCTGGGTCTGCGCGTCATCCGGAAGGTCGAGCGCATCATCCGCGAGGAGCTGAACAAGGCGGGCGCGCAGGAGGTCCTCATGCCCATCGCCTCGCCGGCGGAGCTCTGGCAGGAGACCGGCCGCTGGGATTTCTACGGCAAGGAGCTGTTCCGGCTGAAGGATCGGCATGAGCGGGACTTCTGCCTCGGGCCCACGCACGAGGAGGTCATCACGGACCTGGTGCGGCGCGAGGTCCGCTCCTACCGGCAACTCCCGGCGAACTTCTACCAAATCCAGACCAAATTCCGTGACGAGATCCGGCCGCGCTTCGGGCTGATGCGCGGGCGCGAGTTCATCATGAAGGACGCCTATTCGTTCGACGCCGACGAAGCCGGCGCCAAGGAGAGCTACCGGAAAATGTACGAGGCGTACAAGGCCATCTTCACCCGCTGCGGGCTGACCTTCCGCCCGGTTGAGGCCGATACCGGCCTGATCGGCGGCACCTCGTCGCATGAATTCATGGTCCTGGCCGACACCGGCGAAGAGGGCATCGCTGTCTGCGACGCCTGCGACTATGCTGCGAATATAGAGCGCGCCGAACTCCAGGAGCATGCGCACAAGCCCCCTCCGGAGACCCTCTGCGAGAAACGACGTGTCCCCACGCCGGGTAAAAAGACCGTCGAAGAAGTCACCGCCTTCCTCAAAGTCCCGGCCACCCAACTCGTGAAGACGCTGCTGTATCGCGCCGACGGGAAGACCGTCGCCGTCCTGATCCGTGGGGACCACGAGGTCAACGAGGCCAAGCTGAGGAAAGTGTTGGGCGAGACGAACCTAGTCATGGCCGATGCGGCCATGGTGGAGAAGCTCACCGGCGCGCCAGTGGGATTCGCTGGACCCCTCGGACTATCCGGCATAACGATGCTGGCCGATCTCGCCGTAAAGCCGCTGACCAACGTCATCGTGGGCGGCA
>Ga0307471_100002442_pt1 | contig 10698 bp, 9 predicted proteins | sample atmos_gasesAM3C__2_FD_204566 | JGI IMG/M metagenome (GOLD analysis project Ga0307471, IMG submission 204566) | Hardwood forest soil microbial communities from Morgan-Monroe State Forest, Indiana, United States - atmos_gasesAM3C_515 | ecosystem: Environmental > Terrestrial > Soil > Temperate... | reverse complement strand
CCGCCACAAGGGCATCTGCGCCTTCATCGTGCAGCGTGACTTTCCGGGCCTCCGACTCGGGAAACCCGAGCACAAGATGGGGATCACCTGCTCCGGCTCGGTCGAGATCGTCCTGGAGAACTGCGAGGTGCCGGCGGAGAACCTTCTCGGGGCGGAGGGGGACGGGTTCAAGATCGCGATGCATACTCTCGACGGGGGCCGCATCGGCATCGCGGCCCAGGCGCTCGGGATCGGCCGCTCCGCGCTCGAGGAATCTCTCGCGTACAGCACGAAGCGCGAGGCGTTCGGGCGGGCGATCGCCGATCTCCAGGCGATCCAGTGGAAGCTCGCGGACATGGCGACGGAGATTGACGCGGCGCGGCTCCTCACCTACCGGGCCGCCTGGGCGCGGGACCACCGCGAGCGCTACTCGCTCGAGGCGTCGATGGCCAAGCTGTTCGCGTCGGAGGCCTGCATGAGGGCCGCCAGGGAGGCGGTGCAGATTCACGGCGGCTATGGCTACATCAACGAGTATACCGTGGAGCGGCTGTTCCGCGACGCCAAGATCACCGAGATCTACGAGGGAACGTCGGAGATACAGCGACTGGTGATCGCCAAGGAGATCCTCAAGGAGGGGGCGGCGTGAAGACGCGCGACGACCGAGCCACGACGCCCCGAGGCCCCCGCCGCGCATGGGAAGAGAGCGCGCCGCGCCCGGCCCCCACCGAGCGAGGCGAGCGCCGGCCTTCGTTCACGACGGTCTCCAGCGTCCCGATCGAGCGCCTCGTCAGCGCGGCTGATCTCGAGGGCTGGGACCCCGGCGAGAGGCTGGGGCATCCCGGCGAGGCTCCCTTCACGCGCGGCATCTACCCGACCATGTACCGCGGGCGCCTCTGGACGATGCGCCAGTTCGCCGGCTTTGGGGCGGCGGAGGATACGAACCGGCGGTTCAAGTATCTGCTCGAACACGGGCAGACGGGCCTCTCGGTGGCCTTCGACCTCCCGACGCTGATGGGGCGGGACTCGGACGATCCGCTCGCGGACGGAGAGGTCGGTCGCGAAGGAGTGGCGATCGACACGCTGGCCGACATGGAGGCCCTGTTCAGCGGCATTCCCCTCGACCGGATCTCGACCTCCATGACGATCAACGCACCCGCCGCGGTCCTGCTGGCCATGTATCTGGCGGTCGCCGACGAGCAGGGGGTGTCGTACGAGCGCCTGCAGGGAACACTGCAGAACGACATACTGAAAGAATACATCGCGCAAAAGGAGTGGATTTATCCCCCGGCTCCGTCGCTCCGGATCATCACGGACCTCATCGGGTACTGCGCCTCGCGCGTCCCCAATTGGAATACGATCTCGATCAGCGGGTATCACATCAGGGAAGCCGGATCGACGGCGGTGCAGGAACTTGCCTTCACGCTCGCCGACGGCATCGCCTACGTGCAGTCCGGGATCGCCGCCGGGCTCGAGGTGGACTCCTTCGCCCCACGCCTCTCGTTCTTCTTCAACTCGCACAACGACCTCTTCGAAGAGGTCGCCAAGCTTCGCGCGGCGCGCCGGATGTGGTCCGCGATCATGCGCGACCGCTTCCACGCCAAGAGCCCGCGCTCGTGGATGCTGCGCACGCATGTGCAGACCGCCGGCTGCTCGCTCACGGCGCAGCAGCCGTACAACAACGTGGTCCGGGTGACGATCCAGGCTCTCGCCGCCGTCCTCGGCGGGACGCAGTCGCTCCACACGAATTCCCTCGACGAGACGCTCGCGCTGCCGAGCGAGCCGTCTGTGCGCCTCGCCCTGCGCACGCAGCAAATCATCGCGGAGGAGAGCGGGGTCGCGAACAGCGTCGATCCCCTCGGCGGCTCCTACTTCGTGGAGTCGCTCACGGAACGGACCGAGGCCGCGGCGTGGGACTACATCCGGCGGATCGATGCAATGGGTGGCATGGTCCACGCCATCGAGCAGGGCTTCCCGCAACGGGAGATCGCCGAAGCCTCGTACCATTACCAGCAACAGATCGACTCGGGGGAGAAGACGGTGGTCGGGGTCAACCGGTACACGGAAGGCGACGAGCGCTCGCCGACTCTCCTGCGCATCGGCAGAGAGGTCGAGCTCCAGCAGCTCGAGCGGCTCCGCGCGACACGCGCCTCCCGCGACGCGGCGCGGCACGCGCGTGCTCTCCGCGACCTCGAGGCGGCCGCCGGCTCCGGAGCGAACCTGATGCCGCCGATCCTCGAGGCCGTGAAGGCCTATGCCTCGGTCGGCGAGATCTGCTCAGCGCTCAAGAAGGTCTTCGGCGCCTACCAGGAAGGGGCGGTCCCGCTCTGATGGCCGTGGCGAACAAGGTCCGCCTGCTCGTCGGGAAGGTCGGGCTGGACGGGCACGACCGGGGCGCGAAGATCATCGCGCGAGCCCTTCGGGACGCCGGGTTCGAGATCATCTACACGGGGCTGCACCAGACTCCCGAGGCGGTGGTCGCCACCGCCGTCCAGGAGGACGTCGACGGCATCGGACTGTCGATCCTCTCGGGGGCTCACAACACGATCTTTCCCAAGATCCTGGCGCTCCTGCGGGAGCGGCAGGCCGGCGATGTCGTGGTGTTCGGCGGAGGCATCATCCCCGACGAAGACCGCGAGAGCCTGGTGCGGGCGGGCGTTCGGGCGATCTTCACCCCCGGGACCTCGACGCAGCAAGTGATCGAGTGGGTCAAGGAGAACGTCACGCGCCGCCGGCGCTGATCCGTCCGCCGGCCTGAGTGTCCCAGGAGGTCCCGAGCATGGCTCTCAAAGGAATGCGGCCGGTCTACGTCGTGTCCGGTGGCGTCAGCAAGTTCGCCAAGGCGCGCCCCGACAGGACCTTCCAGCCGATCGTCAAGGAGGCGTTCGACGCGGCCCTGGCCGACGTCGAGCTCGATTTCCGTCGCGCGAACGAGCTTATCGACGGGACCGTCGGATGCTACTTCTCGGACCATTTCATGCGCCAGCTCAAGGCGGCCACGATGGTCCAGGACTACCTGGGCCTTTGCCCGAAGCCCTCCCACCGGATCGAAGGCGGCGGAGCCACCGGCGGGCTCGGCTTCCAGGAGGGATGGAAGAGCGTCGCCTCGGGCCTCATGGACGTCTGTCTCGTGTTCGGATGGGAAACGATGTCACACGTCGAGACCTGGAAGGGAAACGAATTCATCGCCCTCGCCTCGGACGTGTCGTTCGATTATCCCGTGGGCGGCTTCTACTCCGGATACTACGCCATGATGGTAGTGCGCCACATGCACGAGTTCGGCACCACGGTCGAGCAGATGGCGCACGTGTCGGTCAAGAACCACACCAACGCCTTGCACAACCCATATTCCCAGAAGCGCCTGCGACTCACGATCGCGGACGTGCGCGCGGCGCCGATGGTGGCCTGGCCTCTGACGCGGCACGACATCTGCGTCATGTCGGATGGGGCCGCCTGCGTCCTGCTCGCCTCGGAGGACGGGCTCGAGAGGATCGAGCGATCCTCGGGGCGGGCTCTCCCCAGGGTCGTCGTCACGGGCGTGGGGCGCGGGACCGACGCCATGCGGATGGCCGATCGGCCGCACGGCGAGGTCATCCTCCTCCCGCATGAGAAGGCCTCGGACTACAAGGGGCTGAAGTACCCGGGAGTCCACTCCTTCCGCGCGGGCCGGATGGCCAGCAAGCAGGCATACGAGATGGCCGGGATCGCGAACCCGCTTCGAGACCTGAGCTTCATCGAGCTGCACGACGCCTATACCTCGTCGGAGGTCCAGACCTACGAAGACATGGGGCTCTGCAGGTACGGCGAGGGCGGCCCGTTCGCCGCCTCGGGCAGGACGTTCATGCCGGGAATCGATTACGGACTCAAGCTCAAAGGGCAGGGAACCATCCCGGTCAACCCGTCGGGAGGCCTCATCGCCTGCGGGCATCCGGTCGGCGCGACCGGTCTCATGCAGGCGGTGTTCGCTCTCTGGCAGCTCCAGGGGACCATCGCCAAGCACTTCGCCGACCCGGTGCTCCAGGTGAGGAACGCGCGGCGCGGGGCGATCCACAGTCACGCCGGGACCGGCACCTACGTCACGGTGAGCATCCTGGAGCGCGAGCACTAGGAGCCTGTCCGGGTATTGGTGGCTCCTAGGAGCCCGGTCGAGGATCAGGAGGGATCATCGTCATGCCCAAAAAAAGCAGGGGTGCCGCCGCCCGGGCGGGGGGACGGAAGCAGGCAGCCGGCCGCCCCCGCCGGAGGCGATCGGCCCGCGGAAGCGGAGCGGCGCCCGCGGGCGCGACCGAGCTGTTCAAGCGGCCGGAGAGCATGGAGGGGACGGTCGTTTTCCGCGTCCCCTTCCCGGAGGCGCTCGACGACTTGAAGGGAATGACGCCCGTCATCGTCAAGCAGCCATACCGGATCGATTACGTCCACTCGTTCGGCCAGGACTCTCCCTTCTTCGCCGGCCTCGCCAATGGCCATCTGCTCGGGACCCGCTGCCGGCGATGCGACTACACCTACGCGACCCCGCGGCTCGCGTGCATGTACTGTGCCGGGGAAACCGACTGGGTCGAGCTCCCGAAGGTGGGGCGGGTGCATACCTTCACCACCTGCTACTTCGGCAGCGAGGAGTTCCTCCCCGAGTGCCCCTTCAACCTGATCCTCGTCGAGTTCGAAGGGGTCGACACGCTCTTCCTCGCCCGCCTTCTGGGAGCGACCCCGGAAGCGATCCGGGTCGGCATGGAGGTGCAGGCCCGCTTCGTGCGGCACGCCAGATTCAAGCCGACCGATGTCTACTTCGTGCCGAGGAGTCCATCCCGGGAGAGGCGGTCGCCTGCCGGTGAGGTGTGACGGAACACGCCTTCTCCTTGACAGATCAGGGACTTTGGGCTAGGTTCTGCCGCAAGGCGATGAAGCTATTGATGGTGAGCGTCGGGAGCGGACACTACGCCGTGGCGGCCGATGCCGTGGTCCAGATATTCGATCCGGCGCTCGAGCGGGGGTTCGTCCCTGACGGCGGCTCGGGGGAGATCGTGCGGGCCGGGGCGCGTCATCGGGTTGCGGCCCTTCCCGCAGCCCGGACCCGCCCTGCAGGCACCGGATCCCGGCTCTACCTCGTGCTCGACGAGAAGACGGGACGATGCGTGCTCCCCATCGACAGCGCCGAGGCGATCCAGGAAGTGCCTGGGACCGCCATCGCCCCTCTTCCGTCGTTCATTTTCGCCGGGGAGCGGCGGCCCTTTCGAGGCATATTCTTCGACGGCCGGGGGCCGCGCCTGCTTCTGGACGTGGGCGCCCTCGCGTGATCGCGGGCGAGGCCGCCGACCTTCTCACCTTCCGCATCGGACCGGCGCGTGCCGCCCTACCGCTCTCGATCGTCCGGGAGGTGGTGCAGGCGCCGGCGATCGTCGAAGTGCCCGGAAGCCACTCCCAGGTCGCGGGGGTGACGCTCCGCGCCGGAGTCGCCGTGCCGGTGTACGACCTCCTGATCCACACGCCGCTGTGGGCGCGCCCCGAAGAGATGGCCGTCGCTCCAGGTCGGCGGTCGTCGGCGCAGCACCTGATCGTATGCGGGTTCGGTGAGGTTCTCGTGGGTCTTCTCGGCGAGCAGACGGACTTCCTGGAAGGATCGGCGCCGCCCGAGACGACCACGAGATCGGAGACCATCCGCCCCGAGTACCTGAGAGGTCACCTGAGATCGGGAGCCGAAGAGGTAGCCCTCCTCGATCCCGCTAAGCTGTTCGCGTCGCTGGGGGTGCCGGACGGCGGCCGGCCGCCCGCCACGGAGGACGAGGGTGAAGAAGATCCTGCTGGCCGATGACAGCATCACCATTCAGAAGGTGGTGGAGTTGACCTTCTCAGAAGGCGACTACCAGGTCGTCTGCGTCAGCAACGGGACCCAGGCGCTCAGGAAGATCGCAGAGCTGCGGCCCGACGTGGTCCTTCTCGACGTCATCATGCCGGAGAAGAACGGCTACGAGGTGTGCGAAGAGGTCAAGCGGAACCCGGCCACATCCGGAATTCCGGTCCTCCTCCTGACCGGCACGTTCGAGCCGTTCGACAAGAAGCGGGCCGAGATCGCGGGTGCCCAGGGGCACCTCACGAAGCCTTTCGAGTCACAAGCCCTCATCGGCAAGGTGGAGGAGCTCATCGCCGCCACGCCGACGGTCGTCTCGAGCGAGGAGGCTGGCGGCATGGACGTGATCTCCGGTGGCGACGTCTACCGTGTCGGTCCCTCTCCGGCCGGTGAGGGCATGAGGCCGGTCGCGCCAGCCGTCCAGGCCGGGCTGTCGGCATCCGCCCCTCCAGGCGCGACACCCGGGCCGGCGGGCATCGTGGACCAGCCTCCGATGCCTCCGCTCCGCGATCCCGAAGAGCCGGCCTGGTCGCATCCCGCCATCGGATCGCCGGACCCGGCCTCGGGCGGGTCCTACGTGGGGTTTGCCGACCTCGAGGTGGGGGTCGGAGACGAGGGAGAGGTCATACCGGACCGCTATGACGATCGGCCCCACGGATCCCCCGCCACGGTCAGGCTGAGGCACGAAGATCTGCACAAGGGCCGCCCGGCAGCCGAACCGGGGGACGCGTCCGGACAGGCCGGGAGCACGGCACCCGGCGACACCGTGGAGGGGCTCACGGGCGGGTTCGAGATGCCCGACTTCCCCGCGCCCGCAGCGGCTCCGGGGTCGTCGTCTTCGTCTTCCGCTCTGCCGGCGGAGGAGCCGGACTGGACGCCCCCTCCCGAGGCCCCGCCGGCCGAGACCTGGCAGTCGGCCGGGGAGGAGGAGACGGCCGGCCCGCCGCCGTTCGCGCCGGACCCGGAAGCGCGCGGCGCGCGCGAGACCCGGCTGGCGGGAGGCGTGCCGGGCGACGGCGCCATGGGCCTGACGGCGGAGGCGATCGATCTGATCGCCCAGCGCGTCGTGGAGAAGCTGTCCGACCGGGTCGTGCGGGAGATCGCCTGGGAAGTGATCCCCCAGGTCGCCGAGGTGCTGGTCCGGCGCCGCATCAAAGAACTCGAGGACGGCAAGACCGGATAACGGCACCACGCGCCGACTGCGACCGGGGCGATCTCGCGTGCGAGGCTCCGCACCGCAGCCCCTCGCCCCACGGGCCCCAGCCTCTCATGACCGACATGGCCGCGATCGATCTCGAGAAGGCCTTCGATCCGAAGCGGTTCGAGGCGCGCTGGTACGCCCACTGGATCCGGCTGGGGGTCTTCACCGCGGGCGCCGGCGCCGCCGCCCTGCGCCGTCCGCCCTTCTCGATGGTCATCCCGCCACCCAACATCACGGGGCGCCTGCACATGGGGCACGCCCTCAACACCACGCTTCAGGACATCCTGGCGCGCTGGCGGCGCATGAAAGGGGACGACGCTCTATGGCTCCCCGGGACGGATCATGCGGGGATCGCCACGCAGATGGTCGTCGACCGGGAACTGCAGCGGGAGGGCACCGGCAGGGAGCAGATGGGGCGGGAGGCGTTCGTCCGCAGGGTCTGGAAGTGGAAGGAGGAATACGGCGGCGCGATCATCGAGCAGCTCAAGACGCTGGGTGCCTCGTGCGACTGGAGCCGAGAGCGCTTCACGCTCGAGCCCTCCCTGTCCCTGGCCGTGCGCGAAGCCTTCGTCCGTCTGTACGAGGAGGGCCTCGTCTACAGGGACAAGTTCATCGTGAACTGGTGCCCACGCTGCCGCACCGCTATCTCGGACCTGGAGGTCATCCCGGAGGAGACCCTGGGCCATCTCTACACCATCACCTACCCCTATGCCGACGGGGACGGGGCCATCGAGGTCGCGACCACGCGACCCGAGACGATGCTGGGGGACACCGGAGTCGCCGTGCATCCCGAAGACGAGCGCTACCGGGACAAGATCGGGCGATCGGTGATCCTGCCGCTCGTCGGCCGGGTCATCCCGATAGTCGCCGACCCTTTCGTGGAGCGCGAATTCGGCACCGGCGCCGTCAAGGTGACGCCCGCGCACGACGCGAACGACTTCGCCGCCGCACAGAGGACCGGCCTCCCGGCCCTCGTGGTGATGGACGAAGAGGGGCGGATGAACGAGAACGCTCCGGCCGCGTATCGGGGCCTCGATCGCTTCGAGGCGCGCCGGCGCGTGGTCGCCGATCTCCAGGCGGCGGGCCGCCTTGTCGCCGTCCGGGAGCACCGGCACAACGTCGGGCACTGCCAGCGGTGCCATACGATCATCGAGCCGTATCTCTCCACGCAGTGGTTCGTGCGGGTCGGGCCCCTGGCCGGGGAGGCGATGCGCGCCGTGGCGGACGGCCGTGTGCGCTTCACCCCCGAGCACTGGGTCAACAGCTACAACGAGTGGATGGAGAAGATTCACGATTGGTGCATCTCGAGGCAGCTCTGGTGGGGGCACCAGATCCCGGCCTGGCACTGCGGCGCGTGCGGGCACATCACGGTGGCGCGCGAGGAGCCTTCGGCCTGCGCCGCCTGCGCCACCCCGGGACCGCGGCAGGATCCGGACGTCCTCGACACCTGGTTCTCATCCGCGCTCTGGCCCTTCTCGACGCTCGGCTGGCCGCAAAAGACGCACGATCTCGAGCGCTACTATCCGACTTCGGCTCTCGTGACCGGCTTCGACATCCTGTTCTTCTGGGTCGCCAGGATGATCATGATGGGGCTCCACCTCATGGGGGACGTGCCGTTCCGTAAGGTCTACATCACCGGCCTGGTGCGCGACGCCGAGGGGCAGAAAATGTCCAAGACCCGCGGCAACGTCGTCGATCCGCTGGACCTCGTCGGGCGGCACGGCGCGGACGCGGTGCGTTTCACCATGGCGGCGATGGCCACGCCCGGGTCCGATCTGCCTCTCTCTGAAGAGCGGATGTCCGGATATCGCGCCTTCGCCAACAAACTCTGGAATGCCGCCCGCTTCGTCCTGATCAACCGGGGCGGCGCTTCGGGGGAGAGCGCCCTGCCGCCGCTGCCATCTTCCGATCGGCTCGCGCTTCCGGACAGATGGATCCTCAGCCGCCTCACCCGCCTCGCGGATGACGTGGACGTCTCGCTCTCCCAGTTCCGCTTCGACGAGATGGCCAACGCCCTCTACCGGTTCCTGTGGCACGAGTACTGCGATTGGTACCTCGAGATGACGAAGCCGGCCCTGGCCTCCGGAGCGCTCCCCGACGACGCGGCGCGAACCCGGGCGGTCCTCCTCCACGTCCTCGAGCGGGTCCTGCGGCTCCTGCACCCGGTCATGCCGTTCCTCACCGAGGAAATCTGGCAGCGGCTGCCGCACGAAGGAGAGACGATAGCGCGGGCCTCCTATCCGACCGCGGATCACGCCCTCCTCGACGAGGACGCCGAGAATCGCGTCTCGCTCCTGATGGAAATGGTCACCCGGGTGCGCAACATCCGCGCGGAGCTCAACCTCGACCCGGGACGGCGGCTCCGCCTCCTCTACCGCCCGTCCGACGCGGCCGCCGGGCGGACGATTTCCGAAAGCCTGCCGATCCTGATCGCCCTGGCCCGACTGGAAAGCGCGGAGAAGTCCGAGCGTCTCGAGAGCGCCGGTCCGGCGGCGCGCGCGGTCGCGGCCGGCTGCGATCTGGCGGTCCCGCTCGCGGGGATCCTCGACCTCCAGGCGGAGCTCCGGCGCTTCACGCGGGAGATCGAGAGGCTCAACCGCGAGAAGGAGGGACACGCCCGGAAGCTGAACAACCCCGATTTCATGAGCAAGGCCGATCCGGCCGTCATCGACAAGACACGCCGGATCCACCAGGAGCTTCAGGAGAAGCTCGATCGGCTCGCCCGGACGGTGGAGTCCCTGACGTGAGGATCGATCCCGATGCGCTTCGCCGGACGGTGCGGGCGGCCCTCGAGGAAGACATCGGCGGGGGTGACGTGACGTCCCTGGCCGTCGTGCCCGCCGGCGCCCGCGGGCGCGGGTCGATCGTCGCGCGAGGGCCGCTCGTCGTCGCGGGGCTACCGGTCGCCCGGGAGGTCTTCCGCGAGGTCGGCTCCGACCTCGAATTCCACGAGTCGTGCTCCGAAGGGGCGGAGCTTGCGGCGGGGGCAATCCTCGCGCGGGTGGAAGGCAGGGCGCGGGCCATCCTGGAGGCGGAGAGGACGGCGCTCAACTTCCTTCAACGGATGTCGGGGATCGCAACGCTGACCCGGCGGCTCGTGCGCCTGGCGGCGGCCTCCGGAGTGGAGATTGCCGACACTCGGAAGACCGCGCCCGGTCTGCGGTCGCTCGACAAGTACGCGGTCAGGGTCGGCGGGGGAACCAACCACCGCGCTGGCCTCTACGATGGCATCCTGATCAAGGACAACCACTGGCGCTTCGCAGGGGGGGTCGGGGAGGCCGTGCGCCGCGCCCGCCAGGCTCCCGGCGCGGCGTCCCACGACGGAGGCCGGGTCGAAATCGAAGTGGGAACGCTGGCGGAGGTCCGGGAGGCGCTCGACGCCGGAGCCGGGGCGCTCCTCCTCGACAACCTGGACGCGGCGACCCTCGAGCAGGCCGTCGCGATCGCCCGCAGCCGCGCGTTCCTGGAAGTCTCGGGCGGTATTGGGGAGGGCGACATCCCGCGGCTGGTCGCCCTGGGCGTGAACCGGATCTCGCTCGGAGCCCTCACCCACTCTGCGCGCGCCGCCGACATCGCCCTGGAGCTCCTGCCGCTATGACGCGCGCGATCGATCCGGGCGGGGAGACTGCCGCGCCGGCGAACCCCCCCGTCTCTCGCGAGCTGCCCGGGCGAAGCGAGG
>Ga0307471_100002441_pt1 | contig 10700 bp, 9 predicted proteins | sample atmos_gasesAM3C__2_FD_204566 | JGI IMG/M metagenome (GOLD analysis project Ga0307471, IMG submission 204566) | Hardwood forest soil microbial communities from Morgan-Monroe State Forest, Indiana, United States - atmos_gasesAM3C_515 | ecosystem: Environmental > Terrestrial > Soil > Temperate... | reverse complement strand
CCCACAACCCCTGGAGCCACAGTCCAGTGCTCTAACCAATTGAGCTACGGTCACCGCGCGAATCCGCAAGGGCCCAATCGTACAGGAGCGATCGCGCAGCGTCTAGCCTTCCATCTCCCGCGGTGAAGGGCCGCCGTCGATGACGATCGTCTCGCCCGTCATCCACGACGACGCGTCGGACGCGAGAAAGATGCACGGATACGCGATCTCCTCGACCTTGCCCCAGCGCCCCATCCCGACGCGCGCGGCGATGTCGTCGTAGGTCTTCTTGCCATCCGGCCCCGCCTGCTTGAGCACGTCCAGGTAGCCCTCGGTCTCCACGGGCCCCGGCGCGATGCAGTTCACACGAATGCCCTTGCGGCCCCAAGCGGTGCCGAGCTCACGCGTGAGCGTGATGACCCCGGATTTCGCCGCGCCGTAATGCGGCATCATCGTGGAGCCGTAGACGCCGGCGATCGATGAAAGATTCACGATGGCGCCGCCGGCCGGCTGCTGCTGCATCATCTGGCGCCCGGCCCACTTGCAGCCGAGGAATGCTCCGGTCAGGTTGATGCCGACGACCGTGTTCCAGCCGTTGGCCGAGATGTCCTCCGGCTTGGCCCGGAACGACGCGCCGGCGTTGTTCACCATGATGTCGAGCCGGCCCCACTCCTGCGCGACGCGCTCGACCATCCCCTTGATTTGCTCTTCCTGACGCACGTCCACCGCCATGGCGAACGACCGCTTGCCGAGATCGCGGACGGCCTTGACGACGGGCTCGAGGTGCTCGAGCTTGCGCGAGCAGAGCGCCACGTCGGCGCCGGCGCGAGCGAACTCGATTGCGATGGATTTGCCGATGCCGGTACCACCGCCGGTGACGATCGCGGTTTTTCCCTCGAGCGAGAACGGTGATTTTGCCATGGCGGGGACGATACCCCAGGGGTCCCATGGTGTCTAGAGATTGACCATCGGTAAAACTGACCAGTTCTAGCCTGGTTCAACGCTGACCAGCGCAGTTTCTCGGCCGTGAGGCGAGCGCCCAAAAAGTCAATCTCGGCAGCAGTTTGCTTCGATTTCCGGCCGGTGGCATTGCCTTCGCAATGTTTCGAGATCATGAACAGCGTCGCTCCGGCCCCGAAGATCCTGCTGGTGGACGACAACGCCGTCGTCCGCGACATGCTGGTGGATCTCGTCGGGTCGCTTGGATACTCGGCGGACGCGGCAAGCGGCGGCGCCGAGGCGCTGGCGCTGTTCGATGAGAACCGCTACGACATCGTTCTGACCGACCTGCTGATGCCCGGAATGTCGGGATGGGAGGTTCTCGCCGCCGTCCGGCAGCGTAACCCGCGGATACCGGTGGTCATCATCACGGGCACGGCGCCGACCGCTGACGATCCGCGCGCGGCGCAGGCCGGCGTCGCGGTGCTCAGGAAGCCGGTCGATGTGAAGGCGCTCGACGACACGATCAAGGAGAAGCTGACCCGGCGCCTGGCCGTCTGATGCTCAACCGCGCGTGACGTGCGCCGAGACGCAGCACCACCGCCCGTTCGCGCGCCACCAGATGTCGGTGTACCGCCCGGCGCCGGCCGTGCCGTCGGCCTTCTTGTACGCGGTCCGCGCGTGGATGATGCCGATGTCGCCGACCACCTGGATTCGCACGTCTTCCGCGCGCAGGTTCGAAACCGGGCTCGGCTTGGCCATGACCGCGATGAACGCGGCGCGATCGGAGAACGAGCCGTCGGCGTTGCCGTTCACGAACTCGGGCGCCAGGTTCGCCTCGAACCAGCGGACGTCCGACTCCTGCACCGAGCGTATGTAGTGATGATTGAGATCGGCCAGCGCCGCGCGATCCGACGCGCTCGGCTCTCCGGCCACGACGGGGGCTGTCTTCGTGGCCCCTGTTTGCGGCGGCGCCGGCCGCAGCGCGAAGTGCGCGGAGACGCACTGCCAGCGTCCCCCGAGGAAGCCGTACACGTCGGTGTAGTGCCCTACGCCGTCTTCGCCGTCGGGCTTCGTGAAGCGGAAGCCCGAGTCGACGATGCCGACGTCGCCGACGACGCGAATGCGCGTATCGACGGTTGCCATGTTCTTGCTCGGGCTCGGCCGGCCGATCCGGTCGAGGAATCCGGCGCGGGCCTCCAGCGACCCATCTGGACTGCTGGCCAGAAAGCACGCCGCCAGGTTCTCGTCGAACCAGCGGACGTCGGACCCCTGGGCGGCCTGGACATAGCTGCGATTGAGCTGTTCGAGCGTCTGGATCTCGTTGGCGCGCGCCATCGCCTGTTTCCTCCTCTGCGGTGATCGTACGCCCGGATCATGCGACGAATTCTGGCCTGTTGAAAGAGCCAGTTTTCGGCTAGTCTGAGGTACCAGATGCTCTTGCTCGACCTGCGCAAAACGGACGGCCCGCTCTATCGGCGCGTCTATCACGCGCTCAAGGCGTCGATCCGCGAGGGGCGCCTGGCGCCCGACGCCCGCCTGCCGTCCACCCGCGAGCTCGCGGCCGATCTGCGCGTCTCCCGCAATACCGTCCTGCTGGCGTACGAGCAGCTCCTCGCCGAAGGCTACGTGGTCAGCCGGAACCGCGCGACCGCGTCGGTGGCGAGCACGCTGCCGATGTCCGGGGTAGCCGCGTCCGCCCGAGCGAAGCCCGGCCATCTTCCACCGGTCTCGGCCTACGCTCGGCGGCTGACCACCCTTCTCGGCACCCCGCCGGCCCGCTCCGGTCTCCGCTACGACTTCCGCTACGGCGAGCCGTCGGTCGACGAGTTCCCGCGAGAAATCTGGCGGCGGCTCCTGGCGACACGAATGCGGCGCCCTGCGCGCGACGGGCTCGGCTATGCGGGCCCGGCCGGACACATGCCGCTGCGCGAAGCCCTGGCCGAATATCTCAAGCGTGCGCGTGGGGTCGTCTGCGAGGCCGATCAGATCGTGATCACCAGCGGCTCGCAGCAGGGCTTCGACCTCGCCGCGCGGGTCCTGCTCGATCCCGGCGACGTCGCGGCGGTCGAGGAGCCCCACTACCCCGGTGTCACGATTCCGTTCGAGGCGGCCGGCGCACGGCTCGCCTACGTGCCGGTCGATGGCGAAGGCCTGCAGGCGCGGCTCCTGCCGGCCCGGGCGCGGGTCGTGTACGTCACCCCCTGTCATCAGTTTCCGACCGGCATCATCATGCCGCTCGAGCGGCGGCTCGCGCTGCTCGCGTGGGCGGCCCGCGCCGGCAGTTGGGTGATCGAGGACGACTACGTCAGCGAGTTTCGGTACGAGGGGCACGCGCTCGAGGCGCTGCAGTCCCTGGACCGCGACGGTCGCGTGATCTACGTCGGCACGTTCTCGAAGACCCTCTTCCCCGCCCTGCGCGTCGGCTACCTCGTGCTACCCAGGTATCTCGTGCCGTCGTTCGTCGCCGCGAAGTGGGCAAGCGACCGCTTCTCGGCCATGCTCGCCCAGGAAGCGCTCGCGGACTTCATCAGATCAGGCCAGTTCGAGCGCTATCTGCGGCGCGCGGGCAACCGCAATGCCGCGAAGCGCCGCGCGCTGATCGGCGCGCTCCGGCAGCACTTCAGTGACCGCGTCGAGATCGCCGGCGAGAACACCGGGGTGCATCTCGTGGTCTGGCTTAACGACGTGCGGCCTCGCGACCTCGCCGCCGTGATCGCGCGCGCCCGGGCGGCCGGCGTTGGCCTCTATTCGGTCGCGCCCTTCTATACGAGCGCGCCGCCGCGCGCTGGCCTGCTGTTCGGCTACGCCTCGCTGACGGAGGCCGAGATTCGCGCGGGGATCCGCCGGTTGGCGGAGGTCATGTAGCGAGGCTCAGCGGCCCACGAGCTCGGCTTTGGGCCCCAGCCGTGACGCGACGCTTCGCGGCAGCAGCACGGTCATCCGGCCGTCGCTTCGCATCCGGCCCGCGATCGAGCCCGCCTCCGGGCTGTAGCCCCAGTACACGTCGCCGCGCACGGGCCCGCGAATCGCTCCGCCGGTGTCCTGCGTCACGAGGAGCCTCTGGAAGGGCCGATCCGGCTTCGCCGTGTCCGGATCGGGAGCGGTCGTGTCGAGCCACACCGGGATACCCAGCGCGTGCACCGTGAGATCGACCGCGAGGCTCGCTTCGGGAGTCAGCGGCACGCCCTGGGCCCCCGCCGCGCCCAGGGAAGCATCGCCGATCGGCTGCTCTTCGAAGAAGACGTAGGACGCGTTGGTATTCATGAGCTGCTGGGCTTCGGCGGGATGCTCGAGCATCCAGGCGCGGATCGACTGCATCGAGACCGCTTCGCGCTTCAGCTCGCCGCGCTGGATCAGGACGGCCCCGATGGCGGTATAAGGCCGGCCGTTCTGTGCCGCGTAGGCGGCCCGGACGACGGTCCCGTCGTCCAGCACGACACGGCCTGACCCCTGGATTTGCAGAAAGAACGCGTCGATCGCGTCGTCGACGAAGAGGATCGGCACGGCCGTGGCCAGCCCGCTGTCGATCTCCGCCCGAGGCGGGTACGGAACCAGCCGGCCGTCGGTCACCTTCCCGACGATCCGCTGCCCCTTGAGATTCTCTCGGAAGAGTCCCAGGTCGACGTTCACGAGATCGTAGGGCACGCCATAGAGCGGTGTTTGGTAGGCGCCGTGGCGCGTGCGGCTGCCCCTGAGCTGGGGCTCGTAGTAGCCCGTGAAGAGGCCTGCGCCCGAGTCTTGGCCGACGCGGTACGGCACGAACTCGAGCTCGAAGAAGCGGCGCGCCGGCTCGGTGCTGTCGCTCGGTACGAGCGAGGCCGCGCCGCAGACCTGGCGCCACTCCACCGCCGTGCCTGCGTAGCTCAGGCCTCCGAGCGGGGCCTCGTCGGGCTTGGCGGCGAGCACGGCGCACGAGCGCAAGAACGCTTGCAAGGCGCCGCGCAGATCGCCCTGCGCCCAGCCGTCGAGCTCGGCGAATGGCACGGTGTCGAGCCGGAGCAAGAGCGGCGGAGCCGGCGGTAACGGCGGCGGACCCGGCGCGGGCGCAGGCGTCGGCGCCGCAGGCGGCGTCGGCCGCAGAATTCCGCAGCCGGCGAGCACGAGCCCGGTGAAAGCGGCGATCAGCGCACTCGATCCGAAAAGAACGAGGCGCCGGCTCAGTCTTCGCTGAGCCACACGTCCTGAAGCTTCTGGTTCGAGTAATGATTCGGCGGCGCCACGTAGTTCTTCACCTTCGCCCAATGCACCACCGTTCGCGCCCACCAGATGCCCGGGATGTAGTACATGTTGCCGAGCACGATCTTCTCGATCTCGCCGATGAGCTTCTTGCGCTCCGCGGGGTCCAGAGCCCTCGACTGGCGCGTGAACAGATCGTCGAGCCTTGGATCGGAGAATCGTCCCCAGTTGTTGGCGTCGCCCGTGGTGTACCGCTCGAGGAACTGATCGGGATCGTCCATGAAGTTGAAGGACGGATTGACGATCAGCTCGAAGTTATGGGTGTCGCGGCCGTCGGCGAACCAGGCCGCCGACTCGAGCGGCCGGTGCTCGGCCTCGACGCCGATCTTGCGCCACTCCTGGACCACGAACGTGCCGAAGTCGACGTACGGCACCCGGACGTTGCGGTTCTTCAACACCACCTTGAGTCCGTTGGGGTACCCGGCCTCGGCCAGGAGCCGCTTGGCCTCGGCGCGATTCTTCTCCATATCCTTCCCGAAACCCGTAAATTTCTGCAGCTCGGCGTCTGATATCGCGAAGGGCGTCCCGGGGCGCATCAGCCCGCCGACGTCCTTGAGGCTCGCGATCGGGTATAGCACGCGACTGGCGGTGTAGCGATCGATCCCGAGCGAGAGCGCCTTGCGCACGCGCTCGTCGGTGAAGGGCTTGATCGTCTGGTTGACCGAGATACCGAAGATGCCGGTGGCCGGCGTGTCCTGCACGACCACCTTGTCGCCGAGCTGCTTGCGAATCGCATCCACCTCGGCCAGCGGCAGGGTGCGGAACTCGATGTACGCGCGCCCGGAGCGAATGGCCGCCGCGCGCGCCGATGTCTCCGTGCTGACGAAGAACTTGTAGCCGTCGAGGTACGGCCGGTCCTTGATGAAGTAGTCGGGATTCCGCTCACCCTCGAACGTGGCCCCGGGCGTGCGCGTCTTGAACTTGAACGGCCCCGATCCGATGATATGGGTCTTGAAGTAGTTCGGGTCGGTCTCGAGGTACTTCTTCGGATAGACCACGTTCCAGGGTGAGGCCAGGTTGTCCAGGAGCGACGCCGACGGGTGCTTGAGCTTGAACACGATGCTGGCCGCGTCGGGCGTCTCGATGCTGGCAACCGCCGCGTACGTGTTCCGGCGAATGCTCCGAACGCCTGCCGGCGGAAACACGATCTTCTCGTAAGTGGCCTTGACGTCCGCCGACGTCAGCGGCGAGCCGTCGTGAAACTTGATCCCCTGCCGGAGCTTGAACGTGTACGTGAGTCCGTCCGGCGCGATCTTCCAGTCAGTGGCCAGGTCGCCGATGATCTTGGGGTAGCTGTAGGGATCGATCTGAAGCAGGGTGCTGTAGCAGGGCGCCACCAGATGCAGCGTCGCGAACGTCTCCTCCTGGTGCGGATCGAGGCTCGGCGCGTCGGCGGCGATCGCTCCCAGCAGTATCCCGCCGCGTCGTGGCGTGTCCGCAGCGCCGGCGGGAGAAGTCGGGGTGAGGAGAAGTGCGATCGCGACCGCAGCCGCGAAGACGACAAGAGTGCGATGACTCTTCATGATCTCAATCCTCGCTGAGCCGGACGGCGTGGGGCGTCCGGCGGACATGGTCGGGCGGGGGTCACGATCACGCCTCCGGCCGGCGAAGTCAAGCGCCGCGCGCCCTGACCGACTCGCGTCGAGTCTTTCCGGACGAGTCGTTCCATCGCTGCGGCGAGCAGCAGCGCGTCAGGCTGACGCGATCGCACCAGCTCACGATGCCATCGTGGCGGCCATCCTTCGTTCCCGGATGAGAGGGCGCGCCAGATCGAGAGATCGGACCCCGTGCACTTGGTATTCGCATTGCTACTTCTTGGACGAAGAGGCGCGCGCAACTTGCCTCCGGAAAAGAGTTATCTGGAAACATGGGCTGCTCGCTGGTCGCTCCCGCGCTGATTCTTCTCCTCGCCGCCGCGCTGGTGGTGGCGGGAAGACTTCCAGACTCGCTGGCCATTGCTTCAGAGGCGGTACCGTTGGTCGTCTTCGGCGGGGGCGTCCTCTTCGGTCTGCTGACCCGGCGCTATCGGCTCGTTCTGGGCGTTGTCGTCCTCGCACTCACCGACGCCGCCCTCGTCAACTTCGGCGGCCGTGAGGTCACCGTCGCCGTGGCCGTGCTGCTGCCGTTGAATCTCGCCGTCATCGCATGGCTCGGCCGCGAAATTCCCCTCGCCGGACGCGGCGCCGCGCTCTTCGGCTTTGCGTTTTTGCAGGCGGGATTGGTGGCGCTGCTTCATCAGCCCGCGCTGGCGTCGCTCGCCGCGTCGCTCGAGCAGCCGCTGGTCGAGGCCGATCTGAAGACGTGGACCGCGCTCTCCCAGATCGCCGTCGTCGTATTCGTGCTGGCGCTGGGCCTGGCACTGGTACGGTTTCTCGCGGGGGGCCGGCCGCCAATCGCGGTCGGAGCGGTCTGGGCGCTGGTCGCGTCGTTTCTCGCGCTCGACGAGCTTGGCTCAGGCGGTCCGGCGCGCATCCACTTCGCCGCCGCCGGGCTCATGCTCATCGTGGGCGCGTCGCGGGAGCGCCGGCGCGGCGCCCACGTCGACGACGTGACCGGCCTGCCGGCGCGCCTCGAGCTCAACAAGGCGCTCCAGCAGCTGCGCGGGCGCTATACGCTCGCGCGGATCGAAATCGACGACTTCTCCGGTTTCCGGGAGACCCACGGCGCCGATGCGGCCCGCCGCATGCTGCGGCTCGTCGCCACGGCGCTCACGAAGGTGGGAGGACGCGGTCTGGCCTTCTATCTCGGAGACCAGACGTTCGCGGTGGTGTTCCGGCGCATGGCGCAGCCGGCGGCCGCCCAGAATCTCGACGCGGTCCGGCGCGCTGTCGAAGCCTCGACCCTCGAGGTAGCGACACCCGAGCCCAAGCGCCCAGGGAAACCGGCGCGCCCCGCCTCCGCCAAGCAGGCTGTATCGGTGACGATCAGTGTCGGGGTCGCGGAGGCCGAGGGAAATGACGCCGATCCTCACAAGGTTCTGCGCGCCGCCGAGCACGCGCTGGACCGCGCCCAGCAGGCCGCCCCGCAGGCGATCCCCGCGTAACCGAACGCCTCACGGCGACGCCCGGGGGCGGCGCCTTCAGCTACCAGACGCGAAACGACCTCAGCCCGGCGGGCAAGTACGTCCGTGGCGCGAAGCGGATCAGCTGCAGGGTGATGTTGTCCGGACCTCCGCGCTCGTTCGCCAGCGAGATCAGCTCCTCGCAGGCCAGGCGCGGCTGCCGGTTCACGGCCAGCTTGCGGATCTCCTGGGGCGTCACCTGGCGCGTGAGACCGTCGGTGCTGAGGACCAGCGCGTCTCCACGACGGAGCCCCAGTGGTCCCTGCACCTCGACCTCGACGTCCGCGCTGACTCCCAAGGCCCGCGTGACGACGTGGGCGCTCGGGTGGTGCTCGGCCTCCGATGCCTTGATCACGCCGTCGCGCACCAGCTCGGCCACCAGCGAATGATCCTCGGTCAGCTGGCGAATCCGCCGGCCCCTGACGAGGAACGCTCGACTGTCGCCGACGTGGGCCAGGAACGCATCGTGACCGCGAATGACCAGTGCGGTGAGCGTCGTCCCCATCGGCTCGTCGCCCCCGGTAAGCTGGCTCTCGCGGTAGACGGCCGCGTTGGCGATCTCGACGGACACGCGGAGCGACTCGGGCAACGGCTCCAGGCGCTCGGGCGCGTAGTAGGCGCCGCGCAGCGTCTCGACCGCCACACGGCTGGCCACGTCACCGCGCGCCAGCCCGCCCATACCATCGGCCACGACGAAGAGACGCCCGCGAGAGGGAAGCAGTGCCGGATCGTCCGGCTCGAACGCGCCGAGGGAATCCTCGTTTCGCGCGCGGACCCGGCCGATGTCCGTGAGATTGGCAAACGTGACGGTCGCTGCCCGACCGGCCCCGCGCATCAGTCCCGCCGGAACCGCGCCTCGCTCGTCTCGACGGAGCGGATGAGCGTGCGGACTGGAGGCGGCGCCTGACGGGCGCACAGTGCCGTCGCGCCGTCCATCGCGGCCAGTCGGCGAACTTCCTCGCCGGCTCGCTCCGACCGACCCAGCGCGAAGTAAGCGAGCATCAGATGACACCGGGCGTCCGCGAGCGACCGCAGCCGCGCCGGCGTGGGGGATACACCTTCGAGCTCGACCAGGGCCCGACCGAACGCGGTCACCGCCTCGCGAAACTGAGCGGCCTGGTAGGCGGCCCTGGCCTTGGCAACCGCGGCCTCCGACGATGCGGGGTCGCTCTGGTGCCGGCCGTACTCGCCCAGAGCCTTGGCTTGCGCGCGCATCTCTCCGCTCCACTGGCTCTTCTTGAGGCCGTCATAGGCGTCGGCAAGTGCCTGGTGGACGTCGACGAGTTCCTCCACGCGAAGCCAATCGTCCTCGATCTGCTCGACGTCCCAGATGGCCTGGTGCAGCGAGCGCACGGCGCCGTCGTAGTCACCGGCCCGAATCTGGGTCCGCCCATGATCGAGATGCGCGCGCTGCTCGAGATCCGCGCCCGCCATCGTGTACTTCACCCACTTGACGCCGGGCAGATCTCGCGTGATTTCCTGCGTGGTGGCGCACCCGGCGCTCAGCACACCGGCGAGAACGAGAGGGGCCAGAGCGCGGGGTTTCACTGCTCGATGAACCTTCCGCTGTTGAAATCGTAGCTGAGCCGCAGCGGCGCATCGGGTGTGTGGCGAGCGCTGATCTTCAGCACGCGGTCGGGGCTCCGCTGTCCGTCCATCTCGAAGCGAACGCGATGGTCGCCGATCGCGACACGCACGCACGCCATGGGCGTATATCCGGCCGATCGGTCGTCGATGTAGACCTCGGCGAACGGCAGCGCGTTCACGCTGAGGCATCTCGACTCCTGCGGCGTCGCGGCGACGGGGCGAGCCGTCTGGGTCGACGCGACCGGAGAGATCGGTCGAGCGGCAGGTGCCGGCACCGACGCAGTGGCCGGGCGGGCCGTGGCGGGTGTCCCGGTCGTCGTTGCCGGACGCGCCGCCGGCCTCGGCTCACGCTTCTCGACCGGCGCCGGCATCGCGGTTCGCGGCGTCTCGCTCGATTCCTGGGGCACGGCGACGACCGGACTGGGCGCGGCCGGGGCCGTCGCGGCCGCCGCTCGCGGCGCCGGTCGAGCCGCCGGCTCCATCTCACGCTTGACGGCTGGCGCCGGCGACGAGGCTCCGGGAACGTCCGGCGTACCCCGAAGGGCCGCCAGCGTTACCGCGCCGAGCCCGACCAGAATCATCGCGCTGACGGCAAAGCGAACGGGTCGCGAGAGGACCCACGTGCGTCCCACGTCGCGCACCGCGTCGCGGACGTTGCGAACGCTCCACGCGCGCTGTTGGCCGGTCGCGGCGGCCCGCAAGGCACTGGCAAGGTCCGTTGCCGTCGCAAATCGCGACTCCGGCTCCTTGGCCAGCGCGCGGCGCAGAACGCGGTCGAGCGCCGGGGGAAGCTCGGCGCTGTGCTGGCGCACCGACGGCACGTCGATGTTGACGATGCGGTAGAGCACGGCGGCGAGGTCGGCGGCATTGAAGGGATTGACGCCGGTGATCGCCT
>Ga0307471_100002440_pt1 | contig 10702 bp, 9 predicted proteins | sample atmos_gasesAM3C__2_FD_204566 | JGI IMG/M metagenome (GOLD analysis project Ga0307471, IMG submission 204566) | Hardwood forest soil microbial communities from Morgan-Monroe State Forest, Indiana, United States - atmos_gasesAM3C_515 | ecosystem: Environmental > Terrestrial > Soil > Temperate... | reverse complement strand
AACGTCAGGGACAGCGCAGGTCGCCGGCTTCGACGTGCTCGAACAGCCCCTCGAGGTGAAAAAGCACATCGGGTACCTGCCGGAAAACCCGCCGCTCTATCCGGAGATGAACACCACTGAATATCTGACCTTCGTCGGCAATCTCAAAGGACTCTCCGGCGCCGAACTTCGCCAGCGCGTCGACTACGTTTCCGACCGTTGCGCCATCGCCGATGTGAAAGACAAGCTGCTCGGCAAGCTTTCAAAGGGTTATCGTCAGCGTGTCGGTCTGGCCCAGGCCATCATCCACAATCCTGATGTTCTGATCCTCGACGAGCCGACCGCGGGCCTCGACCCCAAGCAGATCAACGAGACTCGCGACCTGATCAAGAGCCTGGCCGGCGATCACACGATCGTGCTGAGCACCCACATCCTTCCCGAAGTCGAGCAGATCTGTCAGAAAGTCATCATCATCGCCAAGGGAAAGCTGGTGGCCACCGATTCCGTGGACGCGCTGCAGAGCCGCGCCCGAGGCGTCGAATCGCTACTGGTCGAGGTTGCCGCGCGAAACGGCAGCATCGACCCTGGTGCCGTCCAGCGCCGCCTGGAGCAGGTCAACGGCGTCACCCGAGTCTTGCCCAAAGATAATCGTCACGATCGCTGGACGTTCGAGCTCGATAGCCGCAAAGACACGCTCGTCCGAGGCGATATCGCCCGCACCATCGTCGAAGCGGGATGGAACCTCAACGAATTGCGCACATCCGCGGTCAGCCTCGAAGAAATCTTCCTCCAACTCACCGAAGATCACACGTCCGAGCCGGCGCAGCAGCCCGCGCCCTCAGCAGCGGGAGCCAACTGATGCGAAACACCTGGATCATTTGCCGAAAGGAGATGGGCAGCTACTTCGCTTCGCCGGTGGCGTATCTTCTCCTGACGATGTTTGCTTTCATCTTCGGCTGGTTCTTCTGGAACATTCTCGGCTACTTCGTTTCGATGGCTACCGCTTCGATGATGCGCGGTCAGATGATGCCGATGAACATCAACGAAGAAGTCATCCGGCCGCTGCTTTCCAATGTCGGCGTCATCGGACTTTTTTTTATCCCCCTGATTACCATGCGCTTGTTCGCCGAAGAAAAGCGAACCGGCACGATCGAACTGCTCGTCACTTCGCCGATTACGGACATGGAGATCATTCTTGGCAAGTGGCTGGCGGCACTGCTGCTTTACGGCTGCATGCTGCTGGTCACCGCGCTGAATTTCGCGTTCCTGTTTAAATTCGGCCATCCCGACTGGAAGCCGCTGGTCATCGGTTACCTTGGCCTCTATCTACAAGCGGGCGCGTTGCTCGCGGTCGGCACCTTCATCTCAACACTCACCAAAAATCAGATCATCGCCGGCGCCGTCACCTTTGCTGTCTGCCTGATGCTTTGGGTGCTGGAGTGGGTCAGCGGTGGCGGCTTTGAAGCCGCGAAGTGGGCGCAGGTCCTGTCCTACATGTCCGTCATCAACCACTACGAATCATTCGCGAAAGGCATGCTCAGCTCAAAGGATGCCATTTACTACGTCTCACTGATTTTCTTCGGTCTGTTCCTCACCGCGCGGTCGATGGAATCTTTGCGGTGGAGGTCCTAAATGAACGCCAAATTTCTTCAGGCCCGCCAAACCAAATACGCCGCATACGCCGCCACGTACATCCTGATCATTCTCGGCGTTCTCTCGACCATCAACGTGCTGGCCAACCGCTACAACAAGTCTTACGACACGACCTCGAACAAACGCTACAGCCTTTCCGAACAGACCGCGAAAGTCGTCAAGGGCCTGAAGCAGGACGCTAACATCACGTACTTCGCGCAATCCTCCCGCTTTCGCGAAGCCCGCGATCAGCTCGACCTTTACGCCAACCTTTCTCCGAAGGTTCACGTGAAGTACGTCGATCCCGACAAAGAGCCGAACGTGGCGCGGGAGGCCGGCGTCAAGAACTACGGCACGACTATTGTTCAGATCGGTGCGAACAAAAATGAAGCGGCGAGCCTCACCGAGGAAGGCATTACCGGCGCGTTCATTCGCGACTTGAAGAACACCGCCCGCGAAGTTTGTTTCGTAACCGGCAGCGGCGAGCATCAGATCGAGAACTCCGAACGCACCGGCTATTCGCGTTTCAAGGAGCTTCTCGGCAAAGAGGAATACACAACGAAATCGATCAGCCTGCTGCAGACCGCGGAAATTCCCGCCGACTGCACCGTATTGGTTGTCGCGGGTCCGAACGGTGACTACGTTCAGCCGCAAGTGGATGCCATCAAGAAGTACGTGGAAGGCGGAGGCCGGGCATTTTTTCTACTTGACCCGCCGTTGAAAATGGGCCGCTCTGAAATTGCGGACAACGCCGCCCTTGCGAGCTTGCTCTCGTCCTGGGGTGTCACTCCCGACAAAGACCTAATCCTTGATATGAATCCGGTCGGCCAGCTTGTTGGCGTCGGCCCTCAGGTTGCTTTGGTCTCATCTTACGATTCACACGCCATCGTCAACGACTTGAAGGGCACCGCGACCGGCTTCCCACTGTCGCGCTCGATCCAAGTCAAGAATGGCGACAAAACCTCGGTGAGCAAACTCTTCAGCTCCTCGGAAACGAGTCTCGCCACCGAAAAGCTCAATTCGCCTGCCATCGACCCCGGCGACCCGAAAAACAAGAAAGGCCCGCTGACACTGGCCGCCGCGGGCACGTACGCTACCGGCAAGGAAAATTCCCAGGGACGCTTTGTGGTGGTCGGCAGTTCGGATTGGCTGGCGAATTCCTTTATCAACTTTAACGGTAATCGCGACCTTGCCCTCAACGCCATGAACTGGCTCTCTTCGGACGAAGATCTGATCTCCATTCGCCCGAAAGAGCAGGACGATCGCCGCGTCACCATGACGCAGTCACAGCTCAACTACGTGCGCATCACCAGCCAATTCATATTTCCGTTCGCGGTCGTGTTAGCGGGGGTCGCCGTCTGGTGGCGCCGCAGATAGCGTGCGGGCGCAGCTGATGTCAGGACCACTTCGATGAAAACTACGGGAATGTTGATCGCCGCCGCCGTCCTGCTTGCGCTCACCGGCGTCCTCTATTGGTCCGATCACCGCAAGGCCTCCGACAGCTTGACGACCTCCGCTTCGTCGACAGGTGAGGCGCCGGCACCCAAAATTTTGACTCTGAAAGACGCCGATATCTCGAAGATCGACATCAAGAAAAAAAGCGCCGATTCCGTGGAAGTCACCAAAGACGCGGCTGGAAAATGGCAGATCACCGCGCCAAAGCCGCTGGCTGCCGACCAGGATGCGGTCACCAGCCTTGTTTCGAGCGCGGCCTCGCTCAATTCCGATCGCCTTATCGACGAAAAAGGCGCCGACCTCAAGCCATATGGTCTCGCGGAGCCGTCGATCGAAGTCGACATCACGACGAAGGACAAAGACCAGAAGCTGCTGCTCGGCGACGATACGCCTACCGGCAGCGCTACGTTCGCGATGCTTGCCGGCGATCCGCGCGTTTTCACGATCGCCAGTTACACAAAGTCGAGCTTTGACAAGTCTGCGAACGATCTGCGCGACAAGCGGCTGCTGACCGTCGATTTCGACAAGGTCAGCCAGATCGAGCTCGTCGCGAAAAAGCAGGACATCACCTTCGCGCGAGAGAAAGACACCTGGCAGATTCTGAAGCCGAAGCCGTTGCGCGCCGATAATTCTTCGGTCGAAGATCTTTCGCGCAAATTAAGGGATGCGAAGATGGACGTGTCCTCGTCGGCGCCGGATGAGAAAAAAGCGGCGGCTGCGTTCGCCAGTGGCACGCCGGTGGCTACGGCGAAGCTCACCGGCACTTCGGGAACGCAGGAGATTCAGGTTCGCAAGAACAAGGACGAGTACTACGCGAAGTCGACGGCCGTTGCCGGCATTTACAAAGTGCCGGGCGATCTGGGTACGGGTCTCGATAAGGCGCTCGACGATTTTCGCAACAAGAAGCTGTTCGACTTTGGCTACACGGACGTCGGCAAAGTGGAAATGCGCGACGGTGCGAAGGCCTACTTCGTGACCAAGGGCGGCCAGGATTGGTGGATCGACGGCAAGAAAATGGATCCGGTCAGCGTGGAAACACTGGTGGATAAGATTCGCGAGCTCTCGGCCAAGAAATTTGTCGACTCGGGGTTCACGACGCCGGCCGTCGATCTGACGGTGACGTCCGGTGAAGGCAAGCGCGTCGAGAAAGTGCAGATCGCAAAATCCGGCGACAACTACATCGCAAAGCGCGAAAACGAGCCGAGTCTCTACCAGCTCGACGCGACGGTTGTCACCGAACTGCAAAAAGCGGCGGCCGACATCAAGCCGCTGCCCGAAGCCAAGCCAGCTGCCACACCGCCGACCAAAAAATAGCGCCGGGAGCGGCTTTATCGATGCCCCAGGCCTGACTTTGCAAGAATCCAGCAAGTCTGTTGTACGATACCCGTCCGTCTTTTCAACCCGCCCGAGAGGAATCGTCCCGCTCGACATGCTCGCCAAAGGCTATTTCCGCATCCTGAACTTTTTTGATATCGGCGAAGCGTTTGACCTCGAGAATCTTCGCGCGCTGCTTGGCCCTGGATGTGTAGCGCATCCGCCCGCGTTCATCCAGTGGGCGCCCGAATATGCACAAGCGCAGAATGTGCCTTTGCAGGAGAAACTCGATCCGGTAACGCTGCCGGCCGGAGAAACGCTCGACGTCAACATCAAGTATTACTGGTTCGGTGTTGCATCGGTCGAATTCACGATTGCGTTCGAATGTCAGTTCGAAACTTTCAATTGCGAATCGTCGCGCTGGATGAATGCTCCCGAAGTGGAATCCGCTGCCGAAGAGCTCTTGCGCAATCGCCTGAAGCAGATTGCACCGGCCGTGATTCGCGCAGCCTCTAAGTGGCTGGACGAGGACTATCTGGTCATCGACCTGCAGTCCGCTCAACATCCCGACGGCCGAGCGGCGAGCGCTTCCGAGCTGCTGCAGACTTACGGCGATCAGATCGCGGAACTCGTGCGCGGTGAAACGTCGGCACTGGCGCAAGCCGAAAGGGAAGAAGTGCTGCGCTCCGCTCTTTCGTACTATCCGAGCGATCTGGCCGTGGTTGGATGGGGCGCGGCGCTCGTGTACGACAAGCCGGACGCGACTTCCGCGGTCATCGACTTGCTCGAGTACGCGAATACGCAGCTGCTCGAGTTTCGCTATTACGACGAACTGCTCACATCTCTGCTTTCGAATGTGTATAGCTCGCTTGAGGGACACGAAAGTTTCTCGTCGCGATGGCGCTTGTCGCGTCGGGCCGGCCGGCTGAATCGCTTGCGGCTCGATATCATGGATCTTGCCGAGCGTACCGAATACGCCGTGAAATTCATTAGCGATACGTTTTATGCGCGTGTCTATCGCGTGAGCTCCGCGAGAATCGGCGTTAGTGACTATCAGACCTTGGTTGATGAAAAATTGAAGACCGCCGGCGAGCTGTACGAATTCATGGTCGCGGAATTCAACGAGCGGCGCATGTTCGCCGTGGAAATCGTTGTGGCGATACTGGTGTTGCTAGACGTAATTCTGTTGTTGCGCGGCAATCACTGAGAGGGAGAGTTGCGGAAAGGCAATTACGCGAGTCGCATGATTGTCATCGTGATGGGGGTAACCGGATCGGGGAAGACGACCGTTGGCGAATTGCTCGCGCGGCGTCTCGGGTGGCAGTTCTTGGATGCCGATGATTTTCACTCCGCGGCGAACAAGGCCAAGATGCACGCCGGCACGCCGCTGACAGACGCTGATCGCATTCCGTGGCTTTCGGCCATTCACGCCAGGCTGGTGGAAATCGATACTTCGAAGGGAAAGGCCGTGCTGGGGTGCTCGGCGCTCAAGCGAAGCTACCGCGATTTGCTGATGGCAGGAATCGAATCCCGGCTGGTCTATCTGAAGGGCTCGTATGATTTCATCGCCGAGCGGTTGCAGGCGCGCAAAGGCCACTTCGCCGACAAACACATTTTGGCCGGCCAATTTCGCGACCTCGAAGAGCCGACCAAAGAGAAGGCCATCGTTGTGGACATCGCACCGCCCGCCGAGAAGATCGTCGAGGAGATCGCGCGACAGTTGAACGTCGCGAAAAACGAATGAACCCGGGACCATCCGAACGGGTTCTCGATTCCTTCAAACGGCAGGTTTTCTCTGTTGCGTGCCACCGGGCGGTTCGTTTGCCGGTTCCTTTGGATGCTCCACGGCTCCAAATTTCGCCGCCAGCCATTGCCGGACTTCGGCCGGATCGTAGTGGAACGGTCCCATTCCGCCGCGATAGGCAACGCGCCCGGTTTCATCGAGGATGTACAAGCGCTCCGGCCACGCCGCATAGGCAGCGTTCGCGCGATTGTTCATGTCATCGATTCCAAAGGGCAGTGGAAACTGGAAGCGTTTCACAAAGTCGTTTGCAATGGCGACGCGCTGCTCGAGATTCTTCGGCTGCGCGTAGCAAACATCATCCTTAACGTTCGATTTCATCTGCCATTCGTCGGTGGGATGCGCTTCGCGCACATACACGGTCAGAAAGTCCGCGTGATCTTTGTAATCCTTATAAATCTGAACGATGTCGCCAACCTGGCGACGAAAGGGCGGTCAAGTAAAGCTCCCGAAGATGAGCACCAGCGGGCGCCGGTTCAAATGCTCGCGGATGTGAAAGGTCTGCGTGCCATCCAGTGCGAGCAGCCGCGGGTCCGGGGCTTCATCACCCACCTTCAAATTGGCGCGGTGCATGTGCGGCAAGGCGTAACGCACCATGCCGTAAACGTCTTTCGGGCTTCCCGCCATCACCGACAGCGCGATGAATCCCAGGAGTAGCAAAGCGCCAAAGCCAACCGCAACCCAGATCCACATTTTTCGTCTCATCGACCGCCCTTCGCTGGCGTTGGAATTTGTGGGCAACGTATCACCAGTAGGGGACACCGGACATAGTATCTATACACTATTGGCAGCGGCGCCGGGTCGCGGCCTGTAAATGCATCACGCGGACTCAGCTCCGGTTCCGTAACGGCGGCGCCAGTCCTCCACGGCCGCCGCGCGAACCGGCCACTGAAAACATAGGTTGTAGCCGTCCGGATCGCTCACCTACAACTGCTTCATCCCGTACTACGCGACCTCGGGCGGCTTTACGGAAATATTTCGTTCGCGCAGGTGTCGATAGGCGGCATCCACGTCGGAGCACCCGAAATAAATCGCAGTATCACGGTGCGCCGCGACCCGCGCCGGATCGGGTTCAGCAGGCCGCTCCCCATGGTCATAGGCGGTGTTCAACATCAACTCCAGCCATTAAGCGACAGCAGGGCCCATCCAAAGTTGGGTCCCGGCGTCGACGTGCTCACTATCGAAAATCCCAGCACATGGCGATAAAACGAGATCGATGTCGGCATATCGAAAACCTCGAACATCGGCGCCATGCCGCGAACATCGAGAGCCATGGCGGTCCTCCGAGGTGATTTACCGCGACGCTAGTTTCGCGATGAACGTGTCTTTTTCTTGCTGGTACCGCGCCAAAGCGCGCTCGATTACCGTGACTGCCGCATACGCAGGCCGGATGTCTTCCACTTCCACCTTCTTGCCTTCGAGTTGTTTGTAGTCCGAGAAAAATCGCTTGAGCACCAGCAGACGGTGTGGCGGCAGGTCGCGCGCTTCGACATAGTCGCTGAACTCCGGATCGTTGGTCGCGACGGCGATCACTTTGTCGTCGCTCGCGCCGGAATCGATCATGGTCATCAGTCCGATCGCCCGCGCTTTGATCAAGGCGAGCGGCTGCACGGCCTCCTGGCACAGCACTAGTACGTCTAGAGGATCGTTGTCCTCCGCGTACGTTTGCGGAATGAACCCATAGTTAGCCGGATAGAACACCGCCGAGTGGATGATTCGGTCCACCTTCAGCAAACCGCTGGGCTTATCCAGCTCGTACTTCACATTTGAGCCCAATGGAATCTCGATCACTGCTTGAAAATCCCGCGGAAGCTCACTGCCGGGTGACACGTCGTGCCATGCGTGCAACATGGGTTCCTCACCTCGAGAGTAGTCCTCCATTATCGCGTGAACCAAACAAGACGCAAAGCCCCACAAGTTCGTCCAATTTTCGCGGGCAAGATCTTCAGACCAGGAGAGTGAACGCCACAAGGGTCGCAAAAGACACCGAAAAAAATCTGTCCGCTGCGCTGGATATTGAAGTCGCACCAACGGTACACTCTCCTCACGGTCGATCAATCTGACTGAGGGAACAAGAGCTCCGGCGCAGGCGTGGTGGCTAACCGCCGAGCTGTCGTTTCACCAAATGGCTGCGCTTCACATGACGCTGCCAGGGGGTCAGCCATGTCAGAAGGCAATCGCGAAGCTGCCAACAGCTGGATTCCCGATCTCACAAGAGACATTCGCTACGCCGGTCGCGTGCTCCGTAAAAGTCCCGGCTTCGCTATCATCGCCATCCTGACCCTCGCGCTCGGCATCGGCGCCAACACGGCCATTTTCTCGGTCGTTGACGCCACCCTGCTCAAGCCACTGCCCTTCAAAAATCCCGAGAAGATCGTCGCGCTCTGGCAGACCGAAACGGCTCCCGGATCTTATCCGCTGACTGGCGAAGACTATCTCGACTGGAAATCGCAGAATCACACGTTCCTCGCGATGTCGCTCTACTCCTGGCCATCGAGCGCCAACCTAAATACCGGTACGTCGCCCGAAGCAGCCACCGTCGTGCGGACCGAGGCCGATTTTTTCTCCTTGCTCGGCGTCAACGCACAGATCGGCCGAACCTTCGCTACAGGCGAAGATCAGAACGGTGGCGCCAAAGTTGCCATCCTCAGTAACACTTTCTGGAAGTCGCGTTTCGCCGGATCGCCAGATGTTCTCGGACACCGCGTAACGTTGAACGGTGAGTCCTACACCATGATCGGGGTGATGCCCGCATGGTACAGAACGCCGGGCGACGCGGAAGTTTGGGTCCCACTCGACATGGACAAGAAACACCTGGGCAGTCGTGGCACGCATCAATGGAAGGCCATCGGGCGAATCAAGCCGGACGTCACGTTGGCCCAGGCCCGCGCCGACCTCCGCACTCTATCTGAGGGCTACGAAAAGCAATATCCCGAGCACAATCGCAACGTAACTGCGATCGTCAACCCTATGCGGGAAGACCTGATCGGAGATTTCTCCACCCAGATTCTCGTGCTGTTTGGCGCCGTCGGCCTGGTACTTCTGATTGCGTGCGCCAACGTCGCGAATCTTCTCCTCGCCCGCTCAACCAGCCGCATGAGAGAGATCGGCGTGCGAAGTGCTCTCGGCGCGGGCCGGGGCCGCCTGGTTCGCCAGCTTCTCACCGAAAGCGTGCTGCTTGCCTTAGCCGGTGGCGTTCTCGGTATCGCCATCGCTGTCGGAAGCGTCGCCGCCCTGCGCGCACATATCACCGAGACGGTCCCGAATCCCAACCCTATCGCTGTCGACTGGGGCCCACTCTTCTTCACGTTCATGATCTGCATCCTCGTCGGCGTCCTGTTCGGACTCGCTCCCGCGGTTCAATCGTCCTCGGTAAATTTCGGCCAAGCGCTTAAGTCGAAAGGCATGGCTGGGGCCAGTACAACGCGCGGCGGGCACTGGCTACGCGATTTTCTGGTCGCTAGCGAAATTGCCTTGTCGCTGGCGCTCTTGGCCGGAGCCGGGCTGCTCCTTCGTACGTTCACGCATCTTCGCTCCACGGACATTGGCGTACGCGGCGATCAGGTTCTTACCGCCACCGTGCGGCTGACCGAAAAGCAGTACACTAATCTCGATCAAGGTGTTTTGTTCTACGATCGCCTGATCGATCGCCTGCAAACGTCGCCTGGCGTGAAATCCGCCGCCATCACCACCAAGCTGCCGCTGCAGGGCGGCACCAACGGATACATCAAGATTCCAGGTATGCAGACGGACAGCGAATCCGGCCCGCTCGTCGAATTTTCCTCCATCAGCGATGGATATTTCCGAACCATGGGAATTCCGTTGCTTCAGGGTCGGGAATTCAATCGCGAAGATTTCGATGTCATGTCCAAATTGATTCGCGAAGCCGTGGACGCGAAAACCGACGCCGACGCCAAAGCCATCGCCAAAAAGTATGTGCTCTCGGCGGTCATCAATCAGACCATGGCGAAAACCTTTTGGCCGCAGGAGAATCCGGAAGGCAAAATTTTCGAGAACTGGGTGCAGTTCCGAGTGGTTGGCGTTGTCGGCGACGTGAAGCAAATGCGTTTGCGCGAACGTGTCATGCCGGAGGCTTACAACACGCTGCCTTGGGACCTTGGCGTGCCGTCTCGGCCATTTTCCATCGCCGTGCTCAGTTCAGGTGCACCGCCACAGGTCCTGGCGAGCACTGTCAGCGAAGCCGTGCAGACGCTCGATCCCAACCTCGCCCTGTTCCGCGTCCGCACCATGCCGCAGATTGTCGCCGAGTCCATGCAGGACACCAGCTACGAGGCGGGCTTGCTGGGCGCGATGGCGATCCTGGCCTTGGTCCTTGCGTCGGTCGGAACCTACGGTGTGATGTCCTACGTCGTGGGCCAGCGCACCAACGAAATCGGCATCCGCATGGCGCTCGGCGCTCGCCCGATCGAGATTATGCGCATGGTCGCCCGCGAGATGTTTTCCGTCGTGGGCATCGGGATCGCCATCGGCTTAGTCGCTGCGCTGGCTGGCGCAAAGGTC
>Ga0307471_100002439_pt1 | contig 10703 bp, 9 predicted proteins | sample atmos_gasesAM3C__2_FD_204566 | JGI IMG/M metagenome (GOLD analysis project Ga0307471, IMG submission 204566) | Hardwood forest soil microbial communities from Morgan-Monroe State Forest, Indiana, United States - atmos_gasesAM3C_515 | ecosystem: Environmental > Terrestrial > Soil > Temperate... | reverse complement strand
CACGGCGTAAATCTGCAAGTCAACGAAGTCAATGACGTTCCCAAGATGTTTTCCGGCATGTTCAATGGCGAATACGACGTTTCCGAGATGTCGCTCGCCGAGATGGTCTATTACCTGACGCGAGATCAGTGTGACTTTACCGCCATTCCAGTATTTCCCTCCAGGCTGTTTCGACACAGCTTCATGCTCTGCAATGAGTCCGCCGCCATTCGCGGTCCCCATGATTTAACCGGCAAAAAGATCGGTGGGCTGCGGTGGGTGCAGACCGCTTTTATCTGGCTAAGGGGTATGTTGGCGGAGGAATATAATCTGAATCCCAAAGTTACGCGGTGGTATGTCTCAGCGCTTCATCACTGGCATGAAAACGGATTAGAGGAAAATATTACCCCGCCCGATGGCTCAGTGATTGAAAGCCTCACTGGAGAAGGAAGCGACGAGTACGAGATGAGTTGCCGCGCTCTCGTGGAAGGAAAAATAGACCTGCTCATGACTAGTGAGAATCGAAAATATGATCAGCTCGCCGCCGATCCGAGAGTGCGGCCATTATTTCCCAACTCGCGGGAGGCGGAAGCCGCTTACTTTCGCAAATCTGGAATCATCCCGATCATGCATGTTTTGGTATTGCGTCGCTCTATAGTCGAACGGTATCCAGAGCTGCCGCAGAAACTCTTTGAGCTCTTCTGCCAAGCGAAGAAGCTGGGCCGAGAGTGGATCAGATCTATTCCAAGTCTCACTATGGCCTGGAAGAATCAGTATCTTGAGGAAGAGGTCAAAGTTTTCGATGGGCGCGACCCATGGGCCTATGGGCTGAAGGAGAATTTCGAAACTTTAACCAAGTTTCTTTCTTATTGTGACGCGCAAGGGATTAGCGCGAGACAGATCAGCCCCTATGATCTCTTTGTTCCCAGCACATGGGAACTTTCGGAATAGGGGGATTATCGGCCCGAAAGGGCCGGCGCGAGAGGCGCGAAAAATTGCCAGAGAAAGGATGTCGATGTTGGGTTGTGACCTCACGGGTGTACCTCAATATTCCAAACGAGGCAGGAGATGTTTATCAATCAACGGGATCTGGTTCGAATCTTTAGTCTAGCTTGTCTTTTTTACCTGCAAACCATCGCTCCGGTGTTATCTGCCGAACGCGTGGTTATGGCGAGTCTCAGTCCGGGTCTGTTCGAATTTCCGGTCGTGGTCGCGACGCTCCGGGGATACTTCAGAGATGAGGGTCTTGAGGTTGTTAAGGTTCAAATGCAGCCCCAGGTGGCCGTCATGGCGCTGGTGGCGGGCGATGTCGATTATTCCATGTCCTGGGGGTCGTCCCTGCGCGCAGCTCTTACGGGAGTCCCGCTTCGAGTAGTGGCGGGGATCGCGGCCAGACCGCTGCACGTGCTGATGGCGCGACCGGAGATTCAATCCGGAAAGGATCTTAAAGACAAAAGGATCGGAGTCGACTCTTTTGCCGGAACCATGGAATACCTCGCTCGTGTGGCGGCCAAACACTATGGGTTGGACCCGGATCGAGACATCAAGATTCTCATCACGGGTTCAAGCCCCAATAGGGTGGCCGCTTTAAAGGCAGGATTGATTGACGCTACACCCATCGATATTGCTTTTGCCGTGAAGGCAGAGGACGAGGGATTGAAGCGGATCGTTAATCTAGCCGATGTCGTCGACCTTCCCATCTCCGGTGTTGCTGTATTGGAGAAAAAGCTCGCCGCCGATCGCGGCCAGGTGAAAAAGGTTCTTCGCGCCCTGCTAAAAGGAACACGGTTTATGAAAGAGAACCGTCAAGAGACGGTCAAGATGATGGCAGACTTTCTCGGAGTGAAGCCTGCACAAGCCGCCAGAGCCTATGATGTATCTATTCGGTCGTTTACCGACGACGGCATGATTTCCGACAAAGGGCTTAGTCTCAATGTGGAATTGACGAAGGAGAGGCTTAGGATCACAAAGGATATTCCTCTCACTCAGGTGGTCGATTGGAGCTTGATGAAGGAATTGAAAAATGACACGGGGAAGCTTTAACGCCGGTGAAGCTTATCCGGAACAAGAATGTGTCAACTGGAGGTAAGAATGCAAACCCAACCGGGCTATAAAGAAGTAACCTATGGGGAAAAAACTTCCTTCGATCAATTTCTCGACGCCGAAGGAATTCCTGTAACTCACGATTTTATTGTCGGGGACGTGCGCAAGCTCGAAGTTGCTCCGTGGCATAGGCGAGGTGGCTACGGCCATTATGTCATCTTGGGCCACCCTAAAGATCCGCCCAGTTCGGCAGCTTACATCTGTGAGATCCCGCCGGGAGAAAGTCTCAAACCACAAAAACAAATGTTCGAAGAGATGATTTTCGTTTTAAAGGGACGTGGCGCGACGAGCGTGTGGCCCGATGGCGGGAAAAAGCAGACTTTCGAATGGCAAGAGCGTTCGTTTTTTTCGATCCCGCTTAACGCCTGGCATCAGCATTTCAACGGCCAGGGTGGAGAAACGGTGCGTTTCATCGGCTATACCAATGCGCCGATGGTGTTCAACCTGTACCACAATTATGATTTTGTTTTTAACAACAGTTATCAGTTTTCTGATCGCTACCACGGCGAGGAGGACTATTTCAGCGGCAAGGGAGTCGCCGTTCCTGAAAAGCGGGTGTGGGACACGAGTTTCATTGCCGACATTGAGAAGCTCCAATTTCACGACTGGACGCGAAAAGGTCCTGGCGCCACCAACGTCGAGTTGGAATTCTGCGACAATATCATCTCCGCGCACATCACCCGCTCTCCGGTAGGAGCTTACAAGAAAGCCCACCGGCATCTTCAGGGCGCCGATATTCTGGTTCTGGAAGGGAAGGGCTATTCGCTCATGTGGCTGGAAGGCACGAAGATGGAGCGATATGACTGGGGAACCGGATATATGTTTTCTCCGCCGCACATGTGGTTTCATCAACACTTCAACACGGCTAAAGAGCCGCTCAAGATGCTCGCCTTCAAACCGTTTGGCCAGAAGTTTCGAGTCGGCGACTATGAAAAATTGTTTGTCAGCACGGCCGCGGGCGGTCACCTGATCGAGTTCGAAGAAGAAAACCCCGAGGTGCGCCGAATATTCGAAGAGGAGATCAAGAAGGACGGTATTTCGCTCAATATGCCGCCGGTCCAATACCGGCGCTGATTTCGACTACGAGACTGTGTCGTAATTCGAAATACACCAACTTTGTCATTCCGAGCGGAGCGAGGAATCTTGCATTTTCAGGCTACATACAAAGACAAGATTTCTCGGCTTCGCCTCGAAATGACAATTGCGACGCAGTCTCCACAACAGGAGGAACTATGGCAAAGGACGGAGAAGAAGTTCAAGCGGCTTTGGACCTGCGAGTTTTCATGGATCGTGTGGAGCAGGTCGGCGAGCTCAAGCACATGCGTGGGGCCGACTGGAACCTGGAGATCGGTGGGTTGACCGAAATTCTGGCGGATTCCCATCCCGCGCCGGCCATCCTGTTTGACGAGATCAAGGGTTATCCCAAAGGCTTTAGGATACTGACCAATGTTCTCCAATCCCAACGCAGAGAAGCTCTGGTTTTGGGACTGCCGCCAGAGACCAAGGGACTTGAATTATTGAAAATCGTTAAAGGCAGACTATCGAATCTAAAACCCATCCCACCAACCGACGTCGGAGAGGGACCGATTCTTGAAAACATAGTCAGCGACGAAAAGGTAAATATTTTTAATTTTCCGGTTCCGCTTTGGCACGAAATGGATGGCGGCCGCTTTATCGGCACGTTCGACGCCGTCATCACTAAAGATCCGGATTCTGGCTATGTCAATTTAGGGACCTACAGAGTTCAGGTTCACGATGAGAAAACCGTGGGTCTGTTCATGATCCCGGGAAAGCACGGTCATCTGATCGCGCAAAAATATTGGTCGAAGGGCCAGGAATGTCCGTTTGTTATAGCTTGTGGGATCCCAGCTTCTTTACTCATGGGCGCCGGAGTCGGCATTCCCTGGGGAGTGAGCGAGTATGACTTTCTGGGAGGACTTCTGGGAACTCCGATTCCGGTTTTGAAGGGAAAGAATACCGGGATACCAATGCCGGCCTTTGCAGAGATTGTTCTTGAAGGATACTCGCCGCCTCCTGAGGTCGAATCGCGCACGGAGGGACCGTTTGGAGAATGGCCCGGCTATTATGCCTCCGGGTCGAGGGACGCGCCCGTCGTCAAAATCAAAACGATCTATCATCGCAACGATCCGGTTATTACAGGCGCTCCACCCTTGAAGACATACTTGAACCACGAAGCGCATAAGCATATTCGCGCAGCGAACATCTGGTCTTCGATGGAGCGAGCCGGCATTCCCGAAGTCCAAGGAGTGTGGTTTCCGCATCAGGGACGCTTTCTCGTCGCCGTTTCCATTCGCCAGAAATATCCGGGACACGCGCGGCAAGCCGGTTACGGCGTGCTTGCGACCAGGGACGGCGGAAGAGACGTCACGATGGTCGTAGTCGTCGATGAGGATATAGATATCACCAACGTGAGAGAGTTGATGTGGGCGATATCTTCTCGATGGGATCCCAAAACGGCCTCTGAAATTGTGAATGTTCCGGCGAGCACGCTGCATCCTAGACTGTCGCCGGAAAAAAAGGAAAGCAACAATCTGGTAAGTTCGTGCATTGTGATCGATGCTTGCAGGCCCTTCGACTGGATGAAAGAATTCCCCGCTGTCAGCGCCTTCACGCCTGAATACAAGCAACAGCTAAGCCGCAAATGGAAACTTACGGAGTGATTGGTTTGAATCGAATGAGATCTCTTTTGGTTTTTTTGCTGTTTGCGGTTAGCGTTCCTGGTCGAGCGGTCGCGGTGACTTTCGACGAGGCCGTGAAATCTCTGGAGGGGCTTTCTTCGTCCGAGCGGACTGCGCGGTTGGAAAAGGAAGCCCTTAAAGAGGGCAAGGTTCGCTGGGCGACATCGGCAAATCTTGATCGCGTCCGGCCTGTAGTCGAGGCTTTCAAGAAAAAATATCCCAACATGGTTGTTGAATATAACCGCCTCAGCGGAAGAGCCCTTGCCGAGCGCACCATCCGCGAGTACCGAGGCGGCGTCTATGAAGTAGACGTGCTCGATTTCGCATCGATACCTTTTTTGAGTGTCAAGGAAGCGGGTGTCATTAGACCCTATTTCTCTCCGCAGACCGCCGGCGTAAAGCCGGGTATGAAGGACGACAAAGGATTTTGGGTAGCGCACTTCAGCAATGTATTCGCCATCATGTGTAACAAGAACAGGGCTCAAACCGCCCCCAGAGATTGGCCGGAGTTGTCCCAACCTAAGTGGAAAGGCGATTTCTCCATCGATGTCGAACGTTTCGAATGGTTCCACGCGCTCAGCCGAACCTATGGAATCAACGAAGCCAAACAATTGATAGGCGCGTATCTACAGAACGGAGCCTTCATCAAAAGAGGCGCCACGTTACAGGCGCAGCTGGTGGCGGCAGGGGAATACTCCTGCGTGCCGGCGATCTATATGGATTCGATCAATCTGCTATTGAAAGATGGGGCGCCGATTGTCTATTCCATTCCCGAGCCTGGCTTAATTTCGCCCTCTATCATCATGATGACCAGATTGCCTCCCCATCCCTACGCGGCTATGCTCCTGTACGACTATGTTATTTCCCAGGAGGGGCAATCTCATTTTACCCGCAACAATGCGGTGGTTCCGTCTCGAGATGATGTCAGTGTGGTAGAAGCGGTTAAGCGAATTCAGGGAAGGCCGATGCACTTTATTGCCGTCGAAGATATCAGCCAGAATTATCGTGAGAGCACACAGCTGTATCAGTCACTGCTAAAAAAGTAGCGGCATTTCGACGAACTCGGCAACAAAGGACACCTCAGCAAGATATCTTATGGAAAACAGTGTGGCCCAACGGTTGGTGACAGCTCTAAAAGATTCGGGTATCTCTTTTGTCAGTTATCTGCCGGAGACTCGTCTAAGCCGGATGATTCCGCTCCTGGAGAAGGATAGCTCGTTCAGGGTCGTACCCACTACCAGTGAAGCGGAAGCGGTTTCGATCGCTGCCGGCGCTGCGCTTACGGGCAATCAGGCCGCGGTCTATATGGAGGGAACCGGAGTTTACGTTTCGGCTTACAGTTTGTTTGCCGTGGGGGAGCGTTTCGGAGTTCCCATGCTTCTTCTGGTGTCCTACGTGGGCAGCTTCAACGACAAAAAGAACAGCTCCGCCTTTTCCCATTACACCAAAACGCCGCAATTGCTCCAGGCACTCGGCATCGAATACCAAGTGGTAAGCCGCGCGGAAGAGGTCGAGGAACAAGTCGCCGACGCCGTTCGGGTCATGAATTCCCTCAAGCTTCCGGTGGCTTTACTCTTCACGGGAGAATTTACCCTATGAAACGCTTCGATTGTTTGGAGGTTATGGCGCCTCTCGTTAAAGATGAAATCGTCGTCACATCGGGAAGCGGCCAACGGGTGGAATGGGGGCATCTATCGCAGCATGACGGCAATCTTTTTGTGGGATCGTTGGGAAACGCATTGGGCGTGGGTTTGGGCGTGGCGCTTTGTCTGCCAAAACGAAAAGTGATTGTGTTGGAATCAGACGGCAGTCTTCTCTTATCGCTTTTCAATCTTCCCACGGTAGCGAACCAGAACCCCGCAAATTTGGTGGTAGTTGTTTTCGACAATCAAGCCTACAGCGGATCAAATATCAGCCATCCCACCGCTACCGCCGGTAAAACCGACCTGGAGATGACGGCAAAGGGCACGGGCATCGAGCGCGCGGTTACCGTCCGGAACACCGCGGCTTTCGAAAAAGAAATTGTCGCCGGTCTCCGCTCGGAAGGTCTGCGCTTTATCGTCGCTAAGGTTGAAGAAACCCTGGATCATCGAAAGATGACGCGCCCCAACTTTGATCTTTTAGAGAACAAGTACCGGTTTGTTAGATACCTCGAGCGTACCGAAGGAAAGGCAATTTTCCTAAATGAAAGGGCGGAGGGAAAGAAGCTTAACTGACCAGCTCACAGGTCACTTGGCCGCCAGAAAAATCTTCTCTCTACAACGTCGCCCACAAACTCGACGCGAGTCGAAACATTTGCGAAATTCTTCAGGGCCCGCCGCTTATTTCCCTCAAACGATTGAACGGAACGAAGTGATTGGTAGTTGTGCAGTTCGGTCAAGATCTCTCACGGAGTTTATCCTGAGCTTAGGGTCGACGGATTCGAGATGACAAAACTTCTGAACTGTCATTTCGAGCGCCGCGCGAGAAATCTTTCTTTGACCTAGAGACGGTGACTCAAACTGAATCACTTACCGTGTGATTGAACGGTTTGAACGATTCGAACCCTATTTTTTATAAAGCGCGGCGATAAACCCGCTCTGGTCGATGCGTCTGACAAACGAGGGATCGATCAGCGGATTAGCGTCGGTCTGCTTCGCTTGGGGATATTGATAGGAAAGAATTTCCAAGCCGCTCTTAACCACTTCTATGGAAGGATAGGGCTGCTGCTCCAAAACATTGTTGGTGTATCGGTAGGTTTCCTCAAGGACCTCGTCGCTCGCACCTAGCAAATGCTTTTTCATCACCGCCAGACTTTTGGCTTTGTTGGTTTTGAAAATATAGATCCCTTCAATGAGAGTCTTCAAAAAATTCTCAATCAGCTCTGGCCGTTTGAAAGTCGTCGTCCGAAGTGTAGTTACGGTGTTGGCGGGAAAGGTGATTCCCAACGCATCGTAACTGACTACCTCGCGGAAGCCCATTTTAGTGGCCATCAACGGCAGTGGCATGGTCAGGGGAGTCGCGTCGACGATGCCACGCTCCAGGGCTTGCAACCCAATCGCGGGGTCGCCGACCACCAGCATCTTGACGTCGCGGTCCGGTTGAATGCCCAACTTTGCCCGTAGCACGTATCTCAGAATAACTTCGGAAATCGAACCCGCCCTGGACACTCCGATAATTTTGCCCCGCAGATCCTCGGCGGTCTTGATTTCATTCTTGGCGAAAATACCGCCACCCACCTTATTCATGTTGATGGCGACGAGGACCTGATCCTTGGATCCGAGCGCGTGCGACGTTAGCGCGCCGCTGCCGGTCGCGACGACGATGGGAACGTCCCCGCTAACGAGCAATTGTTGCGGGCGCAGCCTTCCCGCGTAGATATCTTTTAGCTCGATGCCGTATTTCCTGCCGATGCGCTCCTCCACCGCAATCCACATCGGCGTGTGGTGGCCGGCCAGCGACGAATAACCGACGGCAAGATTCTCCATCTGCATTGCAGCCGGCGCTGTGGATGCGAAGACGATGACGGTACAAAAAAGACCCAAACCAAGGCCTAACTTCTGATTGAGCATAATCGATCTCCGTTGGACGGAAGAGTGGATTCAGTCCGGTTACCATTGCGTTTCATGCGAAGTCAAGGCGCTGGCGCTTTGCCTGGTCATGCAAGAGGAGTGAGTTCGTCATGCCGGTAAAAACCGGCATCCAGGTGAGAGCGACATTAAAAGCGGCGAGAAGAAAAGTTAGCAAAGCTCAGCGCGACGACGGTGACTACACTGATGAGATAAAGATAGAAACGTGCAGGCGGTAAAACTTTGGCGATGCGTTCTCATTTCTTATACAGCGCCTTGATGAATCCGCTCTCGTCGATCTTTCTGATCACCGATGGCTCGACGATCAAACTCGCATCGATTTGCTTCGCTTGGGGATATTGCAACGCCAGCATGTCCAACGCGTTTTTCACTACGGGCAAAGACGGATACGGGGCTTCGTCCACCGTACCCCGAGTGGCCTGGTAAGTCTCTTCCAGGATTTCGTCATCGGCGCCTTTCATATAGCGCTTAAACACTGCGAGAGTCTTAGCCTTGTTGGTCTTGAATATGTAGACCCCTTCGACGATGCATTTGAGAAATCTTTCCACCAGGTCTGGATTCTTCGCGACGGTTTGCCGTAAAACCACCACGCTGGTGTACGGGTACTCGACGCCAAGCTTGTCGAAACTGGCTAATTCCTTGAAGCCAGCCTTGCGCGCGATGAACAGGAAGGGCACTGACAGCGCAGCCGCATCGACAACGCCCCGTTCCAGCGCCTGCAGGCCGAGATAGGGTTCGCCGGTGGGCAACAACTTTACGTCGCGATCGGGAACCATGCTGAACTTACTACGCAGCACGTAGCGCACCGTCGCGTCTAAAAACGCCCCGGGCCTCCCGGTCGCGATCGTCTTACCCTTCAAGTCTTCAACGGTTTTCAGGTCACCCCTGGAAAAAATCGATGTGCCGATTTTACTGGTGATCGTCGCAACCAGCACGTGATCTTTTACGCCGACAATGTGGGAAGTCATCGTCCCGGTCGCTGAGGCGACGACAATGGGCACCTCGCCGGTGGCGAGCAATTGTTGCGGCCGCACGCGGCCGGCATAGATCGCTTTCAAGTCCAAGCCGTATTTTGTGCCGACATGTTCTTCGACTGCAATCCAGAGTGGTCCGTAAGTGCCGGTGAAGTTTGAATACCCGACGGTCAAAGGTTCGAGCCGGCCAGCCGCGAAAACGGGGCCAGTATAAAACAGCAATGCGACAACCAAAAATCTGACAATAACACTTGTGGGTTGAAACATAGGAAAATTTGGAACCGCAAAGGTTTTGCTGTGCGGGAGTATCACTGTGGTAAATCTAAGTCAATCGTTCGTTACGCACCGCAGCAGTTTTTGTATTTCTTTCCGCTGCCGCAAGGACACGGCTCATTACGCCCAACTTTTTTTCCGACGACGGTCGGTTTAGGTGGGTTTAGCAAACGTGTCAAGTCAGTAATGTCCTCTGGTTTGTCTGGTTCCAGCTCGATCCGGTACTCCCATCCGTTTTCTTCGAATGCAGACGTTACTTCTTTGAGTCTGGCTTCGGTCTGTACCGTGACAACTGCCGGATTTTTTTCAGTGCCCAACTTCGCGTTCTTCTTGCCATCGAAAATCCGTGAACGATTTCCGGCTCCCGTGCCGCTTTTCATCTTTCCGACATCAGTAATGCGATTGCTCATAGACTCACTATTTCAGATATCCAAAGACTTATCCATATTAAACAATAGACGACTTGATGTGTACTAACGATTTGAACGGCTGAAACGGCTTGTCGCTTCGTCCGGTCAAGCACAAAACGCGAAGAGCCACGTCTGTCGCGGCACGTTCAGTTCTGTGAGCCGCTCAACCGCGCGATCGGCAGGAATTCTCACTGTTCCCTGAGCGACCAGTTCGCTGTCCGCAAAGCTGCGATCCGCACGCACATCAAGAACCAGGCTCGGGGCGCCCGACTGCTGAAGCTCCCGCATCTCGGGGATCGTGATGCGCACTCCTTCGGTTCCATCGCCTTCAACGGATGCTGAAGTTGCCGGCAACTCCGTCGCGATGCCGTTAGCGGCCAATGTGGCGGCGGTCTCCGGTGGTCTCGTGGCGGATTCACGCCCAAGGAGCATTAACGAGCCGCCGTGGAGCACGACGGAAAGCAGTACGATGAAGCAACAGATGGCAAATAAGAGCTGAGTGCCGGGAACGGCGGCGAAGACCGGCAGCAGGATCAAGAGGAGTGAGCTTAGACCGCGGGGGCCGAACCAAGCGATCAAAAGGCGACTACGGAAATCTAACTGGGTCCCGACCAGGGAAACGAGAAGGGCGATGGGCCGAATCAGTACAACAGCCACGGCGAAAAGAAACACCGGCCAGCTCAGCACGGTAAATCC
>Ga0307471_100002438_pt1 | contig 10703 bp, 6 predicted proteins | sample atmos_gasesAM3C__2_FD_204566 | JGI IMG/M metagenome (GOLD analysis project Ga0307471, IMG submission 204566) | Hardwood forest soil microbial communities from Morgan-Monroe State Forest, Indiana, United States - atmos_gasesAM3C_515 | ecosystem: Environmental > Terrestrial > Soil > Temperate... | reverse complement strand
CACCTACACCGAGCTTCGGCAACAGATTCACCAGGACCTGCGGATCCAACATCCCGAATGGGTCCAGCCAAATGGCGAAAGTCCCATGTGCGATTTTTACGAAGCGCGACTCTTCGGCGCACGACAAGTCTTGAGATGGATTGCCGTCTGCCGTGAAAAGCACGCGACGGGTCGAATCAATGTGAGATGTTTAACCAATCTCAGAAGATCATGAAAACCAAATCAATGCTCGCGCTGCTGCCTGTGATATGTGCCGCTTTGGCTGTCGCTCAGGCCCCGCCAAATTACACGGCTGCGGAAGCGGCGAAACATGTCGGGGAAACTGCAACGGTAACTGATAAGGTGGATGAGGTTTATCAATCGGCCAAGGGCCACATTTTCCTGAACATGGCAGGCAAAGCCCCGAATCAGGCGTTTGCGGTCTTGATCCACGCCGCGAGCGCTGCGCAATTTTCTCGCCCGCAGCAATACAAAGGGCGAACAGTCGCTGTCTCTGGGAAGATCATTTTGAATAAAGGTAAACCGGAGATCGTCGTCAATTCGCCTTCGCAGATTAGTGCAAAGTAATTGTCTGATTCTGTCTGCGTGCTCATGGCTCGCCTTTTGCTGAAGCCTTAGTGCGTATTCGCCTTTCAGAAATAGGTCGTACTCCTTTGGGTTCTTAGTGGCAAAGCGTTGAGCTTTTCGATTTGAGTCACAGCACGATGTGGGCGCTGCGAAACTTGGCGTAGCCGATTGCGTTTGCGACTGCATTGGGGTCGGCATACCACAGGCGACCAAATGACAGCGCATCGGTTGAATCAGCTCGGCTGATTCAACTCGTTGTGCGCGTCGCCGGGAACCGTTTTATTGTTCGTCCTAGCCCCCCATAGTGGGGTGACCGGTAGTAATACCCCCCTTGGGGATAATACCCGTATTCGAAATGGGGATAGCCGTAGGAAACGCCCGGTCCAGTCCCAATTCCCGGAATTCCAATGAAGACCTGAGCGTTCGAACGCTGCACGGGAACGAAAGCCAGTCCACTTACCACGAACGCGACTAAGAAAAGCTTTTTCACCTGTCTTTCCCTTCTTCCTTTTTTTGTTTTTGAGGGGGACCTCCCGCTGCGAGGATTTCTTCGACGCTTAGAGATCCCATGCCTTCTAGATAATACAATCGAACGCGGAACTTCACCACTCTTTGAACTCGCCCTTGCGCTCGTGCGTCTCGATCACGTTGCGAGTGTCATCGCAAATGGTGGATCAGCGCCATTTGTTCTAGTTATCTTTGGTGTACCAATACGCAAAGACAATGAACGCTATGCACAGTGCCAACGGACTAAAAGCAATCAGTAGGTGTAAGGGAGTGTCCATCCTGGGGGGTTACGTTGCTCTCACTTATCTTTTCGAAGAGGGCAGTAACGCTGGACGTTTCAGGCCGATAAAAAGCTTGTTATCGACCTGAGCATCCTGATCGCTTTTCTATAACAGCCGACCAAACGGCAGTGCATCGGAAATCAGATTGACTGCGTTTATTCCTGCGCTGGCGCACTTCGTTAGCCTCGACGCTCATAAACAGCCTGATGTCCCCCAAAAGGCATAGGGCTAAGGTCTGATGTGCAGCTGTTGGAAGCCAAAGCGATTGTCGCGCAACGAAAATTTATACGCTCAACGACTGCTGGGAGCCAGGAACTAAACGGGGACTTAACCCAGCCGGTGTTTATGAATAAGCACGGTCACAAGATCGAGACGCGCAAGATCGGGCTGGTCGGCCAAGCGCCGTCGCGGCGCGGCGACCCGCGCAAACCACTCGCCGGACCGAACGGCCAGAAGATCGCGCGGCTGGCCGGAATGAGTTACGGCGAGCTAATCGCGTGTCGCCGGAAGCACCTGAACACGCACTACAGCGGGAAGCGCGGCAAACGCGACGCGTTCGACCACGCGAAAGGCAACGTCAACGCCTCCGATGTCCTATTGGATTGGCGCGTCGAGCGCATCGTCCTGCTCGGTAAGAACGTCGCGCGCTGCTTCGGCCTCCGCGACTTGCCTTTTCTGGCCGAGATACGCATTTATGGACGCCGGTTCTTGATCTTTCCGCATCCTTCCGGCGTCAATCGGTGGTGGAACGAACGACGAAACGAACGACGTGCTCGACAAATTCTGCAGCGGTTCCTACGGGGCGAGACGGTTCCCGCTGGGGAGATTCCGAAAGAGTGGATCGAACCGCGTTGAGACAATTCCGCGCGCGCGCGAGGGAGCGCGGCACGTTGGCGAACAACATAGAACGGCACTGAAATCAGCAAACTTGTTCTGAAAATTGTTCCGACTCGGTCAATTCCGGAAGTGTAAATTTCGCGTAAGTTCCTGTTAATTAGGATTATAAGGCGGGGGCGGGAATCGAACCCGCGAATAGCGGTTTTGCAGACCGCGACCTTACCACTTGGCTACCCCGCCGTTAGTGCGAGAAATGAGCGTAACGTGCGACTAGAACGTGTCAACGCGACGAGACGATTCGTAATATCGAATGTGATCTGTGATCAGTGGACGATTTAACGATTTAGCGATTCAGCGATTTAACGACTATGTTCGCGCGTGACTTCGCGTTCTTCCGAATTATTTGCCCGCGCGCAGAAAGGTATCCCCGGCGGCGTAAATTCACCGGTGCGCGCGTTTCGCAATGTTGGCGGTGACCCGTTTTTCGTCATGCGCGGGGACGGCGCACGGATCTGGGATGTGGATGGAAATGAGTACATCGATTACGTGAGCAGTTGGGGGCCGGCGATTCTCGGGTATGCGCCGAAAGTTGTGGTCCAAGCAGTCCGCGACGCTGCGACGCACGGATTGAGTTTTGGAATTCCGAATCCGCTGGAAGTGGAGATGGCCGAATTGATCTGCGATTGGATTCCCACGATCGAGAAAGTGCGAATGGTGAACAGCGGCACCGAAGCGACGATGTCGTGCATCCGCCTCGCACGCGGGTTCACGCGGCGCGATAAGATCGTCAAGTTCGACGGCTGTTATCATGGGCATGCGGACGCCCTCCTGGTGAAAACCGGCAGCGGCGCGCTCACGCACGGCCAACCGAGTAGCGCTGGCGTTCCGTCAGCGTTTGCTGATCTTACGATCTCGCTGCCTTTCAACAATGCCGAGTTGTTGAGAAAAGCGTTTCAGGAGAACAAAAATGAAATCGCGGCGGTAATTGTGGAGCCGATTCCAGCCAACGCGGGTCTCTATTTTCCGAGAGAAAACTTTCTCTCGATTATACGCGAGGAATGCACGAGCAATGACGCGCTTTTAATTTTTGATGAGGTAATCACTGGCTTCCGTCTTGCGCGCGGCGGCGCACAGGAAGTTTATGGAGTGAAACCTGACCTGACTGCGCTTGGAAAAATCATTGGAGGCGGACTACCGGTCGGCGCATTTGGTGGCCGCGCCGAAATCATGGACCAACTTTCCCCGGATGGTCCGGTGTATCAGGCAGGAACCTTGTCTGGAAATCCCATCGCCATGGCTGCCGGTTTGGCGCAGTTGCGCGAACTCGCACGGATCGACGGTTGGAAATTGCTCGAAGAGTTGGGCGCGCAATTTGAAACGTTAGCGTGTGACGCAATCAAGAGCGCAAAGATCGACATCACATTTCACCGACTCGGCTCGATGTTTTGTCTGTTCTTTGCTGCTGCGCCAATTGTCGATCTCGCCAGCGCGCAGCGAACCGATCTGAAAATGTTCGCCAGTTTTTTTCACACTTGTTTGAGGCGGGGCGTCTATTTCGCGCCGTCGCAATTTGAGACTGGCTTCATCTCTACAGCGCACACGACGGAAGACATCGAGTGCACGGGCGCCGTTGTGCGTGAAGCCTTGGCGAGCCTCCGGTAGGGGCGATTGACCTCAGTCGCCCAGGCGGTTCAGGTGAACCGCCCCTACCAAATTTGTGTCGCCGATGCGAATCGCTTTGAAGAATTGTGTTGCTGACCGCGTCGGACTAGGACAACCGAGCGCCGAAGTCGCTTGCCCGGTCGTAGCTTTGTGCGAAGGCTGAACGAATCTCTTGAGCTTGGTGGTCCAGAGATTCCTCGACTGCGCTCGGAATGACAGAACAAATGACACAGAACGCAAGCTCGCGAATCCGACCCGCTGCAAAGTTTTTCTTCGACGGGGACAGGAAGTTTTTCGTGAAAGGGGTCACGTTCGGTCCGTTCAAACCGGATGCGGATGGAAATTATGTCGGCCGACCTGAACAGGTGGAATCCGATCTGGCGCTGATGCGCGAGGCGGGCTTGAACGTTGTCCGGATTTATCATTCCCCGCCGCGCTGGTTCCTCGATCGGTGCGCTGCCGCGGGGATGCGCGTTCTGGTGACGCTTCCCTGGGAAAAGCACATCGAGTTTCTCCGTGAACGATCCACACGTAAACAGATCGCTGAAAATGTCCGCACTGTTGTTAAGGCGCACGCCGGGCATCCGGCAATCTTCGGTTACCTGGTCGGCAACGAAATCTCCAGCACGATGGCGCGCTGGCTCGGCACGCGTCGAGTGATCGAATTTGTCGAGAAGCTAATTGGTATCGGGCGCGGGATCGATCCCGACGCGCTTTTTTCGTACGCCACGTATCCGCCAACGGAGTATCTGCTCCCGCAGAATGCCGATTTTTCCTGTTTCAACGTTTACCTTCACAATCAGCGCGATTTCGAAGGGTATCTGTTGCGGTTACAAAATCTCACTGGCGAACATCCGCTTATTCTCGGCGAATTCGGCATGGACACGATCCGGCATTCGCAAGAGGAGCAGGCCGAAATGCTCGGCTGGCACATCGACACCGTGGTGAAATGCGGTCTGGCCGGAACGATTCTTTTCACCTGGACGGACGAATGGTTTACGGGCGGCCAGGAAATTACGGACTGGGCATTCGGCATCGTCACGCGGGAGCGCAAGCCGAAAAAGGCGTTCTACACCATTCAGGAAAAGGTAGGCGGGAACGATTCGACGTCGCCTCATCTTCCGTTGCCCAAGGCGCCGTTTGTGTCGGTGATTGTTTGCTCCTACAACGGCGGCCGCACTCTTGCCGCCTGCCTCGATTCGTTAGGCAAACTAAACTACCCTAGCTACGAGGTCATTCTCGTCGACGATGGTTCGACCGATGACACCGCTTACGTGGCCGCGCAGTTCCCGTGGGTGCGCTACATTCATCAGAGCAATCACGGATTAAGTCACGCGCGCAACACCGGGGCAGCCGCCGCCAAGGGCGAAGTGTTGGCCTACACCGATTCCGACTGCATGGCAGACGCCGATTGGCTGTACTATCTGATTGGCACGCTTGTCAGCGGCGATTACGCCGGAGTGGGTGGGCCGAACATTACGCCGCCTGCACAAAACTGGATTCAGGCGTGCGTTGCTGCGGCACCCGGCGGCCCAAACCATGTTCTGCTTACGGATACTGTCGCCGAGCATATTCCCGGTTGTAACATGGCGTTTTACCGGTGGGCATTCGAAGGTGTAGGCGGGTTCGATCCCGAATATCGGAAGGCCGGCGACGATGTGGATTTTTGCTGGCGAATTCAGCAGGCTGGACGGGCCATTGCCTTCAGTCCAACCGCAATCGTCTGGCATTATCGACGGTTTACGCTGCGCGCTTTCCTGAATCAGCAGGACGGCTACGGCGAAGCGGAATCTTTGCTGCGCTTTAAACATCTGATCTTTTTCGGCCCGACTGGGACAGCGAAATGGCGCGGTCAAATTTACGGCACTACGCGCTTCAGCTGGTTTGTTAATCGCCCGGTCATTTATCACGGGATTTTCGGTGAAGGATTTTTCCAATCGATCTATCCCGCGCCGCAATCAGACATCGCCGCATACCTCAGCAGCATCGAATGGTTTTCGCTGACGATTTTTCTTTTCGGTCTCGGAATTTTTCTGCCTGGGCTGCGCATTGTTCCGTACCTGATGCTGGGCGGCACTTTTTGCGTGGCGCTTTCGTACATGGTGCGGGCGCGGATCGAACCAAAATTCGATACGGTGCACGCGCGCCTGCTCGTCATGATCCTTGCGTTTGCCCAACCGCTCGTGCGTGGATTTTCCCGGTATTTCACATGGCTACGTTTCAAACGCACACCCGCAAACGTCATACGAAAGCACGAACATTTGCCCGAAAGCGCCCGCTCGCGAGGCAGCCTGAGTCGCCGCGTATTTTGGAGCGAGCAGGGGAGGGACCGTCACTACTTGTTAGGGGAAATGTTTCGGTTGCTGGACGAAGAAGGCTGGCGCTATTCCACCGACAGCGGTTGGAACGACTGGGACATTCAAATTTACGGCAATTTCTGGTGGAGCATCGCGCTTCAAACCGTCACCGAGTATCACGGCGCAGGAAAATGTTTGACCCGTGTGCGGCTTCGCAATCGGATGGTTATTACCATGATTCTTTTCAATCTGATTGCGATAAGCTTGTTAGTTTACCACCAGGTAAACGTTTCTCACTTTGATCTCTGGCCAATCGTTTTTTACGGCGTTGTCCTGGGTTTTCTTGCAACGCGAGCGCGCGCGTTGAAATCGCGCGTAGCCGAATTGGTTGATCTTGCTGCCTTTCGAGCAGGCCTGCAGCGCGTGTTGCGCAAGGGAAAATCCGTCGCGCCAATCGCCGAGCCGGAACTGGAGGTTGCGGTGAACGCGACCGATCCCGCGTCGCCGCAGTTGCCATGATTCCGCGGCCGTCCGCGGCGGCGGGCCCTAGAATTTCAAAACCGTTCTCCCCGAGCCGGGCTCGATCCGGCCAATTCGCTGCGCTCTCAAAATCGACATTGCGCTTCGTGCATTTTGCTCCGCGACAATCGCTACCATTCCAATGCCCATGTTGAAGACTTGATACATTTCCTGGGCATCGACGTTCCCATTTTTCTGCAGGATTTGGAAGACGCTCGGTACGCGCCAGCTTTTCGTTTCAATCACGGCGTCACAATTCGACGGCACAATTCGAGGCAAATTGTCGATGAGACCACCACCGGTGATATGAGCGAGCCCTCTGGTTACGCCAACGGGAACTTTTGCCAGGAGCGGCTGATAGTTTTTGTGCACGCGCAGCAATTCTTCGCCGACCGTGATTGTCGATCCGGGTAGAGGCGAACCCGGTTTGAGCCGCATTTTCTGGAACAAAATTTTTCGCGCCAGCGAGTAGCCATTGGTGTGCAGACCATTTGAAGCCAAACCGAGAACGACGTCGCCAGGTTTAATCTTCCTGCCATCGATGATTTTCGTTCGATCCACGACACCAACGATGCAGCCTGCGAGATCGTATTCACCCTTTCGATACATCCCAGGCATCTGCGCAGTTTCTCCTCCCAGAAGCGCGCAGCCTGCGGCGCGACAGGCGCGGGAAAAGCCGCGAAGCAATTGCTGGAACACGCGAGGCTCGAGTCTATCGCAGCCGATGTAATCGAGGAAGAAAAGTGGACGCGCTCCGAGAACTGCAATGTCGTCCACGCAGTGATTTACCAGATCGGCGCCCATGGTGTCGTGCTTATTGAGCGCAAACGCGATTTTCACTTTAGTGCCGACGCCATCGACGCTCGCGACCAAGACCGGCTCGCGCATCCCGGGAAAGGTCGCGCGAAATAATCCGCCGAAACCGCCTATCTTACCCAACACTTGCGGTCCATGCGTTTGCCTAACGAGTGACTGAATTTGTCCTTTCAGTCGATTGCCAAGATCGACATCTACTCCCGCGCGAGCGTATGCCTTTTTCGTTTTTGTCATGTCGAGCGGAGTCGAGACATCTCTGTTTTTTAATGAAACTGCAAGAGATTTGATTCGCTCACTCCCGTTCGCATCAGCCTCCGGCCTTTCCCGTATGTTGCAGGCTTCCCCAGTCGCTCGATGCTCGAATGCGCTGTGCGTCACTCGAAATCGTAGACGCTAGTTCAAACCGGCGAATAACATCAGTGTTTCAGAATCTCTTTTTCAACTGAACGTACCAAAATCGGCCTTTGATAGTGGCAAGCGATTCGTCGTAGCCGTTTTCAAAGGACCCCGCCACGAAAGGTGGGTCTTCATCGAACACGTTCTGCATCCCGAGTGTAATCGTTGTGTTATTCAACCAGGCCCGCCATCCACATGGGTTGTATTCGGCTGTAGAAACCGGTATGATATTTTTCTCTTTGCCGTCCCTCATCTTCACGTTCTTACCGCCGTCTTTCGCAAAACCGGGCACGGATATCGCCGCAGGTGGCGGCAGATTGAACGTGTATGACGCGATCAGGTCGAGCGTGGTCCAGTCGGCTACTTTTCGCGCCCGAAAAGGAAAAGGAGCCGCGTTATCTCCCGGCCCTCCTGTTCGAGGCATGTTTAGCTTTAGCGATCCTGTCAGCGAGACATTGTCGTCGTTGTATTGGCCAACCCAGTGTACGACCGCGCCGACATCGAGACCCTGTATCCAGGTATCCGCCGCGCCGTCGTAATACAAACTAAAATTGGCTCGATTCCATGGCAGCGAGTTGGTCAGGGTGAACCCCGGCGGTGCGAATTCGCCCGCGATACCAAATCGCTTGGTGTTAGGGCTTACCTGCAGCTCAGCCCGTGAGAGCCAGGTGCCGTTTACCGTGAATGTAAGCCGGCCAAAATCGCCATGGCCAAAAATCGCAGACTCCAGAATATAGATCCCTTCGTAGTCGAGACCTTCGAAGATGGCGCCAGAAAGGTTTGCGTTAGGATCGATGACCAGCGTGACCGGGCCACGATCTGGTGCACCATTTGGCAGGGGTGGAGTACCAGGCGGCGGCGGCGTCCGAAATACCAAGCCGGGAAGATCGGCCTGAATAATGAATCCCGCGCCGAGGGACGATATGAGCGATCGCAAATCAATGTGCCACCAATCCGCGCTGAGCGTCAGACCCTTGAGCCATTTCGGGCTGTAAACGATCCCGTAGGACCATTCATAAGCGACTTCCGGTTGAAGCAGGGGATTTCCGCTAATGCGTTCCTCGATCTGGTATGGGCTCTTGATTACCTTTGAAAATGGATCGGTTATTTCTGGGAAGTTCTGCGTGCCCGCCGGTGTCATCTCGAATAATGTTGGCGCGTGGAACGCTTCGGTGTAGCTGCCACGCAAGGTAAGCGCGCCGATATACTTGGGGTCAACAGGCTGCCAGCGGACTGAGACCTTCGGCCTCTGCCCGTTATACTGCGAACTAGTCGCCGGTTGGAATGGGGTTAGAACTGTAGAGGTGTTCTGGCTGTACCATTCCTCCCTTTCGGCGAAATCAACCTCGAAGCTGTAAAAGCCGGGGAAGTTCCAGCTGGGGCTTGTGAAGGGAATCCTTACCTCCTCGTAGATGGACCAGACATCCCTGTTAACGCGGAAGCCTTGCCCATCGACTGAGCCAATCGAATTAAATGTTTCATTAAGCGGATCACGATTGCGTGTCATTCTCTCTCCGCGGTACTCACCACCGATGGCAAATGAGACCGGTCCAGCAGGAAGATTAAACAAGTCACCGTTAATTGTTGCGTAGCCTAAGGGTAACTCGAATTCGCCAGTGTTTTGAAGATTGATATAGACCCGGCTCCTGGCCGCCCTGCTATTGCGACCAAGAAAACCGAGGAACGGATTGAACGCTGTGGCTGGGTCTGTATCCAGGAGCGTTTCACGTAGTCCAATCTGGCTGACCTCGCCGATGGACAAGTCCTGCCCCTCGTTCCTGGAATAACGAAAACCGCTCTCCCAGTTCCAAGTCTCGAAATAATCACCGAATTCGCCCATCTCACCCTTGAGACCAACATCAAAGAGAGTGTCCCAGTAGGTGAAGTGTTCGCTTCTCTTACCGGTGTCGTTAATGCCACGAAACCGAACCCCGGTAGTCACCGGAAGACCGCTCCCGTCAGGAAAGAAATTTGGAATAGTCGCATCTGCGACGGTGAACGGATTAAACGGATTCGAGATTGGCACACTAATGCCAGAGGGACTGAAGCCGACGTTAAAGCCTGGGATCTTGAATGGATCGGGCAAAAACGGCACAGCTGCTAACGATGTATCGAAAAACGTGCGGGCAAATTTAAAGTCGGCAAAGAACGTCAGGTATTTGTCACACAGATCGCGCGTAAACGAACCATAATACGCTTGGCGATCAGCGGGAGGAAGCGCGGGTGTTAGCGCGGCAAAATTATAAAAGAAATAGTCGCCGCCGCCCTTATAATTAGTGCCGAACTGTGGAAAGAATTGGAACGCATTGGGTCCGATGATACCGGGGGCGCCTGGATATGCATTCGGATTAACCACAAAGGGGTTCTTATAAAATGGCGAAGTTGCCGCGTTCGGTGCTGAGTGCGGTGGCGGCGAGTTAGCGCTGAAAAACAATTTCGGGATCAACCGGAAACTTTGTACCCTGCCGGGCTCGTTCGGGCTGCGAGCATCGAATCCACCAAACGGAATGAAGAAACCGTTCGCCGAAATATCGCGGTCACGGCTAAACAAGCCTCCGGTGCGTTCCCAGAAATCGGCAACAACCACAATATCCGTCTTGTCATCTCCCGTCCCGGCTTTGATCCATGCCTCCCACTCGCCCATCTCGTTGGACGCGCCGAGGTTTGTGTTCCCGTAGCTGCCTCCGATTTCGAGACCGCGGAATTTATGGAGCAAAAAAAAGTTAACCACGCCAGTAACAGCATCAGAGCCGTACACAGCCGATGCGCCATCTTTCAAAATATCGATGTGATCGATCATCGGAAACGGAATCAGGTTAAT
>Ga0307471_100002437_pt1 | contig 10704 bp, 22 predicted proteins | sample atmos_gasesAM3C__2_FD_204566 | JGI IMG/M metagenome (GOLD analysis project Ga0307471, IMG submission 204566) | Hardwood forest soil microbial communities from Morgan-Monroe State Forest, Indiana, United States - atmos_gasesAM3C_515 | ecosystem: Environmental > Terrestrial > Soil > Temperate... | reverse complement strand
ACGATCTATAACGGCTCCGCCAATATCCAGAGCGGGATCGTTTCAGTAAACGCCCCCACGGTGTTTGTTGGAGAATATGCCACTGGCGTGGGAAGCATTTATATCAACAGCACCACCATCACGGGCACTGGAGCGCCTGGTAACGGTACGTTCAATGGGGGTGCGATAGGGATTGGCGCGACATCGGCGGGCGGCTCCGGCTTCAATGGTGATATCTACGAAATCATCGTCGTCAACCGGAACCTAACGTTCGCGGATAAGAACGCCGTGTTCGGGTACTTTGCCGAAAAATACAATCTAAACGTAGCTGGGATTGCCTGATGGCCTCCGGCTTCGGCTACACCCAGATGCCCGCACAGATCGCGCCGCCGGCGCAAGCCGTGGGCGCCGCCCTTCTTCAGCGGCGCATGGCCACGAATCCCGCCAACGCGCAGCCAGGGACGCCACGGCTCGTGGGCAACACGATGCAGGGCCAGTTGCCCCAGATCGGGCGACGGCTGTTGCAGGCGAATCCTGGGCAGATGCCGACCCCGCAGAGCCAGCAGTTTGGTGGAGGATACCAGTAATGGCCTCGAACCCACTTCAGTTCGTCCCGCAGGCCCAGAAGCTCGCGCAGACGGGCGTGGAGGGCTTCGGGCAAGCGGCATCTCCGTATCTCACGCGGCAGATCGGCACGGCGCTCGGCAACGCCAACTCGATCGGGGCGCTTCGTTCTGGCGCCGTCCCCGTGGCCATGGGCGATATCGCCACCGACTACGGGCGCGAGGTGGGCGGTTACGCCAAGCAAGCCGCCGGGGAATCCCTGGGCGCTGGGCTGGCGGCAAACGAGCAGGATCTCCTGAAGCAGCAGCTCGATCAGCAGCGCAAGAGCAGCTTGCTGGGGGCGATCGGTGGGGCACTGGGTTTCGCGGCCAACAAGATTTTCCCCGCCAAGGCAGCGGCGAGTGCCGTGAGCGGGAGTCCTTGGGGGGGCGTCTAGGTGGGCGCGGGATACGGCATGGTTCAGCAGGGCATCTTCCGGGCCCCCTACGCCCTCACGCGCGGACTCTACTCTGGGGGCGGGAATCAGGACCCCATCGCTGCGCTCGTTGGTAATGCTTTAGGGACCTACCAAGCGGGCCGAGAGAAGGACATCTACGATGCCCTCCAAGCTAAGAAGGAGCAGGACGAGGCCGACTGGCGCCAGTACCAAGTAGGTGCTCAAGCGGCGGAGAAGGGCCTGACGGCCACCGCGCCAGCCGGGACGCCCATCGTGCCCAATCTACCCATGGCTCCCTACAGCCCGAGCATGACGCCCAGCGGCACAGGGCCGGGGGCGCTCACAGTACCGAGCAGCCCAGCGTTGCAGCGTCCGGACCTGAGTGCCGCTACGACCATGAAGCCGCCCACGCCCGTCGTGCCAGGGGTAGGGAAGTATCCGGCGCTCTACCGGGACTTTCAGGCCCCGGCGAAGCCGGAGGAGTACGAGTTCATCCACGAGCCTGGCGGTCCAGTTCTCCGCGCTGGGAAGCACAGTGGAGTTGTCGAACCCACGGGTCAGACGCTCCCCCCCACCAAGACTCCCGGCTTCCATGTCGAGTGGGCTGACGATGGCTCCGGCTCGGGACGCCAAGTAGCCAAGTACGTGCCCGATGCACCGCCCACCGCCGGCACACCCCCGCCGGCCGTCCCGATTCCTGGCCTCACGCGCGAGGGTGGCGCCAAGCCCACGCCCAAGCAAGGTGAGACGGCGGAGTTCGGCGCGGGAGCCTTGGCCGCGTGGCAGCATGTGGAGAAGGAACGCACGCAGCATCCGAACGTGGAGACGGAGGTCGGAAAGATCATGGCCTCCCCCGCATTCGTCCATGCGGTGCCCGGCTTCCGCCAGAGTAGCGACATGGTCCAGCTCCTCCAGAAGGCGGGGGCGAGCCCCGAGGCCGTGCGCTACATGCGGGCCAAATGGAGCTTCTTGGACAACGTGATCCGCACCCGGATTCCGGGCGGCCGGATGAGCGGGCCGCTGTTTGCCCAGGTGCAGAACGAGTTCATGCCGAGCCTCGATCCAGCCGGCAACCCACAGATCCGCAACAACGAGGTGCAGGCGATCCTGACGGCGCAGGGTGAGTCCGGCTACGACGTGAATCCCGAAGTATGGAACCGCGCCGTGAAGCGCCATGGCGTCAGCGGCATCGATTTGCAGAACGTGCTGGCCGGTGGCTCGGGTTACAACCCCAAGCACACGGACTACCCGCCCGGCTTCGTGCCTAAATGAGCCATCCCTACCTGGGCCTGTCGGAGGCGGAGCAGTACGACGCCCTACGGGATAAGGGCATTTCCCCGCAGGCGGCAGCAAGCCACATCATGGCCCTACGGACGGCCCGAGAGGGCCAAGCGTCCGATGCAGCGGGGCAAGAGCAGCCCTTCAACCCATGGGGCGTCGGGGCGGGACTCGCGGATGCTGGGCTTGATCTCGTCAAGGCGGTGCCCCAAACGATCGTCGGTGGCCCGGCTGCTTGGCTTCACGCTGGTGGGCAGATCACGGGCGTAGGAAACATCCCCGCCGCCTGGCGCACCTTCCAAGATCCGAACGCCGATTGGGCGGAGAAGGCTGACGCCCTGATTCGGGCAACGCCGGCGAACGTCGGCTATGCACCGGAACGCGCTCTCATGGAAGCCACCGGGGCCAATCCCTACAACCCCGGCAATCCCAACTACGGGGAAGCGGAAGGACCAGGCTCGACCGAGGACATTACCCATCGAGCGGGCAACGTGGCCAGCCTTGCGCTCTTGGGTGTCAAGCCGGGCGCGATCGGGCGGGCCTTAGAGCCCTTCACGCCACCGATCGTGCGGAGCGGGCTGAAGGCCATCACGCCCCCGATCGTCCAAGCTATCGGGAAGCGGCTGGTCGGCGGGAAGCCAGCGGCTATTCCCGAAGGGCCCACGTTCACACCGCCGGCTGAACCGGAGATCGCCCCGCCCACGCCACCGCGCCCGGTAGACCCTGAGGTGACGCAAGCGTGGAACGATCTTCAGGCGGGCAAGATCACGCGCGCGGACTTCGACGCCGCGAACGCCCGAGCGTGGGGTGACACGCCCTCCGCCGTCGCGCCTACGGTGCCCACTGAGCCGCCGGCATCGAGTCCCGCTACTGCCCCTGGAGCTCCTGTACCGCCAGCCGCTGTCGCAGCTGGAACGGAATCCGCGCCCGTGATGGACGCCCCGACGTTCATTCGGCGTGGGGGAGCGGTGCGGCCGGACAACAGCCCGATGGGGGCCACGCGCTTCGCCAACATCAAAGAGGGCACGCTCCCTGAACGGCCCACGCCCCCCGCTCCTGGCACGCTGCCCTACTACCCGCGTGGCGGAGCGTTGGAGCAGTCCGTGGGGGCGCCGCCGGTGAGTTCCATGCCGCCCAGTCCACCGGGGATGCTGGCGGCCAGCCTGCCACTCGCGAAAGCTCTGGGCCAAGCGCCGGAGGAGTTCACGGGGGGCCTCACGCAGGTAGCAGACGCTTTACAGCACCCGGCCTACCAGTACGCCGAGATGCTGGCCCAACGGGCGGTCAGTCAGGGCCTCCCAGGGTTCCAGGGGTTAAGCTTGGGGGATGCCACAGCCTTGTTGCGGCGGATGATCGTGGAGCGGGCGGAGCAGGGGGGCGACGTGCCTCCCCTCACGACACTCCCGCGTTTCCTTCAGCGACTCCAAACTTCACCGGGCTCGCTGGCCGGAGGTGCCCGGTGAACCATGACCAGTAGTGAGAAAAAGGAACTGGAGGCCCTGTTGGATAAGCTGACGGGCACGCTGCATTCCCGGACGCACCGGACGATCAACACGCTGGCGGTGTTCCTGGCGGAGATCGATCTCGCCATCGATAAGGCACGCGAGGCGCTGGATAAAATCATTCCCTTGGAGCCCCCGTCATGAGTGGACCACTCCCGCAAGCGAACGACACGCCCGCCACGCTGGGATATCGCCATCTGCGCTCGGTGGTGGGGCTCGGCTGCATGATTGCTGGGTTAGCCCTGTTCGTGGTCATCCAGCTCACACGCACTGCGCACGATGCCGCCTACCAGGCGGCTGTAGGTTCTGCGGGTGGCCCTGGTGGCCCTGTCCCCGCGCCAAGTTCGGTCCCCGTGCCGAACAGCGTCTTGCAGCTCGTCTACATCTTTCTCATTCCGGTGGGGATGCCCGCGATGATCTTCCTGTGCGGCCTTCTCCTGTTCAGCCCGTCGGTGTTCGCACAACTGCGCACGCTCTTACCTTGGGTGAAATCATGAAAGCTCTCGCAGTCCTGCTAGCTCTCTTGGCCCTCACGGCGTGCGCTACCGCCGATGGGGGCACCCCTGCTGCCCAACGCCCCAAAGCGCCGGGGCCCATCAGCCTGTCCGTGTTCTCCGTGGGGGACACGACCAAGATCGGCTTCTCCTGGGGTGCGGGGGCGCGGGCCACGAGCTACAGCGTGACGCGCTCCGTCAGTGCCACCAATGGCACGTGGACCGTGGTAGCGGACAGCCAGGCTGGCGGAGCAAAGTCGTCCGGCTCGGTGACGCTGCCCAACACGTTCTCCTATACAGCGGGCGTGCTCCACCACACCATGTGGCTCTCCGCCATCCCGTGGGACTCGGTAACGATCACGGTCAGCGTGGCATCGGTGAATGCGGTGGGCACCTCAGCGTCCGTGACAGCCTCCAAGCGTATCCTGCGCTCCACACCAGGGGTACCGGGGCCCGTGACGTTCGACAGTGCCGTCGGCGTCCTCGTCGCCCCCAATCCCCTGACGCTTGTGTTGGGGAGTAGCCGGATCGCCTGCGCCTTCCGCCAGTTTGCCGATGGGGCGGTGAGCGAATACACCGCCGACAAACCCGCCTGCGATTCGATCTACACGCGCACGGTGGCCAGTGCCGCTCGGAGCGCGGTGACGCTGGCGGAGCAGGCGCACACCGATTCGGCGGTGAGTTGCGTCGGCTGGTCAACCTCCAATCCGGTGGCCATTGGCTTGGCACCTACTCGGCTCTGCGGGGCAGCGGTGACGCTCAGTGGCCTCGCGCTGACGCTGCGAGCTCGGTCTCCCAGCGATATCGTTCAGACGCGCTACGCCTCGATTCAAGACGATGGCTCGAAGGTGGCCTTCGTGGACCCGTGGGGCCGGGTGACCTGCCTCCGGCCGGGGATCGCCTATATCCGGGCCACGGCGCCCAATGGCCGTTCGGCCATGCGTCCCTTGGCCTGTAACGCGGCAGTCCTCCCGATGCTGGCCACGCGATGAGCCGATGCGCGCTGCTCTACTGTGCCGCCTGCAAACGGCGGACCTGGCACCGAGGCCCTCGCTGCGGCTGGTGCGGCCGCAAGTCCTACGCTGGTGCGCACGTTGGGCGTGGAACACGTTCCTCGTCGTGGGCGCGGCACAGCCCCCGCCGATGAAGTACCGCCTGAATCGCCCCGCCCTCATGTACCGCTGGACGCGGCTCGCCCGGCTCTGGCCGGGGTTGCTGAAACTGCCATCCTGTCTCACGCTCTACCGAGGGCGGCACGGGCGGAGCCTCAAACTGCGAGATCTACTCCAGTGAGTCCAGAGCAATGGGATGGCATCCGGCATTTCCAGGCGAGCGAGTTCCGGCGCCCGCTCGACATGGACAACGAGTTCATGGTGTTCCTCGACGGCGTTCGGGACGCCTACGGCTCACCACTCACGATCACGAGTGACGCCCGCACGGTGCAGGAGGAGGAAGCCTTACCGGGCCATGCCGAGCCGCCCACGTCCAGCCTGCATGTGGCTGATCCTGACAATGGCATCTGGGCGCGGGCGGTGGACTTCCCCTGGATCCTGGCCGGTAGTGCTCGCTGGGCCTTCACCACAGCCGTGATGCAAGTGGCCAATGGGCGCCCAGTGGAGTTGGAGTTCGTCCCGTTCGGCACGAATGCACACATTCACTTGGGGCTCTTTCGGGATACCCGGCCCTCGGTGCTCATCTTCTCGGAGGTTTGATGTCCACAACGTGGAAGTCCCTTGCGGCTGGTTTCATTCTTGGTGTGGTCTCCACCGGGCTCTACGCCTTCGGGCTGCACTTGCCGGGGGCGATCCTCTGGGGCGGCAGCCTCGTCTACATCGGCTACCAGTATTACGAGAGTAAGAAGCCCTCGTGACCGGCCCGTGGGAACGGACGCCGGTCCGGGTAGGGCTGGAGATCCTGCTGTACGTGGGGCTCGGGGTGTTTATCGCGGCCCTGGCGCTCGTCAGTGCCCATCTCCTTTTCGGGCAGGAGTCCACGCATTACCGGCACCGCGACGGCTGGGTACTCCCCGATACGCTGCTCACCCCCGGCGCGGTGCGGGAGACCGTCGCGGCGAAGATCTGTGGTGTGCGCACGAAAGCTTTCCGCCACACCACGGAAGCGACCAAACGCCGCGTCTATGAGGAGTACGGTATATTCTCGCACCAAGAGGGCCAGTACGAGGTAGATCATCTCATCCCACTAGAGCTGGGCGGCAAGGACACGATCACGGATCTCTGGCCTGAGCCGGCGCTCCCTCAGCCTGGGTTCCATCAGAAGGATGTGCTGGAGAACTGGCTCCATGCCCAAATCTGCACCGGGGCCATTAGCGCCGATTCGGCCCAGCGGTGGATCGTGCATGACTTCCCCAGCGCCTACCGGGCGATGGTGAAGGCAAAAGCGAGCGCCCCGTGACGTGGCCCAAAGGACTGGCCCTCGCCCGGATCGCCCTCTACGTCGTGCTCGGGCTCCTGGCCTATCACTTTCTCCGCACGGTGGGCCAAGGGGATACCGCGCTCGACAAGTGGCTCGCCTCCGAGAAGATCGAGCACGGGACGGTGCAGAAGCTCCTGGCCCGAGCTGCCCAGGACCGTCAGCGGGCGGTCCAGGCGGTCCACCAGGCCGCCCTCATCGGGGTGCAGGCAGATAGTGCGGCCCAGCGGTTTCAGATCCTGGCATCGGCCTTCAAGGCCCATTTGGACAGCGAGCACACCAAGCCCGATACAGCGGCCTTCCGGGTAGTGTACCGTGCCTGCTACGATGCCCTCACGCTCTGTAAGGCGCGGGGCGACAGCTTGGCCCACGCCGACAGCCTGGATGCCAGCCGAGCCGAGAGCCTCAAGGCTGCGCTCCTACGGTCGGATTCGAGTCTCGCGGCGGGACTGAAAGTAGCGGAGTGTCGGTGGCTGATCCTCCGGTGCCCGACGCGGGTCCACGCTCTGGAACTCGGCGTAGGGCTGGGCCTCCTCGGCGGCTGGGTCCTCACCCATCGGTAACGGGTGCCACTTGACGAGCCGGAACGTCAGGTAGCTCCCGATGATGATGCCCACGCCACCGGAGAACAGGCAGCCCAGCACGAAGGCGAGGACAGGATGCGCGTCAACCGGCATCTTCGTCCGCTCCGCTCGCGGCCTCGTGCTGCTCCGTGGCGGGCTCTAGCGGGATCAGCCGGTGCGCGGCGAGCACCCGGTCCAGCCGTAAAAGGGCCCCTTCGGCCCGATCTACGGCTTCGCGCACCCAGCCCTCCTTGGCACCCGCTGCCTCGGAGAGCGCCTCTCGGACTTCGCGCATCAACGTGCCGATCTCGCTCATGGGCTCCCTGCCTCTTGTAGGAACTGCTGCGCCGCCTCACGGATGCGCGGGTAGACATTCGGATTGGCTGCCACCGCCCTGGCCTGCTCCAGGTGCCGCTGGTGCTCGCACTTCTCACACCTCGCCAGGAAGTCTACATCGAAGGTAGATCGCTTCACGCCCCAGATCGCGCACCAGTAGAAGTGGAGCGTCGGCTCCCCGCACCCGACACAGGGCCTCGGGTCCTTGGTCCGTTCCCGATACGGCAGAATGAACGTTTCCGTGAACCCTGTCCCGTGTGCGGGCGTGCCGGCGAGCTTCCTCATGCGGCCTTCGGCGGCGTTTCGAGCGCGCACTCCGTGGCTAGGTGCAAGCCTTCGCGGCGACATTTCGCGTTCGGGTTGTGGGACACCGTGCGCGGCTCCTCGGTGATTGGCTCTGGCGCGGCCAACTGTGCGACTCCGCCGCCCTCAATGGGCATTGGCGGGACCATATCGCTCGCCGGGTGCAGCTTGGCGTCCATGCGCTCGGCCAGCAGAATCTCCTGCGTGGCCTGCAACCGGGGATGCGATTTGAACCAGGCCGTCTCCGCTTTCATAGCTGCCCGGCGGTAGGCCCGGCTCTCGGCTGTCTTGGTGGGCTCCTGATCGCCCACGGGATCGTTCTTCCGCGCGCCAGCCCAGTTCACCCCGATGAACGGTCCTCGGTCCTGATAGTGCAGCGTGACGATCGCGGCGCCCTTCGCTTGCTCCGGGACCCCGTAGGTGACGCGGGCTACCTTGCGGCGTTCCTGCTCCTCAGCGTCCGCCCGGTCATCAGCGTGGATATAGGTGGTCTCGGCGCAGAGGAACTTGGGGTTGGCTGCGACGAGATCGCGCCAAAAGTTGGCGTTGAGATACACGTTCCCGCCCAGCACATGCACGTGGTTCACGGGATCGGCGCCAATCTCCAAGCAGTAGCGGATCACCGCTGCCCGGCCCATGGGGCTCACATCCTTCCCCCAGCCCGTCTCACTGACGGCCAAGGCTACGTCCCGCAGCATCTTGTGCTGGCGAGCGGTGGAGGCGAGGGAGAAGGCCATGGCCCGCTCCTGGGGAGACTTGGCTTGGGCGAGGAGCTGCTGCTCCAGGGCATCCCCACTCTGGTCGGCGGGGGCTGGCTTCATGACGGCTTTCGAGGCTTCAGGCATCGTTACCTCCTTGGTGGTTAGACTGCTGGAACAGTTTCGTCCTTCACGCTCCACTGCTCGCACATCGCTAGGTGTCCGCGTGTGGCGGCGCCGGCATCGTTGTAGCCTGAAAAATCCAACTCACCCCAGTCACTCGGAATGGGCAGGCCACAGCCGCAGTCCGGCACTTGGCAGCGTTCGCCCGCATGGAATACCATCGTCTCGTACTTCCGTTCGTACCCGATGGTCTCGAAGCCAAAGCGCTTCATGTAGGCATGGTCGAACGTGTCGCCCTTGAGTTCGACGTTCTCCGCCAGCCACGCCGGATCGTGCACCTCAGCGTGAATCTCGCGGACGGGGCGCTCCGGCCAAAACTCCCCCACGGTGGAGACGAGGTATTCGCCAACCTTGGTGGCGAGGTGGAAGCGGCACCAGCGCCCCACGATCAAATGGGCGGCGTGCCCGAACCACTCCCACTCTTGCCGGGGGACCATCAAACCTCCGTCCGCTGGAGTACGGTTAACTGTAACTGAATCTCGAATCTCCGGGCCTCCGCCCGTGCTTCCTCGACGGCCAGCGTGTAGCGGAGCCGGATGCTCTCCTCCTCGAATGCCACGTACTTCGGATCACTCTTGGCCGCTTTCTCGGCTGGCGTGACGGCCATGCCGCCCTTATGGAGCGCCTGCTCGATCTCCACCCGGAGTAGCCGGCCATCCAACTCCCGTTGCCCGAGATCCCGCACCAGTTCGGCGCACCTGATGCGGCTCGCGCGGAGTTCCTCGATCTGCACGTCCAGCATTGGGGCGGTCATTTCAGCACCTTGAGGTGAGGGGGTGAAGGCATGGTGCGGTCACTCCGGGCGGCGAGGACGCACGCCGCCCAGAACCAGCCAAAGGTAGCCGCCCAGACCGTATCCAGCTCCCGCTCGGCCTCCTCCAACTCGTCAAGCAGGCGCGCCACATCGGTGACGTAGAAGCCAGGGGGCGCGCGGTACGCCTCCTCCTGCTTGCGGAATCGCTCAATCCGCTCGCGCATCATGAGGCGGTCGTTCGTCCTTGCAAGACGCTCAAACGCCGCTTCGGACATGGGCCGCGCATCGCTCTGCGCTGTCGGGTCAACCTGCTTCGCGGGCGTGTCGCTCATGGGGTCCTCAGTTCAGCGGGTGCGCCGTCCATGACAAATACCTTGAGCGTGCGTCCGCCGTCTTGGTAACTCAGTTCAATGGACACGTCCCACGCCGAGAAAACGCGCCCGAACGACACTACTGCAGCGCGATGGTCGATGACCTCAAACCGCGTGACGGCTTCCGGCTTCTGGGTCATTGGTCCTCCCACGGTTTCTCGCTCAACAGCGCCCGTGCGTCAGCTAGCGCATCCTCGCAGGCATCACAGCCGCGCACGGGCTGCGTGTGCTGGGAGTGGAACTCATGCACCTCAGGATCGGCTGTCCACGAGAAGCCTTCGATGCGCGTCACGCTACCCCCTTGGCCCAGGTGAGCCCGTCGTTGATCCGGTTGAGCACGCGGCGCAACCGCTGCACGTAGAGTGGCTGCTCATCCGGCGTGATACAGACTTCCTCCTGCCAGATCACGTCCTCCAGGGCATCCTTCAGGGCGCGGCCTTCCTCGGGCGTCAGCTCAAGGTTGAAGCGGCGACGTTTCTTGGGCGGGGCGATCATTCGGTCCTCGCCATAGCGGCCTCGACTCTATCAGCATCAGCGCGGCCGTCGGCAGCGGCGAAGGCTTCCTCCCAGGTATCGCCCTGCCCCTTGACGTGGAATGCCGTAATGATGGGAAGCTGGGTGATATTGCCGACGGAGCAGCGAATACACAGGCAGATTCCCTGTAGCCGCTCCTCCTCGGCACGCCACTCACGCCATGCTGCTGTATACTCGGGAGTGACGGGTTGCGGGCGAACGGGCTTTGCGAGCCGGTGGGCTTTCAGTTCGGCGCTCGCCGCTGTTCGGTCAGTCTTGTTGAAGGCTTCGCGGCTGAAA
>Ga0307471_100002436_pt1 | contig 10706 bp, 8 predicted proteins | sample atmos_gasesAM3C__2_FD_204566 | JGI IMG/M metagenome (GOLD analysis project Ga0307471, IMG submission 204566) | Hardwood forest soil microbial communities from Morgan-Monroe State Forest, Indiana, United States - atmos_gasesAM3C_515 | ecosystem: Environmental > Terrestrial > Soil > Temperate... | reverse complement strand
CCGTACTTGAGGAGATCCTGTGCCTGCAGGTGACGGAGGATCTTGGTGGTCTCTTTTGTGCGGTTGGCATGCGGCTCGCTGTTGAAACCGATGGTCCGCTTGCCGATGCGCTGCTCGATGATCTTCTCCAGACCGTCGAACGCGCCGCCACATATGAACAGGATGTTTGTGGTGTTGATCTGAATGAAGTCCTGGTGCGGGTGCTTGCGTCCGCCCTGCGGCGGCACGTTCGCGACCGTCCCTTCGAGGATCTTGAGCAGCGCTTGCTGCACGCCCTCACCACTGACGTCGCGAGTTATCGACGGGTTGTCGGACTTGCGAGCGATCTTGTCGATCTCGTCGATGTAGATGATTCCGCGCTCGGCTCGAGGGATGTCGAAGTCCGCGGCCTGGATCAGCCGGAGCAGGATGTTCTCGACATCCTCGCCCACGTAGCCCGCTTCGGTGAGACTGGTTGCGTCGGCGATGCTGAAGGGCACGTCGATGATGCGGGCCAGCGTTTGCGCCAGGAGCGTCTTGCCGCACCCGGTCGGACCTACCAGGAGCACGTTCGACTTCTGCAGCTCGACGTCGCTGTTCGTCTTCGCGTGTGCGATGCGCTTGTAGTGGTTGAAGACGGCGACCGACAGCACTTTCTTGGCGTGGTCCTGCCCCACGACGTACTGGTCGAGAGAGGCGGCGATGACCTGTGGGTTGGGGATCGAGCCGCCCTTGCCTCGCTTCTGCGTGGTGGAGCGGTTGTCCTCCTCGAGGACCTCCTGGCAGAGATCGATGCACTGATCGCAGATGTACACGCCCGGACCCGCCACCAGCTTGCGCACCTGCTCCTGGCCCTTGCCGCAGAAGCTGCATCGGGTATGCCGCCGTCGATCGTCGCGCTCAGTCACGCGTGCAGCACCTCGAGAGTCGCACCGTACTGCGGGGAGCGCGGTGCGTCCTGGTCACGTCCTTGCTGTGGCGCCGCCGCCGGCCTGAGGACCATCGCTCCCCTCGCCTGCCCCTGCCACCTCCGGAGTCCCGCCGTTGCTCTTCGTATGCGTGCTCGGCAACCCGCTCTTGGGCTTCGCCTGGATGATCTGATCGACGAGACCGTATGCCTTGGCCTCATCCGCGCTCATGAAGAAGTCGCGGTCGGAGTCCCGGTTCACCACCTCGATCGGCTTGCCGGTGTGGTGCGCGAGGATCTCGTCGAGACGGCGACGCACACGAAGGATCTCCTGCGCGTGAATCTGGATGTCCGCGGCCTGCCCACTGAAACCGCCTGTCGGTTGGTGTATCAGGATGCGCGTGTTGGGAAGGCTGAGACGCATGCCGTGCGCGCCGCCGGCGAGCAACACCGCCGCCATCGACGCCGCGATGCCCATGCAGATGGTGCCGACACGCGGCTCGACGTACTGCATCGTGTCGTAGATAGCGAGTCCGGCATAGACCGACCCACCCGGGGAGTTGATGTACAGCATGATGTCCTTCTCCGGGTCCTCGCCCGCAAGGAACAGCAGCTGTGCCATTACGACATTGGCAACCTGATCATCGATCGGTGTGCCGATGAAGATGATGCGGTCCTTCAACAACCGCGAATAGATGTCGAAGGCGCGCTCGCCGCGGTTGGTGGTCTCCACCACCATCGGGATCAGGTTGTGGGGAGTCATCACTGAGGCCATTATAGGCAGGCTTTCGAGGTCACTCGGGTACTTAAGTCGTCGCAGGTCAATCTCGATGTCGGAAGCTGCGGATCGCGACGCCGAGCATCGCAAGCCCGAACCCGATGAGCAGCGCCTCCTCCGTCCAGATCGCCAGGGTCTGTCCGAAGACGCTCAGCCCAAGACGGTCGAGCACTGACGCGGGGGCTCCACCCGAGCCGAGCGCCACGCGGCGCAATGGGTCGATGCCATAGCTGGCGGGGTCGATTCGGGTGAGCGCCGTCATCCATGCCGGAAGGCCGCTGAGCGGGAACAACGCTCCCGAAAGGAAGAAGATCGGCATCATCAGGAAGTTCATCACGACCTGAAACCCCTGCAGGCTGCGCATGCGCGCCGCGAGCGCAACACCGAGCGCACTCAATGCAAAGGCGAGCACAAAGATCAAGGGGAGCAGCTCGAGCACGCCGACGAACGACAGCTTGACGCCGACCAGCGGCGCGAACGCGAGCATGATGATTCCCTGGAAGGTCGCCTGAGTCGCACCGCCGAGCGTCTTGCCGACTGCGACCGCGGCGCGGTTGATCGGCGCAACGAGCACCTCCTTGAGGAATCCGAACTCGCGGTCCCAGACGATCGACATCGACCCGAAGATCGACGTGAAGAGCACGGTCATGCCGATCACGCCGGGGAAGATGAACTGCTGATACTGGAGTCCCGACGCCGAGAACGCACCGGTGGCTCCACGAAGGCTCGAGCTCAGACCTGTTCCGAAGATGAGCAGATAGAGGAGCGGCTGCGCGAACGACACGACGAGACGCATCCGGTCACGAGTGAACCGCAGCACGTCGCGGTACCAGATGATGTACACGGCACGCAGCGAGGCCCCGCGGATGTCGACATGGCGCGGCGTGGCGACCGGCGCGGTCAGCGCGTGTTCGGTCACCGCCGCCGTCCCCGCCACGCAGCGCCGAACTTGCGCAGCGCATCCACCTGCCCGGCGGCCTCGTCGCGGATCGCGTGCCCGGTCAGCTTCAGGAACACGTCGTCGAGGCTCGGCCGCCGGGCGGCGACAGCGCTGATCGGGATGCTGGTCTCGCCGAAGAGCCGCGGCATGAACGCTGCGGAGTCCTGGACCTCGACGCGGATGGTGCCGTCGTCGATGACGGGCTCGAGCCCGAACGCGCGGCGCACCTCGATGGCGGCAAGCTGCGGATCAGCGGAGGTCACCGTGACGACGTCCCCGCCCACCATCGCCTTCAGCTCGGTGGGCGTCCCGCGGGCGACGATCCGGCCCTTGTCGATGATCGCGATGCGATCGCAGAACTCGGCCTCGTCCATGTAGTGGGTGGTCATGAAGATGGTGAGCCCCTCGCGCTCGCGCAACTCGTGCAGGTACTCCCAGATGCGGCTGCGGGTCTGCGGGTCCAGCCCCAGCGTGGGTTCGTCGAGGAACAGCACGCGCGGGAAGTGGAGCATGCCCCGCGCGATCTCGAGACGCCGTCGCATGCCGCCCGAGAACGTGCTCACCGGAGAGCTCGCCCGGTCGCTGAGCTCGACCATGGCCAGCGCGGCGTCGATTCGCTGCCTGCGGACCGCTCGGGCCAGACCGTAGAGGAAGGCATGGAACTCGAGGTTCTCGCGAGCCGTCAGCTGGTCGTCGAGCGACGGATCCTGGAACACGATCCCGATGCGCCCGCGGACGGATCCGGGGTCCGCCTCGACGTCGATGCCCGCCACCCGCGCCGTCCCCGCGGTCGGCAACAGCAGCGTGCAGAGAATGCTGATCGTCGTCGACTTGCCGGCGCCATTCGGCCCGAGAAAGCCGAAGATCTCACCGCCGCGCACATCGAGATCGATGCCCCGCACCGCCTCGATCTGCCCGTAGCGCTTGACGAGCCCGACGACCTCGATGACCGGTTCGCTCACGGAAGCGATCGTACCCACGAGTAAGCGCGTGGACCGACACGGGACGGCGACAGAGGACCTCTCGTCGGGGGCACGCTGTCGAGCCGCCCACCGCCAGCGTGGTACGACGTACCCGAGCTCAGGGGGCGGCTCGCAGCTGACATCTCGGCGTGCCCTGCGTACCTCGGCCATCCGGCACGCCTCCGATGATCACCCCCTGCCGAGAGATCCTCCGTCGCCGTCCCGTCAGCCCGCGCGCTCAGGTCGGTACGAATTCCTCGCGGACGATCTCGAGCAGCCGCTCGGCGGCGGCCCGGCGGAGCAGGTCGCGCCGGGCGAGGTCGCGGAGGCGCCGGCGCTGCGATGCGGTGAGCTTGCGGCCCTCGCCGAGGCGGCCGGCTTCGCGCTCGACCTGGGTCTCGTCGACCTCGAACTGCTCCGCCGCGGCGAGTGCGTCGAGCGCGAGGTCGCGCTTGACACGCTGTGCGGCACTCTCGCGCCGCTCACCGCGGAGCTTCTCGAGAGTCTGGCCGGTCAGTTCGAGGTACTTCTCGAACGAGAGCCCAAGCGAGCTCAAGCGGTACTCGAGGTCGGTGAGCTGGTGCTCGATCTCGCGATCGACCATCACCTCGGGTAGGTCGACGGCCACGATGTCGCGCAGCGCTTGCAGCGCATCCGACTCGAAGCGCGCCTCGTCGGACTCCTTCGCCATCGTTTCGAGGCGTTCTCGGTAGTAGGCGCGCAGCTCGTCGAGGGTGGAGCCATGGCCGTCGAGCTGGGCGAGCGAATCGTCGAGCGGCGGCAGCTGCCGCTCGCGGACGGCGTGCACGGTGACGTCGACGGTCACCGTCGCCCCTCGCAGCTCCTCGCGCTGGTAATCGTCGGGGAGCGTTACCTCGAACGTGCGCGAGTCCCCGGCGTTCACGCCGATGATGCCGTCGACGAGACCCGGGAGCAGCCGCTCGCGATCGAGCTCGACGTCGCGTTCGCCGGCCTCCTCGGAGCTCAGCAGCTGGTCGTCCTTGCGCATCACGAGCGTGCATCGCAGCACGTCGCCCGCCTGGGCCGGCCGCTCGACGTCGCGGAGCTCGGCATGGTGGCGGCGAACGTCCTCGATCGCCTCGTCGATCTGTTCGTCGGTCACCTCGGTCGTATGCGTTTCGACGCGCAGCGACAGGTAGTCGCCGAGGTGCACCTCGGGCTTGACGGTCACGGTCGCGGTGAGCACCAGCGGCTGATCGCGCTCGAGCTCGCCGACATCGAGCTCGGGGTCGCCAACCGCTTCCACACCGCTCTGCTCGAGCGCCCGAGCGTAGAGATCCGGGACCAGGTGCTCGACCGCCTCCCGACGTACGGCGTCCCAGCCCACGGCGCGTTCGATCATCGCCGGCGGAGCCTTGCCCGGACGGAACCCGGGGATCCGGACACGCCCGGCGAGACGCCGAAGCGACTCCGCGACGGCGGTCCGCACCTCGTCCGCGGGCGCCTCGACCCGCAGCACGACAAGCGACCCGGGCTTGTGTTCGACGCCGACGGAGAGCTGCGAGAGGGACATGTGCACCTGAAAGGAATGATGTGCGCGGACCGAGACTCGAACTCGGACGGGTCGCCCCACGGGATCCTAAGTCCCGCGCGTCTACCGATTCCGCCATCCGCGCCCGGTCTCGACCCAGTGTACCCCCGTGACGGGCTTATCCCTTGCGAAGCCGAGGCGGCCTCCCTACTCTTTCTTGCAGAGAGCGACCCCCGCCTCCGCCGGCACATGCCGGCACACCCCCACACGGAGGTAACTGGTTGGAGCCGAATCACTCAGGAGCAACGGCCACCGATACGGAGGGGGTCGTTGCTCATATTGATCAGAAAGCGATACGTCTCTCAGCACTGTTGCGAGAGATCGACAACAATCCCATCGAGCTGGACGCCCATCTTCGCGACCAGCTCAGCGACATCCTCGAGATGCTCGCCTGCCGGATCGCAGCGACTCGAGCGCTGCTCAACCAGCCAAGCCTGGAGTTGAAGGAAGCCGGATCGGCGGCGTAGACGCGACCGGTGTGCCGGCACCCGCCCGCCGTTGGGTGGGCGCCGGCGCACCGACCCGCCGCCAAGAGCTGAACGTCTCGGCGACGGCGTTTGCATTTTTCGCGATCGCGGTGGCCGCGGTCCTGGTTCGATTCTGGTCGCTGCAGACACAGCCGGGCGGGCTGTACCCGGATGAGGCGGCCGAGGGTGTCGACGCCCGCAGGCTCATCGCCGACCCGGGCTTCCATCCAGTGTTCTTCGACGACGACGGGGGCCGCGAGGCGCTGTACGCGTACGTCACTGCGACGGCATTCAGGGTCTTCGGCGCCTCCGTCACGACGCTGCGAGGGACGTCGGCAGCGCTTGGCGTCCTCGGCGTGGCGCTCATCTGGCTCGCCGTGCGGCGGTATGGACGCGGTGCGGCGCTGGCCGCGATGGCGTGGTCGGCCGGTTCTCTCTGGCTCATCGCGGTGTCACGAGACGGATTTCGCAACATCCTGGTGGTCCCCGCCGGCGCTCTCGCGCTGCTTGCCATGTTGCGCTGGGCGGACCGGCCGAGTCGCGTCAGCGCGCTCGCCGCGGGCGGCGCCATGGGGCTCGGCTTGTGGACGTATCAGCCGCTGAAGTTCCTCCCGCTGCTCGCGATCGTGTGGTTGCTCTGGATGCGGCGTCGTGATCGCGAACGCTATGCGCGACTTCGCGCCACCTTTGCGTGGTGCATCGCGGCGTATCTGATCGTCGCGGCACCGATCATCTGGACGGCGATCACCGACGCGCGCAACTACTTCGGGCGCGGAGCAGTGGTGTCCGTCTTCAATCCCGGCGTGAGCACGCAGGACAGTTACCCGGTGCAGGTGCTGCGAACGCTCGGGATGTTCCTCGTGACGGGCGATCCCAACGCGCGTCACGACGTCAACGCGCTTCCCCTGCTCGGCCCGTTGCTCTTCATCCCGTTCGCGTTCGGCATGGCAAGGGCCGTGAAGCGCCGAGACGACCACGGCCACGTGCTGCTGCTGCTCGGCATCGTCGTCTTCCTCATCCCGCCGCTCATCGCACCGGAGGGATATGCACCGCACTTTCTGCGCAGCCTCGGACTCGCGCCCTTCGTCGCCGCACTCGTGGGCATCGGCTGCGTGGAGATCGTCAGCCTGGCCGGGCTCGTTCCCCGTGCCCCGCGCCCGGCGCGCGCTGTTGCAGCGACGGCGTGCACAACTCTGATCGCCGTCCTCGGAGTGCTCTCGATCCGCACGTATCTTGATCGACCGGTGAATCAGCGCTACGACGCATACTCGTTCGCGGACGTCGAGCTGGCCGCGGCCGCCGACCAAGGAGAAGGGACCGTGGCGGTCATCGACGAGTACAACTCACTCGACGTGCAGTTTCTCGACGCCAACAACATGCCGACCGTTCAGCCGCCCGGCCGCCCGCTTGCGCACCCGCGCGTGTATTCGCTGATCGTGGCCGCCAGCCGAGCCGAGATCGCCGGTGCCGTCGACGCAGCGACCGCGGCGCGTGCGACGGTGGCGGCGGTCGACCCACGCGGCAATCCGGTGGTGTGGGAGGTGGTCCCGTGAACACGGTCAGCGAGCGCAGCGCCCTCCCGGCTGCACTCCCCGCGTCGACACCGGACACAAGCCGGGGCTCCGCCTCGCCATGGGCGGCGCGGGTTCGGCAGCGACTCTCGTCATACGCTGCCGGCGTCACAGCGATCACCGCGGCGGGGCTCGCCGCGCGCCTGCTGTTCCTCGGCCATCAGCCACTCTGGCGCGACGAGGCGTTCACCGCCGTGGTGGTGCGACGGCCGTGGGGGTCGATGTTCGACGCCGTCCGCGCCGACAGCGCGCCGCCGCTTGCCTACGTGTTCGACCACGTGGTCGCCGGTATCTCGAGCTCACCGGCGGGGCTGCGCCTGGTGTCAGCGATCGCCGGCGCGGGAGCCATTCCGCTGGGTGCCGCAATCGGACGGAGAATCGCAGGCGCGCGATGTGCGCTTGTGAGCGCGGCGCTCTGCGCTGTTGCTCCGGCACTCTTGCTCAGCGCGCGAGACGCGCGCATGTACGCGCTCGCGACGACACTGGTGATGGCGTCGTGCCTCGCGCTCTGGCGGGCGATCGAGTCGCCGAGCCGGCGTCGTTACGGGCTCTACGCGTTGGTCACAGCATTGGCGCTGTACACCGATTACTTTGCCGCGCTTGCGGTCGCCGCGCAGATCATCGCGCTGGTGGCGCTCCGCGCCGGCTGGAGGCGGGTGCTCACCTCCCTGGGCGCCGCCGCGCTCGCGGGCTTCCTGCTCCTGCCCTGGTTGGTCGTCGCCCGCAACCAGCTCGGCCACGCCGGGTCGTCGTTCTGGGTGCCCCAGGTCGGCTTCACATCCGTGAGCGGCGAGTTGATCCAGTTCTATTCGGGCCCCCCGCTCGACCCGTGGGTTCCAGCAAAAGCGCTGTTCCAGACGTTCCAGGGATTCGCGGTGACCGTCGGGGTGGTCGCCTCGATCGCGCTCGTGATCTGGCGACGGCGGCTGCAACCTCGGCGGCGACGGGCGGCGACCTTCTTTGCGATATGCGGGATCGGAGCCGTGCTCATCCTGCTGTTGATCAGCGCGTGGCGCCCGCTGGTCGACGGTCGCTACGCCAGCGTTGTGTGGGGCGTGCTGTTCGCCTTGGTCGCGGCCGGGATCACGCTGGCGCTACGGCGCTGGGTCCTCGTTACGGCGCTCGCCGTGATGGTCGCAGCATCCACAGCGCTGTCAGTCGCCGCCACTCACCCCGACACGCCCGCGGCGGTGGCGAGCATCGAACGGCACCTGGGAGCGGACGACTTCGTCGACGCGTATCCCACGCAGTACCTGCTCTTCCTCTACTACGGCGACGCGAGGCTGCTCGCGCACACACACGTCGTGGGGACGGACGTCCCCTGGTTCTGGGGGACCGCGGCGTATCCACCCGGTGCGATCGTCCGATCAATCCCCTCTCGGGTTACTGCCAACCGCGGCACGATCTACTATGCGTCCGAACCAGGCGATCCGGGATTCCCGTCTCCCAAGGGCTACGCGCTGCGCTCGACGCAGTGCTGGACCGGCGTGTGCGTCTCCGCGTACCGCCCGTAGCGCTGGCGGTTCTAGACCGCGGGCTGCAGTTCGTTCGCGCGCGAGATGAGGTTGTGCAGCGTGCGCGCCACGATCGGCCAGTCGGCGCCCTTGCGCATGTACCAGATCAGTCCCAGCCCGACCACCGAGCCGACCTCGCCAGATCGCTCCGACGCGGTGAGGACGAGGATGGGGAGGTGCCGGTAGCGGGTGTCGGCGCGGACCTGCCGGCAGAGACTCAGGCCGTCCATACCGGGCAGCCCGATGTCGGTGATCAAAACGGTGGGGTCGAAGGCTTCCAGCGCAGCGAGCGCGTCCTCCGCCGAGGCAGCCGTGACCACGGTGTATCCCTCGAAGCCGAGGCGCAACTCCAGATACCGACGCATGCCGGGATCGTCGTCAACGACGAGCGCACGTTGCGCGCCGCCCCCGCCAGCGTCCATCGCCAAGCCTCCACAGACTGCACCTGGCGCGAAACAGTGACGTTGAAGAGAACTGCCCAGGTTCGACCGGTGGCTCCAGCGTACCAACTCGCGGTGCTCCAAGGAAGGGAAAGGGCTTGCGGCGTGCATCTTTGGTACACAAGGAGATTCATGGCCCGAAATGCCGTTCGCGCGCCGTCGCGTTGAGCCGTATGGCGCGATCGCCGCAACTGCATCGCATGTTGATCGTGGGTTCGGTGCTCATCGCACTTCCTCTCGCCGCTTGCAGCACGACCCGCACTGGCCCGGTGATGCGCCAGGGCGGGACGCTGTACGTCGCCATCGACTCGGACCCCGTCTCGCTCAACCCCCTGGTCGCGGGTGATCCCGCGTCGATCCGCGCATACACGCCGCTCTTTCCACTGCTGTACTCGGCCAACACGGACCTCAGCCCGGGGCCAGACCTGGCCACGACCCTTCCTACGGTGACCGCCTCGGGGTCGGTGCTCACGGTGCCGCTGCGAACGGACGCGAAGTGGTCCGACGGCACGGCGATCACTGCCGACGACGTCGTCTACACGGTGACGACAGAGATGAGCCCTGACCTCGACACCCAGGCGACGTTCAACTGGGCGCCGCTGCAGAGCGTGGTCAAGGTCGACGCGCACACCGTCAAGTTCACGCTGGCGGCGCCGGACGCCGCGTTCGTCGCCGATCATCTGGTCACACCTATCGTCCCGCAGCACGCGCTCGCGCAGGTCAATGTCGCGCAGATGAGCCGCGCCCCGTTCAGCGCCGCGCCCACGGTCACTGGAGGCCCATTCCGCTTCGACCACCACGTCAGCGGCCAGCAGGTGGTGCTCGACGCCAATCCCGCCTTCTACCGCGGCGCCCCGCACTTCGACCACGTCGTGTTCGTGGTCTCGCCGGATCCAAGCAAGATACTCAATCAGCTGGGCAGCGGTCAGCTGTCCTGGGCCCCGGCACTGGCGCCGACGGCGGCTGCGGCCGCGGCGTCGGCGGCGGGCGTCACGCTCAACGCATACCCGTCGACCGCCTTCGTCGCGGTGATGTTCAACGTTCGGCCGGGACATCTCTTTGCCGACCGCGCGGTGCGTCAGGCGTTCGCCGCGAGCATCGATCACGACGGCGTTGTCCTGCACGCGACAGGGAGCGCGCAGGGGTACCCGCTATGGGGCGACATCAACCCCAGCTCATGGGCATTCAACCAAGCCGCGTTGACGACCGTGGGGCGTGACACGCATCACGCGCGTCAGCTGCTCAGCGGTGACGGCTGGTCGGTGCCATCGAGCGGCACGGCGACGCGTTCCGGTCGGGCGCTTTCGGCGCAGCTCATCGTTCCGAGCAGCGATCCCACCCGAGCGGCCGCTGCCTCGCTGATCGCGCAGCAAACGCGCGACGGAGGCTTCAACATCACCGCTACGGGCCTCGGCGACCAGCCATTCGATTCCGCACTCTCCAACGGAAGCTTCGATGCCGCCGTGGTCCCCGTCGGCACGACGCTCGACCCCGATGACTCCGCGGTGTTGGGATCGGGTGGCAGCGCCAATTACGGCGGCTATACGAACCCGCAGCTGGACGGACTGTTCAATTCGGAATTGATAGCCACTGCAT
>Ga0307471_100002435_pt1 | contig 10711 bp, 10 predicted proteins | sample atmos_gasesAM3C__2_FD_204566 | JGI IMG/M metagenome (GOLD analysis project Ga0307471, IMG submission 204566) | Hardwood forest soil microbial communities from Morgan-Monroe State Forest, Indiana, United States - atmos_gasesAM3C_515 | ecosystem: Environmental > Terrestrial > Soil > Temperate... | reverse complement strand
ACGCCGAACAGTCCGAACAATCGCTCGTAGCTTTCGCCGAGCAGCTTCCGGTCGGAGTCCTGCCGAAACTCGAGCACCTGCGAGTAGAACTCGACCGATCGATCGAGATCGCCCACCGTCACTGCGACAGAATCGACCGCGGTGATGGCGGCGGGCTCGGAGGGCGCGCCCTCCGGCGCGGTCGCGGCGACTTCGAGGCGGTCCCCGCCGGAGGCCTCGGCTCGCATCGGTGCTGCCTTCGCGATCGAGATCGCGAGCGCGGCGCAGAAGAGCAGTGCGGTATGCCGCGCGCAGCTCGGGGCCGTGCCGCCGGCGCGGGCTGCAGCGCCCAGGGTGCTGCGCTCCCACCTAGCCGGCATGGACGCTCTCCGGAGCGGGAGCGGCGTGCGCGGCGTCAGGCGCGCGCTGCCCCGCGATCAGGTCGCTCACGCGCAGGGCCCAGGCAAAGATCGTGAGCGAGGGGTTTACGTGGCTCGAGCGCGGAAGGATGCTGCCATCGACGACGTAAAGCCCGGTCAAGCCATGCACCCGACCCTCGGCGTCCACGACCGAATCCGAGGGATTCCGGCCACACACGAGCGTGCCGCAGGCGTGGGCCGTGCCGCTTAACCCGATGCGGCGCGTGAGACCCAAGAGGCCCGCGCGGGCGAGGGACAGTTGGAATCCGCGCGTCAAGGCACGATGCTCGCGCCGCGCCTCGACGAGGCGCCGCTCGGCGTAGTCCATCACGGGTGGGAGTCCGGGGCTGCGGTCGCGGACGCGGTTCTCTGCGCTGGAACCGTCCTCGGTCTGGAGAAAGAAACCGTATGAGCGGGCACCGATTTCGCTGCGCAGGAGCCGTGGGACCCATCCCGGCAGCAGGGAGCTGATGAGCTCGGCATCGAAGCCCAAGGGTTGCACGCTCGAGTGCGGGTAACGGCCGCTAGTGAGCAGTGTGGTCTTGCGGAGGATATCGCTCACGCGGCGCAGCGATGGGGCGAGCATCGCCGTGAGCAGGTGCAGCTTCAGGTAGCGGCCGATGTGGGCGGCCGTCGGCAGCTCCTCCCGCAGGCCTGCGGCATCGAAATAGCGCTCGAGCAAGCGCGGCGAATGGAGCGCACCCGCCGCCAGGAGGACCAGCGGAGCGTGATAGTCACGGCCGTCACTCAGCTGCACGCCTGCGATCGCCGTTTTGGAACCCGAGCTCCCGAGCAGGGTGCGGACCTCTGCGCAGGTGACGAGGGTGAAGAGCGCATTACCCCGCAGCTTTGAGAGGAATGAGGAGTCTGCATCCGCCTTAAGGCCGCGTGCGGAGGCAAAGCCATCGAAGTGCATCGCCTCGGTGCGCTCGCCGATGATCCGGGGGTCGAGCGCCAGGGGCAGTGGCGCCTGCAACCACCGCCCGCCAGGGCGGACGATGCGCCCGAGGATGCGAGCGAGATCCGGCTCCTGGTCGAAAGCGCGCACGCGCAGCAAGCGCTCCGCCTCATCGTAGTAAGGCTCGAGCGCCGCGAGGCCAATGGGCCAGGCGCGGCAGCCGTGCGCTTCGTCGGCCCGAAATTCACGCTCAGAGAATCGCACCAGCGCCGCCCCGTACCACTTGGTCTTGCCACCGACGTTGAAGTGCTCCTCGGGCTTGAAGCTTCGGCCATTTGCATCGAGCCACTCCTCGCGGCTCAGGAATTTCCCCTCGTGCACGACCTGACGGACATCGAGCGTGCTGCCGTCGGTCGGCAGGTGATCGCCCTTCTCCAGAAGCACAACGCGCAGCCCGCCCTGCACCAGGCGATAGGCGGCGGCCGCGCCACCGGCCCCGGATCCCACGATGATGGCGTCATGGCGTTGCGGGACCATGCTCGCGGTCTCCAGATTCAGCGGGCCACGAGTCCGCCGGGCGGTGGCTCGTAGCCGCAATGGATGCAGCGTACGTCGTCGGGGTGAACGAGCTTGGCGCACGCCACGCGGTGAAAGAGCACCCGATAGAGCTGGGCCCCGGCGAGCATGCCGGCGACGGGCGCGGTGAAGTAAATCCAGAGGTGTTCCCACATGAGGCCCGGGGCAGCTGAGGCGAAGGTGCGCGCCGGATTCATGCTCATGCCGGAGAGCGGTGCCTCGAGGCTGATATAGATCGCCACGAGACAGCCGGCGACGACGCCCGTGAATGGAGCGGCTCGCCTCGAGGCCTGCATCCGCAATATCACGAAGATCAATCCCGCCGAGATGAGAAACTCGGCGGCAAAGGCGATACCGACGCCGCCCCCTCCCGGCACCGTTGCGGCGTAGCTCACCGGCGGAGCGCTGAAGGCGGCACCGAAGAGCGCCAGCACCACCAGCACCCCGGCGACGCCGCCGACGAATTGGGCCAGAACGAAAAACAGCGCGTCGACGCCGTGCACCTTGCCGAGACTCAGGAAAGCCAGCGTGACGGACGGGTTCATATGGGCGCCGGAGCGCTTGCCCCACGGCGAATAGATGATGGCGATCGCCGTCAGCCCCATCGCCACGCCCGCAAGCCCCCGGCGCAACCCAGGATCCGCCAGCCTCCGGTGCAGCGCCGACCCCGGATACTCGAGGAGGGTGGCACACACCCCCGCCGCAATCATGAATGTGCCGAGCGCCCAGGCTTCGATCAGGTACTCCGGCCAGTGCGACGTTGGTGCCGGTGTGACGCTGCCTGTCATTCAGCCCCCCGTCTCGAAGCCCGGGTACAAGGTCATGCCGCCGTCGACGAACAGGCTCACGCCGTGGACATAGTCGGCATAGTCCGAGCAGAGCCACACCGCTGCCCGGCCGATCTCGTCGGCTTCGCCGATGCGCTTGTAGGGGATGAGTCTCATGAGCTCGGCATACGCCTGCGGCGTGTCCCACGCCTGCATGTTGATCGGAGTGCGGATCGCTCCCGGGCAGATGGAATTCACGCGGATGCGATAGGGCGCAACCTCCTGGGCGATGCTTTTCATCATCAGCATCACGCCGCCTTTCGATGCCGCATAGTTGACGTGCCCGGCCCAGGGGATGACTTCGTGCACCGAGCTGATGCAGAGAATCTTGCCCGCCGAGCAGGAGACCTCCTTGCACACGCCGCGGCGGCGGAACTCCCGCACGGCCTCGCGCGAGCACAGGAACTGCCCAGTGAGGTTCACACCGAGCACCCGGTTCCACTGCGCGAGCGTCATCTCGTGGAAGGGTGCGTCCTGCTGCAGACCCGCATTGTTGACCAGGATATCGAGCGTGCCGAGTGCGCCGAGAACGCGCGCGAACATGGTCTGCACCTGTGCCTCGTCCGACACGTCGGCCTGGATCGCGAGCGCGCGCACGCCCCGAGCGCGGATCTCCGCTGCCAGCGCCTCGGCCTTGTCGGCATCGGTCACGTAATTCACGGCGACGTCGGCTCCCGCCTCACCGAGGCTCAAGGCAATCGCGCGTCCGATACCGGAGCTCGCCCCGGTCACCAGCGCCTTCTGGCCGAGCAGCAGCTTTTGCGGCGGCACGCTCGGCATCACCGGCTCGGGAAGATGACTGTAAGCGGCGGATGTACTCATGGACCTTTCCTCACACAGATGACGGAGCGGCGCGGGGCGAGTCGGCCCGGCGAGCGACTTCGGGACGAAAACCCTCATGGGACCAGAGCTCATGCGCGTAGCGCGGCATCAGGAGCTTCGCGATCAAACCGGTCCAGCCGGTCTGATGTGAGGCACCGACGCCGCGGCCGCTGTCGCCGTGAAAGTACTCATAGAAAAGAATGTGGTCGCGGAAGTGTGGATCGTCCTGCAGCCGTGCCGGGTAATGTCCGTAGAGCGGGCGGCGTCCGCTCGCATCGCGCAGGAAAATGCGCGCGAGCCGCATGGCGAGCTCGTTGGCAATCTCATCGAGTGTCAGGAAGCGCCCGGAGCCGGTGGGGCATTCGACCTTGAAGTCGTCGCCATAGTAGTGATGAAACTTCTGCAGCGACTCGATGATCAGGAAGTTCACGGGAAACCAGATCGGTCCGCGCCAGTTGGAGTTGCCGCCGAAGAGGCCCGAGTCGGACTCGGCCGGCTGGTAGCGCACCGAGAGCTCCATGCCGTTCACGTGATACCGATAGGGGTCGTCGGCGTGCGCCCGCGAGATTGCGCGCACGCCATAGGCGGAGAGGAATTCGCGCTCGTCCAGCATGCGCCGCAGCAGCCGCTTGATGCGATGGCCGCGCAGGAGAGAGAGCAGCCGGCGGTGGCCGCGGCCCTCTTCGTTCCAGTGCGAGACGAGGCTGCAGAGATCGGGGCGATACCTCAGGAACCATTCGAGGCGCTCCCTGAACTCCGGCACGCGCGCGAGCAGCTCAGGCTCCAGGGTCTCCACCGCGAAGAGCGGAATGAGTCCCACCATCGAGCGCACCTTGAGCGCCGTCATCCTTCCGTCGGGCAGGTGCAGCACGTCGTAGAAGAACTTGTCCTCGTCGTGCCACAGCCCCATGCCCTGCTCGCCGCCGATACTGGTCATGGCCTCGGCGATCTGCAGGAAGTGCTCGAAGAACTTGGTGGCGATATCCTCGTACACGTGGTTGTGCAGCGCCAGCTCGAGCGCGATCCGCAGCAGATTGAGCGCGTACATCGCCATCCAGCTGGTGCCGTCGGCCTGGTCGATGTGCCCCCCGGTCGGCAGCTGCGCGCTGCGATCGAATACGCCGATGTTATCGAGTCCGAGGAAGCCGCCTTGGAACACGTTGCGTCCCTCGGCGTCCTTGCGGTTGACCCACCAAGTGAAGTTCAGCATCAGCTTGTGGAAGACGCGCTCGAGAAATGCCAGATCGCCGCCATCGCCGCGTTGCTTGCGGTCGATCTGAAACACGCGCCAGGCGGCCCAGGCATGTACCGGAGGATTGACATCGCCGAACGCCCACTCATATGCGGGCAGTTGCCCGTTCGGATGCATGTACCACTCGCGGGTCAGGAGCAAGAGCTGCTCCTTGGCGAACGCCGAATCGAGGTGCGCGAAGGCAATGCAATGAAAGGCGAGGTCCCAGGCCGCATACCACGGGTACTCCCACTTGTCGGGCATCGAGACGATGTCAGCGTTGTTGAGATGCGTCCACTCGAAGTTACGGCCGCAGCGGCGCTGCCTCGGCGGCGGGAGCTGGGCCGGATCGCCTCGCAGCCACTCGGGGACGTCGTAGTAGTAGAACTGCTTGCTCCAGATCATGCCGGCGAATGCCTGGCGCTGCACAGCGCGGGCGTCCGCGCTCTCGACGCCCGTCTGCAGCTCGGCGTAGAACTCATCCGCCTCCGACCGACGCGTTGCGAACATGGCGTCGTAGTCGCCGAAGCGCGGCTCACGCTCCCGGGACAGACGCAGACGCACCTCGGCGGTGCCGCCCGCAGGGATATCGAACCGATGCCAGAGAGCGGCTTTCGTGCCCTCGCCGGCGGGGTTCACCGCATCGACCCGGTCGTGCACCACGCGCTCGTGAAAGGCATCCTTCCAGTAGCCGGCGCGCGCAGCCTCGTGCCACAGTCGGGGGTTCGACTCGTTCTCGCAGAAGAGCGCGGCGAGCACCGGAGCCCCGGAGTGCAGACAGTAGCGGCCGAGCCGCGCGTGCTCGGCTACCACCGCCGCGGGCTGCGCCAGGCGCATGCCCGGCTTGCGCGCATTCGGTTTCCAGCTCCAGGTGTTGCGAAACCAGAGCTGCGGCAGGATGTGAAGGGAGGCCGCCTCGCGGCCGCGATTGCAGGCGGTGACTTTCATGAGAATGTCATCGGGCGCGGCCTGTGCGAATTCCACAATGACATCGAAGTAGCGGTCGTCATCGAATACGCCTGCATCGAGCAGCTCGAATTCCGGCTCGCCGGCGCCCCGGCGCCGGTTCTCCTCGACCAGCCGGGCGTAGGGAAAGGCGCGCTGGGGATACTTGTAGAGCATCTTCAGATAGGAATGCGTGGGCGTGGCGTCGAGGTAGTAGTAGACCTCTTTCACGTCCTCGCCGTGGTTGCCCTCGCTGTTGGTGAGACCGAAGAGGCGTTCCTTCAGGATCGCGTCGTGCCCGTTCCAAAGCGCAAGCGCGAGGCACAGCCGCTGCTGGATGTCGGAAAAGCCGGCGAGACCGTCTTCACCCCAGCGATATGCCCGGCTTCTCGCATGGTCGTGCGGAAAATACTCCCAGGCATTGCCGTGGGGGCTGTAGTCCTCGCGAACCGTTCCCCATTGCCGTTCGGAAAGATAGGGACCCCACTTCTTCCAGCCCTGTCCTGCAGGGAAGGGCGTAGCGAGGCGCGCGTGTTCGGCAGTGTGCGGCGTCACGGTTGGGCTCCTGCGCGTAGAAGAAGGTTGTCGCCTCCGGCTTGCGCATGCTCGAGGAGGTGCCAGGCGCGCAGCGTTTCGCCCACGCTCCACGCCTGGGCAAAGCACCCGCGCGGCACGTGCGGCGCGTTGCCGTCAAAGATTTCGCTGATCGTGCCCATGCAGGCCTCATCGAGGTGCGGAGCGAGCCCGGCGAGAATGGCGAGCGCGTCCGCAGCATCGCCGTAGGCCTGGTAGTGTGCGAGCGCGAAGGGTCCGAGCAGCCAGCTCCAGACGGTGCCCTGGTGATACGCCGCGTCGCGTTCCAGCGGACTCCCGCGGTATTGCCCGGCGTAACTCGGCTCGCCCGGCGCGAGACTGCGCAGCCCGACGGGCGTCAGGAGCTGGCGAGCGCACACATCGATGACCGAGCGGGCGCGCCGCGTATCGAGCAAGCCCGTGCCGAGCGACAGCACGAGCACTTGATTCGGTCGCAGGCTCCGGTCGACCCGCGAGGCGCCGCCAGCGGGTTCGGAACTCCCGCAATCGATTACGTCGTACAGGTAGCCGCCGTCTTCGTACCAGAAGGCGTGCTCGAACGCGTGGGCGACGCGGGCCGCACTGCGGCGATAGTCGGCTGCGGCAGGCGCATCACCCACCAGCGGCGCCCAGCGTCCCATGCAACTCAGGGCCAGGTGCCAGAGCGCATTGATCTCTACCGGCTTGCCCGTGCGTGGGGTCACCACCCAGTCACCGACCTTCGCGTCCATCCAGGTCAGCTGTACGCCGGGCTCACCGACATGGAGCAGCTCATCTGCGGGGTCGACATGAATGCCATAGCGCGTGCCCCGGCGGTGCCAATGAATGATGTCCTTGAGAGTGGGATAGAGCTCTGCAAGCAGCGCGCGATCCTGGGTGGCATCGAGATACGCACCGAGTGCGTGGAAATACCACAGCGTGGCATCGGCCGTGTTGTATTCGGGCTCCGCGCCGTCGTCCGGAAAACGGTTAGGCAGCATCCCGTGGCTGGTATGCGCGGCGAAAGTGCGCAGGATTGCTGCCGCCGCATCCGCGCGTCCGGTGTACAGCGTAAGCCCCGGAAGAGCAATCATGGTGTCGCGGCCCCAATCACTGAACCAGGGGTAGCCGGCAATGACGGTGCTACCGGGCGAGCGCGCGCGACCCGTGCTGCCGCGCCGCACAAGAAACGAGTCGGCCGCCAGCGTCAGCCGCCGGATCCAGCGTGGCGCCTCCTCCGGTACCGCACTAACCAGCCGCCGCCGGCGCCGAAGCTCCTCATCGATGGATACCGTGGGTTGCCGCAAATCGGGTTCCGCGGTGGCGACGAGTGTCAGAGTTCCGCCCGGTGAGAGTTGCGCCTGGATGACGCCCGGACGGAACAGGTCCTCCAGGGCATCGAGGCCGCGCTCCATTTCCTGGCGGTGGAGAAACCTCCAGTACCAGTCCGGGCGGGAGTGGAACTGCCCCCGATCGACGAACAACCGATAGGGGCGGGCCCCCGGATAAGCCGTCACCGTGCAGCCGCTGGGTTCCGGCGCGACGGCGAGCGTCCAGCCGCCCTGGGTGTGTCCGTGATAGTCGCGGTACGTGCACAACGGCACGAGCTCGAGCTCGAGCGGTCCCCGGGCGTGCCGGAGCGTGAACTGCACGCAAGCGGTATTGTGGGCGTGCGGCATCCAGATGCGCTGCTCGAGAACGGCATCCTCGAGCGCGTAAGTCCAGACCGGGATGCCGTGCTCGAGCCGGAAGTCGCTGAGGAGCTCAAAGCCTCGGGGCGCCAGTGTGCCGTCGGCGAACTCATTGCAGCCGAGATGAAAGACCCCGTCGGCTGAGCGCACCGTCGCATCGACCTTGGCCACCATCAACGTGCGCTCGACTGGCGGCCGCAGAGCCGCGATAAGAACCCCGTGGTACCGGCGGCTGTTTGCCTGTGCCACCGTGCCGCACGCGAAACCGCCGAGCCCGTTGGTGACGAGCCACTCGTGCTCGAGCGCAGACGGCAGCCGTGTAAAGCGACAGCGCGACAGACGCGTACCCACCACCTCCAGCGCTTCGGTCACAGTGACCCCTCAGCTCCTCGCCAGCGCTGCGGTCGCGGGACGGCAGCGGGCGGCGGAGCGCCGCTCGAGCCACGTGTCCAGCGCAATGCGGCCGGGACCGAAGATGGTTAGTACGAGCAACATGAAGCCCCAAAGGGTGTATCGCTCGCGGGCGATGGCGTCGCCTGCCATGAGTCCAACGGGGTGATAGGAGATGAGGACAGCCGCATTCAGGCAAAAGGCGCCGAGCGCACCGACCCGCCCGAAAAGACCGAGCAGGAGCAGCGCCGCACACAGGAGCTCGCCGGATGCTTCGGCAACGAACGCCGGCCCTGAGAGGCCTGCCGCGTGATGCTCGGCGCGGAACAGCTCGAGGCTGGTGCCCAGTGAGCTGATCTTGAGCGAGCCGGCCTTCAAGTAGGCCCACCCCACGTACAGCCGGGTTCCGAGGAGCAGGAGAGAGCGGAAGTGATCGAGCAGCCGGCCGAAGGCGGCATGTGCGTCTGCGAGGGTGAGAAGGAATTTCATGGCGTGACCCCCGGGCTCCTTTCGCATATACGACCCGTGAGGGTACGGCAGCTATTGCGCCGGCCGCATGAATTTCCGATGTCCGCCGGCGGTGGCACCGGCGCCGCATCCACTTCAACCCGAATCAGCGGACGGCGGTGCACTACCTTCGACCCACCGCTCGAGCCAGCGGTCGACCGACAGTAAACCCGGACCGGCGATGGCGAGCCAGAGGAAGAGCGCCAGGTACTCGAACTCATCGAAGCCGAGCAGCGTTTCCAATGAATCGACTTGCGCCCACTTCGCCGAGCGGATCGCGACGATCATCGTGATCCCGAGCGCGCCCGCGGAAATGCGCGTCAGTAACCCGAGCAGTAGAAACAGGCCACCAAAGAACTCGACGCCCGAGACGAACGGCGCCAGCACGCCCGGCAGGGGGATTCCCCAACCGACGAAGTTCTCGATGACTTGCGGGAGGTTATTGAGCTTGCCCCAACCGCTCCACAGAAACACCCAGCCGACCGTGATGCGTGCGAACAGTGGGGCGAGCCAGGCGAGGCATCCCGCGACGCGCTCTGGCCATGCAATCAGCCATCGGACAAGGAACTTCATGCGTCATGCGTCGCTGCGACTACTCATGGCGCTGGCTATTCGTGGCCCTGCAGAACGGCGCGCGCCCTCTCCTGCGCGTCGGCACACTCCTTGCGGGTCATCTCCAGAAAGCCTTTGCCTTTACAGGAGTTCTGCCCTTTGCAAGCATTGTTGGCGCTCTTGCAGGCTGACTGACCCTTGCAGGCATTCACGCCCCCGCAGTGAATCTTGGCTTCGTCACCAGCAAAGGCGCTGCTGACAAGGCCGGTGCCGAACAGTAGGGCGGCGGCGGTTGCGACGGCTACGCCGCGGGTTCTCTTCAAACGCATGACTGCTCTCCTCGTTGGGTTGGTGATCTGGCCGGACGCGCGCCCGGTCAGGTGAGAAGACCGGCAAGGATCGCGATTTGTTGCGCGGCGTGCAGCAGCGACCCGCCGCCGTTCAGGGAGCAGAACTGCTTCGGCACGGAACGCCCGCGGTCATCGCTCGTCAATGAAGCAAGCCGCGTGCCATCGCCTGCAGCGAGCACCACAGCCCAGTGCTGGTTCATGCCCTGATTACCTTGGCGAGTTCGTGAGTGATGCTCGGGTTTGCGTCGACGCCCGGTCGCGGTCCCGGCCGCGCGCGTCGCGATGCAGTCTCGGCGTCGATTTCCTGCTCGGCCGCGAGCCAATCCTCGACCTGCTGGTCGCCGACAAAGCCACGGGCCGCCGCCCGCAGGTACGCCCTCTCGGAAATGCGCCGATGCCGCTCCGCAGCAGGGACTGATTCGGCAGCGACGAGCGCCTCAGCGTCCACAGCTTTGTCGGACTTGGCTCCTTCGGATAGGGAGGACCGTCGCGCATCGGTCAGCTTGCTGGGGGTCTTCATGAGTCACTCTGCGGGGATGGAACGGCCGGCACGCTCGGTCTCATTCGAGTGCGCGCGATCTTCGCTCAGGTGAATTGTGCTGTCCTCACGCGAACTTCACAGACCTGTGAAGGTTCACAGGCCGAGCACACGAGCTGTTTCCGGTGTCAGAGCGATGAGAGAATAATCCGTCGATTGGCGTGAGGTCGAAAACATGTGTGCAGGTAAGGTGCTCGTCGTCGAGGATGACCCTGACATCGCGGCGCTCATCCGGCTTCACCTCGAGGGCGCCCACTGCGAGGTGAGCGTTGCGATGGACGGAAAGCAGGGTTTGAAGGCGGCACTATCGGAACCCGTCGATCTCGTGGTACTCGACTTGGGCCTGCCGGAGCTTGATGGCTTGGAGCTCTGTCGCCGACTTGAGTGCAGGAGCCCTCGTCCACTGATTCTCATGGTTACCGCGCGCTCCACCG
>Ga0307471_100002432_pt1 | contig 10719 bp, 6 predicted proteins | sample atmos_gasesAM3C__2_FD_204566 | JGI IMG/M metagenome (GOLD analysis project Ga0307471, IMG submission 204566) | Hardwood forest soil microbial communities from Morgan-Monroe State Forest, Indiana, United States - atmos_gasesAM3C_515 | ecosystem: Environmental > Terrestrial > Soil > Temperate... | reverse complement strand
CGGCCAAGTTGGGTAGACAAGTGCTGTGGAACACGGCGTTCCAATATCAGGCGGCGTGGAAACTCTGGCCCGAACTGGAAGCGAACTCCACGTTCTACACAACGGGGAAATATGCAGGCGAGACGCAAGTGTTCCTGACCCCCGGACTTGGCTTTGGGCGCGCGCACCTCGCGGGACGATTTCGGTTGTCTTCCGCAGTGGGTGTGCAAATCGCGGCGACCCAGTTCCAAACCTACAATCATCGTTGGATGTTTTCGACGCGCGTCTCGTTCTGAACACAACTCTGGACGACACCGCTGATTGCTTTCACTCAAGTCGCGATTGACGGGCAAGCCGGAAATAGACTCCAGAAGAACCGATTTGCGCCATTACTTCCGGGTTGCCGACATTACGCCCGTAACCGCACAGCGTTACGGAGTCATAAGGCGACTAAGTGGAGGCTATGATGGAGGGCAGTCGAATCCGTGACCCAGAAAGGAAGATCGCGATGATCGAGAAGCAAGGAGCTAGAGGCGGCTTGACAGCCGAGCAGCAGGTTCTCAATGACCTTTGGGAAGAGCACTTGCGCGACGAGTTCACGACGCAGGACACGAACGCTACGATTGATACGATGGTACCGGACGCATACGTGAACCACATTCCAGTGTTAACTGGGGGTGTGGGCCACTCGCAGTTGCGCGAATTCTACTCGCGACACTTCATTCCCAAGATGCCGCGCGATACAGAAATTCTGCCAGTGTCACGGACGATAGGCACCGAACGGCTGGTTGATGAGATGATTTTTCGGTTTACGCACACAGTAGAGATGGATTGGATGCTTCCCGGCATTGCACCCACAGGCAGGCGGGTGGAGTGCGCCTTGGTCGTAATTGTCCACTTTCGAGAAGGAAAGCTTGCCCACGAGCACATTTATTGGGATCAAGCTTCCGTCCTGGTTCAACTTGGGCTTCTCGACTCATCCAGCCTGCCCACAGCAGGCAAGGAAACTGCTAGAAAGCTATTGGATCCCGGGCTGCCTTCGAACGAGTTGATTCGGAGGGCCCGGACCAGTCACAGGGAGTGAACGAGCGGCCCGTTCCAAGAAAACGCTTTGAACTCTACAACAACTCATTGGTTAAGAATACGGGAAAAGTGGAACATACTGCTACGAAACCGCTATGATTCTCGATGGGTGGCATGAAGGCCACCAATCATGAGGAAGACAACCCTCCGGACGAAGACGCCACAGCACGAAATCGGTGTTGCGCCTGTTAGGTCGGATGAACCAGGACGAAGGACGCAAGGTCAAGCATGTGTGTGGTGTCCGCGCTGATAAAAGAGAGAAATGACACCGAGGAAAACCAAAAATGCCGGAACCGACCATTGCAGTCCATCGACGAAAGAGGTCGTAATCGAGATCGCAACGAGCGACAGAATGCCAATAATCGTAAAAAGCGGGTGGGCCCATAGACGCATGGGCAAACTCGATAGCCGCTCGCTCGTGATGGCACGACGAAAACGAAGATGTGTATTGAGAATCACGAGCCACACGAAAAGCATGCCGGCAACGGCAACTCCATAAAGCATGAGAAAAGCATTTTCTGGAGCATAGATGGCCAGCAGAATGGCTGCGACGATTCCAGCGGTGGAAGTCAGCAGGGCGCGATGAGGCACTCCGTTGCGGCTCACCTTGCCCATCCATTCAGGGGCATAGCCGCCACGTCCTAAAGAGAAGAGCATTCGAGTGGAAAGGTAAAGGTTGGTATTCATGCTCGAGAGTGCCGCGGTGAGCACGACGAAATTCATGATCGCGGCAGCGAACGGTATATGTGCCGCAGCGAATGCGGTAACAAAAGGGCTGCCTGAAAGGGTTGACGAACCGGTGGTTTGATTCCAGGGAACCATCATCACCATGACCGCGATTGCGAGCACATAGAACAAAATGAGCCGCCATACAATACTGCGCATCGCGCGAGGAATGGTAACCTCAGGATTCTCAGCTTCTCCCGCTGTGACCGCAATAATTTCCACTCCCATATAACTGGTGACGGTGATGGTCAGCGAAAGCCACACCCCTTTCCATCCGTGCGGAAGAAATCCTCCGTGGCGGGTTAGATTGGCCGCACCACTCGCGCTCTCGGAACCGGCGCCAAGGATCAAAGACAGTCCGACAATGATGAAGGCGACGATGGCGCCCACCTTAATCATCGCGAACCAGTATTCAAACTCGCCGAGACGGTTGACCTTCATGGAATTCAATCCCACCAGCGCGGCAGAAAGCAATACCACCCAAATCCAGTGCGGAACATTCGGAAACCAAAAGGAAATATAGATGCCGGCGGCCGTGACTTCGGCACCTATGGCAATGATCTGGGCAACTCCGTAGGTGGCGCGAACCGAAAAGCCCGCCCAGGGACTGAGGTAATTTTCCGCGTAGACTCCAAATGCGCCGGCGACGGGGTGCACAACGGCCATTTCTGTCAGCACATAGGACATGATCAGAGCGATGCCTGCTCCGAGAATGTAGGAGAGAATGACGGCAGGTCCAGCGAGGCGAATGCTTACGCTGCTTCCCAGGAACAAACCCACACCGATGGCGCCGCCAATGGCCATCATTGTGAGTTGCCTCTGGCTCAGGCGGCGGTGCAGACCCTCAGCCTCAGATATTGGAGCTTTTTCTTTGGAAAGCGCCGTTGATTCAGCCACTCGTTATCTCTGCTAAAGCGCTACCGAATCGGCGCACCTCTTCCAGGGTGTTGTAGTGGACCAGGGACGCCCTGACCGCACCCGTCTCCAGGGGGAGACCCAAACGCTTCATCAGTCGCGGCGTATACATGTGGCCATCGCGCACGCCGATATTGTTGTTCGCGAGCTCTTCCGTGACTCTGGAAGGAGATACATTCGGCAGATTGAAGCACAGCGTCGGGACTCGTTCATGAATGCGCTTCTTCTCCGTCAGGCCATAGACGACAGCGCCCCGATCGTTCAACACGCGAAGCATTTCGAGAGACAGAGACTCTTCATAGGCTCGGATTGTGTTCAGTGCACGACTCAAAATGGCCCGTCTCGATTGCGGCCTTTCTTTACGTTCCATTCCACTCATGTCGTTGCCCACGGCTTCCAAGTAGCGCACCGCGGCGTCCATCCCGGCCACATTCTCATAAATGAAAGTACCAGCTTCAATCTTTCCGGGGGGTTCGTCAGGGATGAAATCCTCCCGGAAGGTTGGGAGCCGTTGGAGCAGTTCGCGGCGCCCCCAAAGGAATCCCATGTGCGGTGCGAAGATCTTGTAACCCGAGCACACGAGATAGTCGCAGTCAAAGGCTTGAACGTCGATTGATCCATGTGGACCGTAATGAACACAATCAAGGAAGAGTTCGGCGCCGACCGTGTGCGCTACCCTGGCCGCCGCAGCGACATCCGCGATCGAGCCGAGGGCATTGGAAGCAACCGTGCAAGCGACCAGACGGGTTGCCGAGGACAAGAGGGGAATCAAGTCCTCCACGTGCAGATTGCCATCATCTCTGATCTTCCACCAGAGGATTTTCGCTCCCAGCTGGCCCAGTGCGAGCCAAGTCGCAACGTTTGCTTCGTGATCCAGGTCGGTTACGACGATCTCTCTTCGCTTACCCAGGGTCTGCCCGATCGCCAAACTCACTAGGCGGATAAAAGAAGTGGCGTTCATGCCAAAAGCGATTTCGCTCGAATCGTAGGCATTCACCAAATCCGCGACACTTTGCCGCGCACGCAAAATCGTTTCATCCACTTCGCGGCTTTTCGCGTAACGTCCCCCGCGCTGCACATTGCATTCGAGGAGATGATGATTTACCGCGTCCAGTACAACTTGCGGAACCTGCGCGCCAGCCGCGTTGTCGAAAAAAACGAATTCCTTCGCCCGTGTAAGTGCGGGGAATGCGGCGCGAACGGCCTCCACAGGGAAGCGCCCACTCAGCGCGGTGGGGACTTGCGGGCTGAGAACCCCTTGGGATTTGGACTCCAAAACCTTCGCTCCTGGCGCGACCGAGATTCCCGGATGAAGTCCGGCAGTGTGAACAGCGCCAAACTATACCCCCAGGCAGTACTCGTCAAGATGGCCTTCGGCAACTCTTGGGAATTCCGGACGGATCACGGGCAAACCGGAAGTTATCGGTTCGTCCGTCGGATTAGTACTGTGAAACGCCCTTGTATTGGCCGATCTGGCCATCTTCCGCGTGGACAATACGGAAGCAATTGCCCAGGCAGGATATGCGTGGCACTCAGCGTACTAAGAACTTTCTCCGTTTACGGCGCACTCCAACATCTGAGTACCGCAAGAGTAGCCAAGCAGAAGAACGCTCGTCCCTGGGCCACCCAAGCGCGCCAAATGCGATTGTCTCGAATGTCCCGAAATCAAAGGGCAATCGTATACTGGAAATGGCTGCATAAAATGTTGAGAGAGCGGGAATTAAGTTTGCGGACTTGGCGGGACTCGAACCCACGGCCCCCTGCTTGAGTGGCAGGGGTTATGCGAGGCACACTTCAACGACATTTCATTGAAACGAATATGGTTGGTGGACGTGGGGGGATTCGAACCCCTGACCCCCTGCTTGCAAAGCAGGTGAGGGAAAACACTAAAGTGCTTCGTTGGTGTCGCTTACACGGACTTTCAACAAAATTCTCGCTCTCCAATTGTACCGAAGTTGTACCGAGTTTTTTGGGCTCTCGAACTTGTCGGCAAATGAGATCACTTCCGATTGACCCAACTCAATCGACGGCCCGACTCATTCGGCAAGCCGAGGGCAAACGGTAGCTGCACTCCTCGAGTGATGCACGGCCCAAAAATCCAAAATGCGTCACTACCGCATAACCACATAACCCGCATAACCCTTCTTCTTGATATTTCGCGTTTTGTTCGTCTACGATGAACCCGGCCATCCCGGGCCAACGGCACCTCTCCATCGGCGGTCTGCCACTTTTCCCCTTGATGACTTAGGAGAGACCGTGTACCCTCCTAACCACCTTAGGAGGATGCGTGACGACTCAAGCGGATCTCCTTCCCGGCACTCTCGACCTTCTCATTCTCAAGTCCGTGTCTCTTGGCTCTCTCCACGGCTACGGGGTCCTTCTGCGCATTGAGCAGATCTCCCGAGGGGCCCTCCTGATCGAACAGGGCGCGCTGTATCCCGCGTTGTTTCGCCTCGTCCGGCAGGGCTACCTGAAAGCGAGCTGGGGCACCTCGGATAACAACCGCCGCGCCAAGTATTACGAATTGACAACCGCAGGCCGCAAGCGCCTCCGCGAGGAAGAGGATGGCTGGAATCGCCTTGTCGCCGCGATGGGTTCCGTACTCGGCGCCGAACCGGAGGAAGCATGAAACCCCTGTCTTATCTAGGTTCGTTCATTTCCACGTTCTTCCATCGCAACAACGAAGAGAGCGAAATGGACGAGGAGCTTCGCTCGCACATTGAGACGCACGCCGATAATCTCGAGCGCTCCGGTCTTCCCCGCGCCGAAGCCGAACGTCAGGCACACATCGCCTTCGGCGCCCTCGAACGTACGAAGGAGGAGTGCCGGGAACAACGCGCCGGTTTTCTGATCGAATACCTTTGGAAGGATGTGCGCTTCGGCTTGCGCATGCTGCACAAAAACCCCGGCTTCACCGCGGTTGCCGTCCTCACCCTCGCCCTCGGCATCGGCGCCAACGCCGCCATCTTCAGCGTCGTCCGCGGCGTGCTTCTCCGCTCCCTCGCCAATCGCGAGGAGGACCGCTTGCTTTATATGCGCCAAAGCGCTCCCGGCGCCGGCAACGAAGACGTCACATTCTCCGTTCCCGAAATCAAGGACATCGGCGCGGGCTTGAAGACCATCAAGGAACTCGGCACTCTGTCCCAACTCGATTTCACCGTCGTCGGCCTCGGTGACCCCCGCGAGATCAGCGCCGGCGTGGTGGATGGCAACTACTTCGACGTCATGGGCCTCCGGCCCGTCCTCGGACGATTGCTCAGTCCCAACGACGACGGCCCAAACGCGTCTGGCGCCGTCGTCCTCACGCACCGTTTCTGGACCACTTCCTTGCACTCAGACCCCTCGGTCATCGGAAAGACCATGCGCCTCGGCAGCTATGATGGCACGCGTTCCGCCGTCATCGTCGGGATCGTGGAGCCCTCCGTCCCCTATCCCGTTGAAGTGCAGATCATTGCCAACATCGTCACCAGCCCACATCACCTTTCCGCTACCATGGTCACCGGCCGCGAGCATCGCATGACCGAAGTCTTTGCGCGCCTGGCCCCCGGCGCCAATGTCGAATCTGCCCGCTCCGAACTCCGCACCGTTTACGCCGCCATGGTCGCCGCTCATCCCGAGGTCTACCGCGCCGCCGACCACTACACTCTAGATGTCACCCTAATGCACGACCAGATCAATTCCCGTGCGCGTAACATTCTGTGGGTGCTCTTTGCAGCCGCCGGCTTGCTCTTCGTCATTGCCTGCTCGAACGTCGCCAATCTTTTCCTTGCGCGAACCGTCCGCCGCGAACCCGAGTTGGCCCTGCGTTCTGCGCTAGGCGCCACCTCGGCCGTGCTCCGCCGTTCGCTCCTGGCCGAAGCGCTTGTTCTCTGCGGTACCGGCCTCCTCGCGGGCGTTCTTATTGCGGTCCCCATGGTGACCGTCTTGGGCCGTTACGCGTCGCGATTCTCCGTGCGCGCAGTGGGTCTCACCCTTGATTCCAGCCTGATCTGGATCGGTTGTGCGCTCGCGCTGATCGCCGCGGTATTCCTGGCGTACGTCCCGCGGCTGCCCTCCACGGACACTTCGCGTGGATTCAGCGCATCCAGCGGCAGCGTTCGCGTCACGGGAGGCAGCTGCCGGCGTCTTCGCGTTTTCGCCGTCACGCAAATCACAGCTTCGTTTCTGCTCCTTGCCGGCGCCGCTGCGCTCCTGCGCACCCTCCTGGTGCTTCAAAATACTGAGCCTCCCTTTGAGACCGCCCATGTTCTCGCGGTGAACTTGCCCGTCATGACAGATGGCCGGACTCCCGAACAGGTGCGCACTTTCTACCGCGAGGTCCAGCGCCGCGTCAGCTCTCTTCCTGGCGTGGAGAATGTCGCCTCAGGCTTCAGCGTTCCCTGGCGCGATGGACGTGCTCTGAACATCAGCTTCTCTTTCGCGATTCAGGGCGCACACCGCGAAAACGCCGAGGATGATCCGCGCGCCCGATTCCGGTCCGTCTCGCCCGGATTTTTCGATACCTTGGGCGTGCCCATTCTCCAGGGCCGCGATTTCAATGCTGGCGATCGGGATGGCGCGGAGCGTGTCATCATTATCAGCCAGAGCGTCGCGCACCAGCTATTCCCTGGCCAGGATCCCGTCAACCGTCAACTCCGTTGGACCGATCCCGTGATGAAGTTCATCGGCATCAGCTTTGAGGCGCGCCGCATCATCGCCGTAGTTCCGGACCTTGACGACGAAGAGATCGTCCCTGTTCCTGCAATGACCATCTATCAGCCTACCGAACAGGAAGGATGGAACGGTCGCATGTTCGTGCGAGCTAAAAACGACCCTTATGCGCTTGTTCCCTCTATTGTTCGTGAGGTCCACGAAATAGCCGCCGACCAGCCCATCGAGCGCGCCAGCACCCTTGACGATGTCCGCGCGGAAGTCCTCACCCCGAACCGCCTCAATGCTATTGTCTTTGGCGGTTTCGCCTCGCTTGCTCTCTTGATCTCTGTCGTGGGCGTCGCTGGGGTACTGGCCTTTTCCGTCAGCGGGCGCACGCGCGAGTTTGGTATCCGCCTGGCCCTCGGCGCTCACCCGCGCAGCATTCTCGCCGACGTGCTTCGTGAGGGCTTGATCATTGCCGGCGTTGGTGTCGCCACGGGTGTCCTGGTCGGTTTCCTAGTCTCCCGTGTCATTACCCGCTACTCTGCCGAAATGCAGCTGCCCGGCGCGTTGCCTCTCATCGCATCTGCGGCAGTCATCCTCGCCGCCGCGCTCATCGCCTCGGCGCTTCCCGCGGTGCGCGCTGCCCGCGTCGACGTCGTCCGGGCCCTCCGTTCCGAGTGACACCTAATTCCCGCAGGAAGCCGCCATCCCTCCGGAGTGCACTTTGCTTGGAATTTGTATCGTTGCTCTGCAACCTGCCTAGATGCCTGGTGGAGTGGTCTTACTAACTGAGTGTAGTGAATTGCAATTGTGCTTTGTTTTCTTTGTATTTCGCTGCCTTTCACTTGGGTCTCGATTCCAACTGAGTGTGATGGTTTGTAACCGTGGTGTGCCGGGCCACGCCGAACAACCAGGTTTCTACGGCATGCAGTTAAGGTTGGGCTTGGTTCGGACTCCATCGCCAGCCTGACGGCCAAAGAGTCATCATAAGAGGATAAACGCCAAAGATGAAAATCAAACCGACCAGGATGAGGGCAAAGCGAAGATATCGCAAACGAGTTGCGGCCGTCATAAAGCACCTCCTTCAATTTTTGACACGAAGGAATACCAACGTTGAAGCGAATACTAGGTGCTCAGTTTCAGCTTGTCAACGACAGACACATGAAGACCACCTAAACCACCGCGCCACACCTCGACTCCACAGAAGTAAGGTAGTACTTCACATTGACGAGAAGCGCGTTTGGACGTAGCCGCCCGGCGGCGGACAGTTGAATCGTCGAGCAAAATCCTTGACGGTGTGGATGTAACTGCGCATGGTTTCTTCAGAAAAGTTACGACGCTGGAGCTCTTCCAGCATCATTTTGCGCAGATGGGTCACAGGGACACCTCCTGTGACCCACATTTACATCAAGCCATCGAGGCGGCTACGTCCAAACAGCGTTACCGTACAAGTCCAGAACTTGACTTGTCCCGACTAATCGGGACTTGAGAAGGTCTCAATCGGCTGCCGTACGCTTGACTTTCCAGCTGACTGCCTTTAGACCATCCTTTAAGCCATGATCCGCTTGTCTGCTGCTGCGGTTTCTCTTGTTCTTGCACTCTTGTTGTGCCCCTTGTCCACCCCCTTGGGTGCCGATCGTCCCGACACGTGGATCGAAGTCCGGTCGCCCAACTTCATAGTCATGAGCAATGCCGGCGACAAGCAAGCTCGGAAGGTTGCCGAGGAGTTCGAGCAAATTCGCGAAGTCTTCCAGGGCGCCTTTCCAAAGGTTAGCGTCGATCTCGGCAAGCCGGTGATCATCTTCGCGGTCAAGAACGAAGAATCAATGAAGTTGCTGCTTCCCGGTTTCTGGGAAGTAAACGGCCACGTGCATCCGGCGGGTGTCTACCAACCTGGTGAGGAAAAACACTTCGTTGTGGTCCGGACGGACATGGAAGGCCCTAACCCGCATGAGGTCGTCTACCACGAATACACGCACGCGCTTTTGAATTTGAATTTCCGTGGGTTACCTTTGTGGCTTAAGGAGGGATTGGCCGAATTTTTCGGCAATTCCGCAATTCACGACAAGTACGTCGAGATCGGCAAGATTGCCCCGAACCACTTCCGGATCCTGCGGGAGAACAAACTGATCCCTGTCGACGTGCTCCTTCAAGTGAGCAACGATTCGCCCTACTACAACGAAGCAAACCACGCCTCTTTGTTCTACGCCGAGTCATGGACGATGGTTCACTACTTGATGATGGATCCAGAGGCGCAGAAGCGGAACTTGCTGCGCGACTTTCTCGCGCAACTGGCCAATGGCGCCGATTCCGTTGAGGCGGCGAAGAACACTTTTGGAGACCTGAAGAAGTTTGCACAGACGGTGGAAAACTACTCCCGCCAGGATCGCTTGTACGTTGGAAGGGTCAAAACTTCCATTCACGTTAATCCCATGAGCTACACGAGCCGCGCGCTTCCTCCCGCGGATGTGGATGCTCGGCGAGGCGAATTCTACGTGTACAACCAGCGGCCTAAGGAAGCGAAGGCGGCGCTGGAAGCCGCCGTCCAGGCGGATCCCAATCTTCCGCTGGCGCACGAGGGACTGGGCTTGCTCGCGATTTTCCAGCAGGATCCGGAGACTGCGGATGCGGAGTTTGAGAGGGCGGTCCAGCTCAATTCGTCCAGCTTTCTCGTTTATTTTTTCAGGGCGCGCGCGAAGATGCGCGAGGGGATCATTGATGCCCATAATTCAGGGGAGATTGTCGCCGACCTGGAGAAGGTGATCAGCCTGAACCCGCAATTCGCTCCGGCGTATGCGACCCTTGCTACGTTCTACTCCGTGAATCCTGAAACGCAGGAAAAGGCCTTGGCGGCTGGGAAGAAGGCCATCCTACTCGAACCGGGTAACCTGTCCTATGCGATTGCTTATGGCTCGGCCCTCCTGAACATGGGCAAAACAGCCGATGCCAAGATCCTCGCGGCGCGGATTGAGGCGGCCGCTCAAACGCCAGTGGACCACATGATGGCTCAGCAATTTTCCAACGCAGTCAGAACGCACGAAGCCTATGGGGCGCCTTCCGCAGCCAATATGAAGGTCCCAAAGCGCCCGCAAACGGATACACCTGCGGACGAAAGCTTGCGGGCCCGCGACGAGTCTTCACGACCAACGCCGGCCAAAGCAGATTCCACTGGAGGAACAGCTAGTCCGGTCCGCTCCCTTTCAGCAAATGAGATAAGCGGCCGGGAGTACGAGTTGGTGGGAAAGGTCGCCGGAATCGATTGCGGGAAAACCACCGATGGCCGATTGACGATGATCGTCAATTCCGTGGCGATGCAGTTTCACTATGCGGAACTATCCAATGTGCGGGTGGCCAGGGCCGCGAATACCACGTCGAGCACCC
>Ga0307471_100002431_pt1 | contig 10719 bp, 8 predicted proteins | sample atmos_gasesAM3C__2_FD_204566 | JGI IMG/M metagenome (GOLD analysis project Ga0307471, IMG submission 204566) | Hardwood forest soil microbial communities from Morgan-Monroe State Forest, Indiana, United States - atmos_gasesAM3C_515 | ecosystem: Environmental > Terrestrial > Soil > Temperate... | reverse complement strand
GCTCGCGCCAATCTCGAACAGGTTGTCGTGGATGTCGACCCGCTTGCCCTCGAGAGCCGCATCGCAGATGGTCTTGAGCTTGTCCTCGATCGCGGTGCGCGAGCCGACCTCCGGTCCCTGCTGTGCAGCGCGCAGCGCCGCGAGCTCACGCAGCTCGGCGTCGAACTCGCCGTTGGCGTAGCTCTCCTCGAGCAGGTGGCGCTGGACCTTGCCGCTGGTGGTCTTCGGGATGCGCTTCACCGGCACGACCTCGGCCACCTCGAGCCCGGTCTGCTCGTTGATGAGCCGCGACACCTGCCGTGCCACGGCCATGAAATCCTCGAGCGAGCCCCGGTGCAAGACGAAAACCACGAGCTGCTCCACCTCGGCGCCGCGCGCGCGCACGCCGGCCGCCACGACTTTGCCGAGCTCGAGATCGGGCACGCGCTGCGCGATGCCTTCGAGATCGTGCGGGTAGTAGTTCTGGCCGTTGACGAAGATGATTTCCTTGGCTCGCCCGGAGATGTACAGCTCCCCCTGGTGATAGAGGCCGAGGTCCCCGGTGCGCAGCCAGCCATCCGCGGTGAACGTGGCGGCGTTCACCTCCGGGTCCTCGTAATAGCCGCGCGTGACGTTATCGCCCCTCATGTGCACGTTGCCGATCCGCTCGGGCGGGAGCTCGCGATCCTCATCGTCCGCGATGCGTACCTGGCAGTAGGGGATCGGCCGACCCTCGGAGACGAGTTGCACCGCGTCGCGGTCGCCCGGCGCGACGCCCTGCACCGCGCTCCCGACATTCATCTGATGGCGGTTGAGCGTGATGGTGCGCAGCGGCGCACCGACCTCGGGGAAGCTCACCGCGAGCGATGCCTCCGCGAGCCCGTAGACGGGGAACATCGCGGTGCGCGCGAGCCTCGCGGGTGCGAGCCTTGTTAAGAACTCGTTGCACAGCTCCACCGAGATGGGCTCCGCGCCATTGAAGATGAAGCGAACCGACGAGAGGTCGAGACCCTCGACCGGGCGGTCGCCGAGCACCTTCAGGTAGTGCTTGTAGCCGAAGTTCGGCGAGCACAGGATCGTCGCGCGCACACGTGCGGCGAGGGTGAGCCACAGCAGCGGCCGGCGGATGAAGAGCTCCGTCGGCATCAGGTGGGCGTGCACGCGGTTCGCGAACATGACGATGTGGAAGCCGATCAGGCCCATGTCGTGGGTGAGTGGCATCCAGGAGAGGCTCACGTCATTTTCGGCAAAGCCCGCCGCCTCGGTCGCGCCGTAGACGTTGGCGAGAATGTTGCCGTGCGTGAGCACCACGCCCTTCGGCTCGCTCGTCGAGCCGGAGGAGAACTGGATGAAGGCGATATCGTCGGCGCTAACGCGCTGCACGTTGCCAGCGCGCGAGATGTCATCGAGGTCATCGACCAGGAAGGCTCGCGTGCGCAGCGATTCGAACAACTCCTTCTCGCCCGCCTGCGCGGCGAAGGCGCCGATGCGCTCGAGCGAGCGGCGCTCGGTATAGAGAAAGGGCTTGCCCAGGCGGCGCGCGATCCGCAGCAGCTTGTGGCGGTGCTCATCGCTGATGCCGAGCGCGACCGGCACGGGCACGAGACCCCCGAGGATTGCGGCCCAGAAGACGTCGATGAACTGCTCGTTGTTACCGAGGAACAGGATGAGCTTGTCGCCGCGGCGCGCGCCCATGCGCTGCAGGTGGTAGAGGATGCCGAGCGCGCGCTCGTACAACTCGCCGAAGGACACCTCGCGCACATCGTTCTCGCCTTCGAGGTACGTCAGATTGCGCGGGAAGCTGCGGTTCTGCTCGATGACTTCCGAGAGGGTCGTGACTTTGGATTTCACCGGGCTTCCAGCCTCATGTGCAGCGGGTGACGGGTGCGGAGATTGATCTGCGCCTCGAGCTCGAGCGGCTTGTCGGGAACGTGCCGCAGGCGGTAGCGGCGCGCCACCTTGTAGAGGTGCACCAGCATCTCGTACAGCGCGAAGTTCTCGCCGATGCAATGCCGCGGGCCCGCGGCGAAGGGCATGTAAGCGAAACGCGGCCGCTCGGCCTCGTGCTCGGGCGCAAAGCGCTCCGGCTCGAAGGCTTCCGGGTTCTTCCAGAAGTGCGGGTGACGGTGCAGCAGGTACAGCGGCAGGAGCACGTTGGTGCCCGCCGCTACCGGGTAGCCGCCGAGCACGTCCGGCTCGATCGTGCGCCGCGAGAGCACCCAGCCCGGAGGATAAAGGCGCAGCGCCTCATCGATCACTTGCCGGGTGTAGTGCAGCTCCTCCATCTCGCCGAGCGATGGCGCGGGCAGCTCGGCGGCGGCGTCGAGTTCCGCGTGCAACCGCGCTTCGACCTGCGGATGTTGCGAGATCAGGTACCAGGCCCAGTTGAGACCGCTCGCCGTGGTTTCGTGGCCGGCGACGACCAGCGTCATGACCTCATCGATCAGCTCGCGCTCGCCCATGGGTGCGCCGCTTTCCTTGTCGCGCGCGTTCATGAGCATCGCCACGTAGTCGAAGTGCTCTTCGCCGGTTGCACGGCGGTGTGCGATGAGCTGGGCGACGAGCTTGGTGAGCGAGCGGAACTTGTAGGCAAACTGCAGATCGCGCGACTGCTCCTTGGTCACTACCTCGAAGGGGTTGCCGCCGAGCTGCTGCGAGAGGCGGTCGAGATCGCGTCCGAAGATCGAGCGCAGCACCATCTCGAGCGTGAGCTCGCTCATCTCATCGGTGAGGTTGATGAGCTCGCCGCGGCGCGCCAGACTCTCCCAGCGCTCGATGCGGCGGTCGTTCGCCTGCGCGATGACCTCCGCGAAGCCGGTGATCACGCGGCGGTGGAAGAGCGGCTGCATCATGTAGCGCTGGCGCTTCCACAGCTCGCCCTCGCTCGTCATGATGCCCTTGCCGAGGAGGATCTTGACGCGGTCGAGGCCGACCCCCTTGGTGTAGTTGCGGTGATTGGACACCAGCACCCGCTTCACATCGTCCGGGTGGTGGATCACATAGGTATAAGATCGTCGCGCCGGGACGTACACCCGATAGGTATCGCCGTGGCGAGCGAACAGCTCGATCATCCGCTCCAGGGAGTCGTCCGTGGAGCCGACGTCGAACTGCAGCTCAGCCTCGGGAGGCGTGCGGTTCGCAGGAGCGGCGGCGATCATGCAACCTGTTGAAAGCCAAAAATTAATCTTATATCACACGGACCTTCGCGGTCAGTGGCCGGAGCCTTCCGCGCGTGCCTTTACGGCACGGCTTCCGTACGCGCGCCGTCTCGCGCTGCGAGCAGTGCGGAGCGAGAGCCGCGCGAGCCTCGCCGGCATCGCGCTCGCGCTGCGCGCACTCACTCGTTTACTCGGCCGCACCGTTCAGGCGGGCGAGATCGTGTTCGCGCAGGGTGAGAAGCCGCGCCTCGCGCCACCGGCCGCGCTTGACGCACGCGCCGTGGCCGGTGCGCCGCTCAGGCGCGAGCGCGCGGCGCGATGCGCCGAGGACACTGCGGTCGACTTCAGCATTTCGCACGCAGGCCCGTGGGTCGCATGCGCGGCGCTCGCGCACGGCCATGTCGGACTCGATCTCGAGATGGGAACCGAGCAGCGCATCGCGGAGTGGGTGGTACTCGAGGCGGCGCTCAAGGCGAGTGGGGAGGGTGTGCGTGCACTGCGGGAGGTCGAGAGCCTGCAGGTGCGCGACGGGCGGTTGAGCCGGCGCGGAGGAGTGTGGCACGTGCGATCCCTCGAGGGCTTCGAGGGCGCCTCGGCCTGCGTCGTCTCGAGCGTCGAAATCCGGGCGGTCGAGACTCACGCGGTAGTGCTTGCCGAGTTGTTCGACACATGAGCGCGAACGACGGCGGCGGGCTGCGCAATACGCTCTACCGCACCACCACACGCTCCGGGCGCCGCATGACGCCCGCGCGGCGGCTGCTGTACGCGATCGCCGTGCCGCTCGCCGTTGGCCTGATCCGCGCGTGGTGGCGACTGTGCCGCGTGGTGCGGATCGAGGGCCTCGCGCATCTCGAGGAAGCGCTCGCCCGCGCACCCTCGCTCGTGCCGTGCTACTGGCATCAGCATCAGCTCTACTGCGGGAAATTCCTCGTCGAGCAGCGCGCGCGCGGCCTCACTCCGGGATGGCTCATCAGCCCCTCGGTCGATGGCGAGCTCGGAGCCATGATGGTGCGCCGCTTCGGCGGCGCCGTGATCCGCGGCTCATCCACTCACACCGGGGCGCGGGCGCTGCGCGACTACTACCAGGCACTGGTGCGCGAGAACGTTTCACCGGTCATCACCCCGGATGGGCCGCGCGGACCGCGCTTCAAGTTCAAGCCGGGGGCGCTGCTGCTCGCGCAGATGTCCGGCCGGCCGATCCTGCCGATGTCCTACGCGGCCTCGCGCGCCTGGCTCATCAAGTGGGACCGCTTCGTCATCCCGCTGCCTTTCTCGCGCATCGTCATCGCCATCGGCGCGCCGCGGTATGTACCGCGCGTGACCGACGCCGCAACTCTCGAGCGCCTGCAGGGAGAGATGGAGGAGGAGCTCAGGAGGCTGTTTGGTGCAGCGCAGAAGGCACTCCAGAGTCCCCGCTGAATTCCTCGACCGATTCTGTTAAGTACCGAATACCTGATTGAACAGGGTCTTAGCTTGTGTTCCTCAATCAGTGTGCGAGAATCCCCTGCAACCACTTGGAAAGCGGCCACCGCGCTGAATTTCCCGGGTCCGTGACGGAGCGTCACGTCAGCGCGCGAACAATTGACTAGGCTCGCTTCCTCGGGTTGGTGGGAGGTCTGAGGTCAATGACGACTCCGCCGCCGGAAAAACCGGCGGACTTCACCGCGTCCGACATCCTCTCGGCCGACGCCTGGACTGGCCGATCTGCCAAACCATTCGTCGGCATCGATGTCGTCTGCACCAAGATCGCGGTGGACTTCCAGAACATGCGCCGCGAGGGCATGGACGAGTGCATCCGGCGCAACCTGGAGCTGTTGCGCGGTGCAACAGGCGCCGACTGCGCCTTCCTCGCGGCACTGAGCCCCGAGGATTCCACCTTCGCCGACGTGCAGCTGGCGCGCAGCGCGTTCGCACAGTGCCGTCCCGAGGGACTCACCGGCACGAGCCTCGATTCCTTTCCCTGGCTCAAGGGGCGGCTCGAGCACCTGCGGCTCTCGGAGCTGCGCGATACCGGCGCGCCGCGCAGGGATCAGCAGGCTGAGGCCGCGAAGCTCGCCGAGCTTCAGATCGGCTCGGCACTGGTCGTCGCGCTGTGCACGCAAGGGCGGCCCGCCGGATTCCTGGCGCTCGCCCACGCACTTCCGCGCGGTGCCTGGGACGTGAACCTGCAGCTGCTGATGAAGCTCATCGGCACGAGCCTCGCCACCGGTCTCGATCGCATCCGCACCGAGGCGCGACTCGCGAAGCTCGAGGAGCGCACCAACCTCTTCCAGGCTGCAGCGAACGACGGCCTGTGGGATTTCGACGTCGAGAGCAACGAGGTGTACTTCTCGCCGCGCTGGAAGGCGATGCTCGGCTACGGCGATGACGACATGCGCGGCTCGCCCGACTGGCGCAGCCTCGTGCACCCCGATGACCTCGCGCGCGTGCAGGCCGCGATCCGCGATCACGTCGCGGGCAAGACGCCGATCTTCGAAAGCACCCATCGCATGCGCCACCGTAACGGCGAGTGGCGCTGGGTGATCAGCCGCGCCACGGCGCGCGTCGACAAGCACGGGCGCCTGCTGCGCCTCGTCGGCGTTGAGCTCGACATCACCGAGCGCAAGCTCTACGAGGAGGCGCTGTTCCGCGAGAAGGAGAGCGCGCAGATCACGCTGCAGTCGATCGGCGATGGCGTCATCACCACCGATGCCTCCTCCACCATCGACTACATCAATCCGGTAGCTGAGGAGCTCACCGGCTGGCGCCTCGAGGACGCGATGGGCCGCCCGGTGGAGGAGATCTTCCGCGCCTTCCACGAGGAGACCTGCGAGCCGCTCGAGAATCCGCTGTCGGTGTCGATCCGCCGCATCCGCCCCATCAAGTCGGTGCGGCCGATGCTGCTCATCCGCCGCGACGGTAACGAGCTGTACGTCGAGAGCACCGCCGCGCCGATCCGCGACGGCTCGGGCCACGTGGCGGGCGGCGTGCTGGTGTTCCACGATGTGAGCGAGTCGCGCGAGCTCAATCGCCGTCTTTCCTACCACGCGAGCCACGACCTGCTCACCGGACTCGTGAACCGGCGCGAGTTCGAGAGCCGCCTCGAGCGCGCGCTGAAGAGCGCCAAGGCGCGCGAAGCGTCCTACGCGCTCTGCTACCTCGACATCGACCAGTTCAAGATCGTGAACGACACCTGCGGACACTCCGCAGGCGATGCGCTCCTCGGTCAGGTGGGGGCGCTGCTGAAATCGAAGGTGCGCTGGCGCGATACGCTCTCGCGGCTCGGCGGCGATGAGTTCGGGATTCTCCTCGAGAGTTGCTCGCTCGATGAAGCGATGCGCACCGCCGAGACGCTGCGCGAGGGCGTGCGCAACTTCCGCTTCACCTGGGAGGACCGCGTGTTCCGCCTCGGCGCGAGCATCGGCGTCGTGCCGATCACCGCCGACAACGAGGACGTCGCCTCGATCCTCTCCGCGGCCGATTCCGCCTGCGCCGCCGCCAAGGAGAGCGGCCGCAACCGCGTCCACAGCTTCGCCGAGAACGACATCGAGCTCATGCGGCGCCGGCGCGAGATGCAGTGGGCCGCACGTATCAATGCCGCTCTGGAAGAGGGCCGCTTCGAGCTCTTCCGCATGGCGATCCAGCCGCTGCAGCGCGCCGAGATCGGTGCACACTACGAGTTGCTGCTGCGCCTGAAGGATGAGACCGGGCGCATCGTCGCGCCGAATGACTTCATCGCCGCCGCCGAGCGCTACGGCATCACTCCCGCGATCGACCGCTGGGTGATCGAGAACGCCTTCCGCTGGCTCGTGTCGGAGGCCGATGAACGCGAGAAGCTGCTGCAGTGCTCGATCAATCTCTCCGGGCAGAGCCTCGGCGATGACAAGTTCCTGCCCTTCGTCATCGAGCAGTTTCACAAGAGCGGGCTCGATGCCTCGAAGATCTGCTTCGAGATCACCGAGACCGCTGCCGTCGCGAGCTTCTCGCAGGCGAACCGCTTCATCCAGGCGCTGAAGGAGCTCGGCTGCAAGTTCGCGCTCGATGACTTCGGCACCGGGCTCTCCTCGTTCGGCTACCTCAAGCACTTCCCGGTCGATTACCTGAAGATCGACGGCAGTTTCGTGCGCGAGATCCTGCGCGACCCGATCGACCGCGAGATGGTGCGCTCGATCAACGAGATCGGTCACCTCACCGGCAAGCAGACGATCGCCGAGTTCGCCGAGAACGCCGAGATCATCCAGATGCTCACCAGCCTCGGCGTCGATTACGCGCAGGGATACGGGGTCGCGCAGCCGCAGCGCGTGGTGAAGTCCGCGGTCGCCTGACGTTCGTGCCGTGGCGCGGCGGAGTAACATCCGCCGATCGATCGCCGATCTGACAGGTGTCTCATGCCCTACCTTCTGGCGCTCCTTCCGGCGACTGTGCTCACCATCGCCGGCTATGTTGTCCTCTACCTGTCCGCTCGCTCGGAGGGCTCGCTGCGGACCTTCGGCAGGTACCTGGGGTACTGGGCGTTCACACTCGCCGCCCTGGTGATACTCGGAGCCATCTTCGCGGCTGCGCACGGCCACCACCAGCACGGCATGTATTGCCCATGGCACGGTGACTGGGACGCGCGTTCCGAGGAGCCGCGTCGGCCTCCGGCATCATCGCCTGCAGCTCCTGGGGCAGCAGAGTCAGAAATCCCGACACCGCCCACGCGCCAGTAGACGGCGGCAGCGGGCACCCGCGATGTTGGTGGCGCTGAAGTTCATCGCCACGTTCACCGCCGCGCTGTTCGCAGGCGCGGCGCTGTACGTCAACCTCGCGGAGCATCCCGCCCGCATGAGGCTCGATACCCGGGCCGCGGCCATGCAGTGGGCCCCGAGCTACGCGCGCGCCACCTGGATGCAGGCGCCGCTCGCGCTGCTAAGCCTCGTGGCGGGGCTCGGGGCGTGGCGGCTCGGTGGCGGAGTCGGCTGGGCGCTTGCGGGCCTGCTGATCGGCGCCGTGGTGCCATTCACATTCCTCGGCGTCATGCCGACCAATCGCGCCTTACTCGCGCCGGGCCGCGATCTGGCGTCCATGGAGACCCGGGCACTCCTCGAGCGATGGGCGAGACTCCATGCTGTCCGTACCGTACTGAGTCTCGTGGCCACCGTGCTGTACGTGTGGTTGGCACTTGCCGCGTGACCGATACGTTGAGACCGTGTGACGTCGGTATTTTGCCTTACGCGCGAGGGGGAACATTCCCCCTTCACGCCCGCGCCGGGCCACGGTGAGCGATGTTGGCGCGTATGATGAGGCGTGTATGACGCTCGCGCTCGCCGATGACCGCAATGCCACCGAGATCGCCTACTGGAACGGCTCGGGCGGGCAGCGCTGGCTCGCCCGCGAGAAGACGAACGATCGGCTGCTCGCTCCGGTTGCGGAGCTCCTGATGCAACGCGCCCGGGCGTGCCCGGGCGAATCCGTTCTCGACATCGGGTGTGGCTACGGCGCCCTGTCGATCGCGCTGGCACGACAGGTGGCGCCGAACGGCCGCGTGCTCGGAATAGACGTGTCCGCGCCGCTGCTGGAGCACGCGCGTGAGCTCGTGCCGCCGGGACTGCCGGTGGAGTTCGCTCTCGGCGATGCGACGGTCTATCCCTTCGAGGCTGGCCGGGCCGACGTGCTCTTCTCGCGTTTTGGCGTCATGTTCTTCGCCGACCCGGCACGATCGTTCGCCAACATTCGCGCGGGGTTGCGGCGCGGGGCACGCGTGGTGTTCGCCTGTTGGCGGGAGCCGCGGGAGAACCCCTGGGTGATGGTGTCGCTGCAGGCAGCGTACCGGCATGTTCCGCGGCTGCCCGAGATGGGGCCGGAGGATCCCGGGCCCTTCTCGTTCGCGTCCGGGCAGCGCGTGCGTGGCATCCTCGAACGTGCGGGATTTGGCGCCACCCTGCTCGAGCCGGTCGACCTGTCGCTCGATCTCGCCGCGGGCCGTGGACTCGAGGCGGCAGTCGAGACTGCGCTCGGCATCGGGCCTGCGGGCAGGGCGCTCGATGGCCAGCCGCCTGCGCTGCGCGCTGCGGCGGCCGAGTCGATCCGCGCGGCGCTCGCGCCGTACCAGGACGGCGAGTGCGTACCCCTGCGCGGTGCGATCTGGGTCGTCACCGCCACCAACTCCTGAGCGGCCCGTGTTGCACCTCGCTAGATCCCTGCGCGTCGCACCCCTGGCTGCAGCGGCTCTGGCGGCCCATTTGAGCGGATGCCACGACAATAACGTCTACCACGTCGGCGGCACCGTCTCCGGGCTCGTCGCAGGCGATGAAGTCACGCTCCTCAACAATGGAGGCGATGCGACCACCGTCGCTGCCAACGGCACCTTCACGTTTCCCACGAAAGTTTCGTCTTACAGCAGTTATAACGTGACGATCGGCACGCAGCCCGCCGGGCAGATCTGTGTGGTGGCCCAGGGCACAGGCTCGGGGGTCGCCAAGGCAGATGTTACCGGGGTCTCGGTAAGCTGCGACTCCTGGACGAAGACGGGTGCACCGGCCGTCAACCCCATTGCAATCAGCATTTCAGCCGACGCCACTTATGTGGCCGTTGCCGAAAATGGAGGTGGCATATTGGTCTCGAGTGACGGGGGAGCCACCTGGACACGGACCCGCGCCCCGACGGGTACCTGGGCGGCGATCACCTCTTCGGCCGACGGCGCGCGTCTGGCCGCGGGCATGAGTCCGGGCGGCATCATCTACACTTCGAGTGATGCGGGCGCGACCTGGTCGAAAAGCAGCGCGCCCGCCGCCAGCTGGACTTCGATCGCCTTCTCCGCGGATGGCACGCACGTGGTGGCTTCCAATGCCGACCATGTCATCGATAGTACGAGCCAGGCGATCAACTTCGTCGGCACGATCGACGTATCGGCGGACGCCGGCCTCACCTGGAGCACGAGCTTCGATCGATGCTGCGACTGGGCTCAGGTCGCCGCCTCAGCGGATGGCACTCGCCTCGCAGCCGTAACTACCGGAGGCTCTGCTCCGGGTGTGTCACCTCCCGTATTCAGCCCCAATGGGGTGTACACCTTCAACAATTCCAGCCCGATCTGGGTGCTGCAGAGTGGTGCGGAGAATCCGTCGACAACTCCGCCGGCGAGCGCATGCGCCGGCGTGTGCCTGTGGAACTCGATCGCCAGCTCCACGGATGGCCTGACGCTCGTGGCATCCCGAAACGGTCAGCCGATTGGTTCGCCTGTCTTCGGCAGCATCACACTCACCCACGATGGTGGTGCGAGCTGGAAGCTCTCGGGTGCCCCCACCAATGTGAACTGGTGGTCGGTGGCAGCGTCCGCGGACGGCAAGCGCCTCGCGGCCGCAGGAACCGATGGCGTCTACCTCTCCAGCGATGGCGGCACAACCTGGAACAAGACCAGCGCGCCGCAAACGATTTCCACTGTCGTTTCCTCTGCCGACGGGAAACATCTCGCTGCCATCGACAATGGTCAGGCCATCTGGGTTGGCGTCAGCTTTTGAACATCGTGAGCCGCACCGTCAGCGCCGTTCCGCAGCGAGCGCAGGTGGAGTCGCCGGGCTGCAACTCGGCGCCGCAATTCTGGCAATTCACCGGACCCCCTGCGCGT
>Ga0307471_100002430_pt1 | contig 10721 bp, 11 predicted proteins | sample atmos_gasesAM3C__2_FD_204566 | JGI IMG/M metagenome (GOLD analysis project Ga0307471, IMG submission 204566) | Hardwood forest soil microbial communities from Morgan-Monroe State Forest, Indiana, United States - atmos_gasesAM3C_515 | ecosystem: Environmental > Terrestrial > Soil > Temperate... | reverse complement strand
CGAAATGGGTGTTCGTCATCCCCAGCGCCAGCGCCTTGCGGTTCATCGCTTCGACGCAGGCGTCTGTCCCGCCGGGATAGTGGCGCGCGAGACTCGACGCCGCCCGATTCTCGGAAGCCATCAGCGCGAGGCGCAACATCTCAGTGCGCGGAAGCTCGCTGCCGAGGTTCAGACGCGAGTGGCTACCCTTGATGAGATCGATGTCGGCGATGCCGATGCCGATCGCTTCATCGAGCGGCTGCCCGGCGTCGAGCACGACCATCGCCGTCATGAGCTTCGTCACCGAAGCGATCGGAGTCACGGTGTCTGCGCCCTTGGCGTAGATCGCTTGATCCGCCTTGGCATCCAGGACCAGCGCATTCGCGGAAGCGAGCTTGAGTTTGCTGACGTTGGGCGTCGCAAGCGACGCAGGCGCGGCAGCGGCAGGCGCGGCCGACTCCGCCCATGCAGAAAGAGCCAGGCCGAATAGTCCAACGAAAACAGTCACTACGCGAAGCTTCATCAACTCTCGCCTCACAAGTCAGCGGGCTTTATAGCACAAGAGCAAGCCTTATGCCAAATCACATAACGAAACAACGGCTTGGCGGATGACACGACGCGCCCTCAATCCCCAGTCGCTTCCGCCGCGGCTTCGGCAGCCTTGGCGCGCTCCTCCTGCTGTAGCGCCCACATGCGCGCATAAGCTCCGCCACGCATGAGCAGCTCCGAGTGCGTGCCGCGCTCCACGATGCGCCCGTGCTCGAGGACGAGGATCTGGTCCGCGCCAACGATGGTCGAAAGGCGGTGTGCGATGGTGAGCGTCGTGCGGTCGGCCGAGATCTGCTCGAGCTCGGCCTGGATGAGCTTCTCGGCCTTCGAATCGAGCGCGGAAGTCGCCTCGTCGAAGATGAGGATGCGCGGATTCTTCAGGATCGCGCGCGCGATCGCGACGCGTTGCTTCTCGCCGCCGGAAAGCTTCAGGCCACGCTCGCCGACCGGTGTCTGATAACCGTCCGGCAGACTCGCGACGAATTCGTGGATCTGCGCGAGCCGTGCGGCGGCGACGATCTCCTCCTGCGTGGCGCCGGGGCGGCCGTAGGCGATGTTGTACTCGATCGAGTCGTTGAACAGCACCGTGTCCTGCGGCACGATGCCGATCGCCGCGCGCACGCTCGCCTGCTGCACCGCGCGCAGATCCTGCCCGTCGATCGTGATGCGGCCGCCGGTCACGTCGTAGAAGCGATAAAGGAGCCGCGCCATCGTCGACTTGCCCGACCCGCTGGGGCCGACCACCGCGACGGTGCGTCCCGCCGGTATCCGGAACGACACGCCGTGGAGGATTTGTCTATTGGACTCGTAGGCGAAATCGGCCTGCTCGAAGCGCACCTCGCCGGTGGTGACGTGCAGCGCTGCCGCGCCGGGCGCGTCCTTCACCTCGGCGTGCTCCTCGATGAGGCCGAACATCCGCTCCATGTCGGCGAGCGCCTGCTTGATCTCGCGATAGATGACGCCGAGGAAGTTGAGCGGCGCGTAGAGCTGGATCATGAACGCGTTGACCAGCACAAGGTCGCCGATAGTCATAGTGTGCTCGACCACGCCCAGCGTAGCGCGCCAGACGATCAGCGTCACGGCGATCGCGATGATCGTGCTCTGCCCGATGTTGAGCAGAGAGAGCGAGGTCTGGCTCCTGACTGCCGCGGTCTCCCAGCGCTGCATGCTCTCGTCGTAGCGCTGCGCCTCGTACTCTTCGTTGTTGAAGTACTTGACCGTCTCGTAGTTGAGCAGGCTGTCGATCGCGCGAGTGTTCGCCCGCGAGTCGAGCTCGTTCATGGTGCGCCGGAATCCGGTCCGCCACTCGGTAATCGCGATCGTGTAGACGATGTAGAGCGCGAGCGCACCGGCGGTGATGCCGATGAACCAGACATCGTAGCGGGCGATGAGAATCGCGGAGACGAGCCCGATCTCGATCAGCGTGGGCAGGATCGAGAAGAGCGTGAAGCTGATGAGCGTCGAGATGCCGCGGGTGCCTCGTTCGACGTCGCGAGTAAGCCCGCCGGTCTGGCGGGCGAGATGGAAGCGAAGCGAGAGCGCATGGAGATGCCGGAACACCTTCAGCGCGACGGTGCGCACCGCGCGCTGCGTCACCTTGGCGAACAGGAACTCGCGCAGCTCGGTGAACGCCGTGGTGGCAAGCCGCATGGCGCCGTACGCGGCGAGCAGCCCGAGCGGGAGCACAAGCACCTGCGGCCCGGTCAGCCGGTCCACGATTTCCTTGAGCACGAGCGGCACGCCGACGTTGGCGAGTTTGGCGCCGATCAGGCAGGCCAGCGCGAAGAGGATGCGGCCCCTGTACGCCACCAGGTAAGGCAGCAGCGTGCGCACGGTCCGCCAGTCACCGCGATGCGCGGGATCGGGCGGAGCGGGAAGCGGAGTCTTGGAAGCGCGGCGCATCGGTGGTTCGAGAATCAGTCTAACAGAGGCGTCAAACGTCCCCTCGCGGCCGCCGCGGGAACCATTCTTCGCCGCCGTAGCCGAGGAAACCCATGGCCAGACGCACGATCCCGTAAGCGACCCAGATGGCCGCCTTGTACAGTCGCGGGCGTCCCTTCCAATGCGCGGCCGCGACCGGCCGTGCGCCGGTCGCGATCATTTCCTTGAGCGCATCCCTCAACTCGCCGGCGAAGGTGCGATCGCGCACGATCACGTTCGCCTCGCGCGCCATCAGCAGGCTGTACGGGTCGATATTCGACGATCCCACGGTCGCCCAGCGGTCATCCATCACCGCGACTTTGGCGTGCAGCATGCTCTTGTGATACTCCTGGATCAACACGCCCGCCTGCAGGAGCTGTCCGTACATGGCGCGCGTCGCGAAATGGAGCAGCATGTACTCGACCTTCGCCTGCAGCAGCAGCGTCACCGAAACGCCGCGCTGCGCCGCGTCGGCAAGCTCGCGGCGGAAGCGAATGCCGGGGAAGAAATACGAACAGGCGATGATGATCTCGCGCTTCGAGCCGCGGATCGCCGCGAGATACGCGTGCTCGATGTCGCGCCGGTAGCGCAGATTGTCGCGGATGACGAACTTGGCCGTCTGCTTGCCGACCCGCACTCCGGGCTGACGCTCGGGGAACAGCGGGAGCTGACTGTTGCCGAGCTGGACGAGCTGGACGAGCGCCCACACGCGCTGCATCGTCTGCGCGATCGCGGGGAGCAGCGGTCCCTCGACGCTGACTGCGAAATCGACGCGCGGCGGCCGCGCGCCCGGCGTATTCATGTCGTCGATGATGTTGATACCGCCGACGAAAGCGATTCGTCCGTCGACGTGACAGAGCTTGCGGTGCAGCCGCCGCAGGCGGTTCGAGCGGAACTGCCACGCCGAGACCTCGGGCCGGTATTTGAGCAGCTCGACACCGGCGCTAGTGAGGAAGCGCTCGAGAGACGAAGTCAGATAGTATTTCGCGCCCCAGCCGTCGACCAGCATGCGCACCTTGACGCCACGCTGCGCTGCGCGCGCGAGCGCGGCACCGATGCGCCTGCCCGCGGGATCGTCCGCGAAGAGGTAGGCTTCGAGCCACACTTCGCGCTCGGCGCCGTCGATCGCTTTCTCGAGAGCGGGAAAGTATTCGGCCCCGTTCCTCAGCAACGCGATGCGGTTGCCCGAGACGAAGCGGTTCAGCGGTTCAATGCCGAGCGCCACGGGAACCGCGCTCCAGTTCGAAGGTCGCGCCCAGCGCGGCGTGGTCCGAAAGCCTTGCCAGCGGGTAGGCGTAATGGACGGAGGTATTCAGGATGCGAAGGCCGCGCGAATAGATGCGATCGAGCCGGAACACGGGGAGGACGGCGGGGAAGGTTCGCGCCGGGCGCCCGCGCGCGATCTCGAACACCTCGACCACGCCCAGCTTTTCCTGCAGCGTCCGGTCGGCCTTGCGCCTCCAGTCGTTGAAATCACCGGCGATGATCAGGGGCTCGCTCATCGGCACCTCTTCGCGGATGCGCTCGCACAGCGCGTGCACCTGCCAGCGCCTGCCGCGCTCGAAGAGTCCGAGGTGGACGTTGAGGCAATGCAGGGCCGGCAGACCGCGCCGCGGCTGCACCACGCAATGCAGGAGGCCCCGGCTCTCGAACGCATGCGCTGAGATGTCGAGATTGGCCTGGGTCACGATGGGAAAGCGCGACAGCACCGCGTTGCCGTGGTGGCCCTGGCGATAGACCGCGTTGCGACCGTAGGCGACTTCGTGCCACACCGTATCGGCGATGAATTCGTGTTGCGGCTTGCCGGGCCATTCGCGGTAGCGCCTAGCGTGCCGTCCATGCGCCCCCAGTACTTCCTGCAGGAAAAGGATGTCGGCCGATAGCCCGTGCAGCTTCTCCTTGAGCTCGTGGATCACCACTCGCCGGGTCAGATGCGAGAAGCCCTTGTGGATGTTGTAGGTCGCGACGGTGAAGCGCATGGTGAAGAAGCGGGTGCGGAATGCCTCTGCGGCAGTAATGTTAGCGATATTTGGGAGTCCGATGGCCCGATTGCCTTGGGTGCGGCATTGCCTGTAAGGTGCACTTGCCCGTGACGACCAAGGGCCAGACGGATGCCCCGTCCGTCATGACAATCGCCTGCCAAACCGTGAAGGAGACCGCATGAAGAGTTCGACTACCCTGCAAGCCGCGATTGCCGGCGTGCTCGCGCTTGGCCTTGCCGCCGCCGCGTCGGCGCAGCCCGTCCAGCCGGATCCCAGCAAAGACAAGTGCTACGGCATCTCCAAAGCCGGTCAGGCCGATTGCGCGACGTCGAAGCACGCCTGCGCCGGCCAGAGCAAGGCCGACAACGACCCGATGGACTGGAAGTATGTCGCTAGGGGGTCATGCGAGAAGATGGGCGGCAAGCTCTCCGCACCGAAGTCGTAATTGCATCGCGGTGGCGGCAGGCGCCGCCACCGGTTTCCTTTCGCCCGCGACGATGTCACCCGCGAATCTCCTGCCCCCGGTCGCCGGCATCGGTCTGCGCTCTCCGCATGTCGCGCAGGTGCGCCACGATCGCCCGGCGGTGGGATGGCTCGAGGTCCATAGCGAGAATTACTTCGTGGACGGCGGCTCTGCGCTCTCCGCCCTCGAAGCGATCCGCGCCGACTATCCGATTTCGCTCCATGGGGTCGGGCTCTCGCTCGGTTCCGCCGATGCGCTCGACGCCGGCCATCTCGCGCGGCTGAAGCGGCTGGCGGATCGCATCGAGCCGGTGCTCGTGTCCGAGCATCTGTGCTGGGGCCGCATCGACGGGCGGCACCTGAACGATCTCCTGCCGTTGCCCTTCACCAATGAGGCGCTCGCGCTCTGCTGCGATCGCGTGAGCGCGGTGCAGAACGCGCTCGACCGGCCGCTGCTGGTGGAGAACGTTTCCGCGTACCTCCGTTTCGAGGACGACGCCATGGCGGAATGGGAATTCGTAGCTGCCGTGGTCGAGCGCACCGGCTGCAAGCTGCTCCTCGACGTCAACAACATCTACGTCAATGCCGTGAACCACGGCTTCGATCCGCTGATGTATCTCGCGGCGATGCCGGGAGATGCGATCGCGGAGATCCACCTCGCGGGCTTCGACGCCAGCGGCGCGTGCCTGATCGACACGCACGGCGCGCGGGTCGCACCGCCGGTGTGGGCGCTCTATCGCGCCGCGATCGAGCGCTTCGGGCCGAAGCCGACCCTGATCGAGTGGGACACCGACCTGCCTGCGTTGAACGTCTTGCTCGACGAAGCGGCGATCGCACGGGCCGTCCTGGAGGAATCCAATGCAGTCGCTGCGTGAAGTACAGCGCGGCTTCGCGGCGGCCACCGTGTTCGGCGACACGACCGCCCTCGCCGCACTCGGCGTCGTCGGCGGCGGACTCGATCCGATCGCGAGGATCGGCGTCTATCGCAACAATGTGCTCGGCAACTACCGCAAGGCGCTGGGTGCGACCTATCCGGTCGTGCGACGGCTCGTCGGAGCGCCATTCTTCAACGCGGCGGTCGATGCCTTCGTGCGCGCGTACCCGTCGCGGCACGGCGACGTGAACCGCTACGGCGGCGAGCTCGTGCGTTTCCTCGCCGCGTATGCTCCGGCGCGTGAGCTTCCGTATCTTCCCGACGTCGCTCGTCTCGAGTGGGCCATCGACCAGGCGGCTATCGCAGCCGATGCGCCTCCTCTCGATCTCGCCGCGCTCGCCGCAGTGCCCGCCGATGCTTTCGAGCGTCTCATCTTCGTTCTGAATCCTTCGGCGCATTTCCTTGCGTCCGCGTACCCGATCCAGCGCATCTGGCAGGTCAACCAGGACGGATTCGAAGGCGACGATGCGGTCGATCTCGGCGCCGGCGGCGACAGACTGCTCGTGTTGCGCGGCGCGAACGGCGTGACGATCGAGCGGCTTGGCGCGGGCGAGCATGCGTTACTCACCGCGCTCGCCAGGCGCGCCGGCCTCGGCGAGGCAGCGGCGCGCGCGGCGGGCAAGGAAGACGGTTTCGATCTAACCCGCGCGCTGAGACATCATGTCGAGGCGCAAACGCTGGTCGCCATTCGCGTGCCGGCAAGCACGCAGCCCCGGACAGGAAGGTGATCATGAACGCCAACCCGACGCCTTCGCTCATCGGCCGACTCGCCGGGCTTTACTGCCTGGCCTCTGACCTGCTGGCCAGGCTCGAGCCGCTGCTGCTGCTCGGCTTCCGCCTCTACGTCGCGCGCGTCTTCTTCCTTTCGGGGCTGACCAAGATTCGCGATTGGAGCTCGACCGTGGCGCTCTTCACCGACGAGTACCACGTTCCGGTGCTGTCGCCCGCCGTGGCCGCGGCCCTCGGCGCCGCCACGGAGCTGTCGATGCCGGTGCTCCTCGTGCTGGGGCTCGCTTCGCGCCTGGCTGCCGGCTGGCTCTTCGTCTTCAATATCTTCGCCGTCGTGTCCTACTACGAGACGCTGACGCAGACCGGCGGCGTCAACGATCACATCCTGTGGGGAACGATGCTTGCCGTGCTGACGATCTTCGGACCGGGGAAGGTCGCGGTCGACACCTGGCTCGAGCGCCGGTTCGCGCCGAGGACTTGATCCTGCGGCACGCAGCCTGCCTCAGCCGCGGGGACCGCAAGTAGGAAACGTCTTGACTACGTCACGCAAGAAGCCCGCTACGAAGGGCCATAGCGCACCGCGCAGCGGTCCCGCGCTCCCGGGTCAGGTCGTACTCGTGCTGCAGGGCGGAGGCGCGCTCGGCGCGTATCAGGTCGGCGTCTACGAAGCGCTGCACGAGACGGGCATCGAGCCGGATTGGGTAATCGGCACTTCGATCGGCGCAATCAACGGCGCGATCATCGCCGGCAATCCACCGAAGCGCCGTTGCGAGCGGCTCCATGCGTTCTGGACCAGCGTCGAACAGCGCGCCGGCTACGACCTGCCCGAAATCATCCCCGGACTCGGCAATCTCTTCGCCAACATCATGACGGTGGCACAGGGCGTGCCGACCTTCTTCTCCCCGAATCCCGCCGCCTGGCTTTGGCAGCACACGCCGCTTGGCGTCGAGGGCGCGGCCTATTACACGACCGCACCGCTGCGCGAATCGCTGACGGAACTCGTAGACTTCGGCTACATCAACTCCAGGCACGCGCGACTGACCGTGGGCGCGGTTCACGTCAACAACGGCGAGATGCGCTACTTCGACAGCCGCGACGAAGCGATCTGCCTCGAGCACGTCATGGCTTCGGGCGCGTTGCCGCCGGCGTTCCCGGCCGTGCGCGTCGACGGGGAACCCTATTGGGACGGCGGCATTTATTCGAATACACCCATCGAAGCGGTGCTCGACGACAAGCCGCGCAAGGATTCGGTGATCTTCGCCGTGCAGATGTGGAATCCCGAGGGCAGCGATCCCGAAACGTTGTGGGAAGTGGCCGAGCGGCAGAAGGACATCCAGTACGCGAGCCGCGCGAAGAGCCACATCGCGCGGCAGAAGCAAATCCATCATCTCCGCCACATCATTCGCGAGATTGCCAAGCATATCCCGGACAAAATGCGCGAATCGGCGGAGGTGAGGGAGCTGGCGTCGTGGGGCTGCGGAACTACCATGCACGTGGCACGGCTCAACGCCCCGCGGCTCGACGGCGAGGATCAGTTGAAGGATATCGACTTCACGCCCGCGGGGATCCGCGCTCGCTGGCAGGCGGGTTATGATGCGACGCGGCGTATGGTGGCTGCCGCGCCGTGGGAACGAGTCGTCGATCCGACCCAGGGCGTGGTGATCCACGATTTGGCCGCCACGCCCGGGCACGAGCTGGCGGCCGGTGTGGACGGCTTCCGCGGCAAGACCAAGTAGGGCCAGCTCGTTCGTCTCCGCGCGGCGCGTCGAACGCGGCCGGAGGGTGTGGAGGAAATCACATGAGCGAGAAATACGACGCCGTCGTCATCGGCACCGGACAGGCCGGACCGGCTCTCGCCGTGCGCCTCGGCAAGGCGGGCCGCAGGACCGCGATCATCGAGCGCAAGCTGATCGGCGGCACCTGTGTGAACAACGGTTGCATTCCCACCAAGACGCTCATCGCGAGCGCGCGTGCCGCTTACATCGCACGCCGCGGGGCGGACTTCGGTGTGATGATCGACAACCCGATCCGCGTGGACATGGGGCGCGTGAAGGCGCGCAAGGACGCGGTCGTGGGGCAATCGAACAACGGGGTGACGAAGTGGCTGGAAGGCGCGGCCAACGTGACGCTGATCAGAGGCCACGCGAGCTTCGAAGGTCCGCACAGCGTGCGTGTCAACGACGCGATCCTCGAAGCCGGCGAGATTTTCATCAACGTCGGTGGCCGCGCGAACGTCCCCGACATGCCGGGGTTGCACGACGTCCCGTTTCTCACCAACAGCAGCATCATGGAGGTCGATTTCCTGCCGGAGCATCTGCTCATCGTCGGCGGCAGCTATATCGGACTCGAGTTCGCCCAGATGTACCGCCGCTTCGGCAGCCGGGTCACTGTCGTCGAAATGGCGCCCAAGATCATCGGCCGCGAGGACGAGGAAGTCTCGGCTGCCATCAAGGCGATACTCGAGGCCGAGGGAATCGCCTTCCGGCTCAAGGCGGAGTGTGTGAGCGTGGCCCGGCGCGGCGATGGTATTGCGATGCAGATGTCCTGCGACGAGGAGCCGCGAGAGATCGTCGGCTCGCATCTGCTGCTCGCCATCGGGCGCGTGCCGAACACCGATGATCTCGGCCTCGACAAGGCCGGCGTGAAGACTGATGCGAAGGGGTTCATCGAGGTGGACGATCAATGTCGTACCAACGTTCAAGGCATCTGGGCGCTGGGCGACGCCAACGGCCGGGGCGCGTTTACGCACACTTCATACAACGACTACGAGATCGTGGCGGCGAATCTGCTCGACAACGATCCGCGTCGCATTAGCGATCGCATCACGACCTACGCGCTCTTCGTCGATCCGCCGCTCGGACGCTGCGGCATGACCGAGCGCGACGTACGGGCCGCGGGAAAGAAAGCGCTCGTCGGCAAGATGATGATGACGCGGGTCGGCCGCGCGCGAGAGCGCAGCGAGACTCAGGGACTCATGCAGATCCTGGTCGATGCAGACAGCAAGCGCATTCTCGGAGCGACGCTGCTCGGCACCGAAGGCGACGAGGCGATCCACTGCATCCTCGACCTGATGTCCGCCGGCGCACCGTACACCACGCTGCAGCGCACGATGCACATCCATCCGACGGTGGCGGAACTGCTGCCGACACTCTTGGGCGACCTCAAGCCGCTGGTCTGAGGGCTGGGTCGATCGTTCCTGCCATGACCTCACCCCATCACGCGAGACTGCACCTTCCGTGGATCGCGCGGCTTAACGCGCTGCAGCGCGTCGCGATCGTCCTCGGGCTCGCGATCGCGGCTTCGCTCCTTCTCGCTCCCTGGGTGTCGGCACGGATCCTGCTGCTCGCGAGCTGGGACGTCGGCGCCTTGTGCTTTCTCGGGCTGGGCTGGCTGGTCGTGGCCCGCACTGACGAGACTCTCACGCGGGTGCGCGCTCAGTTGTACGACCCGAGCGGGTTCGTGATCTTCCTGCTCGTCGTGACCGCCGCGAGCGCAAGCGTGGTGGCCATTGGCTTCCTCGTCGGCGACATCAAGGATCTGCCGTTCTGGCCGCGAACCTTACGCCTCTCGCTATCGGTGGCGGCGTTGCTGCTGTCGTGGCTGCTCATCCACACTTTGTTCGCGTTCCATTACGCGCGCCTGTACTACTCGCAGCCAGAAGGGGACGACACGCACCACCGTGGCCTGAAGTTCCCGGACGACGACGAACCCGATTACCTGGATTTCCTCTATTACTCCTTCGTCGTCGGCATGACCTCGCAGGTGTCGGACGTGGCGGTGTTGTCGCGGCCGATGCGGCGGCTCACGCTGATCCATGGGATTCTGTCGTTCGTCTACAACATCGCCGTGCTGGCGATGAGCATCAACATCATCGGCGGCGTGCTGTAGCGGGCGTCCTCCCGCGGCGCCGCGCCGCGAAGGCGTTCAGGAACGATCGGGCGAGGGCGCGACGACGTCGGTCGCGTCGTCGATTTCGCGGAGCGCCGAGTTCAACAACGACAGCGCCATCGAAGTGCGGCCCGCGGCGAGATGGTCGCGCGCATCGATGATGAGCTGGCGCAGACGCTGCTCGTAAGCCTCGGCCTTCTCGAGCTCGGCGACCAGGCTCGCGATCTCCGCCTGCGAACCGCGGGAAGTGCGCCGGTTAGCCATGGTCTCTCTCCGAC
>Ga0307471_100002429_pt1 | contig 10722 bp, 8 predicted proteins | sample atmos_gasesAM3C__2_FD_204566 | JGI IMG/M metagenome (GOLD analysis project Ga0307471, IMG submission 204566) | Hardwood forest soil microbial communities from Morgan-Monroe State Forest, Indiana, United States - atmos_gasesAM3C_515 | ecosystem: Environmental > Terrestrial > Soil > Temperate... | reverse complement strand
GAATGAAGGCTTTGCCCGCCACAACACTGGTTCTGCTCGCCCTGCTGCTCGGCTGCGGACCGGTTCCCCAAGCCCTCTGGAGTGCAGGTAGGTCGGAGCCAGAACCCGTGGCGCTGAAGGCGGCGACGGTGGCGGCTTTCGACCGCTATGTGCGTCTAACGGATACTCGTAATGAAGCTGAACTTCAGCAGCCGGCCAAGCAGCTGTGGACCGATTCGCTGGACGAGGCGGCTCGCAAGCAAGCCTTTGCGGCTCTGAAGCGCAACGAAGTCAAGATCACCCGCCTCGAAACCAAGGAAAACAGCTCGCCCATCGGTTGCCCCAATGGCCTGATTCACCACTGGGTCGGAGCTATTTTCATTCCGGACGCCAAACTGGCCGACGTGCTCTCCGTGTTGCAGGATTACGACCACCACTCCCAATACTATTCGCCGGATGTAGAGCGCTCGAAGCTGCTGCAGCGCGATGGAGATCGCTTCCGCGCGTTTTTGCGTTTTCGGCGGCACAAAGTCATTACCGTGGTTCTCGACACCGAGCACGACGTTCACTACTTTCGCGATGCCAGCGATCGAGCGCATAGCAGAAGTTCGGCGACCCGCATCGCGGAGGTCCAGAACGCCGGCAAGGCCGACGAGCGGGAGAAGACACCAGGCGATGATGGCGGCTTTCTGTGGCGGATGGAAACCTGGTGGCGGATGGTCGAGCGCGACGGCGGCGTCTACCTGCAAAGCGAAGTGGTGTCGCTGACGAGAGACATTCCAACGGGGCTGGGTTGGCTGGTTGGTCCGTTCGTGAACAGCATCCCCAGGGAGTCGCTGACCTTCACATTGGAAGCCACGCGACGCGCCGTCGCAAATCGCTTGGCCACGGGCGAGCACTAACCTGTGTTTTGCTAGGAATCAGCCCTCGCTCGACGCCCTTTGCCACCAGCGACGAGTTTTAATCTCTCCCACACCGCCGCAGCGTTGCGATCCCAGGTCCAATCCTGAGCCGTGCGCGCCGCCGCTTCGCCGATGTATTGGCGAAAATCCGCGTCCCGGTGAAGCCGCTCCAGCAGGTGCGCCACGATTCGCGCGTCGTTGGCATCTGGCACCACGAACCCATCGACTCCGTGGTGAATCTGACCCGCGACTCCGGCGTGCGCGGATGTGATGACCGGTAAGCCGCACGCCATGGCCTCTGCGACCGGCAAGCCGAACGAGTCTTCGTGGCTGGGACTCACATACACATCCGCGGCTGCGTATAGATCTATCACGTCGTGGCGTGGCTCTTCCCAACGGCACCGCGGCCCCACACCGAGTCTCGCGGCTACCTCTCGGAAATGCGTACCGTCATCACTGCCGGCCACAATCAATTGCAATCGCAGATCCGGAAGCGCTGCCATCGCTTCCAGAATCGTTCCCAGGCCCTTCACCCGCCAATCGTTTCCGATCAACAGCAGAACGAAGTCACCATCCTCCAACTTGCGGCGTCGGCGTGCCCCCTTTCGGCCGGCCAGGCGCGCACTGAGCGAGAACTCTTCCGTGTCCACACCGTTAGGAATTACCGGGACATCCGTCCGCCGGAAGTAGCGCTGCAAGAGATTTGCGGTCCGCCGGGAAACCGCCAGAAGCGTTACCCTGGGATTCGCGTAGATGCGGATTTCCAGCCATGTCAACAGACCGTAATAAGCTCGGCGATGACGACTCCTCAGAAATCCGACTTGTTGCTCGTTGTCGACACCCGCAGCTCGCGCCAGTTTCCACAACCGATGGAACAGCGCGTGGACAATGACCACGTGAGCGTCGAGGCAATTGATCCCGGGAGAAAGCACCAAATCGAACGAGTCGCCACCAAAAAATCGATGACTCCAGCGGAGTATAGTGTTGAACAGCACCCAGCACAGGAAGCTCAGCAGATGCGGTCCTCGAACCGCAGGTACCTTGTGCCAGAAAATGGCGCCGCCGGCTTCGCCAGCGCCTCGCTGCCTATGCCGGCTGAGCTTCAGATCCTCCACGCGCTCCGAATACAGATGAACTTCGCAACGATATTTGTAGGCCAGCCGCTCGAGCAATTCGGACAGCGCGCGTTCTGTGCCATGGCGCCGATCCACAAACGGAGAGACGACCGCGATCCGCAACTCAGAGAATCCAGCGGCGCGCCGGCTGTTCCGCGACGGCTCCTGCAGCAAATTGTGCGGACAAGGCCAGCTTCGGCAGACGGAACAGCACCCCGAGGAGCAGCCAAGCGTAGGCGTTCAACACGTAATCCTCATAAGCTTGCAATCCCTGAAACGTAAACGGCAGCAGCAGTAGGAAGACATACCAGAAGATCATGAACGCGAGCGGAAACCATTGGGAGCCTTTGAGCTTGCGCACGATCCGCCAAGCGCTCAACACCACGGTGATGCTCATCACCAGCCACAGGAGCAGTCCAACGATTCCCATTTCGATGATGATGTTACCGAAACCGCTTTCCACGTTGCCGGTCGGCGGCGGAACATGCAGGATGCGCGTGATGTACTGACCGCCCTGGGACACCGCCCCGATCCCATATCCGTACGGCCAGCGTTCAAAGCTGAATGCCCCCAGAAAATTCGCCAGCGGATAATCTCTTGTGCGATGGAGCAGTTCGCTGGCCGGGCTCCGAGGGTCCAGCGTTTCCGAGTAAACCGCCAGGCGATCCAACAAGGCTTGCGGGTACGTCGCCAGTAGCACCGACGTCGCCAGCATAATTCCGAGTGCGGTTCTACCTAAGGCTCGCAGCACTCGCCGCGCTTCTCCCTGCCGCCAAGGCGCGCCCCAGACGAACGCCGCTGCACCCACCAGCGAGCTCCCCATCGACCACATGAAGACTCCCCGGGACGCGCACATCAACACTCCCGCCGCGGTCAGTCCCAGCGCTATAAACGCGAATGCACGCCCTCGTTTATGGCGCAGCAGCAGGTAGCCGCTGAATCCAAAAACCATCATCCACGCTACGATCAGCATGTCGGCAAATCGTCCCGTGCTTACAAATACGGAGTTCGGGCGGTATACGATCACGCCGGAAATTGGCGCCACGCGATACAGGGTGCTCAACTCCCGAATGTCTTCGGCCATGATCTGCGGATTCAGGAATGTGTGCCCCAGAACCGACTGCATCAGCCCAAGCGCCACGATCAGCAGCATGAGCCCGAGATTCACGTGGAAGAAGCGTCGCAGCTCGGCTTCCGAAGTCATCAACGCATACCCGAGCGCGAACAGCGGAACATAGTAAAAGTACAGCTTCATTCCCAAAATGCCGTAGAAGATGCTGCTCGAGGCCGGATTGAACATTTGAATCGCGCCGAACCACAGGAAAACCATGATGGCCATGAAAAAAGGCGGTCGTATCAGCTGCAAATCCGGATCCCGGCGGCGATACGCCACCGCGAAGGACAAATAGACCACCGCCAGCAAGATGTCCTTCGCGAAATAGATCACCATATTGTTGCCGAGGTATTTCCGGGCAAAGTCCTCGAACAACAACCATGCCAGGAAGAGATAAACGCCATGCCGCCAGTTGTTCAGGATGAGGACCGCAATGGCTCCCGCGATGAATGCCAGCGCCGTGAAAGCGAGACTATTGATGTCGTTCGCGACGATGAAACCGGAGACTTCATAGGCCACAAGCAGCGCGAAAACGAAAAAGCCCACGGCGAGTAGTGGGCCGCGTCGAATCTGGCCGGGCATCGTTTGACCGAGAGGCCTCACGCCGCCCTCTGCCCGGATAATTCGTGGCGATCGGTGGACAATCCGCTCATCGTGGATTTCTTCATCATACCTGCTCGCCCGCGAACGCGACCACGTTTTGCGACCAGGCGTGGATGCCGCAGGCGATTCCTCACGGCACAGCCCGCTGATTCTATTCTAGTACATATCTAAGAATAGTTACGTTAATGGTCTCACGTGCGCCGGTGATGCGCATCCCATGGAAGTCTTCCACCTCGGCGCTGGCGATGGGCACCAGCGCTCCCTCCTCCTCCAGTTGATGCAGCGGGCGCGCGATCGCCAGCGGATAGTTTTTGGCGCGCACCACCCAACGCACTTTTTGCTCTCGAAACATCCTGCGCCACTGCTCAGCGTTGCGATATTCGCTCGGGTCGATGGCCCAACATGCGGAGGGCTCGCCGTAGAAGAATGGAGCGCGCAGATAGTAGACGTGACGGAAGAAGACCAGCGCCTTGCCTTGCTCTTCCTCATTCTGCAACGTGCGATTCACGAAATCGGCGAGCTGATAGTCTGGCGCGCGCTCGCGCAGGTAGACCTGGCGCGGCGTCAAGCCGGTGGCCACAGCCAGCGCGGAATGCTCATACCCGAGCAGGCCCGCCGTTCCCGCCATCAGAAATGCACCGATGCTTGCCGCAGCCACATAATGAGCCGGCAGCCACCCTCGCGCTTTCAGCTGCGCGGCTCCGGCAATCACCGCCGCGAGCGCCAGCGGCAGCACCGGCAACAGAAATTGCGCCATCCCCGAGGTGCCGCCGATCAGCAGCGCGCTCGCGAGCCAAACGCAAAGAGTTGCCCTCCAGACCTCAGTATTGCGCACCGCCAAAATGACCAGCGGAGCGAAAGCCAGCACCAACGGCCCGAGGAATTGCCACAACCCCAGGTGCGACGTATCGATCGCAGCAAATAGGGGAAATGCCGCGGTCTGCCAAAAGCTCTTGTGCTCGCTGGCCCCGGTATCCGCCAGGTACGAAGCCAGCGCATAAGCGTTCACCCGATGGGGCGCGATCCACTTCAGCAGAAACGGAAACATCGGATCCCCGCTCCAGGCAAAATTGCGGGCGTAGGGCCAGATGCCCGCTACCATCGCGGCGAGGCCGAAGATCGTCGACCTCGCGAACGATCTGGTTTCCCATAGGAACGAGACCGCGATGCTGGCGGCCACCAGGCAGCCGGTATATTTCGTCCCGGCCACGCCTCCGGCCAGTGCGCCCGCCGCGATTGCCTGCGGAACTCGCGGCATTTCGTGCGAGCGCGAAATCAGGATTACGCCCGTCGTGGCAAAAAACGCAATCCATAGGTCCGGCGCGCCGGCCGACGAAAGCTGCCAAAACACCGCTGGCGCCAGTAAAAACAAGAGCGCCGATAGCCATGCCCACTCCCGGTCCACCCAGCGATGCGCCAAGCTCGCAGTCGCCGCCGCTGCCAGCACGCCGCCTAGGAATAAAAGCCCCATCGCCAGACGCGGGCTGCCCAACGCCAAACCCGAGAGAATCAGCAGATGGGATTGCCCTGCGAAAAAGCTGTGCGACAGGAAAAAATTCGGCCGGAACCCTTCGCGAATCGTGAGCAGCGGTGCGGTGAAGTGATAGTGCAGCGCATCTGAGCCTGTCGGCGGGGCCATCGCTGCCAATCCTTCGACCAGCACGACGAACGCGACTGCCGCGATCGCCAGCTTCTCTTGCTTCGAGCCGTGTCCTGCCCGCCACACCAGGCCGTATGCACGCGCCAAAGTGTTCACGACGTCGGACACCGCGAACAGCAGCGTCAACAGCATCACGATGCCGACCGCCAACTGGACCGATCGCGCCAACTGCGCGGCAAATAGCAATATTTCAACGCACATCACGCCCAGCGCCGACGCGCACAACAAATGTTCGAGGTCGGAAGCGAATTCGAGGCGCGTCAGCCGCAAAATGCGATGCCCGGCCGACGCCACGATCGTCGCGAAGACGCACACAGCGAGCAGCGCCGCGCACGAAGCGACTAGTGCCATAGCCGGCCAAACAGGCTTTGAAGAATGGAACGGAACTGCTCGCGGAATTGCGCGTAGTACCAGATCTGGGCGGCGACGATCCACACGCACACGACGACTTCCAAGGACCTGGACCGCGGTGGGGTTTTTTCTTGCACTGGCGCGGAGTATATCATTCAGCGAAAAGCTCTTCGCGCCCTTGAAAGACTGCGCGCGGCGTCAATTCCTGGCCATTTGTTCGTAGATCCTAGCGTGTCCCTCGATCATCGTACGTCTCGCGTACGTTCGCAGCACGCGGGCTCGCGCCAATTCACCCAATCGCCGAGCCAGCGTCCGATCCGAAAGAAATTTCGACAATTGCTGCGCCAGAGCGGACGCGTCTCCCACCGGAAACGTGAGCCCGCCATCGCCGAGCACTTCGGCCAGAGCGCCAAGATTGGACGTTACCACCGGCGTGCCGCGAAGCATCGCCTCCGCGACCACCAGCCCAAAGACTTCGCCGCCCAACGACGGCACGACCACCACCTCGGTGCGCGACAGCACGGAATCGAGTTGGGACGACGGCACGTTACCCGTGAATTCGACACGGCCCGCCAGGCTTCCGGCGTGCGCTTGTCGCTCGAGCGCAGGCCGCTCCGGACCGTCTCCTACGATCAGCAGCCGGAAGTTCGGATACTGCGCGTGCAGGATTTCCGCCGCTTCCAGCAGTAGCTTCGCGCCTTTGGTGCTGACCAGACGGCCTTGAAACGCGATCATCAGCGGCTGCGATGCAGGGGGTGCGGCCGCGACAATTTGTGTTGGCGGCGGCTCCAACCCGTGCGGAACGCACACGGCTTTCGGCAATTTCAGCAATCGTGCCAGCCATTCGGTCGGAGTTACGTTCGCCAACGCTTGCTTAGCCAACAAGCGCCGCACGAACGTCAACAACCACAAACGGAGGGAGCCAGGCCATCCGTGTCCTCGCTGGCAACGCAGGCACATGGCGTGATGCCCCGCCATAAAGTGTCCCGGGCACGGCGCACCGGAAGGCTCGATGACCAATTGGCCGTTGGGGCAAATCGCTTGAAAGCCGTGATGTTCCACGACGCTTGGCTTGCACGCCAGGCGTGCCAGAAGCAGCGGCGCCAGCGCCGGGCCCGCGAGGTGGACCACATCGGATTCGCAAATCAGGCGCCACAAACGACCGAGTCCCGGTCGGCGAACCACAGCGTACGGCAATGCTCGATCGTCAAAATCGGCTGCCGGCGTTTGGGTGACTAGCGTCAGGTCGAACTCGCGCTGTCCTTTGTTGTTCTGTCTCTCCGCCAAACCCTGCGCCAGCGACACTACGATCGTCTCGATTCCCCCGATGTTCGGCGCAAACGAGTGCGTATAAATCAGCAGCTTCATTCCGGAGATTTTTGCGACGCTACGTGCGCAGGTTTCGCAGGGGTGGCGGGAAGTGTCGGCCTGGGCTCTCGTCGAACTCGCGCAACCCCGCGCGACACCGCTTCCAGCGTCGCCTCAATATTTTGTTGCGGCGACCACGACCTCATGCGTTCGCGTGCGGCACGGCCCATTTCGTGAAGCGCATCGCGGCTCGCTAGGGCTTGCGACAAGGTTCGAGCCAGCGCGTCGATATCCGCGACCCGGTAGACAAAACCTGTGCGACCGTGAGCGATCAGATCCTCGGCGGCGCCTACGCGGTCGCTTGCAATCACTGGGCATCCGCAGCACATCGCTTCGTTTACCACCACGGCGAAGGGCTCATATTCCGACGGCAGCACCATCACGTCGGCGGAGGCGTAAACCGCCGGCAATCCAGACTGATTCACGAAGCCGAGCACGCGCACTCGAGGCGCAATGCCCAGCGCCGCCGCTTGGCGCTCGATTTCCGCTCGCAGCGGGCCCTCGCCCGCAAATATGAGGACGGCATCCGGCACGTTCGCTCGCGCAAACCCGCACAGCGCATCCAGCGGCCGCTTCCACGGTTGCAGCTTCGCGCAGAACAGCACGACTTTTGCGTTGCCCTGCACGTTCCATGCGGCACGCGTTGAGGCGCCATCCACGCGATCCGAATTCTCGATCCACCAGTCGTTGTCTACTGTGTATGGCGTCAGCGTGACGCGATCGTCGGGAATTCTCAAATCGTGCATCAGTCGCTTGCTTCCGGTCGATGGCACGATCACCTGATCTGCCAGCCGGAACAGGATTGGCCAAAAGAGCCGCTTTACCGCTGCCTTCCATGAGCGGCCATCGCGCGCCAATAACGTCATCGCGTCGGTGCCGAACAGAAAAGCAGTCCGCGAAAATTTCGCCGCAGCTCGCGCGATCCAGAACGTTGCGCGGCGGTAGCTCACAAAGCACAGCACCGCGTCAAAATTTCCGTCGCGAATCAGCCGCCATAGCCGGGGATTCCGTAGGCCCCAGAAATTTTCCTGGCCCGATCCGCGATTTGGCACTTCTTTCCAGGCGTATCCGTCCAGCAGCGGGACATCCCATTGCACCGTGGTGCCGAATTCCGGATCGCGGGCCGCGGCGGCGCCTCCCATGGTGCAGTACGCTACCTGCAAGTCCACGTCTCCGCGCGCCGCGATTCGCCGGAACAAAGGCGCCTGATACTGCGTGGGTCGCGCCCCAATTGCCAGTACGCGCAGGCGCCGATCAGCCATGGCTCACCCTTGCGGAAGCGTTGATTTTCACGGGTAAAGTGCGCATTGGGGCGAAGTATACCCCCGTTCCGCGAAAGAATCGGCTATGCTAAACTGCGGTAGTTCCGCAGGGTAGGCGGTACACCGTAAGTCTCCGCACAGTAAGAGCGTGCTTTTGAAGCGCCCGCATGCAGGCGCCAGGCCGCTGCGGTTTCACCAAAATTGGCTGCTTGCCGGTCTGGTCATTCACGCCTGGATCGACCGCGCGGCCGCGAGAAAAAACGAGGGATGCATCATGTCTGGGCATTCAAAATGGGCCACGATCAAGCACAAAAAAGCCGCCACCGACGCCAAGCGCGGCCGCGTCTTTACCCGCCTGATTCGCGAAATCACTATCGCCGCGCGCATCGGCGGCGGTGACGCAAACTCAAATCCTCGCCTCCGCACCGCAATTCTTGCAGCCAAGGGCGAAAACATGCCTAACGAGAACATCGAGCGGGCCGTTCTTCGTGGTACCGGCCAACTGGAAGGCGAGCAGTACGAGGAAGTGACCTTCGAGGGCTACGGGCCGGGTGGTGTAGGCATGCTGATCCAGGTTGTCACCACCAATCGGAACCGCGTGGTCGGTGAATTCCGCCATCTCATGAGCAAGAATGGCGGAAATATGGCCGAAGCCGGCGCCGTAGGCTGGATGTTCCACCGCAAAGGCGAAATCGTCGTCCCCAAGGAACTGGCCAGCGAAGACAAAATGATGGACATCGTTTTGGAAGCCGGCGCCGACGACCTGAAGGACGATGGCTCCGGATGGTATGTCACGACTCCTCCCGAAGCCCTCGACAAGGTGAAGGAAGCGCTCACCAGGGCTGGCATCACGCCCGCATCCGCCGAAGTCGGCATGGTCCCGCAAAACTATGTCAAGCTCACCGGCGCCCAAGCCACCCAAATGGTCCGACTGGTCGAAGCCCTCGAAGAACACGACGACGTCCAGCACGTCTACGCCAACTTCGACATCGACGAGAGCGAAATCCAGGCTGCCGTCGGCGCCCACTAATTTTCTACTCGTGTTCTTTGGTGAGTAGGCGCAGCGTTCTGCGCCGCAGGTTGGCGCGATCGAAAGGGTTTGGCTTCAATTCGGCATTTCCGCTCTTCGGCGATCAAATACCCGCGGCACCGCTCCTGAAAAAATCTTCCGCCTTCCTCGCAATCGCCGTAGACTACAAGCTCATGAATCGGCGTCAAGAGGCTTCCAGCAGCATACGGATTCTCGGCATCGACCCCGCCGCCTCCGGTCCTACCGGCTATGGCGTAGTCGAGAGCGATGGCCGTCATCACACCATCCTTCGCTACGGTGCGTTCCGCGCTTCCGCTAAACGCCAGAAAGAATCCGCTGGCGCACCTTTGCAGGACGTTCACGAGCTGCTCTGTTCGCTGATCCGCGAATTCTCTCCCGATGCCATGGCGGTCGAATCCATCTTCAGTGCGCTCAATGTGCGTACTGCTCTGCGGCTTGCCGAGGTCCGCGGCGTCGTCCTTCTCGCTGCCGCCCAGCACGAAATCGCAGTCCACAGCTATTCGCCACGTGAAGTCAAAGCCTCCGTGACCGGCTATGGTCACGCCGACAAGCGCCAGATGCAAATGATGGTCCGCGTCCTACTCTCCATGCCCGAAATTCCCGAGCCCGCCGATGCGGCGGACGCCTTGGCGGTCGCGCTATGTCACATTCAAACCGAACACGCCCGGCAACGCTTCGGCTTGCCCGATCCCAAGGCCTTGGTGAAGCCCTCACGCACCATTCGTCTGGGCGCTTCTGCTACCAACTCCAAAGAAACTCGCATCCGTGTGGCGGGCATCTAATCGCGTTATGGGGCGCGTCTACTCGAAACGGCCGTGGATTGCCATCGCGACGGCGCTGGTGTTTTGCGCACCTTCAGTCCCTTCGCGCTGTGCTTCCGTCGCAAGTGCCGCTGTTTCCGCAAAAAGCAATCTCCGTGCGCGAACTTCGGCGCCCGGGCCCGCCGCCAAGCTCACGTTCCGCCGCGTCTTCAAATCCAGCACACCCGAATTCATCGAAATCATCATTCGCGAAGACACCGACCAAGCCGCGTACGACATTCGCCAACTCGACGAAGATCCGGAAAAATTGCAGTTTGAAGTGGGTGCCGCGCTGCGCGCCAAAATGTTCGAGCTTGCCGGCGAGCTGAATCACTTTCAGGGGCAGGACCTCGACGTCCACCGCAAGATCGCCAACCTTGGCGAGAAGACTTTTCGCTGGGAACAAGGCGCGCAAACCTACGAAGCGAAATTCAACTACACCCTAAGCACTCCGGCCACGCAACTCCTCCAAATCTTCGAGGGCCTTGCGCGCCAGCAGGAGTTGTTGATGCTGCTG
>Ga0307471_100002427_pt1 | contig 10725 bp, 9 predicted proteins | sample atmos_gasesAM3C__2_FD_204566 | JGI IMG/M metagenome (GOLD analysis project Ga0307471, IMG submission 204566) | Hardwood forest soil microbial communities from Morgan-Monroe State Forest, Indiana, United States - atmos_gasesAM3C_515 | ecosystem: Environmental > Terrestrial > Soil > Temperate... | reverse complement strand
CTTCAGCTTCAACGGTTGTCCTGCTCCGGATTTCTTCGAGCTGGGTTCGGAGTTTCTGAGCGGATACCTTGTGGAACAATGGTTCCATTGCCTTGATTTTTGCTCCTGGTTTCGCGGTAATCTGTCCCGAGAGTTTCCAATTTGGCTTCTTTCCGAGGAAGAGGCTTCGCTGGATCCGTGTCGCTGTCACTGGGAGGAACGGTAGCAGTTGTATTGCGATTGTACCCACAATTTGGGCGGCCACACCAAGGGTCTGGCCGGCCTCTGTCGGATCTGCCTTGAATGAATGCCACGGTGCGTTCTCGTTCAGGTATCGATTGCCCTCTCTCGCTAACTGGACAACTTGTTCGAGGCCTTCTTTCAATCTGAATCGTCCAAGCTTCTCGTCAAGACGCTTTGGTGAATCGTGAAGAGTTTCGAAAATATCATGGTCTTTCTCTCTATCAGAAACGAACTTGGGGATTTTGTTGTCGAATCGTGTGCTGATGAAAGTGATTGTTCGATGGATGAAGTTCCCTACGACATCATTGAGTTCTGTGTTGATCTTCCGTTCGAATTCTTCCCATGTGAAGTTTGTATCTCTCTGTTCGGGGCGGAGGCTGATGAGCGCATAGCGCCAGTATTCTGTGTCTTCTAGTTCTAGTGCCTCGTCTATCCAGACGCCAACTTTGCGGCTCTTTGAGAATCGTTGTCCTTCAAACTGGATATATTCGGTGGAGGCTACTTCCCACGGCAGATTGTATCCTTCGTGGCTGGCGAGTAGTAGGCCGGGGAAGACGATGACGTGGAAGGGGATGTTGTCTTTGCCGATGAAGTGGATGTTGCGGCTCGCAGGATCTAGCCAGTACTTTTTCCATTGACTGGGTTTCTTTTTCTTCTCAGCCCACTCGACAACGGCGCTGATGTAGCCCAGGACTGCCTCCATCCAGACATAGATCGTCTTGTCCTGAGCGCCCTTGAAAGGTGCGGGAATGCCCCAGGCCAAGTCGCGGGTTAAGGAGCGGGCTTTCAGTCCATCTCTGATCCAGCTCAGGCTGAAGTTTCGAGCGTTCTCGGGAAGGTTCGGATTTTCTTCAACATACTTCTTCAGCTGGTCTGACAGTTTTGGAAGGTCGAAGAACCAAGAGGCCGACTCTTTCATGATTGGTGTGCTGTGGTCAAGTACGCAGTATGGGTTGATCAGGTCTTTTGGGTCAAGTACCCGGCCACAGTTATCGCACTGATCTCCCCGGGCAGGAATGTAGTGGCAATATGGACATTCGCCTTCGACAAACCTGTCTGGAAGGAATCGCTTGTCGTTCTCGCAATAGGGCAGGATGATGTTCTGTTTGAAGACGTATCCGTTCTTGTCAAGGGTCCGGTAGAATTCTTGGACGAACTTCTTGTGAACCGGACTCTCCGTTCGAGTATAATTGTCGAATTGGATATTGAACTGTTTGATGCTTTTCGTGAAAACTCGATGATACTGGTTGGTAAGCTGGCGAGGTGTGATGTGGCGTTTGATTGCTTCAACTTCTATAGGTGCACCGTGTTCGTCGCTGCCACTCACCATGACAACATCCTCGCCTTTGAGGCGGAGGTAGCGGGCGTAGACGTCCGCAGACAATAAGTGTGTGAAGGTTCCTAGATGGGGTCTGTCGTTGACGTAGGGCCAGGCGCTGCAGACTACCCATCTTCCCAGTCGACATTCATCCTCCGATAAGTTCCGATCTTCTGGGTTTTGGATAAGCGTTTGCGACCGGGAATATCGTTGAAATAGGCCAACCACGTTACTACTAGTAATGTCACTATCAATGAACGACTATGGTGCTCTGCTGGATCGTGCTTTGTCGAAGATTACTCAGTCGACTGGGACTGGTGAGCGTTTCGAGCTGCCGGTTGCTATGGTTCAGATTATTGGGCAGAGGACGATTGTTGTGAATTTCTCTGATGTTGTCGACCGGTTGAACCGCGATCCCCATCATGTGTTGAAATATTTGGCGAAGGAGATGGCTACTGCAGGGTCGTACGAGGGTGGCCGCGGCTACTTCCAAGGCAGGTTCTCTCGTGAGACGATTAATCGGCTGATAAGTGTCTACTCGAACAGGTTTGTCATCTGCCCGGTCTGTCACCGGCCGGATACTCGTGTTGTGCGAGAGGGGCGGTTGTCCTTCCTGGTCTGCGAAGCGTGCGGCGCGCGATCGTCAATACTGACGACATAGGGAGTGCTGCTTGGATCTCGTCTACGCCACATCCTACAAAACCGAGAAAGGCTTACTGGTGGCGTGCTGCGACGAGGACTGTCTAGGCCGAATCTTCCGCGAAGGACGACTAAAGCTAGCGCCTGAATCGAAATTCTACGGAAGCGCAGTTGTAGGCTTGACGGAAGCGGTTGTCTTGATGGTCGGCGCAGACATGCTGAATCTTGTGGGTAGAAGAGTTGTGGACGCGGCCATCAACAATGGACTGGTTCATCCGGACGCGGTCATTACAATAGCGGGCGTCCCACACGTCCAAGTAATGAAACTCTAATTCTGGAAGACGGTTTCTGCGTCGCGGGACTATGGCACGTATACCCAATTTTTCTGGACGTTCGATTGCGCAGAGGAACCTAACAGAGTCCAATCAATAGCCGCTTTTCGCGCCTCTTCATCATCTGCCAATTTTATCATCGACAGGGACCCTCAACCGTTTTCAAGGCGTTTTCCTTGCAACTCTCAGGGAGACTGCTTTGGCGATGAGGTCCCATTCCCTTGAACCATACGTAGATTTCGTTTCTTGACCCCGCTGGGCCTGCGTAAACAGGTTTGTCTGCGTGCGGTTGAAGTTGCAGACTCCATTGGCTCAATCCTTTCCCACAGGATTAGTCGAAAACTTATTTTCAAGCATACATGCGGGGATGATTCACGTTTTTGGATGCAATGCGCGTGCGCACGTAACTAACGATTGAACGGGGTGGGAATGCCTTAAATATCTTCAGGCGCGAAGGAAGCCAGTTCGGAAATCTATTCTGTCACGAATAGTCTCTGGTTGGCCAAAGGATCCCATGCTTCATCCCTGTGTGCTGACAATGGTTGCTCGGAGAGCGTAGCGTTATGGATCGCTCGTTTGGTTCCAGACGAGGAAGAGTCGAACTTTTCGGCGATATACTTCAGGCAATAGACGAAGACACGCGGATTTACGGTAGCCCTAGGTTAACGCGCGTTCAAGGTAACACTAACCTGCCTTACGATCGTTTCAAATTTTTCGTCGACAAACTTGTAGAGATGCGACTACTTGCCCTTCAGAGAAGAGGCAATTATTTCGAAATCAGGTTGGAGGAGAAAGGGCTGGAATTCGTCCGCAACTACAAAGCAGTGAAGAAGTTATTGGACACATTCAGTCAAGATTAGATTGATCTGAGGATCAAATGTCCCTCTGTTGAGATTTTCTGGAACAAAACTGTTTCTGCAAGCGACCTCATGTTATGAAGGTCCTCCTCACCCCGGGTGCGTACTCCTGTTGCGTTTCGCAAGTGTGTGTTAATCAAAGTTCCATAGCAGAAGTGTCTCTTAATTTCTATTTGACATCACAAGTGTAGCTTAATTTCTATCGCGGTTCAATCGTGTACGTGACCGCTATTAGTTAAGTCAGAGTATGAATGTTCGAAAACAAATGAACATCAAACTCAGTCAGACGTTTCCAAACAAGTATTCGCTTTCTGCCATTTTCATCGTTGCAGTGGGCTTGATCTCGGCTTCCGTAATTGGTGTCCAAACCGCCCCAACAAACGCTCCAGTAACAGGGGGTTCGGCAATGCCTCCGGTGTATCTTGTCGGAAACCCTTCGTACACCTCAAACGTGGCTCAAAGCTTGATGAGACGCAATGTGAATATTGCGGCCACGGATCATTTTGACAGCAACGAGGCCGTGCACCATCAGATTGTCATGCTGCATGCAGACTGGCTAAGACAGAACGGCCAATCATCAGCTTCGGACTTGGATTCGCTTCTTGCTCGGGGCGGCACAGCAGTCGTGTCCTTCGGTGACGATGCAGGAAATGCTCTCTCGGCAACGGTCTCGAGCTTCCTAACAAGCCGGGCAGCCGTCTACATTGGGCAGACTCCCCTGAACGGAAGCACTCCAGTCAAGAACCTGACCCCTCAGATTCCTACTGACGTCAGTCTCTTGACAATTTTCACGATCGGCCGAGCAAGCGAACGATTACCGACCTACACTCTCGTCTACCAAGTACCCAACGATCCAGATAGTATTGCCACCGGTGCAACCTACGCTTGGAATACAATTCAGCAGAACCTGCCAAGCTGGACACACGCGTTGACAGGAGGACCTTTCGAGACTCCTCACAGTCTGACATCCTCGAACGGCTTCACATCCAGCGGCTCAATAGGCTGGCTTAGTGCTCAGTTCAACGACTGCTGCGGATCAAAAGCAGGAGTTCACCAAGTACTGATCCAATACTACTATACATCCCAGAGCAGTTCTTCAGGCACATACTACTGGTTCCTCAACTACGTACAACACTACACAACGGGATACTGCACAACATGGTCGGCTTGCTTCATTCCAACCAAAACTATCGAATACATCAACGCCCACACCAACATTTGGCCTGGCCAAGTACTTTGGCAAGCTAATCCGACCGGTAGCACCTGCAACCCTTCTCCTTGCGGCACCATCACCTATTCCTTGTCAGTGGCTAATACCGGCGCTAGTGCTGGTGTCACCTATTCCGTGCCCTCCGGAACAACTCTCGACATCAGCTACCTCGGGGATGGTACACAGGGTACCGCCCAATGGACTCAAGGGATTGACAGCGGTAATTGTTGCACAACCTACTCTCTCGAGCCATCAGTGATCTACGAGCTAGATCCAACTAAAGCCGGAGGCGTTCTACCCCTGGTGACCAGCAACAAACTCTCAGCTTGGGTCAATAATTGGGCAGGCTCAAACCAAGAACCAGACATCGACTTCGGTGCATATGTGAATGTCGATCCGAGTCAAACAAAGTGCACGCAGATCAGCAACGGAGCGTGTGTACAGAACACCAGTCAAGATGCGACCGCTAACGTGGAGATCGACGCTTGTCCTACAACAGACATCTACGGGAGATCCGCGGGATTGGCAGTAGACAAGTCTCTACCCACGCCATGGTGGCCATCCTACTACTACGGCTACGAATTCGGCACATACAGCGGCTGTTTTACCTACAACACTAGCTACAGCTTACCCCGCGGAAGCAACTCCCTCGAACTAGGCATATCCGGCTTCTGCCCAAGCTACTGCTGGAGCGCAACGATCAAAGTCAACGGCAACCAGGTAGCGCAAGGAAACGTGGACAGAAATTCGCATCTCACAGCATCATTTAGCTTGTGACCCAACAAAACCAATCCCTCACCTCTCCCCACTCTTTTTTTTCTTGATCACACACATATCTGACTCTATGGCAGAGGTTAATTCTTGAAACAAGCTCAAAATTGACGAGGGAAACTATCTGGGAACGGTCTATCACAGTCTACATCGGACCGGAACAGTGCTGTTGTCCTTCGCCCTCGCGTTATTATTGATCTCGCTCATCCCCTCTCAGGGCTTAGTAACTTCAAACGGCTACCCATCTGTCCCACCTCAAACTTTCCAAAATTCTCCATTCATACTCTTTCTCACTCCACAGCAGAACTTAGCTCTAACCGCAACAATAAACGGAAAAGCCGACATCGCACTTTTAGCTACCAGTCCCAGCGAAGTCGTCACTTGGATCGAAACTCACAATGTGACCACTTACACTTTCAACGTGAAGAACCTAGAAGCATATCTAAGCGCCAACCAACAGAGGGTAGTATATCTCAGAACCGGCGTGACCAACCAGAGCATTGATTATGATTTTGCGCCCTCAACCGTAACCAACGCCACTCTCATATTTTCTAATCCGGGCTCGAAGATCGTCAACATCTCGTTCCAAGTGGCGGTAAACGCTCAACTCGCTCCAGCAACCGCTGTGCGTTCCTTGTCGGTATGGACATTCATGATAGGAGTCCTGTGCGTACTTCCGGAGTCCTGGGAGTGGTGGAGCAAGCATAAATCAAAATGATTGGAATCCAAGCGCGTAGGTCAACAATTGAAAACAGGTAACGTCAATTTACTATTCTCCAAACTCAAACCGGGGCAATTTGAGTTGACAGAATTCCCTTCTGGACGCATTACAGATTCCAACGAACTCACTGACCCGATTCTGATTGCTGAAAATTTGACGAAAACCTACGGAAGGGTTCGAGCCGTCAGTGATCTTAATCTCCAAGTGAGAAGAGGAGAGGTTTTTGCGCTGATCGGACCTAACGGTGCTGGTAAAACAACGACGATCAAAATGATATTGGGACTAACCCGACCAGATCATGGTCTTGTGAGGCTGCTTGGAGAAGATCCATGGGACAACCCTGAAGTCCATTCTTCCTTGGGCGTAGTGTTCGAAAGATCACACTTTCCCGGACACGAGGCCGCCGCGGACTATTTGGTTCGTACCTGCAGAATATTCGGACTTCCCGCATCAAGAGCGAACGAGGTCTTGGACATTGTCGGTCTTTCCAACGATAAAAGAAAACAAATCGGGTCCCTATCTGCTGGCATGCTCCAGAAATTTGCTATCGGTCACGCGATCGTGCACGGGCCCCGACTCATCGTGGCCGACGAAATGACTTCCAATCTTGACCCTGGAGCAAGAAGCATGGTCCTGAACCTCGTAGGGCATCTTAGAAATGAGCAAGGGACAACCTTCATTTTGTCTTCACACATCCTTCAGGAACTTGGCCTGGTGTGCGATTCTGTGGCTATCATTAGCGACGGTAAAATCCTAGTTTCAGGAAGACTGGATCAATTGTACGAGAAGTATGCAACTAGAGTAACCAGGATTGCTACAGACAAGGCAGAATTATTGCTCAGTGAGCTTCGAAAGCTACCCAACGTGACCAAGATAGAGTCGCTGAATCGAGAGCTTTTCATTTATGCGAAAAGCGCAGGCACCACGGAACTATACGAGGAGATCTTGACTGCTGCTAAGAAGGTAGATGCGAGGATTTTGAGCATCACTTCAGACTCACGTTCGCTGCAACAGCTCTACGATTCGGTTATGACGTCCCAGGGGGGCGATTCCACTTGAAAAGGACCCTAGGACGCCCTTTTCTTGAGATACTATCATCGGCACTCCGCGAAGACTACAGGTTTCCTCTTCTAGAGATCTTTGTATTCCTGTTTGGGGTCAGCACATTCGTGTTCTCTAGCTCCATCGCCACTTCCTCGATTAGCTCATCGGGAGTAACTACGCAATCCTGGATCTATGACGTTGCGAACTCATTGCTTGGGTTGCCCCTACTGATACTCGCGATCCTCGTGCTGAAGAACTTGGCATACGGACTCGGAACCGACATAGAGAATGGCACGATCCAGACCCTCCTCTCCTACCCAATGAGAAGACGCCTGTTACTAACAGCAAAACTCCTTTCAGGAATTGTCGTTCCCCTCGCAATCTTTCTCAGTATCCAATTCACAGCTCTATTCGTCCTGGCTCCAGATATCGTGAGCTCCCAACTATTGATCGTATCATTGACGTTTGCGGCAAGCATTGCAGAACCACTCCTTCTCGCCAGTACTGTATTGATCCTATCTCTCGTTTTCAAAAGGGGAGGACCAGCTCTGATAGCGGGCATAATCATGTTCTTCATCTTGCAAGTCGCTCAAGGCCTTTCCAGTTTCTTTGTCTCCTCTACAGGTTCGCCGCTTGCAATGAAGATCATCTCCCTACTGTCCCCAACCATTGCGGTAAGGGCACTTTTCGGTGCAACAGTCGGAATTGCGTCTTCCGTTCAGTGGCATCCTTCGTTGGTCGAAGTAATAGGTTATGTTGCGTCGGGATACTCGGTATCATTTGCTCTGTTGGCGATATCCTACTGGTACTTTTCCAGGCACTTCGAGCCCTAAGACGATCTGAGAGTCTATTCCTCTCAACGGGCGGTCTTGCACCCGCACTTGATCTTGCTTCCGGTTGGTCTCGACAAGTAAAGCTCCATCCTATGACTATCGATCAATCCTTAAATCAAGTCGGAGATCGGGCCGTTTGGGCAGTTTCCGACCGAATCTTCCTTGCTTTAGGTTCGCCCTACATTTGAAAAAGGCTCACCACTTTTCGAGACCTCCAGGCCGATTCCGATCTCGTATTCCGAATACTTGTGAACGAAGCTACGCCACTTTAGACCCTTGAAGTAGTCAGGCTCCCGTCCATCGAGACCACATCGAAGGTTAGCTTCTGTCCGTTGAAGTCGCCGACTTCGTTATTTATCCAGTCATAGGAGAACATGGACTTCCGAACATACTTGCTGATGTTCGGGTCCCACGTGAGATAGGCAGCACTCTTGTTGACCGGCTTCCCGTTGGTCCGGGATTCTCCGATCATGGCGATGAACATTTCACTGGGTTGGTTCATGTGTGCACTCAAAAACGCTCTCGATGAGGCGTTTCTCACCAAACTGGGCCTCAGCCCTACTCTTCCACTTTCCAATCAGGAACTCTAGACGTTTCAAAGGTTCGCTCAACGAGGCTTCTACTTGCTAATGAGGGGCCAGGAATAAAAGCACCCAAAGGTAGAATCTGATAGTTGATCTGACTTGTGTGACCATGTGGAGTTTCTGCGCTATCCTATAGATGAGTCGTTCAAACTATTTGGCAAAGAATGGGCCAGACCTTCTAAAGGAATTCTTCAAAGGGACTGACAGGTTCAATACGTTGCTGAAGGCTATTCCTTGAATCAGCCCCAGAACATTATCAATACGATTGGACGATCGAGAAAGAGCAGGACTAGCCATCCGAACGACTTCTAGCCCTCGGCGTATTCGATATCGGCTGCTTCGAAGGGCGAGGACATGCGCCAACTTCTCCGAGAAATGACAAGCTTCTCCCTAAGATGGTTCGGGAATAGCGCCGAAACAAACTCGATAGATCTCAGCCGTCCATTCGATTAGGTTGCGCAGAAGGCTTATTGGGTCTTGGCCGAAGACCCGGGTCTCTTGTAGCCCGGTGGTGTAGTGGACTAGCAAGGGTCGACGATGACCCGGCCAATGATGGGCTTTGGACTCCCTAACCAGGAAGAGACCCATCGACGGGAGTTCGAATCTCCCCCGGGCTACCATTGGTCATAACGAATGGATGAATGATTCTCGAAGAGATACGCCTGGATTGAGAATGAGGCCGATCGACCGGGAACTCTCTTCCGAGTCGTCGTATCAAGATCGTTTCACCTAACGTATTTGCTCTATCTTGAAAATATGGTAGGCTGGAGGTAAGAGATCAAGAATGTCGTCCAAAACAATCGTCGAATACCCGAACATTCCCTCGATACTAGCTCTCGTAGGAGGCGCGTTGATAGTGCTCTTCGACATATTTCTCGCCACACTAAGCGTTGTCGTTCTGCCACATCTCAACTACACCAACTTCAACTCGCCACGCGGCTACACAGGCAGCCCCGGCGCTCTCGCCGCAGGTTTCGTCGGAGCAATCGCAGTATTCGGCCTCATCTGTGGCACCATCGTCACAGCGTCTGCCATACTGCTGCGCCTCAAGCCTAACCAGAGACAGACATGGGGCATACTGGTTCTCGTCTTCAGCATCCTAGGCTTCTTCGGAGCCGGAGGCTTCATAGTGGGATCAGTACTTGGGATAGTCGGCGGAATAATGACGCTCAGATGGAAATCACTGGTAACACCAACTGCACCGCCATAGAGAGAACCCGACCAGACTAGCACGAAGGAGCAGGGCGAGGCGAAGACTTGGAGAAGCTAAAGATCCTCCTGATAATGCTCATATCAGCTGCAGGAGGACTTGCAGTCTCCGGATACATCCTCGCCCTAATCCTAAGTCCAACCGAATCTGCATTAGAGGTTCTCTCTCAACTTCTCACGAAAGGATTCCCGGCCACTTTTCCATTTCTCGTATTGTTTTCCTCGCTCCTATTTCTCAGCACAGTACTAGCGAGCGTAGTAGGAGTCATCTATTTCCTCGTACTTCCTGAGATGAAAAACTACTACGCACCCGATAACGGCAACGGGAAAGAAAACACGGCTATGGTGATGAAGACTCTGAAGCCTGAGGAGAGAAGCATCATCAACGTTCTGGATGTCCACGGAGGGACTTACTTGCAAAAGTACATCACGAAGGAAGCGGGTCTATCACGATTGAAGACGCATAGAGTAGTTGCCGCATTGTCGGAGCGCAGAATCGTCCAGGTTGAGAAGTACGGAAACACAAACCAGGTTAGGCTTGCGAAGTGGTTCCATGACGGGATGCATCAGCCATGAAACTTGGAACGTCGGTATTCACTATGGCACCGTAGCTGTTCGAAGTCGAGCCTCATTCATGTATCGGGAAGGACCGGCCCGCTCCATCTAACTAAATGCCTAGTTCTTCGTTTTCGATTTTAACGCTTCAAGCTCTGTCTTGAGTGTCTCTATCTCTTTCTCTTTCTCTACTAATGCCCGTTCAAATGCCTCGACATAGCCAGAGACGTCGATCTCAAGTTGGGGGATGAGGGTCTTCGATACAAGGGGTAACTCAGTCAGTTTTGTTCGGGTGAGTTGCTCGACCTGTGCTTTGATTCTCTCAAGATACTTCCTTACGTTCTCGGATGGTTCGAACAGCTTCGTTAGCTGGTCTTGACGCCTCAGCATCATTTCGTTGACTTCGGTTATTCTTTGGATAGACTTGTAC
>Ga0307471_100002426_pt1 | contig 10726 bp, 8 predicted proteins | sample atmos_gasesAM3C__2_FD_204566 | JGI IMG/M metagenome (GOLD analysis project Ga0307471, IMG submission 204566) | Hardwood forest soil microbial communities from Morgan-Monroe State Forest, Indiana, United States - atmos_gasesAM3C_515 | ecosystem: Environmental > Terrestrial > Soil > Temperate... | reverse complement strand
TCGGACACCTGCTCCCAACGCCGCCGTGGTCGGCGCGTGCCCCACGGACAAGGCCAACTCGGCGCGGTCGTGAACCCACATTTTCGTTTTGAGAGGTGAACAGAGCAGATCATAATCGCTTAACGCCCACAAGAAATGCGGGTTCCTGGGGTGCCTCGCTGGCGCGGAGGGCCATGTTGTTCGGGCCGGGGACTTCGTGTTCGTTCCGAGCCAGCTCTCAGTCAATTTGGCAACGCACACGCTTCTGCCCGGGGACATCGTGAGCCAGACTCGGCAGGCACTCGAGAATCTTAAGCTGTCAGCCTCCTCGGGCAGGAGGCCGCCTGGTTATTCTTTGCTGTGGATGAGAGGCTATTGACTGACGGGTGCTGCAGGACAGTTATCTTGAAGATATGACGTGAAACCCCTTGTCGGCCCCCGCAGGATGAGCCTGGTAAACTCGCGAACATGGACGAAGTGCTCGAGCCGTTGGACGGCTAAGCCGACCCGAGCACGTGGCACTTTGCGGCGGTTCACGGCCCCCTTCCGAATCCGGTCGGCCACACCTTCCCGTTGCTCACGCATGATCGCGCGGGCCACTGGCGCCTGCTCGGCACGGGCTTTTACGAATGAACGCCAGTACAGCTTCGCAACCCATTGTGGGCTCCGGGTATCGCAGTTCGCAGAGATCTGGGCCGGCCAGCGTGCTCCTCCTGAGCTTCGTTCTGCTCATCTGTGGCATTGGCTCCTCGGGCGTTCCGCGTGCGATTATGTCACGGGGACAGGGGCCACGAAGGGGGTGCCCGCCGCCGGAGGGCGTTGATGTTGGCTATCCTCTCATCATCCTCCCGATCGATCTTCTCGAACTCTGGAGATAGAGATGCGATGCGAATCGTGCGGCCACGACAATCCGCGTGATGCCGCGTTCTGTGAAGAATGCGGGGCGGCATTCGAGGTACCGTGCCCTCAATGCGGTCAGCTACAGCGCGCGGGCACCAAATTCTGCCGGCACTGCGGCCGGCGCCTGGCCGAAACGCCCGAGGGCCCGCCGGACTCGCCGAGCCCGGCGCCACGCTCGTACACACCGCGACACCTGGTCGAGAAAATCCTGAATACCCGGAGCGCCCTCGAGGGTGAGCGCAAGCAGGTCACCGTCCTTTTCTGCGATATCGTCGAGTCATCCGGCCTCGCTGAACGACTCGGCCCGGAGTCGATGCACGAGCTGCTGGACCGGGCGCTGCGGCTCATGGCCGAGGCCGTCCACCGGTACGAAGGGTCGGTCAACCAGTTCCTGGGCGACGGGCTGATGGCGCTCTTCGGCGCTCCGCTCGCCCTCGAGGAACACGCGCTCCGCGCCGTGCAGGCGGCCATGGCGATCCGGGAGACGATCAGCGGCTACAGTGAACAGCTCCGTCGGGACAGCGGGCTCGAGCTGCGTCTCCGGATGGGTCTCAACACGGGTCTGGTCGTGGTCGGACGCATCGGCGACGACCTCAGGATGGATTACACCGCGGTCGGCGACACTACGAACCTGGCGGCGCGCATCCAGGCCCTGGCCGAGCCTGGCGCGATAATCGTCAGCGCCTCCACCCATCGGCTCGTGGAAGGCTACGTCCGCAGCGAGCCGCTCGGCGCCGTGCACGTGAAGGGTCGGAGCGATCCGATCTCGCCGTACCGCGTGATCGGCCGCAAGCGGGTGCAGAGCCGGATGGAGCTTGCCACGGAGCGTGGTCTCACGCGTCTGGTGGGACGCGAGCGTGAGCTGGGCCTGCTCCATGACCGGTTGGCGCGCGCCCTACACGGCCACGGCCAGGTCGTGGCCATGATCGGCGAGGCCGGCATCGGCAAGTCGCGCATCCTCTACGAGTTTCGACGCTCGCTGGAGGGCGAGCGTGTCACCTGGCTCGAAGGACACTGTCTGGGCTACGGACAGGGTACCCCCTATCTGCCCATTCTGGAGATCCTGCGAGAGAGCTTCCATATCGAGGATGGAGACAACCCGCTACAGGTGGGGGCGAAGCTTCGGGAAGGCGTGCAGCGGCTCGATCCGGAGTTCGACACCGTCGTGCCGTTCCTCGGCGAACTCTTCAACCTCCCCGCGGATACCGACGTCCTACAGCGTCTCGACCCCAAGGACCGCCGACAGAAGACCTTCGAGGCCATCCGTGCCCTCACTGTTGCGGCGTCGAGGCGGCGGTTGCAGATCATCGTGGTGGAGGACCTGCACTGGATCGACAAGACCGCGGAGGACTATCTCGCTTTCGTCATCGAGAGCCTGGCCGCTATCCCCGTTCTCCTGATCACGACCCACCGTCCTGGCTACGCGGTGCGGTGGGCGGACAAGACGTTCTACAGCCAGATCGCCCTCGACCTGCTGAGCGAGAGCCAGGCTGAGAGCATGGTGGCGGCCATCCTGGGCAGTCAGGACGCGTCGCGACACTTTTGCCGCATCGTCCAGGAGAAGGCGGAGGGCAACCCGCTGTTCGTCGAGGAGATCACGGCGTCGCTCGTGGAGCGCGATGTCCTGGTCCGAGAGGCGGGCAGCATGCGCTGGGCGGACAACCTGACCGTCGAGGTACCCGCCAGCGTTCAAGACATCATCCGGGCGCGCATCGACCGGCTGGAGGAGCCGGTGAAGCGCACCGTGCAGACGGCGGCGGTCATCGGGCGCGAGTTCGGGTTCCAGCTCCTGTCGCGGATCCCCGAGATGACGGGAGAGGTCCAGTGCTATCTCGACACCTTGAGACGCCTGGAGCTAATCCACGAGAAGAGCTTCTTTCCAGAGCGGGCGTACATCTTCAAGCACGCGCTCACTCAGGACGTGGCCTATCAGACGCTCCTCACACACCGCCGGCGACAGCTCCACACGAGCATCGGTCGCGCGATCGAGGAACTGTACGGCGATCGGCTGGAGGAGCAGGCCGGGATCATCGCCTATCACTACGCGCGGAGCGACAAGCCCGACAAAGGGATCGAGTTCGCCGTGCTGGCCGGCGACCGCGCCGTCCGCCTCTACGCGAACGCCGAGGCGCGAATGTACTATCAGCAGGCCCTCGACTTGACCCGGGACCTCGCGGTCTCGTCAGAGAGTCAGCGCGCGCATATCGACGCCATCCTGAAGCTCTGCACCGTCGCCTTCACCCGCGAGCACTTCCAGCAGGACCTCACCAACTTGGAGCATGCGCTGACACTCGCCACCGCGCTCGGCGACGAGCCCCGCACGGCACAGGTCCTATACTGGATCGCGCGCATCCATTACGTGAGGGGACAGCTGGCCGGTGCGGTGGAGTTCGCGGAGAAGAGCCTGGCCCTCGCCGAGTCGCTCGGCGACGAGGGCCTCATCGTGTGGCCGTCGAACCTGATCGGCCGCGTGTGCACCGGCATCGGCGACTACGTCAAGGCGAGTGCCATGCTGCAGCGCTGCGTCGGGATCCTGGAGCGGCTGGGCAACCGGAGCGAGCTGGCCACCGCCAGCGGTTTTCTCGCCATTTCGCTGGCGCCGATCGGCGAGTTCCAGCAGGCCCTGAAGTTCAGCGAGCAGGGACTCGGGCTCGCGCGCGCGATCCAGAATCTTCCCGCCGAGGCCGCCAATCATTACTACCGTGCGCTCGTCTACGAGCAGAGGACCGACTGGGTGCGACTCGTCGAGAGCGCGCGGGCGGGCCTCGAGATCGCCAGCCGTGTCGGTGATCTATTCCGCGTCTACGCGCTGAATGCGGTCCTGGGCTATGGCCTGGTCAGGCTGGGCGACGCCCGCACCGGCATCGCCACGATCGAGGAAGGCATCCGGCTGGCCGAGCAGCTCGGCACCACGTATTTGCTGAGTTGGGCTGTCTGTTGGCTCAGCGATGCTCAGCTCAGCGAGGACCACGTCGATGAGGCATTGCAAGCTGCCTCGCGCGCCCTCGGGCTCATGCCTCGGGGCAGCGACGCCTACGGCGAGAGCCGGGCCGCGCGCTGTTACGGCGATGCGCTCTTCCGCAAAGATCCGGCCCGGCTCGCCGAGGCCGAGAGTCACATCGAGTCGGCGATCCGTCTGCAGCTCGAGAAAGGTATGCGGCCGCAGGCGGCCATCAGCATGGTGAGCCACGCGCGCCTGCTTCGCGCCCGAGGCGAACACGAGCGCGCACGCACGCTGCTCGACCGGGCCGCCGAGCTGTTCGAACAGTTGGACATGCCGTGGTACCGCCAGCACGTCGCCGGGATCCTCGCGTCTGAGACGTGACCCCCGCCTTGTCGTGGACACCATGACTTGAGTGGCCAAACCCCGCTCCGTCGAGCGATTTGACCGCTAGACCCGCTCGGCCGCACACCGCGCACGTGGGCTCACCGACCTGGATATTTCAGACGATGATTCTGATCCGCATGTACACCGGCCCGAGTACCGTGCTCACGGTGGGCCGTGGCGGTCACGACCACGACAAAGCCTTGAGCATCGCCATCGGCTAGATGAATCCACCCCCGGGATGAACAACCACCGCGAATCCGTGCGACCACTTGACGCCCTGTCACATCCGGGTCGATCATGCGTTCGACGACGACACAAGTGCACACGCGTGTCTGAGTCAGTGAAGTGAATCGGCCGCCTCCCCAACCGGGGACTCCTGGGCGCGGCCACCTCGATGCGAGGAGAGTGCGCCCATGGAAGAACGAATCGCTCCGGTGTACCTCACGCTCCGTGAGGCCAGCTCGCTGCTCCGCGTGGCTCCACGGACCCTCTACACCCCATACTGGAAACAGCGCCTCGCCCCGGTCCGGGTTGGACTCTGCCTGCTCGTCCCCCATGCCACGGTCGCGCTCCTCCTCCAGGGGGGAACCGAATGAAGCCCCACGGGAGAATTCGTGGCGTACCTACGTGGCTGGTCGACGATCCCAGGTACCAAGGGCTCACATCTGCCGCGCGGCACGTGGTGCTAACGCTCTGGTGCTGCGAGCACGCGGGCCTTGGCCGGATCTTTCGGCTCTATCCGGCGGTTCTCGCAGTACAAACCGGTTATAACGTCGAGACCGTCGGGCAGGCTCTTCAGGAACTTAAGGTCGGTCGGTGGATCGAATGGGACGGTACGGTGGTCTGGGTCGTGGAGGCGCTGGCCAACGACACCGCCACGACGGCGAGCCCGGGGGTTTACAAGAGCGTCCAAGGGACGTTGGCCGCGCTGCCGCCAGGAGAGATTCCCGACGCATTCCGCAGGAAGTACGTCAACCCTGCCCAGTCGCAGGATCAGACCCAGGCACAGGAACAGACTCAGGTTCAGCACGAGGAGCAGAGCGAGCGTGAGCATGAGGAGCAGAGCGAGCGTGAGCGACAGAAACAGAACCAAGGGTCAGGTTCTGGTTCAGTGTCAGGCTCAGGAGCAGTTTCAGATTCAGTATCAGTAGGGTCTCGGGGACCGTCCCATACACGGTCTCTAACAGACGGCCCGCCGACACCATCCGGGCGCTCCTTGGGAGCGCCTGGTGTGACTGGGGAAGATTCCCCCTCACCCCCCGGTTCCGCGGCCCCCCTCTCCCCCAACCTCGACGCACGCCGCCACGACGCGAGGCTACCGATTTTAGATCGTGGTGGCCCGGTCCGCAGAACAGTACCGCGTCCGGATCATCCTCCGACTCACCGGAGGAAGACCATGACGAGGAATAGTCCCCCGAACACGATGGCGGTGAAGACCATCTCCATCACCATCCGCTCGATCCGCGACGGGGCGGAAAGATGTGTGACTGAATGCGCGGCGCGCTGATTCGGACCGTCGTGAGTCCGACCGGGTTCCGGGTGGAATGGTACCGGCTCCACGGGACCTACGAGTGGGCCCAGCCCCTATACGTGATTCTGCCCCGCAGGTCCCCGAACCGGACCCGATATGTTCCTGGCCACCTGGAAGAGCATGCCCGGATCATCTTCGATGCCTTCGCTCAGGACATCCTGGATCCGCAGCAGGTGAATGATCGTCTCCGCCACTTGCGGAGGCCGGATCCCGCCTCGGCCACCCCCGGAAATCTCCCGCCCAGAGGGTCGAGGATTGAGTAGGACCGCCGAATCCGAGCTGCCCAATAAGAAGGGGCACCGGTATCCCCACGAGGCCGTCCGAGGGGGGTCTCGGCTTGGTCCCCGAAATGGTGACCATCATAGCCAACAGCGTCATCAATATCGCCGGGAAGCCCTTTGGGCGAGACCCCATCTCTGGCCGAGGTAGTTACCGATCCTCGCCTGGTCGAGCGGTTGCCGCTGTCGGCACTCGTCGAGTACCGCCGCCAGGCCGCTCACCTCGTCGCCGATCTCGAAGCGGCGATAGTCAGGTAAGTGGCGCAAGGAACGGCGGCCAGCCATGCTGGTCACGGTCTCGTGCTCACGATCGAGGAGGCCGCGGCGCGCCTCCGGACCTCCGAGGACAGCCTCTATCGCAAGCGGCGATCACTTCGATTGGGCTACCGCGATCCCCTCGACGGCCGGATCAAGTTCACCCTCCACGAGATCGACGAGTATATCCGGTGTCAGCGCCGTGCTTGAAGGGATCCCGTATTCCCGTGTATCATGCTTCTATGACACCCAAAGGGACACCCCGGAAGGACACCGAGCAGAACGTTAAGACGACGATCGACCTCCCTCAGGCTCTCTGGCGAGCAGCCAAGGTGCGCGCGATGGACGAGCGGCGCGACCTCCGGTTCATCGTCATCGAGGCGCTCAGAGCCTACCTGCGGACGCCGAAAGGCGGCGCGTGATGGACGAGGCACCAAAGGTCCAGGCTGGCGGCATTCGAGGATTCGGATCGCCGTACCTCCGTGGCCGCGTGTGGTGGATTCGCTACCATCACCGGGGGCAGGAGTACCGTGAGTCGGCTCAGAGCGAGCGGCTTATCGACGCGCAGCGGCTCCTCAAGTCGAGGTGGAAGGCAATCGGACGGGGCAAGTTTATCGGCCCCCAGGAGGAGAAGGTCCTCGTCAATGACCTGCTCGACATGCTCGTCGCCGACTACACGCAGAACGGGCGCCGGTCCACCAACACCTTGACCGGCCGGATAGAGCCGCTCCGGGTCGCGTTCGGGTTCAAGCGCGCAGTCGACGTCAAGGGGGGCGCGATCGAGTGGTACAAGGCCGATAGGCTCACGGCGAAGACCCGGCGGGGTACCACGGTTGCAGTGGCGACCCTGAACCGCGAACTCGCCGCCCTCAAGCGAGCCTTCCGGCTCGGGATCGAGCAGGACCGCATCGCACAGGCGCCGGTCATCAAGTTGCTGACCGAGCGCAACGTCAGGGAGGGGTTCGCGGAGCCCGGGGTGTTCGAGGAGATCGCCAAGCATCTCCCCTCCCCCCTCGACGACGTCGCCCGGTTCGCCTACACGACCGGATGGCGCAAGGACGAGGTCCTGACGCTCCGGTGGTCAGACGTGGACCTCGACGGGCGCCGGGTTCGCCTGCGCCGGGAGAACAGCAAGAACGAGGAGCCCCGGGTCATCGTGCTGACCGGGGACCTGCTCGCCCTCATGGAGCGTCGGTGGGCGGCTCGCCAGTACAAGACCAAGGCAGGCACTGCCCTCTCGGAGATGGTCTTCCATCGCTGGGGACGGCCGATTGTCGACTTCCGTGGTGCGTGGGCCGATGCCTGCGAGGCGGCCAAGGCGCCCGGGTTGCTCTTCCACGACCTGCGGCGCTCGGCGGTGCGGAACATGGAGCGGGCGGGGGTGAGTCAGGCGGTCGCTATGAAGGTCACCGGCCACAAGACCATCTCAGTCTATCAGCGGTACCGGATCACGAGCGAGGACGATATCGAGCGGGCCCTCGCAGTCACGCAGGAGTCGAACAAGCAGGAGCCCGCGAGCAACGTGTCGCGGATCATCCGGTGAGCACGTCCCGCACAAAATCCGCACAGTCGGAGGGGGCCCGCACGAGCGCCCCCTCGCAACTATGCGTCAAAATGGTGCGCCCTAGAGGAATCGAACCTCTGGCCTTCGGATTCGTAGTCCGACGCTCTATCCATCTGAGCTAAGGGCGCGCATGGCGGAGAGGCCGGGATTCGAACCCGGGATAGAGGTTTTGCCCCTATAACCGCTTAGCAGGCGGCTGCCTTCGGCCGACTCGGCCACCTCTCCTAACGTCAAGCCCACAGAGTATATGCCATTCGCGCCGCGCGGACTACCGCTAAGGGTCCGGTGGGCTATGCTGTGTTTCCAGGAGGCCCTGTCATGACCCGCCTGCGTGAGATGCTCCGCGACGCCTGGACGCTGATCCGCCCCTACTGGTTCTCGGAGGACCGCTGGGCGGGCCGCGGGCTCTTGCTCGTCGTCGTCGTCCTGAACCTCTTCATCGTCTACATCAACGTCCTGCTGAGCAAGTGGTACAACCTCTTCTACAACTCGCTCCAGGACAAGGATTTCGCCGCCTTTAGCAGCCTGCTGATCCGTTTCTCGTGGCTCGCCGGTCTCTTCATCGTGGCGGCGGTCTATCAGATCTACCTCAACCAGATGCTGCAGATTCGCTGGCGGCGCTGGCTGACCGAGCGGTACCTGGGGGCGTGGCTGACCGACGGCGCCTACTACCGGATGCAGCTCACGTCGGGGGAGACCGACAACCCCGACCAGCGGATCTCCGACGATCTACGCCTGTTCGTCACAGGCGCGCTTTCCCTGAGCATCGGCGGCATGCGGGCGGTGGTGACGCTCGTCTCCTTCCTCGGCATCCTGTGGGGACTCTCCGGCTCGGTCACGTTGCCGATCGGCGCGGGTGTGACCCTGCCCGGCTACATGGTGTGGGCGGCGCTGGCCTACGCCATCGCCGGGACATGGCTCACCAACCTGATCGGCCGGCCGCTGGTGCGGCTCAACTTCAACCAGCAGCGCTACGAGGCCGACTTCCGCTTCAGCCTCGTGCGCTTCCGGGAGAACACGGAAGGCGTGGCCCTCTACAAGGGCGAGGCGGACGAGATGCGGAGCTTCCGCGAGCGCTTCGGCTCGGTGGTCCGGAACTGGTGGGACATCATGCGCCAGCAGAAGCGACTCACCTGGTTCACCTCCGGGTACGGCCAGGCCGCCATCATCTTCCCGATCCTGGTGGCCGCGCCGCGCTACTTCCGCGGCGAGATTCCCCTCGGCGCGCTGATGCAGACCTCGCAGGCCTTCGGCCAGGTCCAGGACTCGCTGTCGTTCATCATCACCTCGTACACCGACATCGCGGAGTGGCGCGCGGTGGTGTTACGGCTCCTGGGTTTCGAGCGCGCACTCGCCCGGGTGCGCGCGGAGGCCGCGGTCGAAGGCGTGCGCCACGGGACCGACGCGGCGGGCGCCCTCAGCCTGGACCGGGTGGCCCTTGCGCTGCCGGGCGGCCGCTCCCTGATGGAAGGCGTCTCCTTCGAAATCCAGCCGGGGGACACCACGCTGATCAGCGGCCCGTCCGGGGCGGGCAAGAGCACGCTCTTCCGGGCCATCGCGGGCATCTGGCCGTTCGGCCGCGGCGAGATCCGGCTGCCGCGCAACGGCCGCGTGCTCTTCCTGCCCCAGAAGCCCTACTTGCCGATCGGCACGCTCCGCGAGGTCGTGAGCTATCCGACGCCGTCCGCCGGTGTCGCGGACGGGGCGCTCCGCGAGGCCCTGCAGGTCGTGGGGCTGCCGGAGCTGGCCGCGCGCCTCGACGAGACGGCCCACTGGGCCCTGGCCCTCTCACCGGGCGAGCAGCAGCGCATCGCCTTCGCCCGCGCGCTGGTGCAGCGGCCCGACTGGCTCTTCCTCGACGAGGCCACCTCGGCGGTGGACGAGGAGACCGAGGCGAGACTCTACTCGCTGCTGCGAGACCGCCTGCCCGGCACCACCGTGGTCAGCGTCGGCCACCGGAGCACCCTGCGCGCCTTCCACGCCCGCCGGCTCACGGTCACGCCCGATGGAACGGGCCCGGCCCGTGTCGAGGAAGCCGCGCCCGCCGCGTGACGCGCGCGCCAAATAATTGGCGGAGGGGGAGGGATTCGAACCCCCGATCCCTTGCGGGATTCCGGTTTTCAAGACCGGCGCCTTCAACCGGACTCGGCCACCCCTCCGCGTCTGACTAGTGTCCCGCCCCCGTTGGCCCGATGCGCTCGAGACCCCCCATGTACGGGCGGAGCGCGACCGGCACCGTCACGGACCCGTCGGCTTCCTGGTAGTTCTCGAGCACCGCGATCAGCGTGCGCCCGACCGCGAGCCCCGATCCGTTGAGGGTGTGGCAGAGCTCCACGCGCCCGCCGCCCGCCGGGCGGTACTTGAGGTCGAGCCGGCGCGCCTGGTAGCCCTCGCAGTTCGAGCACGACGAGATCTCGCGGTACTTGCCCTGACCCGGTAGCCACACCTCGAGGTCGTAGGTCTTGGCGGAGTGAAATCCCATGTCGCCGGTGCAGAGCGCCATCACTCGGTACGGCAGCTCGAGCCGCTGCAGGACCGCCTCCGCGCTCCGCACCATGGACTCGAGCTCGTCGTAGGACTGGCCGGGCGCGACGACCTTCACCATCTCGACCTTGTCGAACTGGTGCTGGCGGATCATGCCCTTGGTGTCCTGGCCATAGGTGCCCGCCTCGCGGCGATAGCAGGGCGTGAACGCGCAGTACCGCTTCGGCAGCTCGGCCTCGGGCAGGATCTCGGCCCCGTGCAGGGCGGTGAGCGCGACCTCCGCGGTCGGGATCAGGTAGAGCGTGCGGCCCGCGTCCGGCTCCGCCGTCCGGAACATCTGCTCCTCGAACTTGGGCAGCATCGCCACGCCGACCATGGTCTCCGGGTTCACCAGGTGCGGCACCCAG
>Ga0307471_100002425_pt1 | contig 10728 bp, 4 predicted proteins | sample atmos_gasesAM3C__2_FD_204566 | JGI IMG/M metagenome (GOLD analysis project Ga0307471, IMG submission 204566) | Hardwood forest soil microbial communities from Morgan-Monroe State Forest, Indiana, United States - atmos_gasesAM3C_515 | ecosystem: Environmental > Terrestrial > Soil > Temperate... | reverse complement strand
GAGAGACGGTCACGGAACCGTCGGGAAGATTACCGCCATTCGCGGCAACTCGCTCCAGGTCGCACGGCCTGACGGCTCATCCGTAACAATCAACCTCACCGATAAAACCGAATACCGCAAAGATCGCCAGCCCGCCCAGCTTTCCGACTTCAAAGTCGGCGATTTCGTCATGGCGCGCGGCGACGAAAATGCCGACCACTCCGTAACAGCTCAATCCCTCAGTGGGCGCTCCGTAAACGGCGGCCCCGGAGCAATGGGTGCCAGCGCAGGCGGTGGCGCGGCATTCGGCGAAATGGGCAAGGACTTCGTCGCCGGCGTGGTGAAGGCTGTTGAAGCGCCGAAGCTGACCGTCCTGCGCGTGGACAACGTCACGCAAACGCTCGAGCTCAACGAAGACACTTCGCTGCGCAGAGGCCGCGAAAGCGTCACCATGGCCGACATCCAACCCGGCGACCACGTCGTCGTCCGCGGCGGCCTGCAAAATAATGTCTTCGTTCCAAAAGCCGTGATCCTTCTTTCTTCCGAACAGTGGGAGCGCATGCAGCAATTTGCCCAAGGCCGCGCAGATCAGGCCGGCCATGCCGCCGCTCCTGCCGGCAATCCGCCGCAGCAATAGCCAATCGAGGGAATGCCAGTTGAAGCCAATGCTTCGCGGCGTATACACACTTCTCCTGCTCGCGCAGCTCCTTGCCCTGCGCTCGCACGCGCAAGACGCCATGCCCGCCGCGACGCAACCCAGCCCTGCTCCCACAGCCGTAGCCCAAGCCGACGCGCAAAACGCTCCGCCACCTTCCTATCAAATCACCGGCACGGCCCGCAGCGGGAAAATTCCTTTGCCCGGCGCCACCGTAACCGCTTCGAACACGCTCACTGGAAAAAAATATTCCGCCGTCACCGACACCGAGGGCAAATTCACATTTACAGGCATCGTGCGCGGACGCTACGTCCTTCGCATCGAATTCATGGGCTTCTCTCTCTTCACTCAGGAACTCGTCCTCAATCCCACGAATCCATCCGGAAAAATCGACGCCGAATTGATCCTCTCTTCTCGCGAGCAGGAACAGTCGAACAAATCCAATAACGCCAGCGTAGCCGCCGGCCGTGGCTTCCAAAGTCTCGCCCTCGACAGCGCTCTGTCGTCTCTCGCCGGAGGCAGTTCCGGCTTCAGCGGCAATGGTACGTCACAAAACTCCAGTGACTTCTCCTCCTTACCGCTGAACGGCGCTGGTGCGGAAGGTCCCACTGAATCCATCAGCATCAGCGGAGCGCAAGGCCGCTCTCAGGATTTCGGCGGCGGCAGCGAGCAGGATCTCCAGGACCGCGTCCAGGAATTCCGCGACCGCATGCAACGCGAAGGTTTTGGCGGTCTAGGTGGCGGGCCCGGCGCCGGCGGGCAAGGTGGCGGAATGGGCGGCCCCATCTCGATTGGCCGCATGGGAGGCCGCGGGTTTAACATCAACCAGCCACACGGGGTCCTCTATTTTTCCGACGACAACTCGTCCCTCGATGCCACGCCCTTTTCGCTCAGCGGATTTCCAATCGCCAAGTCGCAGTACAACCAGTCGCACTTCGGCGCCAATGTCGGCGGCCCCTTGAACATTCCCAAGCTGTTCAACGGCGGCAACAAATGGTTTTTCTTCGCCGGCTGGAATGGCTCGCGCGGAGACACTCCCTACGACGCCTTCTCCACCGTTCCAACACTCGACGAACGCAATGGCAATTTTTCAAACGCCACTTATAACAATGGCGCACCGGTGCAAATTTTCAATCCCGCCACCGGCCAGCAATACCAGTTCAACGGTGTGCCGAATGCGATCGACCCATCGACGTTCAGCTCGGCGGCGAAGTCCCTTCTCCAATTCATTCCGCTCCCCAATATCCCGTTGACCTCCACCGGCCAGAACTTTCACTACGTCACCTCCGACGCCAGCAATTCCGACGCTGTCATCCTCCGCCTCGTCCATAATTTCGGTTCCAGCCCTATGATGCTCGGGCCAGGAGGAGGCGGGCGCAATGGCCGCCGCCAAAACAACATCAATTTCGGCCTCAACTGGTCGCGCAATTCCACCAACATCGTGAATCCATTCCCCTCACTTGCCGGCGGCACCAGCACGCAGGGCCTGAATGCCAGCGCCGGCTGGGTCTACGGAAAAAACCGCGCCACGAATAATCTCCGTGTGAATTACAACCACAATCACGTTTCCACAACCAATCTCTATTCCAACACTACCGATGTCGCGGGCCCAGGCGGCGCGGGAATCACTGGAATCTCCAACAATCCCTTCGACTGGGGCCTGCCGGGAATCAGCTTCACCTCCTTCGGCGGCCTCATCGATCCAACTCCGCGCCGCGAACTCGATCAAACCTACACCATCTCCGACACCCTCAACTGGAATCACGGCAAGCACAATTGGCGCTTCGGTGGAGACTATCGCCGTATTCTGCAAAGTTTCGAGTCCGCCAGGAACGCCGAAGGAAGTTTTGTTTTCACGGGCTTTGCCACTTCGCAATACGCTCCCGGCAGCACGCAACCGCTCTCCAACACCGGCTATGACTTTGCCGACTTCCTTCTCGGCCTTCCCCAGCAGACCTCGCTGCAATTCGGCGCCAGCGCTTACAACTTTCGCGCCAACTCCTTCGACTTTTTCGCCCAAGACGACTGGCGGATCCTTCCAAGCCTCTCTCTCAACCTCGGCCTGCGCTACGAATACATCGGTCCTTACACCGAGGGCCAGGATCGCATCGCCAATCTCGAAGTCGGCACCGGCTTTGCCACCGCCACACCCGTCGTCCCAACGGGGGCCCTTCTACCTACAGGTTCCGGCACTCTTTTAACCTCCGGTAATCCCGCGCTCGTCAATCCCGACCGCAACAATTTCGCTCCGCGCATCGGCATCGCCTGGAAGCCCGCCCCAAAAACCGTCGTCCGCGCCGGCTATGGCATCAACTACAATCTCGCCCAATACGGCACGATGATTCAGAACTTCGCGTTTCAACCGCCCTTTGCGAACACCGCTACGAATTCAACAGACGTCGCCGGCCTCACCGGTCCAACGCCGCTCACTCTCGTCAACGGTTTTCCCGCCGCCTCGCAGTCCACCGTAAGGAATAATTTCGCCGTCAATCCCGATTACGCTCTCGGCTACGTCCAGATCTGGAATCTCGACCTCCAGCACGAATTTCATGGCAACGTGGTCCTGAACATCGGCTACAACGGAGCAAAAGGCACGCGCCTCGACTCCGAGCGCGCCTTGCTCGTGGTCGGCAATCAGCCGTTCATCTACGAATCCTCCGAGGGAGACTCCATTCTCCACGCCGCATCGGTTCGTGTCCGCAGGCGCATGTCCAAAGGCCTCGGGCTAGGCGCGCAGTATATCTTCTCGAAATCTCTCGACGATGCCTCTTCCATCGGCGGCGGCGGAGTGGTAGTGGCTCAGAATCCCTTCGATCTTCCGGCGGACCGCGGCCTTTCCAGCTTCAACCAGACGCACAAGTTCACCGGCAACTGGATTTACGATCTCCCCTTCGGTGAGAACCACCGCTTCGCGCAAAAGGGCACGTTGGCACGCATTCTTTCCAACTGGCAATGGAGCGGTGATTTCACCGTCGCCTCCGGCCTTTATTTCACTCCCAGCATCCTCGGCGGCGCCGTGGACATCGCTCGTGGCGTCAGCGGCTCGCAGCGCGCCAATGTCGTCTCGGGGCAATCGATCTCACTTCCCAATCCAACCGCGCTCGAATGGTTCAACACCGCCGCGTTCTGCGTCCCGGGAGCGACCTGTGTGAATCCTACCGGTTCCACCTTTGGCGACGCCGGACGAAACACCATCGAAGGCCCGGGCAGCATAATCATCAACATGAGCATCAATCGCTCAATACCGATCAAGGAATCCCGCAACCTCGATTTGCGTTTTACGGCCAACAACGTCTTCAATCACGTGAACTATGGTTCCATCAACACGGCCGTGAATTCACAAGCCTTTGGCGAAGTCACATCCGTTGGCAACATGCGCCGCATCACGGTCCAAGCTCGTTTTCGTTTTTGAAAACCAATGACTATGCCACCAACGCGAAAACTCGTTGCATCTCTCATCGCAGCAGCCCTGCTCTCGCCCGCGGCTCCCCTAGCGGCCCAGGAACCCGATAAGCAGGCTGCCAGCCCGGCTCCGATTCGCGTTTCCACCGAACTCGTTCTGGTCAACGTTGTCGCCCGCGACAAAAAGGGAAACCCCGTCCGCGATCTGAAGCAGGAAGACTTCACCCTCTACGAAGACGGCAAAAAGCAGCAGATCTCCACGTTCGATTTTGAGGATGTGGATCAGTTGCCGATGACCGCCGGCCCTACCGTCTCCGGCGCCGCGCCCGCCACCCTTCTGCACTCCACTAAAAAAGCGCCTCCGACACTCGACGCCCGCGACCGCCGCCTGATCGTCCTCTTCTTCGATTTCTCCGCCATGGAGCCCGAGCAAATCGATCGCTCCGTGGACGCCGCCAAGAAATTCGTCAGAACAAAAATGCAGCCCGCCGACCTGATCGCCCTCGTCTCTCTCGCCACCAACATGCACGTCGATTGCGACTTCACCGACGATAAAGACAAATTGCTGGCACTGCTCACGAGCTACAACTCCGGCCAGGGCCAGGGCTTCGACACCGGCGCCACCGGCAGCGCGGAAGGAACCGCCGAAACCAGCGGCTCTTTCACCGAAGATGACACCGACCTCAATACCTTCTCTGCCGACCGCAAACTCCTCGCCCTGCAATCCCTCATGCAGGCGCTCGGCAAGCTCCCTCAAAAGAAGAGCATCATCTATTTCAGCAACGGCATCACCCAAACCGGCGTGGACAACCAATCCGCCCTGCGCGCCGCCACCGCTGCCGCCGTCAAAGCCAACGCTTCCATCTACTCTCTCGACGTCCGCGGCCTGCAAGCCTTTCCTCCGGGCGGCGAGGCGCAAAATGCCAGCTTGCACGGCCAATCCGCATACTCCGGCGCGTCCACGCTCAACGATCTGAATGGCAACGCTTCTTCGCAAGACACGCTCGCCACTCTCTCCTCCGACACGGGCGGAAAAGCCTTCTTCGACTCCAACGATTTCAGCGGCATCTTCTCGCAGGTGCAGAAAGACAGTTCCGTCTATTACGTTCTCGGCTTCACCAGCAGCAATCCCGCAAAGGACGGCAGATTCCGCCATCTGAAAGTCACCATCAATCGGCCCGACCTGAAACTCGATTTCCGCTCCGGTTACTACGCTGGCCGCGATTTCGTCCATCTGGACCGCGCCGACCGCGAACAGCAACTCGAGGACGAACTCGCGGCCCAGTTGCCGCGCGTGGACGTCCCCGTCTACGCGGGCGAATCCTATTTCCGGAAAGACGATTCGCACTACTATCTGTCAGTCTCACTAATCATCCCCGGCTCGCAAATTCCCTTTGTCACCGAAAAAGACAAAGATAACGCCACCATCGACATCATCGGCCAGGCCCTCGAAAACGGCAAATTCCCGGTCGGCCGTCTGCGCGACACCGTGAAACTCGCCGTCGAAAGTTCGCGCGAAGTCCGCCGCAAAAACGTTCAGTACAATACCGGCTTCCTGCTCGCTCCCGGCAGTTACCATCTCAAGTTTGTGGTTCGGGAAAATCGGACCGGCCGCATGGGCTCGTTCGAAACGGACGTCCACATTCCAGACCTGCGCAAGTCCCCGCTGAAAATGAGCTCCGTGGTCCTAAGCAGCCTGCGCGTCCCCTCCACCGGCAAAAAAGCCGCCGGCAATCCGCTGGTGCGCGATCAAATGGAACTCGTTCCCAACATCACCCACGTCTTCACGCCGGATCAGCATCTCTATCTGCAGTACGAAGTCTATGACGCAGTGAAAGGGAAGAACGTGGTGCAAGTGGCCTCGACTCCCGCCGCTGCTCAGCCAGAAGGCGCGAAATCTCCGGAGGCTGCGAAATCGCTGCGTGATTCCGTCCGCGTCCTCACCAGCATCGAGTTTCTCCAGGGATCAACGAAGGTCTACGAATCCAAGCCTGTGGTCGCCAATGAAGTCACCGCTCCCGATCGCAAAGCCGTCATCTTTCAGATCGATGTACCGCTGCAAACCCTAAAGCCCGGCCTCTATCTTTGTCAGGTAAACGTGATCGACGACGTCGCCGGCAGTTTTTCTTTTCCGCGCTTTCCCTTGCTCATTCGCGAGCAAACAGCCAAGCCGAATTCCGAAGCCGCCGCTGCATCGACACACCTGTAGCGGCCACCTTCAGGTGGCCAACTCTATGCAGGGACCGTCTTCTGAGACGGTCCGTCACGTCTCTTCTCCAATATCTTCATTCCAGACAGCAGGATTCGCCCGGATATACTCGCCCAACAGCGAAACGCACACCGGCGAATCCAGATCGATCACCTTCACTCCCAGCGAGCGCAACCACTCGATCCCTCCCTGAAAGTTCCGGCTCTCTCCAATAATCACGGTCCCAAATCCAAACTGCCGCACCAGCCCGCTGCAATACCAGCAAGGCGCCAAGGTCGTCACCATGATTAATTTGCGATAGCTCTTCTGCCGCCCCGCCTTTCGAAACGCATCCGTCTCCCCGTGCAACGAGGGATCGCCCTGCTGCACGCGCCGGTTGTGCCCCGCGCCAATCAATTGGCCGGTCTCATCGAAAATCGCGGCGCCGATCGGAATGCCGCCTTCCTTCAGGCCCATCCGCGCTTCCGCCAGCGCCACCGCGAGCATCGAGTGGTAGTCCAGCTCAGAACTCATCGCTTCTCCTCGCTCATACGCCAGAGTAATTTCACGGCGGCCACGCGAAGCCCCGTAATTCCGCGTCCGCGAATCGAAACTTTAACGCCGCTATCCTTCATCCTCGATCAAAAACTCCCTTGTGCCGGTTCCTGAGAGCCTATATCGTAACCGCACTAATTCTCAATCGAAGTGATCCCGGCAAAGGACGGAGCACGACCCTGACCATGGCACAAGCGCAACCCGAAGCAGGCCGCTACGGACTACGCCGCGAAGTGCTCTCTCCAATGGAAACGCTCGCGCAGTCCGTCTCCACGATTGCGCCGACCACCACTCCGGCCGCCACAATCCCTCTCGTCTGCGCCCTCGCCGGCAACGGCACCTGGCTCGCCTATGTTCTGGCCACCATCGCCATTCTGCTCGTTGCCCTATGCGTCGGAAAATTCGCGCGCTACTCCGCCTCGCCCGGCTCTCTCTACACCTACGCCTCCATGATCCTTCCTCCGCCGCTCGGCGCCACCGCGGCTTGGAGCCTGCTTCTCGCCTACATCGCCACGGGCGCCAGCGTAATCGGCGGCTTCTATCACTATGCAAACCTTTTGTTGCGCGACGCCACCGGCCACAGCCTCTCTGCCTCTTTCCTCGCCATCCTCGTAACGGCCATTTCCATCGGGATCGCCTGGCGCGACGTCAAAATCTCCGCTCGCCTCATGCTGTGGATCGAAGCCGTATCCGTCTCCTTCATCCTCATCGTGGTCGTCCTCGTCCTCTTCCGAAACGGTTTGCATTTGGATTGGCAGCAAATCCACCTGCGCGGCATGACCGGCAGCGGCCTGCGCCTCGGCCTCGTCCTCGCGCTCTTCAGCTTCGTGGGATTCGAAAGTGCCACCACGCTTGGCTCCGAAGCCCGCGATCCTTTAAAGACAATTCCTCGCGCCGTAATTCAAAGCGCCCTGCTCGCCGGCGCCATCTTCACCGCCTGCGCCTACGCGGAAGTTCTAGGCCTCCGCAGCGTGGGGCAGGACTTAGGCGCCAGCCAGGCCCCGATGCGAATCCTCGCACAGGTCGGGGGCGTCCCCATCTTCGGCCTGCTAATCGATATGGGCGTACTCGTAAGCATGTTCGCCGGCACACTCGCCTGCATCACGGCCGCCGCCCGCGTCCTCCTCTTGATGTCTCACAACGGCCTCGCGCACGGCTCCCTCCGCAAAACGCACGCGCGAAACGAAACGCCTGGCCTAGCGATCCTCGTCACAGGAGCCGCCGCCGCCCTCCCCGTGGCGATTCTCGCCGCGCGCGGTGCCAGCGGCCTCGACGTCTACGGCTGGATGGGCTCCCTCGCCACCTACGGCTTCATCGTCGCCTATGCCCTGGTCTGCGTCGCTCTGCCTCGTTATCTGCGTGAACACAATGCCTACCGCCCCGGAGCGCAAATCATTCCCTGGCTGGCATGCTGCGCCATGCTGCTCGCCCTGGCCGGAAATCTGTATCCCGTTCCCGAAGGTCCCTACGGCAAGCTCCCCTACATCTATCTCACTTATCTGTCGGCCGGCATGCTCTGGTTTTTCTTCCGCGTTCGCAATCGCAAAACAAATTTGGCCGCCAGCTAAAACTCACCCCTTCCTTCAACCGCATGCACTTGAAAAACGAATTGAGGAAAACCAAATATTGCGTTTCGATTCCCCGCTGATTTGGAATAGCTTCCTTCCAACAATTTGTCGCGTGTCCGGGGTCAATCGGGGGAACCAACTCTATTTAAAAACGGTGCGAGTCCACCTCGAGATGACGTCCCGCACACGTGCGACTCGAGAATGAGTGGAGGCATCGCCGAATGTCGAATTCAGCGCGCAGTTCTGTAATCCTCGCTACATCCTGTCTACTCTGTTCCCTGGCGTTGCTTCTCGCTCCCAACGCCCGCTCGCAGCAAACCCTCGGCGGCATCACCGGCACAGTCACCGATTCCTCCGGCGGTGCTCTAACGGACTCCCAGGTCACCCTTGTCGCCGACGCGACCAAGCTAACCCGCACCCAGAAAACCAACTACGCTGGAATCTATGAATTTGTAAATCTTCCCATCGGTTCCTACACCCTCACCTTCTCCCACGACGGCTTCGAAACCCAAAAAATTCCTTCCATCACCGTGCAAGCCGACCGCACCGCAACCGTAAACGTCACCCTCAAGGTCGGCCAAATCGGCACCACCGTCACCGTGGAAGCCTCGCCGCTCATGAATTCCGAGGACACCACCAACGGCTACATCCTCGAGAAAGAACAGATCCAATCCGTCCCCCTGCCCACCGGCAGCTTCACCGGCCTCGCCATTCTTTCCCCCGGCGTCAACGCGGAACTCGCCAGCGGCACCGGCGCCAACAGCGGCCTCGGCAACCAACCCATCTGGGCCAACGGCCAGCGCGACACCAGCAACAGTTTTCTCCTCAACGGCGTTGACGCCAGCAATCTCTTCAACGGCAAAAGCACCAGCCAGGTCGCCTCCGCCCGCGTAGTGAACAATACCGGCGTCAGCGGTGCCGCCAGCAGCAGCGCGGCAATCATCCAAAGCACAGCCTCTCCCTATCTTGCAGTTGGCCAGGCCCTGCCCACGCCCGCTCCCGAATCGGTCGAGGAACTTCGCGTCAACACCTCCATGTATGACGCCCAGCAAGGCTCCACCAGCGGCGCGCACATTGACATGAGCACCGCCTCCGGCACCAACAATTTTCACGGCTCAGCCTACATTCATCGCGGCACCAATGCCCTCAACGCCGCTCCTTTCTTCTTCAACGCCGATCCCAACATCCCCGCCAGCGAAAAAAACCCGCAATTGCATCGGAATGTCGGCGGCGCCACGTTAGGCGGCCCTATTATCAAAGACAAGCTCTTCGCCTTCGTCAGCTATCAGCACATCCACTCTTCCGACCAGGAAATCGGCCTCTCCCGCATCACTGTCCCCGCCGGCCTCACGGATGATCGGAGTGCCGCGGCCCTCGCCGCAGTTGTGAATGGCGCGGGCTGCACCACACCACCCTGCAATTTTCCGTACTCGGCCGCGATTGTTCCCGTCGTCGGCACGGGGCCGGGCGAAATCAATCCCATCGCCTTCAATCTTCTCAACTTCAAACTCCCCAACGGCCAATTTCTGATTCCTTCCGCCGACGGGCAAACGCCAACAGTCAACTTCCCGGAAAATGCCGTCGTTCCCGGCACCGCGCTCTTCACCGCCGATCAAGCGGTTGGCGATCTCGACTGGAACGTCAGTGCAAAAGACACGGTCTTTCTGAAGTATTACTACCAGCACGATCCCACGGTCGCCCCGTACGCCTATTCAAGCATCGCGGGTTTTGCGCAGCACCTCGACGCCGGCAGCCAGGTTCTCTCCATTGGCAACACCCAAAACCTAAAACCCAATCTCAGCATCAGCGAAACGTTCGGCTTCATCCGCGAAAAAGTTTACAGCACCGTCTCGCAGCCATTCACTCCCCAGCAGATGAACATCAACACTTTCGGCTCCAACATTTTTCCAGGCATCACCATCGTCGACAACTTCGGCAACGAAGCTCCCTACAACACCGGCTGCCCGGTATCGGAAACGAAACAAGATGGGAGCTGCAACATCGTACCCGCCCCCGTAGCCAACGCAGCCTTCACCTTTGGCCAGGGCGCCGCGTCGCAAGGCGCGTTTACCGGCGTTTTCCAAAATCGCTTCATGCCTTCCGCCAGCGCCATCTGGACGCTCGGCAAACACACCGTCACCTTCGGCGGCAGCTATGCTTACACGCAATTAAACACTCGCGATGATCGCACCAACAACGGCATCATCGGCGTCTCCGATTTCTCCCAGTTTCTCCAAGGACTCGTCGTTCCCTATACCGCCGACGGCTTCGTCACCACCGCCTATCTGCAGGGCGACGCCAATCGTTATCTGCGCGCCGGCCAGACCGGCCTCTACGTCCAGGACAAATATTCCCTGCGCTCCAATCTGAATGTAACGCTC
>Ga0307471_100002424_pt1 | contig 10730 bp, 13 predicted proteins | sample atmos_gasesAM3C__2_FD_204566 | JGI IMG/M metagenome (GOLD analysis project Ga0307471, IMG submission 204566) | Hardwood forest soil microbial communities from Morgan-Monroe State Forest, Indiana, United States - atmos_gasesAM3C_515 | ecosystem: Environmental > Terrestrial > Soil > Temperate... | reverse complement strand
CCTGTAGCTTCGGGGTCAAGGTGGGGGGATAGTTGAGTGTAGCGAGGCTGGGCAAGTAGGAATAGTGGCGTAAGGACTAGTCCCGGTGATGCTGGCCTTTGGTGATCTGGCGGGAAGGGCGGGGCTGACGCTTCGACGATTTTCACTGGAAGGACTGATCGTTTCCGTGTCACAATCGTTGGAGATCTGAGGGCGTCAGGTTTTTCCGGAGCTGCTCCCATGCCGTCTCGTCGCCCGTTGCCGAAAGCGCCGCGCAGAACCTCCAAGGTAAGAATGCGTTTTGATCCGAAGGCCTTTCTGGCAAAAGCGGGCAACGGGAGGACGGTTCTCCACCATCGCCCGAAGCAAGCCATCTTTTCGCAAGGAGAGCCTGCGGACGCTGTTTTCTACATTCAGTCCGGGAGGGTGAGGCTCAGCGTCGTGTCCAAGCAGGGCAAGGAAGCGACCATCGGCCTGCTCAGCCCGGGCGAGTTTTTGGGCGAAGCCTGCATCGCGTCGGACCAGACCATCCGTCTGACCACGGCGACTGCCATTACGGACTGCTCGGTTCTGAGGATTGAAAGGAAAGAGATGCTGCGCGCCCTCCACGCGGAACACGATTTCTCCGACCTGTTTGTTGCGTACGCGGTCGAACGACACAACCGCACTCAAGCGGACCTGGTCGATCAGCTGTTCAATTCGAGCGAAAAACGCCTGGCACGGGCGCTCTTAGTGCTGTCTCGTTTCGGAAAAGAAGACTCGCCCGAAGCGGTAACGCCAGACGTGAGTCAAGAGACTCTGGCGGAAATGATCGGCACCACCCGCTCCCGAGTGAATTTTTTCATGAACAAGTTCAGGAAGCTGGGATTCATTCACTATAATGGTGGATTGCAGGTACATAGTTCGCTGCTTAGCGTTGTGCTGCACGACTAGTTCAGAAGCAGTTTCTTTAGAGCCGCCTCTTGGTTCGCCCTTCCAAAACCCACCCCGCCGAATCGAGCACTCTCCCCCTAGGGCTCAGGGTTCGTTCGCAGGTCCGCCCCTATGACATGGCCTGCGAGGACTCACCCGGCGATGCCACATCATCCTGAAATTGCTCGATTTTATTGCAGCGGCGAGGATGATGATATTTTGGTCGCGACCAGCACTTCCAATAAAACAGCGCTGTCCCGAATGCCTCCCGCGATCACGAGCAGCGCCTCGGTTGCGGCGGGATGTTGTTCCGCCAGCGAGTCAAGGCGATTACTCACGCTGTTGAGTTTCTGAGCTTCGTCCAGAATCTTAATAGCTGACATGGGCTACCCGATTTCCCGAGTGCCTAAGGAGAAGAAAACTTCAGGTGGACTGACTTAGTTCAGAAGACCCGAACGAGGAGACGACGTGACTGCCTCACGGAGAAGTGTAGCAGCTTCTTCGCCGAAGTTCGCGGGGTTCCGCGGGCAAGACCATCGCTAAACGGCGTTTCTTGATTCGGCAAAGTGGCTTTTTGAGGGTTGTCCTACCGAAACGGCTGAGCGGCTGCCCCTTTCGCTTCCGTCGCTGGTTCTTCATTTCGACGCGGCCACGTGACGGGTTCGATTTTGAACAGACAGACGTTCTCTGGGTGCCTATGTTGCGGACACATCGCGGTCGCCCTCCGCCGGTCTGGCGGGCGGGGAATCGTAGCCTGGCGGGGGCCCCAGGTTCACGATGCTCAGAGATCGCTTCAAGTGTTTTGGTCGGATGAGGTAGGCCTGATCGCGCAGACGAGGAAGATCCATGAACTCGCCTTACGGTCTACCCGCTGAGTGTCTTACTTGCGTCCTGCGGCCCAACAAATTCTTCTGCGCCCTCTCGGAAGAATCTGTGCAAGCTTTCAGCCAAATAAAACATGCCGCGGTCTATCCCGAAGACGCGATCATTCTGGTCGAAGGCCAGAGCCCGCACGGGATCTTCATACTGTGCCAGGGGCAGGCCAAGCTCTCCACGACTTCTCGGGACGGGAAAACCATCATCTTGCGGATTGTGAGCCCGGGACAAGTCCTCGGCTTACACGCTGTTGTTTCCGGCAAGCCGGATGAGGTCACGGTGGAGACCATGCAGCCCAGCCAGCTGACCTTTGTAAACCGGGCGGACTTCCTCCGGTTTCTCAAAGAGCACAGCGATGCCTGTCTGCGAGTAGTACAGCATATCAGCCGAGACTGTCAGGACGCGTACGCTCTGGTTCGCTCCCTCGGCTTGTCCCACAACGTCTCCGGGAGAGTTTGGAAATTCCTGCTCGCGTCGGCAACGGATGGGCAGGTGAAAAAGGGGTCGTGCGCGCAAGGCTTGCGCTGACCCATGAAGAGATTGCCCAACTCATGGGCGCCAGCCGGGAAACGATCACCCGCACCCTGTCGGAACTTCGGAAGAGAGACATCGTCCAATTCAAGGGCACTACCCTGACCATCCACAACAAACCAGCCTTGGAGCAACTCGTAACGGCGTAGGTGTGGGCAGCGGGGCGATGCTTCCTTGCTAAAATCCCGCGGCTACCAAGGCTGCGGAAACAGGTCCAGACCGCTTCGCCACGGCGCGCAGGTTCCACATCAAGCCAGCCGCCAACAAACCCAGAAGCACCAATACAGGAGGTCAAGTCCGGAAAGAGTCCGGTGCTGTCGAGAGCGAATTGTCGGTGCGATAGCCGAACGCGGGAAAGCGGAAGCGCAAGCCCGCGGGTAGGGCGGCGAGCGCTAGGGCGAGGGAATTGGTAAAGTGCTGTTCAGAGATCCCCGATGGAAACCGCAGCCCATCGCCCGACCTGGAAGACCCTGCTGGCGTTCGCGATCATCTACTTTGTGTGGGGATCGACCTTTCTCGCCATTCGCGTGGGCGTCCGGGAAGTTCCACCGTTCCTGCTAGCGGCGATGCGGTTCTCTGTCGCGGGACTCGCGCTGTGTGGCTGGACGATGGCGCGGGGCGAGGGTTCCCCGAGCGCCCGGCAATGGATGTCGGCGTTCGTTCTCGCCGTGCTCATCTTCGTGTTCGATTACGGATTGCTGTTCTGGGCCGAGCAGCGGGTGCCGTCGGGCATTGCCGCGGTTATGCTTGCCACTATTCCCGTGTTCATGGCGTTGTCAGAAATCATTTTCCTGCGAACCCAGAGGCTCACGGTTCGGCTGGCCTTGGCGCTGCTGATCGGAATCGGTGGAGTCGCGGTGTTGGTCAGCCGCTCCCTGGGACTCGGCGGAGCGCCCATCGACCCGGCGGGCGCGGTGGCGCTTATCATCGCATCGATAAGTTGGTCGATATCGTCTGCGCTTACACGGAAGCTGCCGCTTCCAACCTCCAAAGTCATGAGTTCGGGAGCACAGATGCTGGCGGGAGGGGCTCTGCTGGCGCTTACGGCGGCCGCCCTGGGAGAATTTCGTGGTTTTCATCCCGGAGCTGTCTCACGCGAAGTGTGGCTCTCGTTGCTCTACCTGATTGTCGCGGGCTCCATCGTCGCGTTTACTGCATACGTCTGGCTGATTCATCATGAGTCGCCCACCAAAGTGGGGACTTACGCGTACGTGAATCCAGTTGTGGCCGTGCTGTTGGGATATTTCCTGGGCGGTGAAGCACTCGGCCTGCGAACGATTCTGGGAACCCTGTTCGTTCTGACCAGCGTAGCGGTGATTACGACGACGCGCGCGGAGAAGCCCGTCGCCGCACTCGCCGTGGAGGATGCGGTGTGATTTGCACGTCGGGCAGAAGCAGCATCTCTCAGATCTGGGGAGCCTTGGTGACGGACTTGCCGAAGTGCGGGTCAGCGCTTGCGGCCCTTGCTCTGCTGTCTTTGCCAGGTGACAGAAATACCGTGGGTTTCGCGGTGGGAACCCAGGGCGATCGGAGTGGAGCACTGGCAGCCACACTCGGGGTAGGGGAATCCCTCGCCGACTCGCGACACGGTGCGGGGATCGGGCAATTCGATCATCTTGGCATCCGTGAGCGCTGCGAGTGCGCACTTCAGTTGCAGGCCGTTGCGGCTCTTGTTTTTTCCGCGGGGATCTACGACCGCCTGGCGGCAATTCGCGCAGGCGATGCGAGCCAGGGGGCTGCCCTTGGCGCGCACGATCGAGTCCATACAGCGAGAGCAGGAGACTTCTTGCATGATCTTGACCATAAAAAGCGGAGACGCCTGGGAGGATGGAGCAGGCGCGAACAGGGAGGACTTGGCAACAATGTAGGGCAAGGGCCGCCCGAGAAGCGGTGATAACAGTCACTTCGGTTTGTGACAGGCGGGCCAAGGGCGAGTGGCCCGTTGGAGCTATTTCCTGAGATGCCACACCAGGACTACGCTTCTGGGAACAAATTTCTTCGACCGGACTGCCATATGAACCTGCCGCAGGCCATGTCGTATCTGGCGCAAGCGTTTCCCGAACTGGAAAACCGCCGGGCCGAGTCATCGGCTTGGCACAGAACCGGCGAACCCATTTTCGATGAACACGACTTCGCGCGCTTGGTCGCGAAGGAAATGGCGCAGGGGAAGAACCTTCGCGTCCAGGTTGCCTTTGACAGGATGGAAGAATTGCTGCGCTCGGGGGTGACCGAAGTGCGGGACTGGGTGTGCGCGTTCGTCGAGGCGGTGCAGGATGTCGCCGGCTGGAAGGAAACGGGAGAGGAAGGGCTAGTTCGTTTCCTGGGACCGGAGACGCGACGGGCATGGACGGCGCTGGACGCGATCCGGGCAGACTTGGCCGAGTGTTCAATCCTGGAAGCCGAGGTCACCATGTGGCGCGCGGTCCACCACACCGGTCGGAGAGCCAGCCTGATGGGATGAAGACCGCGAGCTGCAGGTCTCACGGGAAGAGAGTGGGCTAGATCGGGCTGCTAGCAGACGTGGAGTTGGCGTGCATGGGAGCGTCGGGGAGAGTCTCGGAGGCGCGATCCCGAGAGGCAAACCCTTCCAGCTCTGAGAGTTCCTCACTGATCGCCTTCAGGGTGGCGTTCGACTTCTCAAGTACTTCCAAGAGATACCGGCGGGCGACAGCCCGATCTGCGGGCTGAACCAGACACCACCAGCGGCGGATACAGGTATGAATATCGGTCTCCGCCTTGGTACCCTCTACCGCAGCGTCCATAAGCCGATGTACCTTCGTCTTGACCGCCTGATACGAAACCGAAAGCTCCTGGGGCATGGTGACTCCGGATACGGTTAAGTGCAAATCGGCCTCCAAACCAAAGTTCTGATATTTCAGCACTTAGCTGGATTTTTTGGGAAATCCACATCCCAGTTGTTGTAGGAAGGCGGGAGTCTGCTATGAATCTACATATTTAACGGCTTCGTGAGGGAGAAAATGGTGCAGGAAATCTCCAGTTTCAAGGTCAGATCGGGGAAAAGGAGGGCACTTGCGGAGACTTGTTACATGTCTTCAGATCATCGTTGTGTCTGTGGCAGCGCCGATCCACGCACAGCAACCCGCTGTGAATTCCTCAACGTCAACATCGATTGAGCCCCCCAGCGGAGAGCGCATGTTGTTTGAGGTCCAGGCTGAGGGCGTGCAGATTTATTCCTGCGTGGTTGAGAATGGAAAACCGGGATGGAAGTTCCTGGGGCCTGAGGCGAAGCTGACGACCCCTACCGGAGACGCGGCGGGCAGCCATTCGTCCGGGCCCACCTGGAAACTCGCCGACGGCAGCGAGGTCAAGGGAAGCATGGCTGCGTCAAAACCAGCGCCAGAAGCAGGGTCGATCCCCTGGCTGCTGGTGAGGGTCGTGAGCCACGCTGGAGTGGGCAAATTAAGCTCCGCGGAGTATGTGACCCGCAGCAACACGAAGGGCGGGGTAGCTCCGCAAACGGGCTGCGATGACGGTCATTTAGGGACCAGCGAACGGGTACCGTACTCGGCGATCTATCGTTTCTACGGGAAGTGAGCAGGGCAGGTCTTGGGTGTCAGGTATCGGGTGTGAGGTCGGAGCTCTTCGGATAGTCGAGAGAAAGGGGCTCTCCGGAATTCGGGTCTGCGCTCTGGAGAGATGACTTGCGAGTACAGATCCCGCTTCGCTAAATCTGTCTATCTGCTATACTTTTTACTCCACTTTCTGCCGGAAGTGTACGGAGGACAGTATCGATAAACGCTTTATCCGCACCAACGAGCGCATCCGCGCACGCGAAATACGCGTGATCGACGACGAAGGCAACCAGATCGGGATTCTGCCTCCGTTTGAAGCGCTGAAGATGGCCCGCGAAAAAAACCTGGATCTGGTCGAGATTTCGCCCACCGCGCAACCTCCTGTATGCCGCATCATGGATTATGGGAAATTTCTGTATCAGCAGGAAAAGCGCGAGCGCGAGGCGAAAAAGCATCAGAAGGTGATCGTCGTCAAGGAAGTGAAGTTCCGCATCAACGTGGACGATCACGACTATGAGACGAAGAAGAACCACGTGCTGCGATTCCTGGGAGAGGGCGACAAGGTGAAGGCAACCATCTTCTTCCGGGGTCGGGAGATGACGCGCACGAACCTCGGCCGCCAGATCCTGGAGCGGTTGATCAAGGACGTAGAAGACAAGAGTATCGTGGAGTTCCGCCCGCGACAGGAAGGCAATACGCTGCACGCCATCCTGGCGCCGAAGAAGGACGAGGGCGGGAAGCAGAAAGAGAAGCCGCGTCCGGCGGCACCGCCGGCGGCGGCGTCACAAGCGAAGCAGGTGTGAAGAGCAGCTACCAGCATTTGGCACATAGCATTTAGCCCTTGCGCCGCTGATCCCACGCACGACAATTCAGAACTGAGAACATTACTTTTATGCCGAAACTGAAAACACACAAGGGCGCGGCTAAGCGCTTCAAGAAAACTGCCACTGGCAAGGTGAAGCGTCACCATTCGCACTTGCGCCACATGCTGACGTCGAAGGGACAGAAGCGGAAAGACAAGCTGGCCAAGTCGGTGCTGGTGAGTGATGCGGACACGCCGAAAGTCCTGCGGATGATCCCCTACCAGTGAGAACTCTAGATGTTGATTGCTGATTTTGGGCTGTTTCGCGTCCATTGAATCAGCGATTGCTCAGGCTTCGGCCTGACCAGCGGTGCTGCGGCAAGTTGCGGCGCCGGCGTGTGAAGAGGTCGAATCGTCGCTCGACGAATCCCTTACCTCCAGCCGCCTGACTACGAAAGAAAAAAGGAGAATGCAATGCCTCGCGTAAAACGTGGAACCAAGCGCCGCGCCAAGCGGAAAAAGATACTCGATCGGGCCAGCGGCTATTTCCTCACAAAGTCGAAGCTTTACCGCTCCGCGAAAGAAGCGGTCGAGCGCGGCCTGAAGTTCGCCTACTCCGGACGCAAACAGAGAAAGCGCCAGTACCGATCCTTGTGGATCGTGCGCATCGGCGCAGCCGCCAAGCAACACGGGTTGAGCTACTCAAAGTTCATCAACGGCCTGAAGAAGGCTGGCGTCGAACTGGACCGCAAGATTCTGGCAGACCTGGCGGTAAAGGATCCAGGGGCGTTTAGGAATCTGGCGGAGCAGGCGAAAGGCGCGCTGGGAGCGTAGCCGAGTCTGCGCTTGGCACTTAGCATTTGGCCTTTTGCCTTTTGCTCCTGGCGATGAGGGACGGGGGTACCTTTCTCCGTCGGTGCATCCTTCCTCGACGATTCATGCGATTTTGTCGTTGCGTCGCCGAAGAAGCAGCGCGGAATCCGCGCTTGGCGGCGGCAGAGTCGCGCAGCGACGGTAGGGACTAGCCCCGCACGTAAGTGCGGGTCATCGACGAACAGGAACCGCGAGTCCCTTCAGGGACGGCACCCCGACGGGCATATCGACATCGAAACCCATGTACATCGTTCCGAAACTGACGGACTTCTCCTCCGCGGCGCTCGACGCCGCCGCGCGGGAGTTGCTGTCAGCACTCCAGGCCGAAGGGGCGGCGGTCGGTGGAGAGAATGAATGGAAGGCGTTTCGCGACCGGTGGCTCGCTCGTAAAGACGGCATCACGACCCAGATGAACGATCGGTGGCTGAAGCCCGCACCCAAGGAAGCCAAGCGCGAAGCGGGGCAGCGGGTCAACGAACTCAAGAACAAAGTGGAAGCGGGAGTCGCGGCAACCCTCGAACGGTTGCAAGGAGGAGTTTCCTCTACGCGGCTGGCCGCCGAGCGGATCGACATCACCCTCCCCGGCATCCGCCGCCCGCTCGGTGTCGAGCATCCCGTCATCCGCACCATGAACGAGATCGTTGGCGTGTTCCGCAACCTCGGCTACTCGGTCTCTGAGGGTCCGGAGATTGAAAGCGACTACTACAACTTCGAAGCGCTGAATTTCCCTCCGAACCACCCGGCGCGCGACATGCAGGACACTCTGTTTCTTGCGGATCAGCACAAGAAAACGCAGCGCGAACGCTTATTGCTTCGGACCCATACTTCTCCGGTGCAAATCCGCACGATGGAGAGGCTGAAACCGCCGCTGCGCATCGTGATTCCCGGCAAGGTCTACCGGAACGATCCGCCAGACGCGAGCCACTCGCCCATGTTTCACCAGATTGAGGGGTTGGCGGTCGACACCAACATTACGTTTGGGGATCTGAAGGGGACGCTCGATCATGCGATGAAGGCCCTGTTCGGATCGAGCGTGAAGAGCCAGTTCCGGCCGTCGTTTTTTCCGTTCACCGAGCCGAGCGCCGAAATGATGGTGAGTTGTTTCATCTGCGGTGGGAGCGGGAAACGTGGGAGCGAACCCTGCCGGCCGTGCAAGACGACGGGCTGGATCGAGATTCTGGGCTGCGGGATGGTCGATCCAAATGTCTTCGAATTCGTGAAGCACAACGGATACGACCCGCGGAAGGTGTCGGGATTCGCATTCGGGATGGGCGCGGACCGCATTGCGATTCTGAAGTATGCCGTCGACGACATTCAGTTGTTCTTTCAGGGGGATGTGCGGTTTCTGGAGCAATTTGGGTAAGGCGGCTGTTGGCCGTTAGTCGTTGGCTTTCGACCAACGAACCCTTTAGCCACAGAGGACACCAAGAAACACGAAGGAAAAGCGCTCAACGGCAAGGGGCACCAAGGAAAGCAGGAGCGACAGGACTCTCGCTAAGAGCTGACGGCTAAGAGCTACAAGCTGATTTCATGAAACTCTCTGCCACATGGCTGCGCGACTTCGTTGACTTGAATGTCGACGACCGTCGTCTTGCGGAAGATCTGACTTCGATCGGGATTGCGGTCGAGGGCATCTCGGGGACTGGGGAAGATAGCGTCTTCGAGATGGAGATCGGAACCAACCGTCCCGACGCGATGAATCACTACGGCGTCGCGCGCGAAGCTTCAGCCGTCTACGACTTGCCCCTCCGGCCGATCACGCCCCGGCTTCCTGCGGCGAGCGGTTTAGCAGGGGTCACGATTACAGTAGAGGACGGGCGCTATTGCCCGCGCTTTTCGGCGCGGGTGGTGTGCGATGTCAGTATCAAGCCTTCGCCGGCAAAGGTCGCGCACCGCCTGCAATTGCTCGATCAGCGGCCCATCAGCAATGCAGTCGATGCAACGAACTACGTGCTGTGGGAGAGCGGCAAGCCGACGCATGTGTTCGATCTCGACCTGCTGGAGGGCTCGCGCATCATCGTTCGCTTCGCCCGCCCGGGCGAGACTCTCAAGACGCTCGATGGCGTCGATCGCAAGCTGACGAGGGAAGATCTTGTGGTGGCCGATGCGAAAAAGCCGGTCGGGCTCGCCGGCGTGATGGGCGGGTTCGACACGATGATTACCGAGAAGACGCGGAACATCCTGATCGAGTCGGCGTGGTGGGACCCGGCGACCATCCGTAAGGCGTCAAAGCGGCACGGACTGCACACCGATGCGTCACACCGGTTTGAGCGAGGGGCGGATTTCGAATCGACGGTGGTGTCGACCAACCGGGTAGCGGAACTGATTCTGGAATCGGGTGGCGGAAAACTGATCGGCGATGTGATGGACGTGGTGGTCGGGGGCCGCGACCAGGCGCCGATCGTGCTGAACATTTCGGGAGTACAGCGCATCCTCGGTAAGGCGCTGAGTTCCGCGGAGATTCTGCGGATCCTGTCGCGGCTCGGATTCGAGTTTGCCGCTGAGCGGCAGGGCGAAGAAGAGTTCGAGGTGACGATTCCGCCGTGGCGGCTGGATGTGGAGCGGGAGATCGATCTCATTGAAGAGATCGCACGCCTCCATGGCTACGACAGGTTCGTGAACACGCTGCCGTCCTTTGCGGGGGCGGTGATTGAGCAACCGGAAGCGGAGAAGGATGCGAGGCTGCGCCGTTCCCTGCTGGGCCTGGGTTACAGCGAGGCGGTATCGCTGACGTTCATCTCGTCGGAAGACGCGAAGAGGTTCTCCCCGGCGGAGGCCTTGCCCCTGGCGAATCCGTTGAGCGAAGAAGCGTCAGTAATGCGAACAACGCTGGTGCCCAGCATGTTGAACATGCTGGCGTACAACCTGAACCGCGGAACCGACGACGTGCGCTTGTTTGAGGCGGGGCACGTGTACAAAGCGGAAGGCGACAAATCCGTCGAGCCGAAGCAGGTTTGTCTGGGCGCCACGGGTCAGGCGCTTCCGTTGAACGTCCACCGGCCTGAGGAAACGCGGGCGCTAACCTTTTTCGATCTCAAGGGTGATGTAGAGAATCTGCTCGGGGCATTCACCGCGAGCGCGCTTCACTACGACACCCAGGTTTCCGACTATTATCATCCTGGGCGCTCGGCACGGGCAGTGATGGATGGGACGGTGGTGGCACAGTTCGGACAACTTCATCCGGATGTAGCAGCCGCTCGGAAGCTGCGGCAGGATATATTCCT
>Ga0307471_100002422_pt1 | contig 10735 bp, 8 predicted proteins | sample atmos_gasesAM3C__2_FD_204566 | JGI IMG/M metagenome (GOLD analysis project Ga0307471, IMG submission 204566) | Hardwood forest soil microbial communities from Morgan-Monroe State Forest, Indiana, United States - atmos_gasesAM3C_515 | ecosystem: Environmental > Terrestrial > Soil > Temperate... | reverse complement strand
GTTCGGGTGCTCGCCGTGGGAACTGCCGGAGTGGGGAGAATGGAGCGGCCTATCGGAATCGAACCGACACCTGAACCTTGGCAAGGTTCCGTACTACCACTATACTAAGGCCGCTCAATGACTCTCTTTTTATAGCATGCCCGCAGGGCAGCCACAAGCCCGGCCCGTCATCTCCGTCGAAAAGCCAAACACACTAGGAACTCGAATGGTTAGGAAACTTGCGTGATGCGCGCGGACTTCACCACCGGCGAGCGCCGCTGCCGCTCCGCGAAGCGCGTGGCTTTGTCCTTGTCGGTATAGACGCGGCCGAACTTCTCGCCATCCGCGTAATAGACGCTTACCAGAAAATGATGGTGTTTGCGACGCCGGTCTTTACTGAAGGATGTCTTCCCTCTTCCGGATATTTTTTTCGTACCATTTTTGGTCACGGTAACCATCCCTGTCGGTTGTGGATTAGCCCAGCACTATCTCAGGGCGGCGAGGGCCGCACAAGTACCGGAGAAGATAGTAGCACGCGCTTTATTACAGACATAAAGGTATCTAGTTCGAACAGGTAACAGGCTGCCGCCGGGCCGGGAAAAATCTCGCGGCTCTTTTCGAGCGCCCGCCCCTGATCTTCTCTTCGAAGACGGCGCGGACGGAAACAACGAAGGCTCCGGCCACGGCATCGAATAGGGGTCTGCAATTCGAGCGGTATCGCTCAGGCCTCCGGCAGGCCAATTTGTCAGAAAAACTTGTTGCCGGCCATGAAACATTTTCCTGTTTTTTTCGTCTATATAGGTGAAGGAGAACATAAGCTGAATGTGGCGGAGAAATCCAATGATGCTCACAGTGACAAAAAAACCGCCCCTTGTGGAAGATCTGCGCAACCATTCGCAGGAACAGATTGCCGAACTCCGTCTGCTTCTTACTTCGGGCGCGCCTTCGCGGCCAGACCCGCGCCGGCCCGGATTCTATGAAATCGAAGGCCATGCGGACACCTACTATGTGTTTAAGTATCCGACCGGCACGAAAGTGCTGCTCCTTGGCGCCTGGGAACGCGAGAGCGACCCGGTAGCCACACTCGTGGCGTGTTCCTGTCCGGCTGCGTAAAACCCTTTTCCTTGAGAACAAATAGCGTGATGGAGCGTCCCGGCGAAATCCGGGACGCTTTTTTTAGTCTTCTTCCAGGTCCAACGCCGCGGAGTTGATGCAATATCGCATTCCGGTTGGCTGCGGGCCGTCCTCAAAAACGTGGCCCAGGTGTGCATCGCACCTGCTGCATTTCACTTCCGTCCGGCGCATCCCGTGAGTCGTGTCGGTCTCCGCCTCCACCGCTTCTTCGTTCGCTGGCGCGTAGAAGCTGGGCCAGCCGGAGCCGGAGTGATACTTTGTGTCGGAGCGAAACAGCGGCTGGCCGCAGCAAACACACTTGTAAGTCCCAGCGGTCTCCGTATCCTCGTACTCTCCGGTGAAGGGCGGTTCGGTGCCTTTCTGCCTGGTTACATAGTATTGATTCGGACTTAGCTGCTTCTTCCACGCTTCATTATCTTTGCGGACCTTCTCTTCCATACCCTCTCCCTGTGACGGCATTCGCTCTGGTGCATCCCGTGCAATATCAGATTCAGCGCACCGCCTTGAAGTTTCATCCGGGAGCCAAAATACTCGTGATGTATCAGGACGCCATCCAGAATTCCGCCATGAAAGAAGCCCTAGCCACCAAGTATCCAGAAAAACGGCGCGGCCGCAGAGCGAAAATAGCGCGCCCCGTCCGCGTGCGGCCTTCCGAACCCCGGGATGACCACTTCGAGGATCTGGCCGTCAGTGTGAACGCCTCCAAGGATGGCATCTATTTCGTCTCGCGGCTGAAATCCTATTACAAGGGCATGCGCGTTTTTGTGACCTTCCCGTACAGCTCTCCCCACGACCCCATGAACTGCGAATATATCGCGCAAGTCGTACGTGTGGAGGAATTGCCCAACGGGAAGTTTGGCGTCGCCGTGCACCTGCAGATGTCGGTAAATTACGGTTACTAGGTCTCGAGAAGTTTCATCTCATTTCTCCGCGTTCTCCGTCGTGCTTCACGCCTCACCTCTCAGGTAGAATCGGTCCCATGATCGAGACAGTTCTGGGCCGGACATGGCCCGTCTTTCGAGGCCAAGACGAAGTGCAAGCCGCATGTTCCCAAGAGGAATTTCGATGAAGGTTCACTTGCCCGTGCGTCGCGCCATTCTCGAGCGCCGCACCTATGAAGCTCCTGCCGAGGGGCGCTCCGGCAAGTTGCGCCTCGACTTCAACGAAAACACCACCGGTTGCTCACCGGCGGTCCGGCGCGCGCTGGCGAAACTAACTTCCAAGCAAATCGCCATGTATCCGGAATATCAGGCGTCAACGGTTCGCTTGGCGCGCTATTTTCGAGTGCATGCCGGGGAACTGCTTCTCACCAACGGTGGGGACGACGCCCTGCGCGTTTTCTTCGATACCTTTGTCGACTCTGATAGTAGCATCCTGATTTGCGAGCCGACTTTTCCGATGTACCGCTACTATGCGGAAATTTATGGCGCGCGCATCTCTGTCCTCCGCTATGACAGGGAGATGAATTTCTCCCTGCGGGATGCCCTCGCGGCACTGCGCAAAAAGCCTCGCGTGTTTTTTCTGGCCAATCCCAACAATCCCACCGGCACTTTGCTTGGGGATGCGGAATTGCGAGCAATCCTGCAAGCCGCCACGCACACGGCGGTGGTCATCGACGAAGCGTATGCCGAATTCTCCGGTGTCACCGTCGTGCCGTGGATTCGCAAATACCCCCAACTATTCGTCGCCCGCACTTTTTCAAAGGTAGCCGGGCTCGCAGCTCTGCGCCTCGGTGCGGTGATTGCCTGCCGAAAATCTCTCGCCTTGGTTCGCCGCGCCATGCCTCCCTTCCCCGTAAACATCGCCGCCCTGGCGGGGGCCGAGGCCGCCGTGGCCGACCGCGCCACCATGCGAAATTACGTCAATGAAATCAAGCGCCTGCGCGCATGGCTCCCCGCAGAATTGAAAGAGCTCGGCGTAAGATCCTACCCAAGCGCGGGGAATTTCTTGCTCGCGGATTTTGGACCCGCAGGGTCGTGGCTATTTCGAAAGCTCGAGAAACAAGGAATTCTGTTGCGGGAGCGAAGCCACGACATCGGGCCGGGCTTCGCGCGCATCACGATTGGCACTCCTTCTGAAATGCGCCAGTTGCTGAAAGCCATTCGAAAAGAATGGAACGCGCAGTCTTGAATCCTGGTCCATTTCTCCTTCCCCGGTTTTGCCCGAGACTCAGCTTGGGGTACGATACGCCACCATGCGAAACAAAAACTTGTATTACCTGTTTCTTTGCACCATGTTGGCGCTCCTCTCGGTAGGGACGTACGGGCAAACAACACCGCCGCCAGCGAACGCTCTTCCCTTCACACTGAAGCCGTTGGGCCATAACGTCTACGCGGCCATCGACGGCCCCAAAGGCGAAGCCGGCGCAAACGCCGGATTCGTTATCGGCGATGACGGCGTTCTCGTCATCGATACGTTCGAGAATGAAGCCGCCGCAAAACTGCTCCTCGCCGAGATTCGAAAGCTGACCAAGCTTCCCATCAAATTCGTCGTGAACACCCACTACCATCTCGATCACGTCGCCGGAAACGCCGTCTTTAAAGAAGCTGGCGCCGTTATTCTGGCTCAGCGAAACGTCTCCGCCTGGATTCACACCGAGAACTTGAAATTCTTCGGAAAGAATATCAAGCCCGAACAAAAAAAGATGGTGGAAGAACTTGGATCTCCCGAAGTTCTTTATGACTCGGGGATCGAACTTCTGGTCGGTTCGCGGCGAATTCTCGTGCGTGTCTACCCAGGCCATACCGGCGGCGATTCCGTGGTGATGATTCCTGACGCAAAAGTGGCTTTCTGCGGTGATCTTTTTTGGCGAAAGACTCTGCCAAATCTGATCGACGCTTCCACGGAAACGTGGATTCGGACGCTCAAGGAGCTCCAGGCGTCCTCAGTGGCAACTGCGTATGTATCCGGTCACGGCGATCCTGGAGATGCTCAGGATATTGAGGCGTTTCGAAACTATCTGGCCGATCTGCGCGGATTGGTGGAAAAACAAATCAAGGAAGGCAAAACGGGCGACGAGCTGGTCAACGCGGCGCTTCCCCAGATCAAAGAGAAGTACGGCCAATGGAACTTATTCGACTATTTCGCCAAACGGAATATTCGAGATGCCGAAGCCGAGCTGCGTGGCACGAAGAAAATCCCCCAGCCCGCCGTCGCGCCTTGATTCGAAGGAACCGCCGTTAGCGCAGGTAAGCATCCGTGATGTACTGTTGCACCATGCGCTGCGTGTTGAAGAACGCGCCATTGATGGCGATGGCATGCTGCATCACGTCGAGGAATTTGCTGCGTTCGTTGTAGTACATCGGGATAATTATGCTTTCCAATTTCTCGTAAAGCGATTCGGCGTCAGCGGCGTTGTCCGTCGCGGCTCCGCCTGCCGCGGCGCTTCCGGTTTCGCCGATCGACCAGCCGGTCACTCCTTCAATGTGCCCTTCGACCCACCATCCGTCCAAAATGCTCAGGCTTGGCACCCCGTTTATCGCCGCTTTCATGCCGCTCGTGCCCGACGCCTCGAGCGGAAATTGCGGCGTGTTCAGCCACAGATCCACGCCGGAAGTAATCTTTCCTCCTAGATCCAGGTTGTAGTTATCCAGGAAAACCACGGGAACCATTTTGCGCAAAGCTTTCTTCGCGTGGAAAATGCGGCGAATGATGTCCTTTCCGCCGCCATCATTGGGGTGCGCTTTGCCTGCGTAGATAATCTGGAATTGCCCGGCGTTCTTGGCAATCTGCCTGAGCTTGTCGAGATCGGCAAGAATCAGGTCGGCGCGCTTGTAGCCGGTGGCCCGCCGCGCGAACCCGATGGTGAAAACTTCCGGATCGAAATTCAGGCCAGTCTTCGTTCGAACGGCTTCAAACAATTCGTGCTTGGCAATCAGATGCGCCGCCCAGACTTCCTCCGCGGGCACGCCCAGCGCGCCGCGCAGGCTGGCGTTGTCCGCGCGCCATGTGGGCATGTAGCGGTCAAACAGTTGCTGGAATGCGGGCGAGGTCCAGGTGCCGGCGTGCACGCCGTTGGTGATCGCTTCGATAGGAACATCCGGAAACATTTTCCGTGAAGTTTCGCCGTGCTGTTTGGCGACTCCGTTGACATACGTACTGAGAGCCAGTGCGAGTTGCGTCATGTTCAGGGAAGCTCCGCCTCTCGCCGCTTCCTGCTACCCGGGAAAATCCTGCCCCGCCTGCAAAACCCGTTTCATCAATTCCGCGGAAGAAGTGTCCTTCAAGTCCAGGAATTCCCTCTGGTTCGGAAAGGCACGCGTCAGAAATTCCATGGGAAAACGGTCGTGGCCGGCAGGCACCGGCGTGTGCGTGGTGAACACGCACTTGCTGCGCACTTTTTCGATGTCCTCGCCGCGGATGGACGTCCGTCCGGCTTTTGCGGCTTCTTCGCCGAGCAGTTGCAGCGAGAGCAGCGCCGCGTGGCCCTCGTTCATGTGATAGCGCGTGAGCTCGTTGTAACCCAGTGCGCGCAACATTCGAACGCCCCCAATGCCCAGCACCACTTCCTGGCACAGGCGATAGTAGGAGTCGCCCCCGTACAGTGTTCCGGTCAGGTTGCGGTCGTTGGCGGCGTTCGAATCGAGATCGGCGTCGAGAAAATAGACCGGGACGTCAAATCCGCGCACGCCCTTTACTGAATAGCGCCAGCAGCGCAGCTCCACGCGCCGGTCTTCGAGCGAGACGCTGGTGCGGGCGGGCTCTTCCTGCAAAAACTTTTCCACCGCCCACTCCACCGGCTCCTCCGTTTGCGAGCCGTCCTCCGAAAGCCGTTGCGTGAAGAACCCCTTGCGGTACAGCAGCGAAACCGCCACCATCGGCAGCCGCAAATCGGCGGCCGCTCGAATCGTGTCGCCGGCAAGAACGCCCAGCCCGCCGCTGTAGCTGGGCATGTCGTTCTCCAGCGCAATCTCCATCGAAAAGTAGGCGACGATTCGTTTCGTCGAGTTTCCCTGGCTTGCCATCTCTCTCGCTTCTTTGCTGGGCGCGGAGCAACCGCCGCCGTGCGGAAAAATCCTGCATTCCTAAACTTCTTATTGTCCGGGATTCGCCTTGCTCAAGCAAGCCAGCTCACAAGAATGATTTCCTTAAGAGTTCCCTGATATTCCCTCAAAATTGCGCGGCGCGTTGCGGTCATCTGCCGCTAACGCTGGCGGTGCTCCGCAGGCTCTTTAGCTGCTTCTTGAAGCGCAACCACCCGCTCGATCTCCTGCCGAATGGATTGTGAACTGATTGGCTTTACCACAAAGCCGTCCATGCCGGCCTCCCGGCACTTGCGGCGGTCTTCTTCGAAGGCGTTGGCGGTCATGGCCACGATGAGCACATGCTTGCCCGTGATCTTCTCCCTCACACGAATCGCCCGGGTCGCTTCGAGACCATCCATGTTGGGCATTTGCATGTCCATGGCGATCAGATCGATTTGACCTTGCTCCAACAGCCGAAGCACCGCTTTTCCATCGTTCGCGACGGCCACTCGATGCCCCATCTTTTCCAGAATTCGCGAGATTAGCCTTTGATTCACAAGATTATCTTCCGCCACCAGTACGTGCAGGCCGGGGCCCCGGGCAGCAGTTGCCGCGCCTTCCGTTGGCATCGGTTCTTGATCCGGCTTCTCGAACATGTCGCCTAAAGCCTCAAACAAGGCGGCGCGCCGGATCGGTTTCATGATCAGCCGGCTGATTCCCATCCGCTCGTATTCGAAACGCTCCTCCATCCGTAGCGGCCGGGACAGCATCAGGATGATTTGCGGCAATCGAGCATCCGGCCATTCCCCAAGCACCTCTGGCTTCACCAGGCCTTCGAACCCCGGCATGCCTTGATCCACAAGTATCGCGGAAAAAAATTCTTCGGATGCCAGAGAATCCTTGAGTATCTGCAGCGCTTCCGCCTTGCTTCGCGCTGGCACGGGAATCAGTTCCCACTGCACCAGCAAGCGTTCGAGCAGTTTGCGGTTGGTCTCATGGTCGTCCACCACGAGAATCCGGCTGCCGTAAACTTTTGGACGCCTGTGTTCCCGCTCTTCCTCGGCCTGCACTCGTTCGGCCGGATACAGACGAACCTGGAAGTGAAAGCTGCTGCCCTTGCCCTCTTGGCTCTCCACCCAGAGGCGGCCCCCCATGAGTTTCACGAGACGGTCCGAAATTGACAAGCCCAGGCCGGTGCCGCCAAATCGGCGCGTGGTGGACATGTCCGCTTGGGAGAACGCTTCGAAGATTTTTCTCTGATTCTCCGGTGAGATTCCGATGCCGGTATCGGAAACCGTAAAGTGAATCAGAAATCTCTCCTCCGCGGCATCGCTGCTCTTGGCGTGAATCGCCACCTCACCGCTGCTGGTGAACTTGAGCGCGTTGCCCGCCAGGTTAATCAGAACTTGGCGCAGTCTTGTCGCATCGCCGCGAACGACCGCGGGCATCCCTGTTTCTACATCCCAGACCAGCTCGATCCCTTTCTGCCGGGCAATCCCGGCGAGGGGCTTCAAGGCTTCTTCAATGCAGTCCTCGATGGAGAATTCCGAGTTCTCCAATTCCAGTTTGCCGGCTTCGATCTTCGATAAATCGAGAATGTCATTCAAAAGTGTAAGCAGCGACTCCCCGGAGGATTTCACCATCTCAAGATATTCCCGTTGCTCCGGGTTCAGCTCGGTCTCTAGTGCCAGCTCCGTCATCCCCAAAATACCGTTCATGGGCGTCCGGATTTCATGGCTCATGTTGGCCAAGAATTCGCTCTTCGCGCGATTCGCCGCCTCTGCTTCCTCTTTGGCTCGGCGTAGATCCTTTTCCGCCTGCTTGCGTTCCGTGGCATCCACAAAAGTCACTACGCATCCGCGCAATTCTCCTTCGTGCAGGATAGGGTGGGACCATATTTCGACCGCTAGACTGCTGCCATCCGCGCGCCAGAAAAGCTCTTCGTGTACATGCAGTTTTTTCCCATTCACCAGGGCGTGCCCCAAGGGGCATTCTTCGGCTGGGTAGGGACTTCCATCCGGCCTGGTGTGGTGCAGCAACTCGTGCACATTTTTTCCCAACACTTGTTCGCGCGACTCATAACCCAGCAGGCGAAGGAACGCGGGATTGCAGAAGGTGCACGCAAACGACATGTCCGCACCGTAGATCGCCTCGGCTGTGGATTCCAGCAACAGGCGAATGCGCTCTTCCTCTTCCGAGAGACGCCGTTCGGTAACATCGCGTTCGCTGATCAACGCTCCCAGCACCAGCCCCGTGAGAGAGAGAATCAGCATCAAGAACTGCAGGCTCGCGAGTTGGCCAAGATCCTGCGGATAAATTCGAAGAATGGCCACGATGCCGAAATCCAGAGCCAGAATACCGGCCGTCGCCCCGCGCAATCCGCGCCGCACCGCCATCCACACGATCGGAAGAAAAAAGAGATAGAAAAATTCGAAACGCCGCGAAAAACTTCCGCTGAAAACAATCCACAGCGTGCCGGCAATGCTTACGGCGAACAAGTTGGATTCGAACAATCTGCGCGCGGGGTGGAGCTCTCGGCGCTTCTTGGACGCGGCATTCGAATGTTCGTTTTTTCGCGCATTTTCCATGCGGCAAAATCCGCGAAGCCACGGCATCACGTAGACCAGTAGAAATGGCGTCAGGCTGGCCAGCGCCACCGCGTCTCCCACCCACCAGTTGAACGAGGCTTTGAGATATTCCGAGGGCTTAATCACATGATCGGCAACCGCAATCCCCACCCCTCCCAAGGCCACAATGCACGATGCCGGCAGCGCGACGAATAGCAGGCGCAACATGTCCCGCATCGATCGAAGCTGCCAATCGATCTTGAATCCACTCCTTAGGAGCAGCGCGGCCGCCCAGTAACCGCAAGATACTACTGGGCTCACGCCAAGAAATGTGAGAGAGAAGAATTGTTGCTGGTAATTTACCACTCCCGAAATAAAACCGCCCAGCATGATCAATGGAAAATACCTGGCTCCGAATACAATCAGCATCGCCAGACCCAGGCCGGCCGGCGGATACCACGCGCTGATCCCCGACCACATCTGAAAGAACACCGCGGAACGATCCAGCAGGACGTACACAATTACGAAGACCACCGCCACGCAGAAACGGCGGATACGGGTGGAATGCAATAGGTGGAGCCGTTTTGCGGGAACTTCGGTAGGGCCTTTCCCATCAGTGACTCTCTTCGTTCGAACGCTGGTCGTTGGTGTCGCGTCTTGGAACGCAGGGGCACTCAGCTGTGCCGAATCGGGAGGGCTCCCGGCTGGTTTCTCCACTCCGTTTTTTGCTTTGTCGCTCATCTTCCGCCTGCGGGAACAAGTTAAAGCCAGTGTCGTCAACGCTGAGGGGTGTGCGCGTTTGCGTGCCACAGCACACCACGACCTGCTACCGTGAAACTATTCAGCGTTCGGCGTACCAAACCACAAAATAGTGAAGTTAAAAATTGTTAGAGATTTCCAATCTTTGAGGCGCGTGGTTCAAGTTCCTTTGATATATTCTTTCGGGAAAGCTAGTCGAAACAGTGAAACGGCGGATCGAGATTTGCGACTCCTTCCGCTTCCTGTTTTCGCTCCTCATTCCATGAATCGATTCCATTTTGCATTAGCCAGTCTTGCTCTTTGCTTGCTTCTTTTTTCTTCGCCGGCAAGCCGTGCCGCGCAGGAAAAGCAGAAAACCTCCGCGACAAAGAAAGATGCGCAGTCGCTTCTGGCATCTGCGCACGGTTTGCTGCAAGAAGGACGTTTTCCCGAAGCGATCGAGATCTATCGTGGGGTGCTGGCTCTTGCGCCGCGGAACGAGCCGGCGGAAATTGGCATCGCGGAAGCGTATCGGGGCGTGCACAACTACGAAGAGGCACGATCCATTTTGCAGAGGGCGCGGCGGGAGCATCCGAAGAGTGTTGCGGTGCTAAGCGCCGTAGGTAGTCTGGAAATTGAGGCGGAGTCTTTCGATGCGGCGATTGAAGCGTTGCGAGCGGCGGTTGCGATTGCCGCGGATGACGTGAGGCTGAGGAATTTGCTGGGGTCGGCGCAGTTGAGCAAGGGAGATTGGGCGGCGGCGCTGGTGGAGTTTGAGAAAGTGCTGGCGCGGGATCCGGCGAATCAGCTGGCTCTTTTTTCGCGGGCGCAAATTTTTGCGGACATGGATCAAAATGAAAAAGCGCTGGCGGATGCGGAAAAAGTCTTTGCGGCGAAGCCGGAGTATTTGCCGGGGCGCGCGCTACTGGCAAAAATCCTGGTGCGGCTGAAGCAATGCGAGCGGGCCACGGAAATTTTGCGGCCGGCGATGAATCCACCGGCGCTCGATACGCCATCGCTTTTTCTGTTGGCGAATGCTTATGAATGCGCGGGAAAGCGGGATCTCGCGGCGCACGCGCGCGAGGAGTTTGCGGCGGCCTCGCAGGCGGACCGCAAGCGCGCGGAAGATGAAGCGCAGTCGAAGCATCTGGTGGAGCAGGCAAATGAATTGGCGCGGCAAAATAAATTTCCGGAGGCGCTGGAAATATTGCGGCAGGCGCTCGAGAAAAATCCGCAAAACGGATTCGCGTACTCGCAGCAGGCGAAGATTTATTTTTCGATGCGCGAGGCGCAAAAGGCTTCCGAAGCGATCGGAAAAGCGCTGGCGATCCAGCCGTTCCAGCCGGATTTTCT
>Ga0307471_100002420_pt1 | contig 10745 bp, 8 predicted proteins | sample atmos_gasesAM3C__2_FD_204566 | JGI IMG/M metagenome (GOLD analysis project Ga0307471, IMG submission 204566) | Hardwood forest soil microbial communities from Morgan-Monroe State Forest, Indiana, United States - atmos_gasesAM3C_515 | ecosystem: Environmental > Terrestrial > Soil > Temperate... | reverse complement strand
TCTTCAACAGAAGCGTTGGGTTTTCAAGTATGACGACCCGAAGGTCTAAGCGAGATCGATTCGGTGTTCGTGACGCTGGAACCACCAGGCAAGAACCTCGCCGCGCCAAAGGGCGACAAGCTTCTCTACGCCTATCTACGCAATCAAGCTAACCATCCGTAAAGGTTTGCGGCTCGTGATGGCTAGCCGAGGCACGACTGCGTCGGTGGGCCTTTTGGTGACGAAGAGCCAGAAAGGAATAGATTCGTGGAATCGGAGTATTTCCGGATCGCCAACCACCTCCTCTGAATATGACTCAGAATGACGGCATGCCATAGCTTGGAAACAAGTCCATGGACCCCCAGCTGGCAGCCTGGGCGGCGCTAACGACCTCGGGGAAGTTGGGATACCAATCTCCTCCGACATTTACTTGGTTCCAACAGATCACGAACGAGATGTCGTTCGTGAAGTAGATGGAATTCTGCGAAGTTTCGAGCAATCCACCCTTCTGCCCCTGATAGCTGTTGTCGGAATAGACGATCATCGAATCGAACCCGTGTCCACGGAAGGAGTTGGCGGCAGCTCGGAGCATGGCAAGGACTTCAGAGCGACTGAGTTCTAGTGGCAGCTGCTTGCGCTTCGAACCCGGCACGTTGAGTGCAGCGAGCACGCGGGCGAAATCAACAACAGCAACAGAGAGACCGCCACTCGCTTCCATCCTTTCCATATTCTCATCACCATACTCGCGTCCGACCCAAGGCTGGTCCGGAGACATCACGCTATTTACGAGCTGAAGGTCCGGAGAGTGATAGCGCGCTTCATCCGCGAGTTGCGCCGAAACGAGCGATCTTGACGATCGCATCCTTGTGATCTTGAGCGGCTTGATAACCTTCGTTTGAATCGCGGCGATCAGATCCGACTTGCCGCGTTTCGCCGCCACAACCTGGCCGAGCAGCCAGTAACCGAAATTTGAGTAGTAGGTAGCATTTCCGAAGCGTGGCGCAAAAGAACCGTCATTGGTTCCCGGGGGGGCGTTCATCGACTTCGTCACCATGTACGCGGCGAGCTGTTGCGGCGTAGCCGGGAGCTGAGTCTGCGCGCTGGGGTGTGCGGCATTCCATGCTTGTATAACTTGTGGATCCTCACCTGAATACTCCGGCGCCAATCCGCTGTTTTGCTCGAGCAAGTTCTGAATCGTGATGGTGGCAAAGCGTGGATCGACGGGGGCCGATCCGTTGGGGCTGGTCAGATTTAAAACACTTTGTAGGGTATCGGTAAGATTGAGTTTTCCCTGGGAAATCAGTTGATGGATGGCGATCGCGGTGATGGTTTTGCTGCAGCTGGCCACGCGGAAAAGAGTCGTCGGCTGACTGATCGGATAGCCGGGCTCGGCCCAGGTGTAGCCTCGCGCCAGTACCAGCCTCGTGCCTTTCAGAACAGCGAGTGCGGCGCCACGCACGCGATAGGTCTGCATCGTGGATTGCATTGCCTGATCGATGGCCGGCACCGCCGGCGATCCCGTCATGCTCCATTGCCGAGCGATCGGTTCTTCCTGCTTCGCAAAAATCGCAGCGAAGCGAGTGTTGGAGCCGCTCCCGGCGGCTTGTACTCGGATTGGGTAGAACCCGCGGCCGACCCAGGTATCAAATTCCGTTTGGTATCCGCTGCTGGTCATATTGTGTCTAGCCACCCATTCGCCGATCTGGTCGTCTGTGAAGACAGAAAGATAGCGCTGTGTTCCCGACAAGGTCACAAAGGCGGGCCGCGCCCAAGCGGACACTTGAGCGTCGAAGCGCCGCTGATAGTCAGCGGAACTATCGCTGATGCCATCCGTGTTCCAAACAACTCCGTTTTGATTGGCGGGCCAGATGCCTGCAAAACGCGGCTGCAGCGCATCGCCATAGGATGCGGCCCAGGCCAACCTCCATCCGTTCGTATGGGCTTGTTTGTTCCAGTACTGAATCGAATTCGGGTCAGTATCGGGGCCGCTGATCAAGTGATGACGAGTCAGCGGGACGGGTCCCGGGCGCTGTTCCACGACGGCAGCGAAAACGGCGCGGTTCACTGGGCCCGCGGCGGTGAGGATAATGGGATGAAAACCCTGTGCAGCCCATTGATTGAAGAAGATTTGCCAAGTGTCCGCGCTAGCTCCATGGATAGCCGCCCACGGCGGACCTGCTCGTTTCACCCAGACGGCGGCGTAGAGCGGCGCCTCAGGGTTATAAACACTCAGAGAAATCATCCGGTATCCGGCGTTGTACAAGGTGTTGAACTGAATTTGGTGGTCGTCTCCAGTACGATCATGGTAGGCAACGAAATCTATGCTCATCGCGGGACTCCTTACGTCTTCTCGATGATTGTTTTGCTTAGGCCTCGGTGGGAGAGAGGACGAGCCTAGCAGAGATTAACTCCAGGTTAAACAAGTCAAGATCGAAAAACGAGTCAACCTGAATGGTCAGGTCCGATTAGTTGCATCAATCTTGAAGTTTGGCCCTCAGCGGGCCAGCAGTTATCGGTTCGCTTCCGAGTAGCCACGATCTGTCCAGAATGGCTTTATGCTACCAACCGCACGAAGCCAATCTACCTACTAGGTTACGGGCGAACGATTTTACTGCTTGACGCTATTACATAGGAAGTTACAGACTCTCCGGCAATCCACGCCCTGGGGTCGCACATGAGAACTTTCTGTTCCGTCACACTCCCTAGCTTCACGATCCTTTGCCTGAGATGCCGCGCTGCAGGTGATGCGAAGAGCAAACTTCACGTTGTTTCGCATCAGTGCACCGCCGATTCCGCTGACGACGGAATAAGAGCATAGCAATGCAACAGGGCAGCAAAAGAGGGCGGCAGTGGACTTTCACAGTGGGAGTCGTGGTCTGCATCGCCACAGCTGCCATCGTGCTCGGTGGAACGCGCCTCGCCACGATTGTCGCGGTCGCTTCTCTAGTGGTCACCATACTGAACGGCCTCTTGAGTCGCGGCTCTACCAACGGAAGCGAAGATTGGCTGCTCACGACCTTAAAGCGGTGTCTCAATGTTGGTGCTTTTCTCAAAACGGCGACAGTCTCCATTTGGTTTTGCACTCTAGTCCTCGGCGCCTACGACGCGATGCGCGCATACAATGCTGCGCAGCCTTTTACGGGATGAGCGACCGTGCTGGACTCTGACTGTTCACAAAGACAAGACAGCAACTCTGGAGCCGTCCGTTTGGCGCAAGAAAGACTGTGGATCACACTTTTGGTTCCGGCGCGGCCGCGTTGTCTGGTGCCGATTCGACGCTCCGTCGGACTAGCGGGTGTGGCAGGAATTCTAACGGTTGCTAGGGTTGGTGGGGTCGGAAGAATTCCGAACAAACGTACGAAGACGATTCAAATCTCCGGTGGTCCAGTCTTGTAGGTCCGCTCGGGCGATGGTCAGCCGAGAAGAGATTTCCCAGCAGAGTTCGGTGTGATCGGTGAAGTGGACATGGAGGAAGAGGAGGCCATCTTCAAAGTCGTGCTCGACGCGATCGACAACTTTTCCACGTAGGCCGGAGTAGGGGACAGAGCGCTGGAGCATGGACTACTCCAGGCCTTTCGGGTTGAGTTGCGCGGCATTCGAGAAATGGATAGCGTTGCGTATCTGTGACCGCGCCTGCCAAACAATTCTGGACCGTTAGCGTTGCGCATTCCCAGATATCGTGCAGAAGCGGCCGGATGAAGCAGTTGCAAAACCGTGGATATAGTTCAAGTGAACTATAGGAGAACTAGCGCAGTAGGATAGGCTGACTCCGGCTCCAGATCCTCCGGAGAGGGATTCCGACTTGGTCGTGAAAATTCTTCCCGCACCTAGGTCCAACCGCGTCACGATTAGAGATGTAGCTGAGATGGCGCAGGTCTCGACGGCAACGGTCTCCTACGTCGTCAACAATCGAGGCCGCGTAAGCGTCGCCACAAAGGAAAAGGTGCACGCCGCAATGCGTCTCCTGGACTGGAAGCCCGATCCCGGCGCTCGCCTGCTCGCGTCTCAACATCGACAAGGATGAAACACAAAGTTGCCCTTACCCTAATTCATAAGACGGAGCGTCCGCATGCGCATCATCCATCGACCATTTGCCGGCCTGTTGTTCCTCCTCTTTCTGTCCGGCACCATGCGTGCGCAATTGACGTCGCATGCCCCTCGCTGGATCGAAAAACAAGCCAACGATTGGTACGCGCAACAGCCGTGGCTCGTTGGCAGCAACTACATTCCCGCGAATGCGATCAATGAACTCGAGATGTGGCAGCCGGACACATTCGACCCTGCGCGAATCGACAAAGAACTGGCATGGGCGGAGTCGATTGGACTGAACACGGTTCGGGTTTTCCTGCACGATCTCCTCTGGCAACAGGATGCGCCCGGCTTCACGAGACGAATCGACACGTTTCTCGCGATTGCAGCTAAGCATCAGATCCGGCCCTTGCTTGTCCTCTTTGATTCCTGCTGGGATCCAAACCCAAAGCTCGGAAAGCAACGCGCTCCGACGCCCGGAATTCACAATTCAGGATGGGTGCAGAGTCCCGGAGCTGCCGCTCTGGCTGACTCCCCGCAATATCCGCGACTCGAGGCTTACGTCAAAGGCGTGGTAGGAGCCTTTGCGAACGACAAACGTGTGCTGGGCTGGGATGTGTGGAATGAACCCGATGGGTTTGGTCTTGGAAGTTACAAATCACAAGAGCCGAAAAATAAGCTCGCGCTAGTCCTCGCGCTGTTGCCTGAAGTCTACGACTGGGCCCGCTCCGCGAAACCGACGCAGCCTCTGACAAGTGGCGTTTGGACTGGCGATTGGTCAGATCCAAACAAGCTTGAGCCAATGGCTAAAGTGCAGGTCGAAATGTCCGACATCGTGTCGTTCCACAACTATGGGAAGCCGAACGATTTTAGGCAGCATCTGGAATCGCTCGAACAATACCATCGGCCGATCATCTGCACCGAATACATGGCGCGAAAAAATGGCAGCACTTTTCAAGGAATTCTGCCGATCGCCAAGAAGTACCATGTTGGTGCGATCAACTGGGGATTCGTCGCGGGGAAGACGCAGACCTATCTACCGTGGGATTCTTGGGAGCATCCGTACACCGATCGTGAACCCGAGATGTGGTTTCACGAAATCTTACGAACCGACGGGAAGCCCTACAGCGTGGAAGAAGTGAAATTCATCAAGGAAATCACGCACGCCAAGTAGTTCAACCATCCGCCGATCGGTCGTCTTGCTAGCCAAACAAGGAGTTCATTCACCCGACGAAATAATACCGCGTTGGATCGCCGCGGTAGCCGCTTCGGTGCGATCGGATACTTCAAGCTTCTCAATAATGCTGATCACGTGATTGCGCACCGTGTTGTCGCTGATCTGCAGGGCGCTGCCGATCTCTTTGTTCGTCAATCCTTTGGCCAGCATCTCTACGATCTCGATTTCGCGGCTTGTGAGGCTGGAGCGCATCATGCGATCCGCGAGCCTGGCGCCTATATGGCGGGGAATGTAGCGCTTGCCGGAATGGACGGCGGTGATCGCCTCGATCATCTCCTTTTGCGGTGTGTCTTTCATGAGATACCCCTGCGCTCCAGCTTGCACGGCGCGGTAGATGTCCTCGTCGGTCTCATAGCTGGTGAGAATAATCACGCGCGGGGCCAACGCCATCGTGCCCAACCGGCGCAATACATCGATCCCCTTCATTCCGGGCATGCGGAGATCCAACAGAATCACGTCAACACCTTGTTTCTGCAGCAACTTCAGCGCTTCCTCGCCTCCAGAGGCGGCACCGACAACATGCAAATCCGCTTGCGTTCCCAGCATGCTCGCAAGTCCCGCGCGAACAACGGGATGGTCATCGACGATAAGAATACGGATGATTTGGTTCCCAGTTTTGGGCATGTGGTCGATGCTCCTGAAGGTATTGCCACAGATAGCTAGGCCAGGACCATAGCGTGAAACGCGGCGGCAGGGGTGCGGTCACCGTGATTCGCGTGCCATGGCCAGCACCGCTGTGGATTTCGAGACTGGCCGAGATGCTCTCGGCACGCTTGCGCATTCCTTGCAATCCGAATCCCAGAGAGTCCGCTGCGTTTATGAATCCGACCCCATCGTCCTCGACGACAAGCTGGACCGCATCCTTCTGATATCGAAGCAAAATATGGATCGACAATGGGGAAGCATGGCGCATCGCATTGGCGACTGCCTCCTGACCGATCTTGTAAATCGCGTCTGATGTTCGAATTGGCAAGGGCCTCTCGTCGCCTTCGCTAGTGATCACCAGCTGAACCGAGCCGCCATCCAACATTCTGTGGGCATTCTGATCGAGGGCCGGAAGTAAGCCGATATTTTCGAGCGGCGCCGGTCGGAGTGTCGCAATGCTGCGACGAGCCTCTTGGTGACTGTGACGCACCAGATCCGACGCCAGATTGAGTTGCCGAATAACGGCCGGATTCTTGTCCTGCAGATCGTTGCGGATTGCTTGCAACTGAAATCCGATGCCCGCGAAGCTTTGCGCGAGGGTGTCGTGAATTTCGTGCGCCAGCCGCTCGCGTTCTTCCAGCACTACGCGCAGCCTCCAGTGCTCCACGCGGCTATACAAAAGCTGCCCGGCAAGAACCAGGATCAGGGTTACCGCCGCGATCGCCGCAAGATGGCCGGCGCTCCACCAAGGCGGTCCGGCCAAAACGCTTACGTCATCGGCGGAGCGCAGGAGCAGTACGAACGGAGTCAGACTGTGCGTGTACTCCGAATCCACGACGCAAATCCCACGTAGCCGCAGGACGCTGTTTTTCTTCAGCTTTCGGAACAGAACGTCGCCGCGTCCCGGATTCATGATCGCTTGGAACGATTGATCGCTCTTGTGGAGATCGAGCACCATCGTGTTGTTCGATCCAGTCTTCTTGTCGACCAGGTAGCCTTCGAGTTCGATAAACGTCGCGTCGAACGCTCCCGTTGCTGCCTGCGAAGCCGTCACGGACAACGGTGGAATCGGCGATCGGGGCCACAGGAGTCGCACGTTGGCGCCGCGGAAAGCCACACTAAAATCGCGGGACTCTGGCTGGCCCAGGACCTCCACTTCATCCCCTACCTTGAGTGGGGGTGCCTGAGGATGCAAAACCACCGCTCCTCCCGTTGCATCTTGAATGTACAGAGCGGGCGAGGTAAGAACCACGACACCGCGGACGGTGACCAACTTCAGACCATCGTTCGACGCCAACCGCAGGCTGGCAATGGACCGAGCGACCGTCGCGTGCTCACGTGGCGGAGAGCTGCTTCCTGAGTCTGGTGAATCTCCGGCGGGCTCGCCGGACACGCCCGTTTGCGAATTCGGTTTGCCAGCGGAAGAGGCCTGGACGGTCTCGGAGGGGATCGATTGCAACTCAGTTTCTGTGGCTCGGAGGGCTCGCACGTTTCGCCACACGCCGCCCGAAGAATACGATCTCAGTCCGATCCGGCCATTTTGTTTACAACCCGAGTCGGTCATCGATGCCGCGACAAGAATTCCGCCAGACGGATCGGTTGCCGACGCTCGCATCTCACAGCCCACAACCATCAATCGCAAGTGATACCAGTGAAAAGGACGCACACCACCGGGGATCGGCACGGCTTTGCTCTCGATCCATCCGTGATCCGCTCTGCCAAGAACTAACGTGTTGTCATGATTGCGGAGGCCGGCATAGTAGCCACTGTAGGAATCTACGCCGTTTTCTTCATCGCTCGATCGAGCGATCAGACCAGCATCGCCATCGCGGCCGAGCAACTGAATATCGGCTTCGAGCGAATAGTCCCGCCACGACTTAGATCCGGTGATGAGCTTGGCTCCTCGCTCGTCCGATTCATTTCGTATCGCTCCATCGGCCAGTTCCCACGTTCCACCCAGCGCGTGCCATTCATCCGCTGATCCACCCGCGAAAGAATCCTGGTAGGGAAGACCGATGAGGCGAATGCGGACGAGTGCGAATACCGCTGCCAGCACCGCGAGCAGTACGATTGCAGCCAACAGCGCTCTTTTTCGTTTGAAAATCGGCGGGCTCATTGGCGGCGACTCCAGTCCATCGAAAACATCCCGCGAATGCCGGCTGTATCAAAATTATCCGGAGTTGCCAGCACGGGTTTCAGCTTTACCTCCGAAGGTGTCGTCTGTCCCTGGAGCTGCGCCAGAATTGTCTGAACCGCCTGGATTCCCATCTCTCGCGTTTGAGGAAGAATCATCGAATCCAGATTGCCGTTGTGAACCAGTAGCACCGGATCCGGTTCGTCGAATCCAACGATTTTGACGGCGTTTTGTTTGGTCCCGCGGTTCAGAGCAGAACACGCAGCGCGCGTGGCCGATGATGTGAGTGCCACAATCGCGTTCAATCCCGGGTTGGTCCGTAGAATTTCCTCTGCTTCCTGCTGGTCGTGCGGGCCGTTAAACGAACCCATGCGCTTCTCGAGAATCTTGACCCCCGGATATTGCTGGACCAGAGAAGCCTCCAAGCTCCGTTGCCGCGTCATGATTCCGGAAATGTCCGGGTTGATTCCCAGGATCGCGATGGTGCCTGTGCCCTGAAGCAATTGACCCACGCGAAGGGCCGCCATCCGGCCGGCTTCTTCTTCGTCGTTGAGGATGTAAGTCAGTCCGGCGCCTGCTGGTAAGGGAAGAGGCGAAGCAATAATGACCGTTGGGATGTGCTGAGCCAGAGCACGCCGCACCGGCGCAATCAGCGCCAAGGCCTGATCGGGAGCGAGCACGAGCCCATCATACTTACGATCAATCACGCTATCGACGAGAGCAATCTGCGCCTGAATGTCATCTTCCCGCGTCGGAGCGTTCCAATAAATCCTTGCGTTCGTGCTGTGGGCGGCAATTTCTGCGCCCAGGTGGGCGGGCTCCCAGAGCGGCGTACCCGACGTTCTCGGAATAAACGCAATCGTTGGCGTTCCGCGATTCCGGCACCCACTGCAGAGTGCTAGGACCGCAAAGAGCCCGCTAACGAGCCGAAATTGGGCGTTCATGGACCGCGGTGCCTGCCCATGGTTGAGCATGCAATCCCCTATGCCAAGGCAGTCTACGCTTCCGCTTTGGAGGGCAGGTAGTACATTTGGACTATCCCCTACTGGTTTAGCTGACTCATGCGCCAAATCCGGTTTCGGCCCAAGCTCAGCCCAAAGCCAACCCCGAAAATTTCGATGTTTTAAATCGATTCTTTCGGGCGAGCGCCATCAGAGCGCTAAGGGGTGTCGCGATGAGAAATTGGGTTGTGCGTTTAACCGTCTGCTTGTTCGCGCTGGCCGCCGCTGCCAGCGGATCACGAGCGCAATTTAACGGCAACATCACCGGACATGTTCAGGATCCGGCAGGCGCCGCGGTCCCGCAAGCTGACGTCACTCTCACCAATACTGCCACCAGTGAAGTCTCGACATTCGCCACTGATACAGGAGGCGACTTCCGATTCATTCACCTCGCACCAGGCAGCTACAAGGTCACCGTCTCGGCTAAAGGATTCAATGTTACGACTGTCGCAGTCACTCTTCGCACGGAAGAAACACTCAACGTGCCGCTGCAACTCGCAGTTGGCAGCGTGTCGGAAAAAGTCGAAGTCACCGCCGAGCTACCGACCCTAAATACGGCCGATTCGCGAACTCAAATGACCCTGGAAGCTCAAGCAGTCGAAAACCTCCCAATCCAGGGTCGCAACTTGCTGGCTCTGACTACTATTGCTCCGGGCGTCACGGGCCTTGGACTTGTAGGAGGCAGCCCCGGCTCGGCGGCGGACAATTTCTCGACGGAAACTCAGGTCGATGCCAGCGCGAATGGCCGTGGCAGCGTTGCGAACATGTACGTCGTCGATGGATTGGATGTCACCAGCGACATCCGGCCCGGAGTTCTGAACCTCACGCCCAATCCAGACACGATTCAAGAAACAGCAATTCAGCCGAATACCTTCAGTGTCGAATACGGTCGCGCCAGCTCCGTGCAGATGGTGATGACCACCAAATCCGGCTCCGATCAGTTCCACGGCAATCTGAGTGACTACTACACATATCAGGGTTTTTGGGCGGGGACGGAATTTTTGAAGAAATACAATCCGTTCCACAGCAACAATTACTCGGCCTCGATCGGAGGACCGATTATCCCGCATCGCCAGTTCTTCTTTTTCTTCGGCATCGAGCCGCTGCGCGCCGCAGCCTCGAACGGAACCGGATCTGTGACATTCGAAGATGCTGCGTTCACCGCTTTCGCAAAGCAGAATTTTCCCAACACCGTCGGTACGCAGATTCTTAGTACCTACACTCCGAGCGGCGCAACCGTGGCAGGTGTCTCGAAGACCGCTGCGGATATATTTCCAACCACGTGTGGCACCGCTGCCACTTCGAATCTGCCTTGCGACACGCCAATGATCGACACAGGCGTTTTCAACTCTTCTAGTTTCCGCAATGGCTTGCAGTGGAACACGCGCATCGACAAGAACTTCAGCAAAGATCGCATCTACGGCAACTTCTATCGGACGACTCTCAGCACCGGAGGACCCGCGGTCCGGCCCGAGTTCACCAGTTCGAGTAGTTTCGTGGCCGATTCCTTGCAGGTGAACGAAGTTCACACCCTCACACCCAATACCCTGAACGAAGCGGTATTCGGCTACTTGAAAGTCGAGGGCATCGCGAACAAGACCGGAGACTTCTCTATTCCGAGCGTCAACGTAGCTGGACAGGGCGTCGGCTTTGGCGTCGGCTTCGCGCAGGGCGACTTTATCCAACACAACTATCACTGGCGCGATGTGCTCACATCCAT